>Ga0068863_100008103_pt1 | contig 10254 bp, 10 predicted proteins | sample KBSSwiS62_FD_66596 | JGI IMG/M metagenome (GOLD analysis project Ga0068863, IMG submission 66596) | Switchgrass rhizosphere microbial communities from Kellogg Biological Station, Michigan, USA - KBS Switchgrass S6-2 | ecosystem: Host-associated > Plants > Roots > Rhizosphere > Soil ...
CTGATGCGTATCTCCCCGTCCACCTCCTCGAACACCGCGATGGCCTCGGAGTCGTCGATCACATAGGCCACCTCGTCTGGCGTGAAGTGGGTGTTGATCGCGCTGTAGTACAGCCCGGAAAGCTGGCACGCCCAGGTGATTTCGAGGAACTCCGGCCGGTTCGACAGCACCAGCGCGACCCCGTCACCCCGCCGCAGCCCCGCATCATGGAGCATGGCCGCGACCCGCTGGCTCCTCGCGTACAGCTCGCCGTATGAAACTGTCGGACCGTCCGCGACGATCAGCGCCACCGACTGCGGGGCACTGATCGCATGGTCGGCAATGTGCACGATTGGCCTATGGAGCCTTGCCGTCGGTGGATGCCGCCGCCTGGCGCTTGGCCATTTCGGACGGCAGAATCTTGTCGGCGAACACCCGCTGGATCAGCTCCTGCACGTCCCTGCTGACTGACGCGAGCGCAACGAGGTCGTTGGAACTCTGCCAGTGCACCCGCATGCCCATCATCTCCCACGCCCGCTTGATGTTTGCCTTGGTGGCCAGCAGCGTGGTCAGCGGCGCCTGCGCGATGTGACGGGCGATCGACTCCACCCGCGCCTCCAGATCTTCACGCTTGACCACCTCGTTGATGAGGCCGTACTCGAGTGCCTTTTTCGCGTCAACGGTTTCGGCGGTATAGAGGTAATAGGAGGCGCGCCGCCAGTTCATGAACACCCATGGCTCGATCGAGCATTCGCCCGACGGCATACCGAAGCCCTGGAGAGGCGGATACGAGAAGTAGGCATCCTCCGAAGCGATCACGATGTCGGTGACCAGACCGTAGTGAGTGCCACCGCCCACGCAGTAGCCGTGCACTTGCGAGATGGTCGGCTTGGAGAACTCCCACAGGTTGAGGATCGGCTTGACGAACAAGTCGGTCTGCGGCTTCCACGGCATGCCGGTCGCCTTGAAGCCCTCGACGAACTCGGGGTAGTCCACGGCGTTGTTGCCGATCGCGTGTCCCGAGCAGAACCCTGGCCCGTTGGCCTTCATCACCAGAACCTTGATGTCGTAGTCGCGGTCGGCGTCCCGCAACGCGTCGTCGATCTCCTCGACCTGTTTCTGGTCCTGGGCGTTGGCCTTCTCCGGCCAGTTCAGCGTGATCTTCGCGATCGGACCGTTCTTTTCGAAGATGATCCGTTCGCGGGTCTCGTTGAGATCCATTCCCTCTCCTATGACTTGATGACGCCGATTTCGACGCCGATGTCGTACACGTTGCCGACTTCGCCGGTCCATTGGACGGTGCCCGACGCACCGGCCTCGATTTCCTGCTCCACCTTCTCCGTTGCGATCACGTAGATCGGTGCGCCTTCTTCGACGTGCTGGCCGTCCGCGACGAGGAATTCGATGAGTTCCGCTTCCGACACGGCGACCGAGACGCGCGGGATGCGAATGATGAAGTCAGCCACGAACTCTCGCCTCTTGGAGGGTGCGCTGCGCGGCCGCGACGATGCGGGCAGGCGACGGGTAGAGCTGCGCCTCGAGTGCGGCGGCAGCAGGCGTCGGAACGAATCGCGCCGCCACCCGTTCGATCGGCGCGGCGAGCTCGCTGAAGCACTCCGACTGCAGGGTCGCAACGATTTCAGCTCCGGGGCCTGCGAATTGGACGGCATCATGTGCGACGACCGCGCGCCGTGTGCGCCGCACCGACTCGACCATCGTCTCGACGTCGAGCGGCACCAGCGTGCGCAGGTCGACGACTTCGGCGCTGACTCCTTCTTCTTCCAACGCCTTCGCGGCTGCCAACGAATCGAGCACGCTGCGCCCGTAGCTGATGATTGTGACGTCGGAGCCGCGCCGCTTGAGGTCGGCCTGCCCGAGCGGAATCGAGAACCCGGGATCGGTTGGGACCATGCCCTTTTGGCCCTGCAAGCGGATGGTCTCGACGAACAGGCAGGGATCTTCGTCGAAGATCGCCGACGTCAGCAGGCCCTTACCGTCGCGCGGGGTCGACGGCACGATCACCTTCATCCCGGGAATGTGCATGAACCACGCCTCGAGGCTCTGCGAATGCGTCGCGCCGGTGGCCAGCCCGCCGTACACCTGAGTCCGAACGGTGAGCGGCGCCGTCGTCCTGCCCGCGGTCATGAACCGTAGCTTGGCGGCGTTGTTGATCAGTTGATCCGCGGCGATGCCGATGAAGTCCATGATCATGATCTCGGCGACTGGACGCAGGCCGTCGATCGCGGCGCCGACCGCCGCACCGAGAATCGCGGCCTCGGAAATCGGGGTGTCCAGGACGCGGTCGTGTCCGTATTTCGTCGAAAGGCCCGCAGTCGGACCGGACGCGCCGGGGTCGGCGATGTCCTCGCCGAGCAGAAACACCCGCTCGTCGGCCGCCAGCGCCGCATCGAGCGCGAAGTTCAGCGCCTCGCGCATCGTCATTTCCTTCTCGTCCATGTGCGTCGTCCTCACACCGGGTAGGAGATCGGGGTCGCGTACACGTCTCGATCCAGCTCGTCGATCGAAGGGGCATCGGCGGCCATGACGGTCTTCAGCGCCATCTCGACCTTGGTGAGTGCGCCCTCGTCGATCCGGCTCAGCTCCTCGTCGGTGCAGACGCCGTCGTCGATCAGCAGCCTGCGGAAGCGCGGCACCGGGTCCGCGGCCATCGCGGCCTCCAGTTGCTCCTTCGGGATGTACGGCATCCGGTCACCGAAATAGTGGCCACGGAAGCGGAACGTCACGCATTCGATGAAGCTGGGGCCCTCACCGCGGCGGGCCCGGCTCAGCGCTTCGTCCAGCGCCGTCGCGACGGCCAGCGGGTCGTTGCCGTCGACGCGGACACCCGGCATACCGTACCCGGCCGCCCGGTCCGCGACCCGTTCGAGCTTCATCGTGTCGGTGGTCGGCGTCATCTCGGCGTACTGGTTGTTCTGGCACACGAAGACGACCGGCAGATCCCACAGCGCGGCCATGTTCGCCGCCTCGTGAAAGGAGCCGGTGTTGGTGGCGCCGTCGCCGAAGCTGACCACGGTGACCCGGTCGAGCCCCTTTCGCTTGGCCGCCATCGCGAGCCCGACGCCCACCGGCGCTCCGGCACCGACGATTCCTGTCGAGAGCATCACGCCTTTGTCGGGTTTCGCGATGTGCATGGTGCCGCCCTTACCACGGCTCGCGCCGACGACGCGGCCCATCATCTCGCCGTAAATCTCTTCCAGCGGAACGCCTTTGCCAATCAGATCGTGTAGCCCGCGATACGTCGTCACCAGCTGGTCGTCGTCCCGCAGCGACACACCCATCGCGGCTGCGACCGCCTCCTGGCCGCGCGACGGCCAGTACACGCACATGAATTCGCCGGTGCCGATGCCCTTGGACAGTCGGTCGTCGGCGGCCTTCATCAACACCATCAACGCGTAGATGCGTCGCTGGACGTCTGCGGGGTACGTCATGGCCCAAGCGATCCGATCTCGCGGTAGACGTGCGGGATCGGCTTGGGGTCCATCGCGATGTTGTCGAGCCCGGTCAGGTTGACCTCACCCATCCGCTTCGCGGCCGCATCCAGGTCATCACAGTCAAGCTCGTAGATCGCGATGAACGGCCCGTCGCCGCTTGTCGGCGCGAACCGGCGGGCCGACACGATCCCGTCGACAGACAGGATCTGCTCCAAATGCGTGTCGTTGTACCACTTGTGGTACTCGGCTTCCCTGTCCGGCGAGGCCGGCATCGTCTCGACGTAGATGATTCCCTTGGGCATGCCTGCGCCTTTCCTACGGCCCTGACCATGGCTTGATCTTCAGGAAGCCGCCCGCGTCGACCCGCAACTGCTGGCCGGTGACGTACCGGGCGGCGTCGCTGGCTAAGAACAGCACCGCCTCGCTGATGTCCTCGGGCTCGACGTACGGAATCGGGAAACCCTGGATCATCGGGAAGACGACCTCGGCCTCCTCGCGGGTCGGGTTCTGCAGATCCGGCCGGAATGCCTTGTACATCGGAGGGCTGTGCAACATGTCGGTGTTGCAGTTGGTCGGGTGAATCGCGTTCACCCGGATCTGCTCGGGTGCCAGCGTCCTGGCGAGGTCGTTGACATAGTGTGCGACAACCTGTTTCGCGAACGCATAGCCCGCGCCGCCAGGTCCGCCGTCCATCCCCGCGGTGTTGACGGCTGTTGCCATGAACGCCGCAACGGAACCCGTCGCGATGATCGACGCACCCGCGTGGAGGTGCTTGATGCTGGCGTGAATGAGGTTCATGACGCCGAGCAGGTCGACGTCGACCGCGTCGACGAACGCCTGCGGCGGAAGCCCGGCTGTCATCGGGCAGATCCCGGCATTGGCGACCACGATGTCGAGCTGACCGAACTCGGCAACGCCGCGATCGATCGCCGCAGCCAGTGCCGCGCGGTCGCGAACGTCGGCGATCTCGGTGTGTGCGCGCTGGCCTTCCTTCTCGACCAGCCGAGCGGTCTCGTCCAGGTCCTCCGGCCGCGCCAGCGGATACTCGTTGGTCTCGATGTCTTCGCAGATGTCCACGGCGATGATGTCGGCGCCCTCGGCGGCCAGCAATCGAGCGTGCGACCGCCCTTGGCCGCGAGCGGCTCCGCTGATCAAGGCTACTTTCCCCGCTACTCGGCCCACGACCGAACCTCCCTGAAGTGACCATTCCGGAGACTTATATGGCGACCCCAACTGTAACGTGTTGCAGTAGCTATACTACCTAAAATTATAAAGAAACGATCCCGACAGGACACCGTGGACTTTTCTTACCCGCCGGAGGTCGAACAGTTCCGCAAGGAGCTGCGCGCGTGGTTGGCCGCGAACCTGACCGACGAGGTCGTCGCCGCCGGTCGTCGGCGTGGCCGTGATCCGGAAACCTTCGAAACCCTGCGCGCATGGGATGCCACGCTGGCCGACGCGGGCTGGGGCGCGGTGTCGTGGCCGCAGGAGTACGGCGGCCGCGGTGCAGGCGTGCTCGAGCAGCTGGCCTACGCCGAGGAAACCATTCACGCCCGAGCGCCGGTGCCGCTCAATGTGATCGGGATGAACAACATAGCCCCGGCGATCATGCAGTACGGCACGGATGCACAGAAGCGCGCGCTGCTCCCCCGCATGGTGCGCGCCGACGACATCTGGTGTCAGGGCATGTCCGAACCGGAAGCCGGCTCCGACCTCGCCTCGCTGCGCACCCGGGCGGTGCGCGACGGCGACGACTATGTGGTCAACGGCCAGAAGATCTGGACGTCGCTGGGCCACCGTGCCGACTGGTGTCAGCTGTATGTGCGCACCGATCCCGAAGTGCCCAAGCACAAGGGCATCTCGTGTCTGATCGTCGACATGACCCTGCCCGGCATCGAGGTGCGGCCGTTGGTCACGATCAACGGCGCCAGCGACTTCGCGGAGATCTTCTTCACCGACGTCAGGGTTCCTGCCGACGCGTTGCTCGGCCCACTCAACGCGGGTTGGCAGGTCGCCACCACCACGCTGAGCCACGAGCGAGCGGGCGCAGCTCGGCTGTATGCCCAGCTGGAGATGCAGCTGCAGGACCTGGTGGCCGACCTCACCGACGCCGGCCTGATGGAGGACGGCGTGAGCCTGCGCCGGCTCGGCGAGGTGGCGGTGCGGATCAAATACCTGGAAGTGCTGTGTCAGCGGTCGATCTCGGCGACGCTGCACGGCGGCGACGCACTGGGGTCGGCCAGTCTGGCCAAAAGCGTGTGGGCAGAGATCGGCCAGGAGCTCGCCGCATTGGCCTTTGACGTGCTCGGCCCGCTCGGCTGTCCGCGGCGATGGACGGAGTATCGGTTGACGTCGCGCTCACTGACCATCGCTGGCGGCACGACACAGATCAACAAGGGCGTCACCGCGACGAGGGTGCTAGGGCTGCCGCGGCGATGAGCGCTTGCGCGAAGAGCAGAGGGCACCGTTGAACCTCGAACTCACCGACGAACAGCTGGCGCTGCGCGACACCGTGCGCAGCTACCTGGCTGAAAAGGCAAGCCTGCCAACCCATGTGCGACCGATGCTCGACGATCCCAGGGGCACTACCGATGAGGTGTGGCACGGGTTGGCGGCCCTCGGCGCCACCGGTGTGCTGGTGCCCCAGGAGTTCGGCGGCGCGGGTATGACGATGCTCGAGGCGGGCGTCGTCGCAGAGGAACTCGGCGCCGCGCTGTACCCGGGACCGTGGATGTCGAGTGCGGTGGCCGCGACACGCGCACTGACACGGAGTGGGGCAGACGCCGCGACGATCTTGACTGGTATCGCCGATGGTTCCCTCATTGCGACCGTCGGGCCCCTCAACGGGGAGTTACCCGTGGTTGCAAACGGAGTACTGCGCGGAGAGATCACTGCGCTGCCTGACGCGGCGGCCGCCGATGTCGTCCTAATGTTTGCCGTGGATAGCGACAGAATGGGACTCTATGCCGTCGACGCCAAGTCCGTCGATGTGACCGAGCGGGAGCATGTGGACTCGACGCGCAAGCTATTCGACGTTCGGTTCGACGGGGTTGCCGCGCAGTGGCTGGGGTCGGCCGATGATATCGAGGGGCACACGGACGACGTGCTGATCGCCTATGCGGCCGACGCGCTGGGCGCCGCCACCGCGGTGATGAATCTCGCGATCGAATACGCAAAGGTGCGGCGGCAGTTCGATCAGCCGATCGGCAGCTTCCAGGCCGTCCAACACATGTGTGTCGACATGTACGAGACTGTCGAACTCGCGCGCAGCGGCGTGCTGCACGCGTTGTGGGCGGCGGACGCCGCGCAGGCCACCGAACGCCACCTGGCGGCGGTGCGTGCCAAGGCTTTCTCGGGGCAACTGGCGAGCGTCGCCGACACCGCGATTCAGATCTTCGGTGGCATCGGCTACACGTGGGAGCACGACGCGCACCTCTACCTAAAGCGGCTGCTGGGCTGGAGCGCATTTCTCGGCGGCTCGGATAGGTATCTGCAAGAAGTGGGCAGAGCACTCGGAAAGGTGAAGCTATGGCGGGAGTGCTGAGCGGAGTGCGCGTCGTCGAACTGGCGTCATGGACATATGTGCCGTCGGCCGGTGCGGCACTTGCCGATTGGGGCGCCGACGTCATCAAAGTGGAAGATGTCAAGGGAGGTGACCCGGGCCGTGCACTGGTGATTGGCGGTTTCACCCGGCAAAATGCGCGCGCCGACGTCGACTTCATCCTCGAGATCGGCAACAGGGGCAAGCGCAGCATCGGCATCGACATCAAAACCGAAACCGGTCGCGAGTACCTCGGTCGCCTGCTGGCCACCGCGGATGTGTTTCTGACCAACTGGCTGCCGGGCCCCCTGGAGCGAGCACGGCTCACCGTTGAGGACCTTCGCTCGTTCAATCCGAACCTGATCATCGCGCGCGGCACAGGCACCGGTGTGCGCGGTCCCGATGCGAACAAAGGTGGATTCGACGCCGCCACGTACCTGTCCCGCGGCGGGGTGTCCTACACCATGACCCCGTTCGGCACTGAAACGCCGGCTGTCCAGGGCCCGGGATTCGGCGACCTGCAGGGCGGCATCACGCTCGCAGGCGGCGTCTGCGCTGCACTGTTTCATCGAGAACGAACCGGTGAGCCCTCCGTCGTCGACTCGTCGCTGCTGGCTCAGGCGATGTGGTCGATCGCGCCGTCGATCTCGGTGGCCGACCTGTTCGGCATCGACGGTATACCCGGTGCCCCACCGGGACTGGCGATCAATCCGCTCGTCAATCGCTACAAAACCAAGGACAACCGGTGGCTTCAGTTGGTATTCCTGCAACCCGATCGGTATTGGGCAGGGTTCTGCGAGCGGATCGGCCTGCCTGAGCTTGCCGCCGACGAACGCTTCGTGCCGTCGAGCAATATGATCGCCAACGCCGCCGACGCTTGTGCACTCGTCGGCGAGGCGATCGCAAGCCAGGACCTCGAACACTGGCGCACGGCCCTCGCCGACGAGCCTGGGGTATGGGCGCCGCTCGCGACGCCGAAGGAGACGTTGAACGATCCTCAGGTCGCACCGAACGGGCTGACCATCCCGAATGTCGACGACAAGGGTGTCGAGTACCAGATCGTCGCCGCTCCAGTGCAATTCAACGAAACTCCCCCGGGTCCGGCGCGTGCACCCGAACATGGACAGCACACCGAGGAGATCCTGTTGGAGCTCGACCTCGACTGGGATGACATCTCGGCGGCCAAGGACAGCGGCGCGATTCTCTAGGAGGCCCCATGACGAAGCGCGAGCTCGAATCGGTCATCTATGAACGGGAGCCGCCGATAGCGCGGATCATCCTCAACCGGCCCGACAAGGCCAACACCAAGGACGCCAAACTCGTCGAGGAGATCGACGCCTGCCTGCACGAGGCCGACCGCGACAAGGACATCAAGGTCGTCATCCTCAAGGCCAACGGAAAAGGGTTCTGCGGCGGGCACGTGGCGCGGTGGGGTCCCGACGAAAATCCGTACCCGGACTTCGGCGACACCTTCGAGGATCTGTACAAGGGCACCGCCGACCTGTTTCTGTGGCCGACCTTGTATCTGTGGGAGTTTCCGAAGATCACCATCTCGGCGATCCACGGGTACTGCATGGGAGGCGGCATCTACCTTGGCCTGCTGACGGATTTCAGTGTCGCGTCCGAGGATGCGTACTTCCAGATGCCGCTGGCACAAAGCCTCGGCGAGCCCGGCGGGCATACGATGATCGAGCCGTGGCTGATGATGAACTGGCACCGCACCATGGACTGGTTGCTGTTGGCGCCAACCCTTTCCGCACAGGAAGCGCTGGAATGGGGACTGCTCAACAAGGTGGTTGCGCGAGAAGACCTCGAGGACACCGTCGAGGAGATGGCCCGCAAGATCGGGCAGATCCCGATGACCACGCTGATGGCCGTGAAGAACAACGTGAAGCGGGCGTGGGAACTGATGGGTATGCGCGTACACCTTCAGGTCAGCCACATCCTGACCAATATGGTCGGCGCCGCTTCTGACGTGCAGGAGCGGCGGCGCCAACTCATCGAGTCCGGTTTGAAACCAAGGGATTTCGTCGAGGGCGAGAATTCCTAGCGGCCGGCGGCGTGGCGGGCGGCGACGTAGCCGAAAACCATCGTGTTGGCGATGCTGCCGCCCGCGCCGAGGTAGGTGCGGCCCATCACCGTCGCGGTGATGTTGCCGGTTGCGTATAGCCCGTCGATGACTTGGTCGTTCTCGTTGAGCACCTGTGCGTATTCGTTGGTGATCACTCCCCCGCATGTGCCGACGTCGGCCGGAAACACCCGTGTGGCGTAGTACGGGGCACGATCGATCGGCCCGAGTGCGGCATTGGGTTTGTGGCCCGGATCGCCGAGGCAGACGTTGTATGCCGATTGGCCGCGTCCGAAGTCGGGGTCAAGGCCCTTGGCGGCGAACTCGTTGAAACGCTTTACCGTCTGCTCCAATGTGTCGGCGGGAACATCGATCTGGCGTGCCAGATCTGCGATCGTGTCAGCCCGCACGATCGCGCCCGTCTCGATCACCTCGTCCGGCAGTCGCCGCTTCTGGAACGGGTTCGCGCCGGAGACGTAGCGGCGCACATAACCCTCGTCGAAGATCTGCCAGCACGGCACGGCCTTGTTGGCGTACATCGCCTTGCCGACCTCGACATAGGAATTCGACTCGTTGCAGAACCTCTTGCCGGTCCCGTCGACATAGATCGCCCCCGGGCGCTGCCGGGCCTGACCGACGACGCGTGCTCGAGGGTCTGCGACGAAAACCGATGGGAGCCACCAGGCCTCATCCAGTAAGTCGGTCTTCGCACCGAGTCGCATCGCGGTCTGCAGCACTTCACCGGTGTCGCCGGGGTTAGCAAGCGACCATTTCGCCTCGTTTGGCTGGTCGCCGCTGTATCGACGGCGCATTTCCGCGTTGCGGCTGAAGCCTCCCGCTGCGAGCAGGACCCCCTTGCGCGCTTCGATATTCAGCGAGGCGCCATCACGATTGACCCTCGCACCGACGACACGTCCGTTCTCGACGATCAGATCGTCCATAGCGGTGTTCGTCCAAACGGGCGGCTGGCCACCGCCGAGGCCCATCAGCACCTCGAGCATCTGCCCGATGACCGAGGCCCCGTTGGTGAGGACCTTGCGGCGACGAAGCCGGGCGGCTTGGGTACGCAGCAACACCTTCAGGGCCAACGCGAACGCTCGTGGCGAGCGGTTGAAGTATCCGACGATTACCAGTTCGCTGGTCTTCACCACGAAGCCGCGGTTCCAGTTCTTGTCCATCGTCTGAAGCTTGTCGCCCCAGTCCCCCAGTACGGC
>Ga0068863_100008104_pt1 | contig 10254 bp, 8 predicted proteins | sample KBSSwiS62_FD_66596 | JGI IMG/M metagenome (GOLD analysis project Ga0068863, IMG submission 66596) | Switchgrass rhizosphere microbial communities from Kellogg Biological Station, Michigan, USA - KBS Switchgrass S6-2 | ecosystem: Host-associated > Plants > Roots > Rhizosphere > Soil ...
AGCAGGGTGCCCCCGTCGCGCGCGACGAGAGTGTTCACGCGTGCCAGGCAATCATCGAACCAGGCATCGCTCAGATCGAGCCCACGCCGCGGTCCGCCGACGAGCAGCGTCGTACGCGGGTGCGGCAATTGCGCGACGACCGGAAAGCGCATCAGCCCTTCTTCGAGCCAGTCCTCATCCACGGTGTTGAGCGCGCCGAGTGTCTGGATCACGTTGGCGCCAGTTAGCTCATCGTGGCGCGGCGCGATGACGAGGTCGAACTCGCGCGGATCGATGCGCGGATCGAGAATCTGAATCGTGAAGGTCTTACCGGCGCTCAAGCGGCGCAGCGCCCGAGTGATCAGGGCCGCGTGCCGGCCGCAGCCGATCGCGAGCGCCGGCCAAGGTGCCTGCAGACGCGCACGAATTTCGCGCGGCAGCGCGAAGCGCGCACCCAGTTGCATGCGCGGTGCGAACCAGCGCCATGGTGCGTGCAGGTTCAGGCGCATCACCATCGGTGTCAGGCGCATCGCTTGTGCGAGCGCGAAAGCCTGGCGCTCGTTGCCCGCGGCGCCGTCGCTGATAACCCACACGTCGGATTGAGGAGCGGAATCGTTCAAGCTGCGGGTGGACCGGAGGGCGCGATTGTAAGCTCTGCCGCACTACAGCGTTCCATGGATGAAGACGACGCCGGCGCGGGCCGGCGGCTATACTGACGCAATTGGCGCGCTAGCGCGAATCATGGAAGTTTGCTCATGCACACCCCGCTCGATGACGCCGCGCTCGATCAGATCTTCCGCAAGGCGCGCACGTACCGGCGTTCGGCCGATGCCTGGTTGCCGCAGGCGGTTTCCGATGCGCAACTGCGCGACATCTATGACCTCGCCAAGCTCGGGCCCACCAGCGCGAACTCCTCGCCGGCACGCATCGTGTTCGTGCGTTCGGCGGAAGCGAAGGAAAAGCTGAAGTCGGCACTGAGCGCCGACAATATCGCGCAGACCATGGCTGCGCCTGCGACGGCCATAGTCGGTAGCGATCACGCGTTCTACGAACAACTGCCGCGCCTGTACAAGGAATCGCCCGAGGCGAAAAGCTGGTTCGAAGGCAAACCCGAAGTCATCGCCGCGACTGCGTTCCGCAACGCCAGCCTGCAGGGTGCATATCTGATCATCGCGGCGCGTGCACTGGGCCTGGACTGCGGGCCGATGTCAGGTTTTCATAACGCCACGGTCGACAAACTGTTTTTTGCCGGCACTCAGGTCAAATCCAATTTCCTGATCAACATCGGTTATGGCAATCCCGCCGTGATCCGCCCGCGCGAAGAACGTTTCGAGTTCGATGAAGCTTGCCGCATCGTCTGATGATTCAAAGGAGAACAAGATGAAATTCCACCATACAGCTTTGTTTGCGTCGCTGCTGATGGTCAGCCTGGCTGCGCTTGCGGACCAGAAGACCGCTACCTCTGCGCCCGCAGCGACGCATGCGCAGACGTTCAACCTCGACTGGGAACACACCCAGGTCTCCTTCACCTACGATCATTTCGGATTCTCCAATCCCACCAGCCGCCTCGAACAGATCAAGGGAACGCTTGAGTTGGACCAATCCGACTGGAGCAAGTCGTCGGTGAGCGTGACGATGCCGCTGGCCGGTCTGCATTCCGGGGTCGAGAAGCTCGACAAGGACTTGCTGTCGGAGAAGTTCTTCGATGCTGCGAAGTACCCGGACATCACATTCAAGAGCACCAAGGTCGAAAAGACCGGCGATCACAAGCTCAAGGTGACCGGTGACCTGACCGCGCACGGCGTGACCAGAGCGGTCACGCTCGACGTCACGGTCAACAAGATCGGCGACAATCCGATGAAGGGCAGACCGACCGCCGGTTTCGACGCCGACACGTCGTTCAAGCGCTCGGATTTCGGTGTCGCGGGCTATGTACCGGCGGTAGGCGACGAAGTGAAAGTGCACATCACTGTGTCGGCGGACCTGGCGAAATGACGACGCGTGAATCCCGGCGCCGCGCGCCGGGATTCACCGGTTGGGCGGGCTACTGCTTCTTCACGCCCTGACTCTTCAGCGCTTCCAGCCCGCCCAGATTCAAACTCCCGACCGCGCCCTTGATCTGGTCGATGCTGTCGGCGTTGCCGGCCACTTTTACCGTGAAGCGGTCGCCGAGCACGACACTGTATTCGCCGTATTTGCTCTGCGAGTTCCATTCTTCGTGGGTGAGGCGCCCGTTCTGCTTGTAGGTCTTGTCGTAGCCGTGGTCGGTTTCGCGCGATTGCTCCACACCGGCCCAGCCCGCCAGGGCGGTAATACCCTTGGCGCTGCCCATGTCGCCGATTTCCAGATGCAGGCTGTGGCCGGCTTCGTCGGAATAGTTGGCGTTGGCCTGTGAGAACTGCATGCCCATCGCCCCGTTGCGCTCGGCCGAGACATCGGTGCGTTTCAGGCCAGCCAGCGTTTCCGGTACGAACGGCTTGAGCACGTCAGGCGCCAGCGCTTCGACCTGATCGCCCCCACCGAGGATCGCACCCATCACCTGGCCCGCGGCCTGCGCCTGTGCGCTGGCATCGCCGGATTTTTGCGCCTGTTCCATCTTCTTGCCCGCTTCCTCGGCTTTCTTGCCGATCGCGGCAAGTTTGCCGAGTGCACTGTCGGTGTCGATCGTCACGTCGCCATTGCTGCTGCCCAGGTGGATGCCGCCGCGAGGTCCGAAACCGCCCATCGCGCCGGCGCCGACCATACTGCCGACGACCATCATCACGATCCAGCCAAGCACGATCGCGCAGATGATGCTGACAGCCGTGTAGCCGCCGGCCTTGTCCGGCGGACATTTCATCGTGTGCGGCAGGCTGAGATAGAACAGGTAAATCCCATAGATCGCCGCCGCGAGCAGCGCCAGTCCGGCGAGCATGGCCGGCAGAATCACCAGAACCCCGGCAACCCAACTCGCCGTATAGGCATAAGCCGCAGTCTTGAGCGCCTGTACCTGGTTCTTTTGTGCCTGGAAGGTGCCCGCGAGCGCATCGATGATCAACGCCATCACAAACACCAGGCCCAGCGTGAGCGCGTACATCAGCACCATCTGTACCAGGCCGGTACCGATGCCGGTCCTGTAGCTGATGCCGAAGAAACCGTAGCCGATGATGCTGCCCTTGATGAAACCGAACACGGCCGGAATCGCCGCGAGCCAGATGATGTAGTTCGTGTACAGTCCCTGCACCGTTTCCGTTTCGGCCGCGATCACCGGCCACTCGGTTTTCGGCGTCAGCAGGATGTTCTTGGCGCGTGCGATGATCTTGTTGAAATCGAATTCCACGACGTGATCCCTCCCGAGGATAAGCAGTCCCGCATCTTACCGGGTTCGGGTTGGAAGGGAATATGCGCGATTCGGCGTGTGACCCGTGAAGCGGATCACCATTGGCGCGCGTGTCGGCGCACAAATTGCTAGACTTGCCTGCTGGCCGCCGCGGGCGGCGTCTCACGTTTCAGCAAGGCTTGCCATGTCCGACACCGCTTTTTCCAATCAACAACGCGCCGCGGTCCGGCTGGTGCCGGCCAACGCGCAGAATGAATACGCCGTCACGCGTGCGGACCTGCCACTGTCATGTCCGATGCCGGGCATGAGCCTGTGGAACTCGCATCCCAAGGTGTACCTGGCCGTCGAAGCGACGGGCCAAGCCAAGTGCCCGTACTGTGGCGCCAACTACTCGCTGAAGGACTAGCAAAGCGACGTGGCAGGGCGGCCGCTTACCGTAATCCAGCTGTTGCCGGCGTTGAACGCCGGCGGCGTGGAACGTGCAACGCTCGAAATCGGCGGTGCGCTGACCGCGGCCGGGCATCGCTCGATCGTGGTCAGCGGTGGCGGGCGCCTGCTCGATCAGCTCGCCACTCAGGGCAGCGAACACATCGAGCTCGACATCGGCCACAAATCGCTGTCGACGCTGCGCCACGCCTGGACGTTGCGCAAGCTGTTCAAGCAGCTGCGCCCCGACATCGTGCATGCGCGCTCGCGCTTGCCGGCGTGGCTGGGTTGGTCGGCGTTGCGCGGATTCGGCGCCGCACGGCCACATTTCGTCACGACGGTGCATGGGCTCAATTCACCCGGCTCGTACAGTTCGATCATGACGCGCGGCGAGCGCGTGATCTGCGTGTCGAACGCCGTGCGTGATTACATCCTCAAGCACTATCCGAGCATCCGGCCGGGACGCCTCACGGTGATTCCGCGCGGCGTCGACACGCGCGAGTTTCCGTTCGGATACCTGCCGGACGACGCCTGGCGCGCCGATTTCTTCCGCGAATTCCCGCAACTCGACAGCGGCATGCTGCTGACCCTGCCGGGCCGCGGTACGCGCCTGAAAGGACATGCCGATGCAATCGAACTGCTCGCTGGCCTCACTGCGCGTGGATTGGACTGCCGGCTACTCCTGGTCGGCGCGCGCGAAGCTGCGCGCGAGGCTTACGTCGCGGAACTCGAAGCGCTGGCCGCGCAGCGCGGCGTTGCGCAGTGCGTCGTTATCACGCCGCCGCGCAGCGACATGCGCGAAATCTATGCGGTCTCGAACCTCGTGCTGCAGCTGTCGAACAAGCCCGAAGCGTTCGGCCGCACGGTTCTAGAAGCTATCGCCTTGTGTCGGCCGGTGATCGGTTACGCGCACGGCGGCGTCGGCGAATTGCTGGCCGAGCTGTACCCCGAGGGCCGCGTTCCACCCGGCGACATCACGCGCCTGATCGAGCGCGCTGCCGAGCTGCTGCGCGTCGCGCCGCCGATCGCGCCGCTGAAAAGTTTCCGCCTGGCGGACATGCAGGCGCAGACGCTGGCGCTGTATTCCCAGCTCGCGGGATAGGCGATGTGGTCCGCCCTGCTCGTGCTTGGCGTGCTCGCACTGCTGCCGCTCGGGCGCAGCGCGGAAGCGCCGTTGGCGATCGGGGCCATCGCCGGACTCGTCCTGGCCTGGCGCGCGCGCGCCCAGCTGCGCGTGCGCGCAAGCGTCCGCCTAGCGATGCTCCTGTTCGGCTGCTACTGGCTGGCAGCGTTGTTCTCGGCACCGGGCGCGGTGGCGCCGGACAAGGCCTGGAGCACAGTCGGTGTACTTCTGCGCTTTTTTCCATTTGCGCTGTTTACCTGTCTGGCGTTGCGTGACACCACGATTTGGCCGCGCCTGATCGCCGGCGCCGCGGCGATTGTCGTCTTGTGGCTGCTCGACGCCTGGGTGCAAATGCTTACCGGCTACAGCCTCGCCGGGCCGATGGAGGTCGAGCACCTGTCCGGCATTTTCGGTGCCGGCAATCTCAAGCTCGGTCCGGTGCTGGCGGTGCTGTCGCCGTTCGTGTTCGCGGCCGCGCGCGCGCGCTTCGGCTGGCGCGGCCTTGTCGTCACATTCGTGTTCCAGCTGATACCGATCCTGCTTGCCGGTTCGCGCGCGGCCTGGCTGATGTACGCGTTGGTGACACTGGCGTTTGCGTGGCAGCAGACGCGCGCAGCAGCGCGTTTTCTCGCCTGGGGTGCGGCGGCTGCCTGCGTCGGCGCAATCGCGGTGGCCGTTGCATGGCACGGCTCGGCGGCTTTCGATGCGCGCTTCGAGCGCAGCCTGCTCGCGCTGCAGGGTTCGGAACAGGCACTCGACACTGCCGCCGCCGGTCGCTTGCGTATCTGGGGTACCGCGTTGCGGATGATCCAAGCGCACCCTGTGGCCGGCGTGGGCGTGCGCGGATTCCGCTACGCCTATCCGGCATTTGCGCGTGGCGGTGACACGTTCGTCGACGCGAAGACCGACGAGGGCGCGGCGCACGCGCACCAGATCGTGCTCGAAGTGTTGAGCGAAACCGGCGCGATCGGACTGGCGTTCTGGCTGGCCGGCGCACTCGTCGCGCTGCGCGCGTGGCGCCGCGCGAGCGCTGCCGCGCGCGAGCGAACACTCGCGCCCGCGATGGCGCTCGCTGCAATGACGTTCCCGCTGAACACGCACCTGGCGTTCTATTCGGCGTGGTGGGGCTTGCTGTTCTGGTGGCTGCTCGCGTTGTACTGCGCGGCGCTGTACGCGGACGAAGCCTAACGCCGCTCGCCGCGCAGCAAACTCAACGCCAGGCCGCCGATCAGTGCCGCGGCACCCACCAGCACGGCCCATAGCAGCCAGGTTTTCCAGTCGCGATGAACCTCCGGCGGCGCCGGCGTGAACGCGCTTTCACCTTGCAGCACGGCACGGGTCCCCAATGCCGCCAGCGGCGGTTGCCAATCGGCGCCGAGTTTCGCGCGCAGCTGCGCCAGTGCGGCATCGACGGGATAGTCGCCGCGATGGCTGCGCGCGCTGCCGGCGACGAGGCGATACGGGCCGGCACCCTGCGCCAGGAACACGAAGCGATCCGGCCGGAACGCGACGCGCACAGACGGCGCATGGTCCAGCCCCGTCGACGGCAACAGCTTGAGGTGCAATGCGCGCATGCCGCGGCAACTCGTGATCTCGTCGTTGCCGATCGATGCGTCGCCCTGACGCAGGCGGAACGCGGTGAAGTCGGCGCAGGGCGACCAGGGACTGCGCTCACCCGCGGCGCGGCCACGCACGGCGACGCGCACGCGCGCGAGCGAATTGTCGCTGGCCAGATCGATCTTGAGCGTGTCGATTGTCAGCTGTGCGGGCAACTGATAGCGGAACGTCGCCGGCGCATCGGCTGTTGGCGGGTCGACGATACCCGGAGCCGCGTCGACCCACATGCGTGCCGGCTGGATCAGCGTCGAACGTGCCAGGGTACGCGCACGCGCGCGCAAGCCATCGATACCTGCTGCGGTATCGAGCCGATGCAGACGCAGATACTTGGACTGCGCACCACTCATTCCAATCTGGTGGCGCGCCAGGACGTTGCCGCCCTGGTGCAGCGACAACACGGATGCATTCGCGTTGAGCGTGCGCCACTGCTGTAGGTCGTCGCTGCCGGACACACTGAATTGCGCGTTGACGTCGGCGTTCTCGTTCCAGTCCAGCCACACGCTGTCGATAGGTGCCTTGAGCGCGCTCGCATCGAACAGCAGATCGCCCGAAACCGCTGCTTTCGCATCCATCGCGCCAACTTCTGCATCGAGCCGGCGCAGCTTGCCGTCGGGACCGCGTTCGATGTGCAGATTCAACGATTCGTCCGCAGACGCACCGGGCGTCGTAGCCGGCAACGCGAATTGCGGCAATTCGAAATCGGTCGCCTGCGCCGTCGTAGTCGTCTGCGCCGCCCGCTGCGCCATCGGTACCGCATCGCCGGCGGCATTGACGACTTCGACATCGAGCAGGTCGTCGCGGCGCGCCGCGGCGTAGATTTCCGGGGTCAACTCGACCTGCCACGCAGCGCTGTCGCCGTCAGTCTGCAGCGGCCAGGCAAAAGCGTAGTTGTCCGCGGTGGTGGCATTCGCGCCGGTGCAGGCGAGAAACATACAAATGCCGATGACGCGAATGTTCATGCGGGATCCTCCGTCGTGCGCGGCGGCGCCGGAGCGAAATAGCCGACCGCGACGAGCAGTACGCCCACGACAAGTACGCCGACGATCGCGGCGAGGTCGTGCAAGTGCACGCGATCGATCAGCAGCAGCTTGGCGATCACCACGCCCATCAGCGCGGCCCCACCGAGCCAGACGGCGCGCGAGCCGCGCCGTTTGCCGAGCAGCATCGCGGCAATACCGGCGATCGTCCACACGATCGAGAGCGCCGCCTGCGCGAGTGCGGAATGCCACAACGCGTCGCTCCACGGCACGTCGCCGAGGAAGTGCGCGCTGCGCAGCGTGACTGCCGTCAGCCAAGCGATGCCGGCGCCGGCGAGCAGGCGCGAGCGTGCTTCGGCGCTGAGCACCGCGCCGCCTTCGTCCGCGGCGCGCCGGTACCAGACCAGCAGCAGCACGAGCAAGCCGAGCTGGGCCAGTTCGAGTGGATTCCCAACCGGCACGTACGGCAACGGCGTAGGCGCGCCTTCGGCAAACAGGCCGGCAAACCAGGCGAGTCCGAGCACCGCCACGAGGCTCACGAGCAAGCCGTGGCGCGTGCGTTCGGCGGCATCCGCATTGGGCCAGCACACAAATCCGGCGCGCACGAGCACGCACCAGAACAATGCGGCGGGTGGTGCAAGCACGGCGAGCGTCGTCCACACGTAGTTGAGCTCGAAGTGATCGTCGCTGAGGTGGCCGAACTCGACGCCGAGCACGATCGTGATCGTCCACCAGAACAGGACGTGCACAACGCGCAGCCAGGCGTGGTCCGCGGCGGCCAGGTTTGCCATGGCGCGCAGCGCAGCGAGCAGCCACAGCGCCCATGCGGCCGCGCCCCAGCCTTCGAGCACGCCGTGGTTGTCGATCGCGGTCGCGATCACGAACAGCGGTGCGACGAAGAACGCGGCGAGGGCGGGCCACGCGGCTTCGCGCCAGTCGAGCCGGCGTAATGCTTCGGCGCCGAGCACGCCGGTCAGCGCGAACAAGGCGAGCGACCAGTCAGAGCGTAGGCTGCGCGGTGCGAAATGCTCGATCTCGTGTCCGGCGGCGAACAGCCACCATAGCCAGCCCCAGACAAACAGCAAAGTCGCGAGCGGCACGCGTCCGTGCAAGCTCAACAGGCGCGCGCTGGTCAGGCCGGCGAGTGCGATCAGCAGCGCGCCGAGGAACTCGCCGTTGAGGATCACGCTGTCGCCGGCGACGATATTGTGCATGCGCGCATCGCCGACGCTATAGAGGAACGCCAGACCCGCGAACGCCTGCAGTGCATAGCCGATCCAGCGCGGTACGCGGCGTTGCTGGCGCAGGCCGACCCACAGTACTGCCGCGCCTTCGACCGCCCACAGGCACGCGGTCGAACGCGCGGAGAATGCGAGCGGTATCGCGAGCGTGGCGAAGCCGAGCGCGAGCAGCGCATGCGATTCGCCAAGTAGTTGCAGCCGCAGTCGGCGCAGTTCGAGCCAGGCCAGTGGCGTGTAGACCGCCGCCGCGACGAGCACGCTCCACGCCATCTGCATGCGTTCGTTGTGCAGCAGAGCGCCTTGCAGCGGCAGTGCGAGCAGCGGCGTACCGAACACGAGCGTGCCGTCGACGAAGTCGCGCCGATCCGGTGCCTGACGCAGCGCATAGGCCACGGGCACGAGCAAGTAGAACGCGAAGAACAGCACGAGGAACGGCTCGGTCGTGGCGAAGAATTCCGGCTGATATTTTGTGACGCCCCAGGCCGTGCCGATCGCGAACGTAAACGCGAAACCGAGCAGGTTCAGCGCGCGCCATGGCTTGAGCCACGCGATCACGAAGATCGCCGCGTTGAGCACGGCGTAGTAGCTGAACAACATCACGTGGCTGCCCTGTCCGGTCGAAGTCAGGATCGGGGCGAGAAATCCGCCGACGATCGCGAGCACGGCCAGGGCCATCGCGTCCTGCAGCACGGCGAGCATGCCGGCGCCGGCCACGACGAGCACGAGCAACGCGAAAGCCAATCCGGCGGGCAGCAAGTTGTACAGTCGGAATGCACCGAAGATCGTGAGGATCAGCACGCCGATCGCGCCGCCCTGCAGGCTCAACGCGAACGCGCGATGCGACTCGCGCTTGCGCCAGGCGAACACGAGCGCGGCCAGCGCGGCCGCGGCGATGCCGAGCAGGCGGAATTCGATCGGCACGACCAGCCAGCCCGAATCGGCCGCGTACTTGAGCAGCGCACCGACGCCGAAGAACGACACGATTACGCCGACCTTGACCGGCACGTTGCCTTCAGTGAACCAGCCTTTGACGCGGCCGGCGAACTCGCCGAGCACGTCGGTCGGCGGGGGTGGCGGCGGAGTTGGCGGAGTCGAAGGGCGCGGGGCGGGTGCGAGTTTTTCCGCCGCGGCTTGCGCCAGCGGCGTCGGGCGCACGGGCTCCGCGGCCGGTTTCGCGGCGACCGGCGCAGCCTGCGTGACCGGCTTCCATTCCACCGGCGCCACGGGTTCTGCGGCAACCGGTGTTGCAGGTTCTGCCACTTCCGACATGGCCCTCGGTGGAGCAGTGGCCAGCGCAGTCAGATCCTTTTCGAACTGGGCGACGCGCTGGCGCAGCGTGCGCAACTGGCCGAGCAACAGTCCGATACAGGCCCCAAGCACGGCCGCGGTCCAGCCGGTCGGCTCGTCGAACATCCCGGCGCAGACGAACGCGCCGAGCGCGGCGCCGATCAGCATGAACAGAAATGTCATCGTCGTCTCCCCATGCGACAAACGAAGTATAGGGGACATTCGAACAAGGCACTCAATACAGGGGCGTTTGACCTTCCGGTCGCGTCTTGAAGCGTTTGTGGA
>Ga0068863_100008106_pt1 | contig 10252 bp, 10 predicted proteins | sample KBSSwiS62_FD_66596 | JGI IMG/M metagenome (GOLD analysis project Ga0068863, IMG submission 66596) | Switchgrass rhizosphere microbial communities from Kellogg Biological Station, Michigan, USA - KBS Switchgrass S6-2 | ecosystem: Host-associated > Plants > Roots > Rhizosphere > Soil ...
TGTGGCATTCCCGAAGGTATTCCGCCGAATCGGGTGCCGATCGTTTCAACCGGAAGGCGGAAGATCACGACTGCGACTGTGCCGACCAATAACGCAACGATGTAGCCGGGAACACGCTTCAAGAATCGGACGCACAGCAGGATCAACAGAATTCCGCTGAGGGCGAGCGTGGTGGATTCCCACGAGATGGTCGGCAGTGCGTGTCCCAACGCGCGCATGCGGCCAAGAAAATCGCCGGGTACTTTGTCGAGCTTGAGTCCGAAGAAGTCCTTGAGCTGAGTACTGGCAATGAGAACGGCGATGCCATTGGTAAAGCCGAGCACGACGGGCCTCGGGATGAATTTCACGGCCGCGCCAAGGCCGGTGGCTCCCATGACGAACAACAGAACTCCCGCCATCATGGTGCACATGAACAGGCCATCGATGCCGTGACGCGTCACAATTCCAGCAACCACTACGACAAAAGCGCCCGTTGGTCCGCCGATCTGGAACCGGGAGCCGCCCAGGGCGGAGATGATGAAACCGGTGACGACTGCGCAATAGATACCGGATTGAGGAGAGAGCCCGCTGGCGATTGCGAACGCCATTGCCAGGGGTAAGGCGACTAGACCTACGGTGACTCCGGAGAGGAGATCAGCCCAGAAATCTGCGGATGTATAAGTGCGTAAGCAGAGTATCGACTTCGGTAACCACGAATCCATTACGATCAACTTTCAGACCAAGCATTCCCAGTATCACTACTGTGACATACGGGTAATCCAGAGACAATCTAACGATTGCACTACGGGTTACTCGTAAGTACACGTACCAGCCTGCTGAAACTCACGCCAGGGAAGGGACTCAGCTCCAGTTCCGGTTGGAGTAGTTCAAGCGGAGCTCCGCCAGATGTAACTTTTAAGTCAATTCCGCCCGATTTGTTCAGAACGCTGGGACAGCGATCCTTTTTGTGCATATAATTCCGTCCAACTTTAGTGGGGTGAGTTACGCCGTGCGCTCGCGTATCTTCCTTTCCTTCCTTGGGACCCTTCTGTTCGATGTGATGGCATGCGTCTGTGTTTATGGCCAGGCGAAGGATGTTCCCCGCCACGATTTCGTCGGAGAAACTCTTACAGTTGATGTGGATGTGGTGGACGTGTTCTTCAACGTGAAGGAGAAGAACAAGTTTGTCGAGAATCTGCAGAAGGAAGATTTCGAACTGAAAGAGAACAACCATCCCCAGGAGATTCGATACTTCTCGGCGGAGACGCAAACGCCGCTCAGTCTCGGCGTTTTGATTGACACCAGCGACAGCGAAGCAGCGGTTCTGCAGAAAGAGCATGAGGTGGCGCGGCGATTCTTCGACCAAGTGTTAATTGCCGGCGACGAAGGCATGGTGATCAGCTTCGATTCGTTCGTCGATGTGAAGCAGGAATTCACGGGTGACCACGGAGTGCTGGTGGAAGCGGTGGGACATGCGCGCAAGGAGTTCTCGCGCGCGTCGCACGAGATCGATCCGGGGGGTGTACCGAGACTGAGAAGTACCGCTCTATTCGACTCGATTGTCGGGTCGGCCCGTTATCGATTCGCGCAGCGTTCTGGACGCAAAGCGATGATCATCATCACCGACGGGCAAGACATGGGTAGCCGGGCCACGGCGCGGCAGGCGATCGAGGCGGCACTGAAGTCGAATACCATTTGTTATGTGCTCATCGTCGGCGATTCCCGTTACATGACAGCGAGCAGCTATGACGGAGTGGAGCGGATGAAGACGCTCGCGTCCGAGACGGGCGGGCGGGTAATTCCGATGGATCGCAAACTCAAGAACCTGGAATCATCACTGTTGGCGATCGCGAGCGAGCTACGGCATCATTACAGCATCGGCTACACGCCAAGCGATCGCGCTCACGACGGAGATTACCGGAAGATTTCGCTGAAATGCCGGCGCGGTTTCAAGGTCCAATCGCGACGCGGATACTACGCGACCCACGAACCGCTGGACGCGGAAGCTCGCAATCAGGTTTCCGCCAGCAATTAGAAAGGGCCGGCTTGCGCCGACCCTTCCAGACTAAACTTCTACTTCCGGTTAGAGGATGTAACGCGAGAGGTCCTGATCTTTCACGACATCCGCGAGCATCTTGCGTACGTAGTCGCCGTCGATCCGAACATCCTTCTCCTTCAACTCAGGTGCGCTGAAGCTGATCTCATCGAGAACCCGCTCCATGATGGTGTGCAGCCGGCGCGCGCCGATGTTTTCGGTCGTCTCATTCACGCGAGCAGCAAAGTTCGCGACCTGTTCCAAAGCGTCAGGAGTGAACTCGAGCTTGATGCCTTCCGTTTCGAGCAAAGCGATGTACTGCTTCACCAGCGAGGACTTGGGCTCGGTCAGGATCTTGACGAAGTCTTCGACGTTCAGCGACTTCAACTCGACGCGAATCGGGAAGCGCCCCTGGAGTTCCGGGATCAGGTCGCTGGGCTTCGATACGTGGAACGCTCCGGCGGCGATGAACAGGATGTGATCGGTGCGCACCATGCCGTAGCGGGTGTTGATGGTTGTACCTTCCACGATCGGCAGAATGTCGCGTTGCACACCTTCGCGGGAGACATCTGGTCCGTGACCACCTTCACGGCCGGCGATCTTGTCGATTTCGTCGAGGAAGATGATTCCGGAATTTTCGACACGCTCGAGGGCAATGCGCGTCACTTGATCCATGTCGATGAGGCGCTGTTCCTCTTCGGCGATCAGGTAATCGAAGGCTTCGCTGACCTTCATCTTCCGCTTCTTGGTGCGCTGGCCGAAGATGTTGGGGAGCATGTCCTTCATGTTGATGTCCATCTCCTCGACACCCTGGTTGGAGATGATTTCAAAGGCGGGCATGCTCTTTTCGCGGACTTCCAACTCAACGATGCGCTCGTCGAGCTTACCTTCGCGCAATTGCTGGCGAAGCTTTTCGCGGGTACGCGAGCTTGATTCGCCGGTGAGAATCGGCTGCGAACCGAAACCGACCTGTGAAGCTCCGTCGGAAGGCGTTCCACCCGACGTTGGCAGGAGCAGGTCGAGTAGCCGCTCTTCGGCGTTCAACTCGGCTTTGTCGGCAACATCTTCCAATTTCTCTTCGCGCACCATTTCGATGGCGATTTCGATGAGGTCGCGAATCATCGACTCGACATCGCGACCGACATAGCCGACTTCGGTGAACTTCGAAGCTTCTACCTTTAGGAACGGCGAGTTCGCCAGCTTGGCGAGACGTCGCGCAATCTCGGTCTTGCCCACGCCGGTGGGGCCGATCATGATGATGTTCTTCGGCATCACTTCTTCGGCCAGTTCAGGCGTCAGCTTCTGTCGGCGAGTACGGTTACGCAGCGCAATGGCGACGGCGCGCTTTGCTTCGTGCTGGCCGACGACATGCTTGTCGAGCTCAGTTACGATTTCGCGCGGCGTCAGCTCGTCCAGCGCGATCTGTTCTTCTTCCATAGTTCCGGGGAGATATATGGCCACTTCCACTCCAATCTGGAGAACACTCCAGCAGCTACTTCCGGTCTTTCAGGCGAATGACGAAACGCAGACCGGACCACGTTTCATCGATTGCACAAACCTTGGTGTCAACCATGCCTTCCGCCAAGCCGATGTCGCGAACGACGTTTTCATTCAAATCGGTATCGACTCCGGAGCTCTTCTTGGGCCACGCGACCCAGAGCATTCCGTTCTGCACCAGGAGCTTCCGGGCGGAGCCGAACCGTTTTTTCAAATCGGCGGCGGAGGTGGTAAACAAAATCCCTACATTCAGATCCGACTTCGGTTTTCCTACAACGATCGATCCATCCGGGAGCTCGCCCAGCAGTCCCATAAACTCGTTCGGTTCATTCACCACGAAAACCCGATCGCCGGACTTGATCCCAATCTTCTTCAGTAAGGGAGTACCGGAATAACCGGCCATCGTGCCTCCGGGCGCGTGGTGAAACTAGAGCTCTTCGATGGTGATCTTCTCGTTGGTATAGATGCAAGTCTGGGCCGCGAGCCTCATTGCTTCTTCGCAGATCCTCCGGGCGTCGAGCTCGGTATGCTGCATCAGGGCCAAGGCCGCGACGGTCGCGAACGATCCACCGCTGCCGATAGCGGCGACGCCCATATCGGGCTCGATGACGTCCCCCTGGCCGCTGAGGAGGTACGTTTGTTCTTTGTCGGCAACGAGGAGCAGGGCCTCCAGTTGGCGCAGGCTCTTGTCAGTTCGCCAATCCTTGGCTAATTCGACGGCTGCGCGACCGAGGTTTCCGTGATATTGCTCCAATTTTGACTCGAAACGGGAGAACAAGGAGAAAGCATCGGCGGTGGAACCGGCGAAGCCTGCAAGGATCTTCTCCTGGTAGAGACGCCGGATTTTGCGGGCACCGTGCTTCATCACGTGGTCGCCCATGGTGACTTGCCCATCGCCGGCCATCACCACCTTGCCGTTTCTTCGTACACATAGCACCGTGGTGGAACGGATCCGCCCACGACGCGGTTCAGACGCTACAGATTGCTTTTTGCTCATGTGAATAATCACTAATTATATCAGTCGAGTAGGAGGTGGCATCCACCAGCGGTGGCCCGGGAAACACGCGCTCAACCCGATGGCATCTATCTAAGACAAGAAGGGTTCGATCGCGCCAGCGTCAATCCGATCGGCAGGAGGATGGTATGAAGAAGAATTGTGCAGTGCTGGTAATCGGCCTGGCAATGCTCGCGATGACGGCGGTGGCGCAAAGTGATTCCGCGAATCAGAGTACGCAGAACCCGGCTAATCCAACGAACGCCACTGGAACGCAGAACACTACGTCTCCTTCGGTGAACCAGAACCAAGGGAGCGAATCCGGAGTCGGAAGTGAGTCCGTGGAAGGATGTGTCACCCAGGTTGAGAAGGACTTCTACATTCAGCCAGTTAATGGCGGAGAGAAAGTCAAACTGAATGGCTCGCATGATTTCGCTGCCGACGTGGGACATCATGTGAAAGTGCAAGGTACGCAGATTCGTCCGAACTCGAGCAACAGTGGGACGAACACTACCGGAAGCGACAGCAAAACGGCGGCGGCCAGTTCCAACACCACCAGTTCCACTTCCGCGAACAGCCCCAGCTTCATGGTGACGAGAGTGACGACGCTGGCCGAGACTTGCCCAGCGCCAAGCAATTCTGCGAACCCGAAATAGTGGAGGCTTGAAGTTGAAACGGCGCAGGCAAATTGCCTGCGCCTTGTTATCTGGCGTGAGGTCTACGCGCAGTGTGCCTTCTGCAATTGTCCGCTCAGTTCGTCAACCTTAGCCTGTAGAACATGGCGAATGGAGAGCATGCCGAGGAGGCGGCCGTTCTCATCGACGATCGGCAAGTGCCGATGGTGAGCTTCAACCATGACGGTCAGTGCTTCGGCGAGTGATGTCTCGCGGGTACCAAGCAGGACCGGAGTCGTCATCACTTCGCGAACCGGCACGTCAGCAGCGTTACGTTCGTCCAACGCGAGCTTTCGCAGCACGTCGCGCTCGGTAAAAATTCCAGCTACCACATTGTTCTCATCCAGAACGGCAGCGGCCCCAGACTTCTTCTCCAACATCTCTCGGATTGCATCTGCCGCTGTTGCGGTCACTGGTACCGATGCATGCATGTCATCGCAAATATTCAGAATACTCATGATTGCTTTCACCTTAAGCCGCCGGAGTAGATCAGGACCTCCAGCGGAATAAGGACTATATGCCGACAACCTGCCTCTCGTCCACGCCCTGCGAGTGGTATTACTTCCGGCTACTCGACAATGGCGTCGGCCTCGATTTCGACCAGGATCTCGGGAGAGATGAGTGCCTTCACCTCCACCATCGACGTCGCAGGACGTATATCCCGGAAGAACTCTCCATGGGCCCGGCCAATTTCCTCCCAACGGGAGATATCGGTCACGAACATTCGGGTGCGCACAACGTTCTTCAACGAGGCTCCGGCCTTGTGCAGCGCCGATTCTATGTTGCGGATGACCTGCACGGACTGAGCATAGGGGTCGCCAACTCCGACGATCTTTCCGTCAGGCCCTGTGGCCGTGGTTCCAGCGACATAGACGTAGTGTCCGACACGCACCGCGCGGGAGTAACCGACCTTGGGCTCCCAGGCGGTACCGCTCGAAATGTTCTGACGATCCATGCATCCTCCTGATACTGCCTTGATGGCCCTTTGTAGCAGCCGGTCGCAATTTAGCAGCGTTCAGCGGACAGTGCTGATGCAGAACTGAACCCCTGCAGATTCAGCTTCTACAACCATTACCCGAACAGAACTCGTCCAACCTGATAGTTCACGTGCCTTTGGAGTGTTGCGCTATCCGATTCCGGGTATTGCATCCGGAGCCGGATCAGGCTATTTAGTGCGACACGCTAGTTAAGTTGAAGGCCGGGGATGCGCATGGTTCGTGCCTGCCACGGGCCCTGCGGAAGGGGGATGGGACCAATGGGAACAATTCCGGAATCGCACCCGCTCCGTTCGTTCTTCCAGGAACGAGTGCAGGATCACTTCGAACAGGAAATCGGTTTGCGCGACACGGAACTGCAGGACTACGTCGCCAACATGCTCACGGAATTCTGCGAGACAGAACAGCTCTACAAGATCCGTGATGCTTCCGGACGGCCACTGCACGATGTCGGCGAGATGCTTCTGGAGTCGGATCCTATTTACGGTCCTGCGCCTTCGTTCGATCGCGAGCGCCAGGTACGAAAGCACATTGGCGATTACGCCCTTTTCTGCACAGGGATGTTTCCGGAGAGCATCAATCATTTTCGCCTCCGCAAGCAGCGGCTGGAGAACTTTGTCGACTGGATGAAAGCTGGAAAAGAGAGTTACTACATCGTCTCGAAATTCGAGCACTTCGAATATGCGAAGGTGGCTCCGTTGTTTGCACGGCTCTCGCAGGAGTTTGAAGCCTGCGTATTTGGCTTGAATCGCGTGAAGAACGAATTGATGGAGCGGCAGCACCCGATCGTGCAACGAGCACAGGACTTCATCATGTAAGTCCGTGGTGTCCGCAAAATCCCTCCACGAATGATAGGACGTCGCGTCACCTAAGTCTGGCAACAAGAGGCTCCCGCCCGGGTTTATCTAATCAAACAAACACTACATCGAGGGCGGGATGTACCGTTCAGGTTGGGTAAAAAAATTCGGTTTGCTCGAACTACTAGGGGCTGTATTTTCGAAGGGATGGTTTGCGTCATTTACTCCAACATTTGTTCCGAGGGCGAGAGCTCCTCGCGCGCATTAGCTTCCATCCTATAAAAGCTTAGCGACGATTCTCCCTGGTTGAGTTTGCGATATCTTTTCAGGGAGCCTTCCTGTTCCCCGGGGTCGAAGCGCTTTTCGTGTTCCGCGATGACGATCCCTGCTTCTGCCAAGACATTCGATTGCGAGATGACACGCAGCACTTGCCCGTAGGATCCTTGCGACTTGTAAGGTGGATCCAGGAATATGAGCGTAGGGCGTATTTCTGAATCACTCAGAAATCGCAACAGCTCGACTGCGCTTCTTTCGAAGACGTCAGCTTCTTCCTTGATTCTGAGGGATTCGAGGTTGGTGCGAATCAGTTGGGCGGCTTTGCGGGAGGATTCGGCGAAGTACACATGGGAGGCTCCGCGACTGAGTGCCTCGATGCCGATGGAACCGGTTCCAGCGAAGAGATCTACGAAAATGGCGTCCTCGAGGACGTTCGCTGAAGTCAGAACATTGAACAGAGTCTCGCGAAGGCGATCATAGGTGGGGCGAGTGTCATCCCCGGGTAGCGTCTGAAGGTTGCGGCTGCGGTATTTGCCTGCAATGACGCGCATGGTGTCGAATCCTGGAACGTGAATCGCTTCGCTGACGTCTAACTGTATAGAATTGTGGGAGTCGGCAGCAACGGGCTCTACTCACATGAAGAATTGGTCCATTCCGGCAGGGCGTCTCCTGGGTGTTGAACTGCGCATACACCTGACCTTTGCACTGTTGCTGGCGTTCGTTCTACTCAACGAGTCGTATGCGAGAGGAACCAAGGGCGCGTTGCGCGGACTCGCGCTGGTCGTCATCATCTTCGGCTCGGTGATACTGCACGAACTCGGTCATGCTGTAACCGCGATGAGCTTCGGGCAGGCTGTGAACTCCATCATCCTGTTGCCGATTGGTGGGATCACGATCATGGACGACCAGTCCCGGAGCTTGCCCAATCCCAAGCGCGACATTCGAGTAGCGCTGGCCGGACCCATGGTCAACCTCGTTGTTGCGGTGTTCCTCGGGACAGGAATGCTGCTGTTCTTCCCGCAGGTCCAGTTATTCGCGAAACCGTACGTATCTTCGGCGGGGCTATTACGCAGCCTTGTGTGGGCGAACCTCTTCCTTGGCGCATTTAATCTCCTGCCGGCTTACCCAATGGATGGTGGCCGCATATTGCGGGCGTGGCTGAGCACACGCATGGGTTACCTGATTGCCACGCGCCGTGCGGTGCTGATCGGCCAATTCTTTGCCATTGCAATGCTGCTGATCGGTTCCAAGACCAACGACTACTGGCTGATTCTCGTCGCAGTATTCCTGTCGATTGGTGCTCACATCGAGGATCGTTCGGCGATCTTCCAGTCGGTACTGGAAAACATCCGCATGGAAGACGTGATGCTGACGGACTTCAAGACGCTCTCTCCGGCTGACACTCTGGAAGACGCGCTGCAGAAGGTAGTGCATTCTCTGCAGGATGATTTCCCAGTGGTGCGAGGCGGCGACATGGTGGGAACCATCTCACGCCAGCGAATCATGGAGACTTTACGGGCGCAGGGAAATGGTTATGTGCAGGGAGCGATGAATCGGTTCTTTCAGATCGCTCACCGGAATGACACGCTGGCTGCGGTGTTCCGGCGCGTCGGACAAAGCGGCTTATCGCTGGTTCCGGTGGTGGATGACGAACACCTGGTCGGCATCGTGACACTGCAGAATCTGATGCATAGCATGGGAACACTGGCACAGGCACGAAAACTAAAACAGCCGGAAGCGTAACCTCCGGCTGTTCGCATATCCCACTGCAATAGATCAGATCAAAGGACGATAGCCCGGGCCACCACTATGGCCTTCACGGCGCGGATCTGATCCAGAACAGGTTCGGGAACACCTCCATCGATATGGACGATGCCGATTGCGGACTTCTTCGCAGCGGCACTTCCGGTGGCAGTCGCGACGGCCGATTCGCCTCGCCCTAACGAGAAATCTGCGATGTTTACCTCGGCGTCGCCAAGGATTGTTCCAACCTTACCGACAACACCGGGAACGTCCTGGTTGCGGATGTAGAGCAGGTTGCGTCCGAGCGGACCTTCGACGTCGATGTTATCGACGCCAAGCAGACGTGGCTGATCGCCGTGCAGGACGGTTCCCTTCATTTCATGCACATCGCTTGCGGTGTGTAGCTCCACGGAGAGCACGTTGGAAGCACCGCCGGAGGAGCGCTCTTTGCGAGTCTCCATAACCTGGAGCCCACGTTCGTTGGCAATCTTGGCAGCGTTAACGACGTTGGCGGACCCGGCGAGGGTGACGTTCAGAATCCCCATCAGGACGGAGTTCTTCACCAGCTCTGTCTTCCATCGGCTGAGGTCGCCGCTGTAGCGGATGGTGACCTGTTCGGGACGACCGTCGGTGATCTGGGCGAGGAATGCACCCAGCTTGCCGCCGAGAACGATGTACGGTCTCGCCAGTGCGTACTCTTCTTCGGTCATAGAAGGTACGTTGACGGCGTTCTGAATGACTCCGTTCTTCAGATACTCTTTGACCTGTTGAGCGATCTGCACGCCGACTGCGTCCTGCGCTTCATTGGTGGAACCCGCGATGTGAGGGGTAGCGATTACCTGCGGAAGGCCGATGAGCGGTGAGTTCTTGGGAGGCTCTTCACAAAAGACGTCGGTGGCGAGCCCCGCGATCTGTCCTGCCTTGATTGCCTCCGCGGCAGCGGCTTCGTTTACCAGTTCGCCGCGCGCACAGTTCACGACGCGCACGCCCTTCTTCATCTTTTTGATTGCGTCGGGACCGATGAACCCTGTTGTCTGCGGCGTGAGCGCCATGTGCAGCGAGAGATAGTCGGAGCTGGCGAGAACGTCATCGATCTGCTTGAGTTCGACACCAGCCTGCTCAGCGACGGTCGGCGGAACAAAAGGATCGTAGGCGACCACGCGCATGCCGAAGGCCTGTGCGCGCTTGGCGACTTCGACGCCGATACGGCCGAGCCCGAGGACTCCAAGGGTCTTGCCGCGTAGTTCGGTGCCTTGCAGAGA
>Ga0068863_100008113_pt1 | contig 10250 bp, 7 predicted proteins | sample KBSSwiS62_FD_66596 | JGI IMG/M metagenome (GOLD analysis project Ga0068863, IMG submission 66596) | Switchgrass rhizosphere microbial communities from Kellogg Biological Station, Michigan, USA - KBS Switchgrass S6-2 | ecosystem: Host-associated > Plants > Roots > Rhizosphere > Soil ...
GGCAACGTTGAACGTCTGCGGAGGCGGGATGAGAGAGATCACTCTATGAAAAGGTTGAAAAATACTGCTGGTTTGCGTGAGAGACAGAAGTTTCCCTTCGGGTTCACGCTCATTGAACTACTTGTAGTGATCGCTATCATTGCCATCCTGGCTAGCCTGTTGTTGCCAACGTTGTCTCGAGCGAAGGATAGGGCCTGGTCCATCAAATGCATGAACAACGTCCGCCAGATGGCCCTGAGCTACTACCTCTATGCCGACGACCACAACGATCAGGTCGTGACGCTGTACCTGTTTAAGCCGGCGCCAAGCGGCGCTCTCTATCCGGGCTCGGTTACGTGGTGGGTGGATCTGTTGCGGCCTTACCTGCAGGGGACCAACGTCACCAGTTGCCCCAGTGTGAGGGCCGGTGTCGCGGGCACCGCTGGCGGGCCCGGCGGGCTCGGCGTCGCTCTGAGTCATCCCGAACTCTCGGCGTGGTCAACGGACTGGCGGCCCAAGCTGGCCGAATTGAAGAGTCCCGTGAAGAAGCCTCCGTTTACCGACGCCGGACTTATTGGCAATCCGCTCGAGCGCAATCCGGATAATTGGGTCGAGGTGCGCAAACAGCAGTCTCTCTATTGGCGCGTGCCGACCAACCAGGGGTATTACAATGACGATCCCCAGCGCCCTATCGGCCGCCACCTCAAACGATGTATTGCTGGATTTGCAGACGGGCATGCCGAGGCGCTCAAAGTCAGCACGATAGGCTTGCAGTTCTTTCCGGGCAAGACCTCGGACGGCAAGTCGGCCACGGGCCCTGAATGGCTCGGTGGGAATGGCCGGTATGATGAGCGTTGGATGTGGTCGTGGGGCTCGGAATAGCGTAGCGCAGATTTTCAATCAGTTGTGTTCGGCACGTAAAAGGCTTGCGGTGTTTTGCCTCTCTCTCCCTCCGAGGAACGAGCGGGGAGAGAGTCGGAGAGAGGGGAACTCGATAAAAAGGGCCTCCTCTCCCCGGCCCTCTCCTTTTTGAGGAGGAGAGGGAGAGTAAATGCGGTTGCGCGCTCAAAGCATTACTTCTGCCGAACACAACTGGTTAAAAACCTGCGATACAGCACAGCGCGGCGGAGCCGCAACCAAAACATCCAATAACCAAGCTGTGCCCCGACAGCCTCACCGCATCCAAAACCAAGATGGCCAAACGCACTAAAGATGTGATCGTGGCGAGCCTCGCCTTAGGCGCTGCGGCGGTTTCACTTTATTTTGGCTTTGCCGGACGCGCGCCAAAGATCAATCTCGATCCCTACGAGGTCCTCGGTGTCGTCACGGCTGAGGAAACCGCGAAGTTGCTGGCTGATAAAGACTTGGTGCTGGTCCTGGCCCGCGACACCGGTGCGGAAAAGAACCCGTCCGTAGAAGCCGAGCTGAAGGCTTTTCAACGGACGATCAAGAAGCGAGCGGGTCTGCGCCTGCTCACGGAACGAGTCCAGGTGACACCGATGCTCATGATGGCCACCGGGGGCGGTGTGCCGCCCGACCAACTCTTCAAGGCGCTTCAGACCCATCCGAACGTCGGCGCCCTGGTCTTGTTCTTTGGGTTCCCGCCATTGGCCGATCCGGAGCTGGAGGTGCTGGCAAAGTCGGGTGTCAAAACCGTTGTGGTTTCCTCCTTCCACCCGGGCTACAAGCGGCTCCTGGAGCGGCGAGCGATCCATCTCGCGATTGTACCGAGACCGGAACCACCCCCGCCGGATTCCCAGGCGCCGCGGGCTCTGCGCGAACGCTTCGACCAGGATTACATCATTGTTACGCCGGCCGAAGCGGCGCGTTTGCCCTGAAGCTCAGGAATGCTCCGCGGTCCAAACCTCGACTTCGAACCGACTCCGAAAATGAGTTAGGAGTAAAAGTTCGCCTTCAGACCCGGAGAGGCGGAAGCCTGTACCTTAACGGTGCATGATATGCGCATGCCCCCTCACCTTTATCCTCTCCCCGCGCTTTTATACCGGCCTTGTTGCACCGGCGCGGGGAGAGGGCAGGGTGAGGGGCAAGTGCCACTGGAAATGACAGATCATGCTGCCGCGGAAAAGCCCATTTCATTCAGCCGTTGCAGGTTGTTCCTGCATGCCTTGCATGCTTTTTGTGCAACTATGGCGTGTACGGGAACGTTCACGCTCGCTGGAGCAGCGGTATCTCATGAAGTCTTACGTCGGCTCCTACAGGCCGCGCTGGCTGAGCAGCCTGAGCTCCGCCTTCACCAGTCGACCCACCCGATGCTTCGCCAAATAGACCGCTGCCGTGCTGACACCGAGCGCGCGGGCCGTCTCGCGCGGCGAGAGTCCTTGAACAACGTGCAGGTGATACATTTCGTAGTGCGCCGGGCTCACCCGGCTCTTGATGCGGTCCAACGCCGCGCGGACAAGATTCTGGCGCCATTCGCCCTCCCAAATCGCTTCGAGATCGACACCCTTCGGGTCAGGCACCCGCTCCACCGTCGCCGTCCGAGCAGAGTCTTCAGAAAGTGCGTCAGGCGTCTCGCTTGACCGGGGCAGACAGGACTGCTGCCCTACTTTCTCCCGCTTGCGAAACTGGTCCGCCACCTTCCACCGGGTGACTGCCAGCAGCCAGCCTTTGAGCGAATCCTTGCCCGGCTCGTAAGTGAACTCCGGCATCTTCTTCGCCGCCCCGATCATCACTACCTGCACGACGTCCTGAGCCTCGGTTTCAGTCAACCCGGCCTTGAGCGCCGTGGCATGAATGAGCCGCCAATAGGTATCGAAGAAATCGCGCCAGCTTTCCTGATCGCCCACGTCCTTGAGCCGGGCGAGCAGGCTTTGGCGCGTCGGGATGGAGTCGGCGTCGTTCACAATTCAATTAACCACGAATCGACACGAATGAACACTAATCAAGGCGGTCGCCAGATTATAGGTGGCGGTGAAGCCGTGAAAATCGTGGCTGAATCAGCGTTCGCATTTGGAGAGAAACCGTCTCACCGGAGCGAATTCTTTCAACGATGCGTCAGTTTGGACTTAAGCACCGCGGGAAGCGACTGAACGCTCACCACCTCCACCTTCTGATGTAACTGATACGATTGGTGTCCAGGGTACAGGACAAACAACCGTTGGAGCTTCAAATCGTTCAGCGCGATGTGCATCGACTTCGTGAGGGTGGGGGCGTCGCTGTGTTTGAACTCAAAGCCGATCCGCTTCCCATTCCGCAGGACCAGCAGATCCAGTTCTGCTCCGGCGTGAGTCGCCCAGAAATAGGCCTCCCGATCTCCTGTCCAGCGCAGCACCTGCTCTAAAGCGAATCAAAAAAGTGAGCGGGTCGGTCTTGGCTGATCTGCCGGGCGAGCGTGGTCTTGCCGGCCTGCCGGGGGCCGAGGAGCGAGACAATCGGAGAGGCCTTCAACTGACGGAGAATCTCCTGCCGGTAAGCTGTCCGCTCGATCACGGGCGGATGCTCTCATTGAAATTCGAAAATGCAATCTTCGATTTTCGAGCAAAAGAATCCTGCCAGTCTCGCACCCGGCTGGAGCCGCTAGTCGAAAAGATTTTTCATTTTCCTGCAAGAACCACGCTCCCGTTTCCGGTTTCTGGTTGGGAAAGTCAATTGGCACTGCTCGACCCAATTCAACTTCAGCCGATCGTGTGGCCGGCGGGCGTGTTTGGCCGGCGGACCGTGTGTCCGCCCAGACCCGTCGTAACGCCAGAAAATCAACGCTGAATTTGAAAACAGAATCAAACGTGAAAACGAAAACCAACTTTGTCGCCACCGGACTTCTCTTAGCAAATTTAGCGAACGGATTCGGACAAGCCGCTGCAATTCACCAGTTCGATGGGATTGCGCTTCTGTCAGATCAAACCATCTCGCTCGGCCTTACGGGCGGCGTCTCGAGTCTGTTTCGATCTTATTTCGATATTTATGTCCTGGAGACCTCGACGAACCTCTTGGATTGGACGCCACAACCCACGCTCTTGCGAACCAACAGTTCTACTAACGCCCTCATTTATCTCGATCGCGAGGCAACAAATTCTGATAAACGCTTTTACCGAACCTTCACCAACATTTTGATCACACCTTTTGCCAAACCGACCGGCCCTTACCCGGTGGCCCGAGTCTCGAGACTGATGACCGACCCATCACGGACGAACCGCTATCGTATTTCGACCAATGGTTCGTTCACTTGGACGGGTTCGTTCATGGTCACGTCCTGGTATCCGGCCCAAGCCCAAGCCGGATTGCTGCCAATGGAGCAAGTGGAAAAAATGATCGCCTTGGACGCTAACATCTACGGCGCCTATACTAATGTCGCGCCGCAATTTAAGTCGCATTCCCTACACAACGCGGCGGTCGCCGCCGGTCAAACGAGCCATCCCGTAGTGATTTATTTCCACGGCGCAGAGAGCCTTCGGACCGACAACTCACAGAGGGCGGAGGAACTGGCCAGCCACGGCTACATCGTGGCAGCCCTCGCGCACACTGATTGTTACGCTCAGGTATTCCCTGACGGAATGGAAGTTTTTGGCAATCCAAGGGGTGACGATGTGGCGTTGTTGCGGAGTCGGCTCCTTGACTTCCAATTTTTCCTGGACCAACTGGTTCTGCTCAATACCAGCGACGAGCTCTTCGCAGGCACGATGGACTTGGATCATGTAGGTGCGTTTGGTTGGTCGTTCGGTGGCGGCGCGGCAGCAGAGATCTGCCGCGTGGACTCTCGGGTCAAAGCTGCGGTACTATTGGACGCTTACTTGAATCCCGCGACTACGCTTTTGCAGATTGGTTTGCAAAAGCCCTTCCTCTCAGTAAACAGCCAGGTTGGAGACAACCTTGCTTATAATACTCAGATTTTCAATAAAGCAACTAACGATGCATATTTATGCCAGATCAAAGGAACTGAACACCCCACCTTGTGCAACGGTGCTTGGGTTAGTTATCTGACATCGACCTCGCGCCAAGCTGCCGTGGCAATCAATGCCCTCACGCTGTCGTTCTTCAACAAGTATCTCAAAAACGAGGACGATCATTTGTTGGACAATCCGTCCATCGTCTATACCAACGTGTATAATTTCAGAAAAAAATAAATTCGGAATCTGGTCACCGGCGGCAAAACGCTGCTTCCCAACTGGGAAGTTGGCGCGGTTTGGAGACGAAGGCGTGTGTACGCCAAGTCCCACAATGTTGAATAACTTCAACAGATGAAAGAACGAACATGAAAACAAGAGCCAGCCTCCTTTGCAACGGGATGTTTCTCGTGGCCTCAATCAACTGCTTCGGCCAGCCCGCCATTACCAGCCAGCCGCAGAGTTTGACCAATCTCGCTGGCACGACCGCGACCTTTTCAGTTACCGTTACCGGAACGCCGCCACTCGCTCATCAATGGCTCTTCAATTCGACCATCGCTTTGTCGGGCCAAACGAATGCCGGCCTGACGCTCACGAACGTGCAATCTCTTAATGCCGGCGATTATTCAGTCATCGTTACAAACGTCCAAGGTGCCGTCACCAGCATCCTTGCCAGTTTGACAGTCATCGCTCCACCCACCATTTCAAGTCAGCCATTCTCGCAAAACACTATTGTCGGCACTGATGCCATTTTCGACGTTGGGGTTCTTGGCACCGCTCCCTTTTACTACCAATGGCAGTTTAAGGGGACAAACCTGCCCGGCGCGACAAACAGCGCGCTGACCCTAACCAACGTCCAAACGACCGATGCCGGTGATTATTCGGTTATCATCACCAACTTGGCAGGCTCCGTTGCCAGCGTCATCGCTCATCTGTCTGTCTTCTCTCAAGTGCGACAAGCCTGGGCTGCCCGATACAATTTTCCCGGCAATGCATTCGCGTTAGCGGTTGACGGTAGCGGCAATGTTTATGTCACAGGCGACTCGTGCGACGGCTCGGGCTGCGGCTACGTGACGGTTAAATATGACGCCAATGGGAACCAACTCTGGACGGCCCGCTACGCCGATGCTGCGATTAGCGGTAATGCGGCGTTGGGCGTGGACAGCGCCGGGAATGTTTATCTGATCGGTTCCTCTTCTGGAACAAATAGCTTCCTCAAGTATGTAACAGTCAAGTACGACGCCAACGGAAACCAACTCTGGGTTACGCGTTACAGCGGCTCTGGCTTTGATAATGTTGCCATGGCCTTGGGGTTAGACGGCGAGGGGAGTGCTTATGTCACCGGATACTCAATTGGGACCAATGGCTCGGCAGAGTATGCGACAGTGAAGTATGACGCCAATGGGAACCAACTTTGGGTCGCTCGTTACAAAGGTCCTGGCAACTGCGGTGATGTCCCTGGCCACCTAGCGTTGGACACGGCCGGAAATGCTTATGTTACCGGGTCTTCTTGCGGTACCGACGGCTCGGAGTCTGCCACGGTAAAATATGATGCCAACGGAAGGCAACTGTGGGTGGCACGCTACCCTGGTCTCGACGATCTTGGATACTTCCGGAACAACCCGGCCGCATTGAAAGTGGATACGGCCGGCAACGTTTATGTGACGGGTTCGTCATCTTCTCTTGACGAACTCGGCGTCCGCCACACGGGTTATGCAACCGTGAAGTATGATGCAAATGGGAGGCAGTTGTGGATTGCGCGCTACACCAGCCTGCCTGCCTACAGCGCGGACAGTTTCGGTTTACTGTCCTTCGCTGGTGCTCGAGCGCTGGCGGTGGACACCGCGGGCCATGTCTATGTCACCGGCGATTCGGGTGTCCTTCATGGCGGCCACGCAGGAGAAGTGGTTTTCCGGGCTAAGGACTACGTAACGGTGAAATACGATGCAAATGGAAACGAACTTTGGGCCACTCGTTACAGCGGCAACCCGCTTGTTGTACCGCGTTATAATGGTGGAAGTCGCCTAGCGCTTGATACGAATGGCAACACGTATGTCACTGGTGGCGTTATTGACATCGACGGCTACAGCCACTACGCGACGGTGAAATATGACACCAATGGAAACCAACTCTGGATCGCCCGCTTCAAGCGCTCTTGCTATTGCGGCAATGATGCGGGAATTGCCTTGGCGGTCGATGGTGCGGGCGATGTATATGTCACGGGTACATCAGCAGATGCCTTGGGCGTTCTTGGCTATACAACAGTGAAGTATGTACAGACGCAAGTGGACAGCTCACCCACCATTGCGACTCCACCTCGGCCGCAATATCAGACGGCTTTTGCTGGAACAAATATCAGTTTTAGCGTTACGGCCGCGGGGGCACAGCCATTGAGTTACCAATGGCGTTTCAACGGCGCGAACGTTCCCGGAGCCACCAACGCCTCACTGACCGTGACCAACGTTCGGATTTCCGGTGATTACTCCGTGGAAGTCGCCAACTCCGCTGGACTAACGGTCAGCTCGGAGGCACGTGTTATGATCCTCTCTGAGTTGCGGGTCTCGGCAGGCTTAACGAACGGCGGATTTCAATTCACGCTCGTGGGCGAGCTGTACCATCCTTACAGAATCGACGTTTCAACAAATCTTCAGCAATGGACCTCTTGGGCTGACGGCTTTTTGAATTTAAGCGATGGCAGCACAATTCAATTCGCCGATTCCTCGACGAACTTCCCACGACGCTTTTACCGGGCGGCGTCGCCATGAGATGCCCCAGTGCAAGGCATTGTCGCATTCACTTTGATCGAATTTCTAGTTGTTACCGCCATCATCGCGAGCAAACATGATTTCACGTAGGCGATCAAAGGGTTCCAAAGTATCCCCTTGAACTGACAGCTAGGCTGATTTGGTACAAACCGAAACAGTAAGAGCCCCCTATCGCGTTCACGAACTTACTTTTCCAAGCCGAGTTTCCGAAGCAGAGCTAGAAACCGCGGGTCTGACCGCACGCTATCGAAACGCCGGTCAAAGTTGATGCGGAATGCTTGATCTGCGCCTCTTCGCGCCTCAGCTTTCCCTAAGAATTCCAGCGCCAAATCCTTTTGCCCAAGATGCAGGTAGATAACGGCGATATCGTAGGGGTCCGCCCCGAAATTCGAGCTTACGTTGGAAAATTCCAATTTCTTCTGCCAATAACCTCGTGCGCCTCCCGTCGAAAAGGCGCGACGGAGATCGTCGCTTTGTTGGACGGCTTTTTCATGTTGCATCCCATAACCAAGCGCAGCCTTGCGGGACATCTCGATGGCTTCAGAAAACTCACCCTTTTCTTCGTGAATCTCTGCCAGCAGCGCATAAGCCCAAAAAAAATTGGGATCCAAATCAAGGGCTCGGCGAAGTTGTCCGACCGCTTGCTCCGTTTGGCCAGCGGAAAGAAAGACACATGCTGCGCCACAGCAATGGCGAGGTTCGACTGGGTCAAACAATTGGGCCAGCCTTTGTTGCTCCTTGGCTTCGTCCAGCCTGCCCATCTCCAACAAAAGCCAACCATACATTCCGTGCGCACGCCCCAAATCTGGGCTGAGTTGAATCGCCCGTTTCAAGCCCTGCTCTGCTTTAGAGAAGTTCCGATCAAGGTGCCAATCACCAAATGCCACCTCAATGTGAGCGTTGGCCAGCGAATCGTCGAGCGCCAGCGCCTGCAAAGCTGCTTCCCTCCCTTTGGCGAGAGCTTCCTCGGAGGAGGGAAAGAGATCATCCCACCAATGGTAGATTTCCGCTAAAGCCGCCCAGGCTTGGGCAAACTTTGGGTCAAGGCGTATGGCCTCTTTCATAGACTTGATTGCACGCCGGGCTCCATCGGGAGTAACTCTGGTGTAATAATGCTGGCCCTCGACGTAGGCGTTCCAGGCCTCGCGATTCTTTGTGCCCTTCATCTCGGGCTGAGGCGTCGCTCTTGTGCTTCCAGGCTGGCGCTCTTTCACGACGCGGCTCAAAAGAAAACCAAGAACAGCAATCAATCCGATAAGGCCGGAAATCAGCGCGAGTTTTGCAGCGGCAGCCAGGCGCCATTCCACAGCACGCTTGCACCTGACAGATTCGCCGTGTTGCAGCAATTCAAGTTCAGCCAGCATGGCCACCCCATCGGCGTAGCGTTGGCGCGGGTCGGGCGCGCAGGCGCGGTGGAGGATCGCGTTGACTTCCAGCAGGCGCTCGCGGTCGGCGTGCGTCGCCAGGTCGGCGGGCGGTTCGGGCCATGCCGTGCGGTCGTGGCCGGTGCTCAGTTCGTACAGCAATTTGCCGAGGCTGTAGCAATCCGCCGAGGGCGTGCCGGCGCCATGGAACGGGACATAACCTTCGGTGCCCACGAACGAGCGCGCGTCATCGACGCCAGCCACAAGCCCGATATCGGCGAGCTTAGCTACGCCGCCTACGAAGATAACGTTGGACGGCTTCACATCGCGATGCACGAGCTTGTGCGCATGCAAGTGCGCGAGCGCGCTGGCGAGGGCCCGGCCGATTTCGAGACAACGGTTGATGGGCAGCGCGCCGTGTTGCTTGAGTTCGGAACGGAGGGTGTGAGGAGAATACAATGACGAATGACGAATGACGAATGACGAACCAAGCTCGAAGCCCGAAGTCCGAAGGTTAGCGTCCTGAGCAGCGGGTTCGGTATTCGGGTTTCGGATTTCTCTCGGATTTCGACATTCGGCATTCGGATTTTCTGCCGTATCGGCAAGTTCCATCACATAGTAGAAGCAATCGTCGGTGCCTCCCACGTGGAGGATGGAGACCAGATTCGGATGAGACCGCGAGATCGGTTCGTATTTCTGGATACCCTCGAACTCACGTGTGAACGGCCGGACATCGCCGAACTGATCGCGGCGAACGATCTTCACGGCTCGTAATGCGCCAAGCTTTAAGTGCCGCGCCAGCCAGACTTCGCCGTACGCGCCGCGACCGATGACGTGGAGGAGGTCATGATCGGCGATCTTAGGCAGAGGTAAGCCAGCCACGGCCGAGCCGGCTGCGGGAGCGCTTTGGCCGGGAACAATCACGCGCTCAGTGTATCTTTCGACACAAGCGTGACAAGCTCACTCAAGAGTAGGGCAGGTGTCCCGCCTGCCCGGTCGTGCATCTGCGAGGATGTCGAGACACATGACGACACCTTCGCAGGCTGGAAGTCTAATTAGGGCTTGTCCCAGAAATCCGTTTTCCAGAACTTTGTCGCGAACTTTTTCGGCTGGCGGGCATTTTCGACAAAGTTTCTGACAAAGATTTCCAAAGACACGCTCCTGGGGGACAGGCTCAAATTATCGTGCGTGCCGCATCCGCAGCGCAGTCTGCCGAATCCCAGTGGCTCCTACCAACGTAGGGTTTTTTGAACAGGCTAACACAAACGAGTCCGCGTTGGGCAGGCGAGACGCCTGCCCTA
>Ga0068863_100008114_pt1 | contig 10249 bp, 7 predicted proteins | sample KBSSwiS62_FD_66596 | JGI IMG/M metagenome (GOLD analysis project Ga0068863, IMG submission 66596) | Switchgrass rhizosphere microbial communities from Kellogg Biological Station, Michigan, USA - KBS Switchgrass S6-2 | ecosystem: Host-associated > Plants > Roots > Rhizosphere > Soil ...
CTGGCGAATTTGCCCCCACAAACGGGTCTTTACGCCTGCCTTCTTGGCGGGGCGGTTTTTTGGCTCTTCTGCAGTTCGCGTTATACGGTGATCACTGTCACCTCCGCCATCTCGTTGCTTATCGGGGCGTCGTTGGGTGAAATCGCGGGCGGCGATACCGGCCGCTTCGGAGCGCTGGCAGCCGGCACCGCTTTGCTCGTGGCCGCGATCGCATTCGTTGCCTGGCTGGCTAAAGCGGGGGTCATCGTCAATTTCATCTCTGAGAGCGTCATGGCGGGATTCAAATCAGGGGTGGCCCTTTTTCTGGCCAGCACGCAATTGCCAAAGCTGTTTGGTTATGGCGGTCCGCATGGAAGCTTCTGGCAAAACAGCGGGCATTTTCTGAGGCACCTGGATGAAACCAATCACACTTCGCTCCTGGTCGGAGGGACCGCCCTCGCGGTGATCGCTTCCGGAAAGGTGTTTTTCAAGAATAAGCCCGTGGGTCTCTTGGTCGTCATCGGCGGGATCATTGCCTCATCCCTCTTTTCTCTCGATCAACGCGGCGTCGCGCTGCTGGGCACGGTGCCAACAGGATTGCCGGCGCTGGGGTTGCCGGCCCTCCATTGGCGCGATCTCAACGACCTGTTGCCGCTCGCGCTGGCCTGCTTTCTTCTCGCGGCTGTCGAGACCGCTGCCGTCGGCCGCATGTTGACCGGCGAAAATGGCGGCCGGCTCAACCCCAACCAGGAGTTTCTGGCGCTCGCCGTTTCCAACCTCGCGGCCGGCCTCGGTCGCGGGTTACCGGTGAGCGGCGGGACCTCGCAATCCCTGGTGAACGAGGAGGGCGGAGCACGATCCCCGGTTTCCGGCGTCGTTGCGGCGGGGCTTATTTTGGTGGTGATTCTTTTCTTTACCGGGTTGTTGCGGGCCTTGCCTCAGCCCGTGCTGGCGGCCGTGGTCCTGGGGGCAGTCGCCGGTCTGTTCAAGCTAAGCACGCTGAGGCAACTTTGGGAGAGCGACCGGGCCGAGTTCTTCGTAGCGATGGTTGCTCTGGCCGGCGTGCTCAGCTCCGGCCTGCTCCGCGGTGTGATGATTGGAGCGGTTCTGTCGCTCTTCCGCCTTTTGCGTCAGGCTTCCAGGCCGCATGTGGCGTTCCTCGGCCGGATCCCGGGAACCCGCCGCTTTTCGGACCGCGATCGACATCCGGACAACGAACTGGTTCCGGGAGTGCTGATCTTCCGCCCGGAATCGAGCCTGCTTTATTTCAACGTCGACAACGTGTGCGAAACCATGACGGAACGGACGCGCGCCGACCCCGTCCCTCCGCGCGTTGTGATTATCGATCTTTCCGCGGCCCCGCACGTGGACCTGCAAAGTGCCCACACGCTGGCGCTCCTGGCGGAGCAATGGCGGACGGAAGGAGCGCGCGTGCATATCGTGGAGGCTCATTCGTCCGTGCGCGAACGGCTTCGGCGCGAAGGGTTGACGCGCTTCGGGGAAATCAATCGATTCATCTCGGTGGCGGACGTCGTGGACCATCTCAAACCAGGGGCGTGAAAGAAATTAGCCATGCGCATTCAACGTACCAGCCAGGTGATCACGTTCGCGATCGTCGTGGTATCGGTCGCCGCCATCGTTTGCGCTTTGTGGGCGCGCTCGTTGAGGATCGTCCAGGAGCGAGCGTACGAGGATCGAAGGAAGATGTTCAACTTCACGGAGCAGCTAGCAACCGGCAGCGACCGTCTTACCGCAGCCGTTCGGGCTTTCGCCGCGACCGGGGAACCGCGTTACCGCGAGGCCTTCCAGCGCGAATTGACGGCGGATCGCAATCGGGATGCGGCCGCCGACGGTTTGCGGCAGCTTGGCATCACCGCCGCGGAACTGTTGCTCATAAACAATGCCAAACGAAACTCAGATGAGCTGGTTCACCTGGAACAACGCGCGCTGGCGGAAGCGGGCAGCAACGATCTCGACCGGGCGATCCAGACGGTTTATGGGCCCCAATACGAAAAGGCGAAAGCGGCGATTATGGCGCCAATCGTCGAATGCCGCCGGGGGATGGAACAGCGGCTGACAGCGCGGGCGGTGGTGCTGTCGGCGCGCGCCCGAGCGCTCACGAACATCGCCCTGGCCGTGCTGATTCTAAACGCCGGCGCAATGATTGCGGCGCTGCTGCTGTTTTACCGCCGGCACGTGGTCAACCCCTTGGCCGACTTGAATCAAAGCCTGCGGGAACTAACCGCGCGGAAGCGAGGCGTCCGGATTGGATTTCAGGAGGAGGATTCGGAGATCGGCGAGGTCGCGCGCTCGATGGAGAATTATCGCGCCAAAGTCGAGGAGTTGCTGGAAGCCGTCCGGCAGGCCAAGGCGCGGGAAGCGGAGGCGACGGCCCAGGAGTTGCGACTGGCGCGGGAGATCCAGATGGGAATGTTGCCGCATGACTTCGCGAGTGTCGGCCAGGCTTACCATCTGGATTTTGGCGCGGTGCTGGAGCCGGCGCGCGAAGTCGGCGGGGACCTTTATGGCGTCTGCGCCGCGGGCCCGGAACGGCTGGTCGTCTTCCTGGGCGATGTGTCGGGCAAAGGCCTTGCGGCCTCGATGTTCATGGTGCGCGCCATCAGCCTCGCGCGCGTGCTGGCCCGTGAAATTTCCGAGCCCGAGGCTATTCTGGCGCGACTCAACGACGAGCTGGCGGTGGACAATCCTTCGGGGATGTTTGTGACCTTTCTCTGCGCCGTGATCGAGCCGGGACTACAGCGGCTGACCATCGCGAATGCCGGGCATTGCCGGCCCATCCTCCTGTCCGACCATGAATCGCCCCGCTGGGCGGTAAAGCGTCTAGGCACGGCGCTCGGCTTCGATGCCGGGCTCAGTTTCGAACGCACCGAGCTGACGCTGCACGACGGTGACTCCTTGATCTTCTACTCGGATGGCGTCAGCGAGGCATTTAATCCGCGCGCCGAATGCTATGGCAACGAACGGTTGTTGGCCGAGGCGGGAAGGCTATCCGGCCGTTCGGCGGCCGGCATGACGGCCGCCCTGCTCGACAAGGTCCGGGCGTTCGCGGGAACGGCGCCGCAATCGGACGATATCGCGATCCTGGCCTTGAAGGTGAACTCAGCCTGGGCGCCCCACGAAGGGAAGGCGCTGGCTGAATGAGAATGGAACTGCAAGCGACGCCGCAGGAAGTGATGCGGGCGGTGGAAGCGCTGCAGGAATTCGGGCGCGCCGAAAAGGTGCCGGACCGAATCCTGCACGGCCTGGCGCTGGCGCTCGAGGAGTGCGGCTGCAACATCGTCACGCACGCGCTGGGGAATGACTCGCGAAAAAAGTTTCGCGTGGCGGTCGAGCGGCAGACCAGCCGCATTTTGATTGAGCTGCGCGATCGCGGTCCGGAGTTTGATTTGACCGGCTTCCGCCGCCCGGCCACGCCGGCGGCCGACGACGACCTGTGCGGAGGCTGGGGCATCCAGATCGTCCGTCGCTACACCGACACCATTCGCTACCGGCGCGAAGGAGATGAAAACGTTTTGCTTCTGATCAAACACCTCGAATGAACCATCCACCGCGGAAATGAAATTCTGAAAGGAACAAAACCAAACCAAGGAGATAATTATGCCGCTTGTAATCCAAATCCAGACCGGCAACAGTCCGCTGACTGCCCAAACCGCAACCGTTAAACTGGCCGGAAGTCTCGACACCGCGACCGCTCCGCAGTTGGAAACCCAGCTCGCGACGCTGCTGGCCGGGCCGGTCAAAGAGCTGGTGTTCGATCTCGCCCAACTGACGTTCATCAGCAGCGCCGGATTGCGTGTGATCGCCGGCGCCCGGAAACGACTCCGGGAGCGTGATGGATTGGCTTCCTTCATTCATTTGCAACCGCAAATCCAGGAAGTATTTGATATTATCGCTTCGCTTCCCGGAATTGCGATTTTCAAAGATGCCAATGAATTGGATCAATACCTGGCCGCGCGTCAGAGGGCGCATCAGCAGGGGACATGAGTTTACAGCCGTTTCCTGATGGCTTCGACCAGGTCAAATCCGCGGGTTTCAGTGGTATAGTAGAATTTGACTTCGGGTGGACGGTCGGAAAGTTCGATGGCCGAGAGCAGGCGGCGGTAGAGGTCGGAGCGGATGTGTTCGTGCAGCGCTTCTTCTGTTTCCCATTGTTCGGCGTAAATGATGCGGTTTTGCAGGGAGTCCTCCTCCGAAAGCCAACAGCCCATACGCCCGGGGCAAACCCGGCCCCAATCAATCACCGAACGCAGGATCTCGAGCAATTGGCCGCGGTTTTTCAAAGACGGACTGAGGCTGATGACTGAGAATATCACGGTTCGACCTGGTTGCGGCAAGCGCGCCGGGTCGCCCTGTTCCCGCGGTTTCGAACTGTCAGAGATCAGCATGGGGCTGTGCCGGCAAGGAAGCCGGCGATTAATACGTACTGCATAGGAAAAAATCCCGAAGGAGTCGCCCGCATTTTGTTCGGAATTCGCATAAATCTCCCGTCATTGCCCTTGTCGCTCGTTGCTGCCCGCGAGGACGCAGGGCCTTTCGGAGCACACTGTTAGCCTGCTTTGCCAGAAACGTGCCAAGGTGACAAAGGCCGATTCGCAGCGTTGTAAATGGCTGGATAACAGTGACTAATTGCACGTCTCGACCGGGAGGTCGGCGCGAATTCCCGGGCCGAATTGGTCGGGATGTGAACGGAGGGGCGGTATTTCGACTTTAGAGCTCAAGCGCTTGTTCTTCCTTTTGGCGACGGGTGGGGATCCCGAGTTTCTGCATCCGGGAATACAAAGTGCTGGGTTCCATATCGAGACGTTCGGCCGCGCTGTGCTTGCCTTTGATTCGCCAGTTGGTGAGCTCAAGGGTCTTGAGGATATGGTCGCGTTCGACTTCGGCGAGCGTCACCGGTTGCGGCTCCCTGGTGGGCGAATCGCCGAGGAATGTCAGCTTGAGCGTGTCGCCGGAACTCAGAATCAAGCTATGTTCGATGACGTTGCGTAACTCGCGGATATTTCCGGGCCACTGATGTTTCTGAAGGGCCTCCATCGCTTTGCGTGACACTTTGGTGATCTTCTTGCCCATGCGCATCGAGAATTCCTCCATGAAGGCAAATACCATCAGGGGAATGTCTTCAACCCGTTCGCGCAGCGGCGGAATAGCGATCGGAAATACCTTCAAACGATAATAAAGGTCCTCGCGGTATTTCCCTTTGCGAACGTCTTCCGCCAAATCGCGATTGGTGGCGGCGATCAGCCTGACATTGACTTTGTGAGTGTGCGGGCTGCCGAGCCGCTGAAATTCGCCCTGCTGCAAGACTCGCAGCAGCTTGGCCTGGACCTCCAGGGAGAGTTCGCCGACTTCGTCCAGGAAGATGGTGGAGTTGTCAGCGGCCTGGAATCTGCCGACCTGGCTGGTCAGCGCCCCCGTGTAGGCGCCCCGTTCGCGGCCAAACAATTCGTTTTCCACCAGCGCCGAGGGCAATGCCGCGCAATTGACGAGCACCATCTGTTTGTTCTTGCGCGGGCTCAGGTCGTGGATTTCCTGCGCCACAAGTTCCTTGCCGGTGCCGGTCTCGCCATTGATGAGCACGGCGCAATCGGCCGCCGCGACTTGCTCGACCTGGTGCAGGACGCGTTTGATCCCGGCGCTGCGGCCGATGATTTGAGCGTGAGATTGGCAGGTCTTGAACTCGGACCTGAGATACTCGCTCTCTTCGAGCAGGCGGGCCTTCAGTTGCTTGATTTCCAGTTGCAGCGCCTCACAACTGCGGCGCAGGTGGGCATTTTCGTCGAGCGTTTCCGTGAGCAATGTCTGCGCTTGCAGAGCCGATGGGCTGTCGTGATTGGGTAATGTCATCGGGACATGGTTTGCAGAAAACGGGTGCAAATCGCCCGAAGCGGTTTCCGCCCCGGGCGGGGCAATGATGTTGCTGTTCATCTTTCCTCCATACATATTTTGGGGGCAAATTTTGCCTCAGGGCAGTCGTAGGGTGCCCGGACTGCTTCCTTCCGGCGAAGAGTGGAAAAGGCATAGCTGGCGAGGCCGAAACCGGCCCACAAGACCTGGGCGGCTCGAATAGCTGTTCCGAAGGCCACTCCGAGCGAGGCCTGGCAGCCGAGAACTCTTAGAACGACGATGCGGCTGGCTTCCAGCGTGCCGAGGTTGATCGGCACCCCAAAGGTGAGCAGGTCGAACCAAAGCGCGAGGCAACCCGCGGCCGCCACCGTCAGCAGCGGGGCGGGCTGGCCAAGCAAAGTCAGGAAGAGCCATGCGTGAGCCAGGGCAACGGAATGGCCCAAAGCGTGCCAAAAGACCGACAGCAGAAGATCTCGCGGCTGGTCTCGATAAAAACGCTTCAGGACGGCATCGACTCGCGAAAGGTTCCCCGCGACGGGCTGCGCGAAGCGGCTCCCGACTTTGCTTTTCATCAGCCAGCCGCAGGCGGTCCCGATCGCACCCCGGGTTTGCAGGACGAATAAGGCGCCGATGCCCCCCGCGAGCGTGGCGGTCGTGATGGCCATCACGATCCAGAGTTGCCAGGGGAGCTTAACCCGCCACAGGAGGAACGCGGCTCCGAATAAGACCAGCGCGACGTGAGCGACGGCCGTCATCAACTTATCCAGAAACACGCTGCTGACCGCATCGGTTCCGCCACGATGAGCGGCAAGCAAAGAGGCCCTGGTCACTTCGCCGCCGACCGAGGCGGTCGGGGTGAGATAATTGATGGCCCAACCGGCCATGTTTAGCCGGAACAGTTGCCAAAGGGATAAATTCGACGGACGCCTCTCCGCCCTCCGCTCCTCCGGCGGGGGAGGGGAGGGAATACAGTGCCGCCAGCCAACCGTGTGAGCCAGGTTTGCCAGGCCCTCCGCCAGGAGGATGAGCGTGATGCCCCAGCCAAGGCCCCTGAGCTGCTGCCAGAGTTGTCTCCACCCGGTCTTTTCAATCAGGCAGACCAGGAACACCAGTCCCAAAACCAGCAGCGCCGTATTAAATCGTTTCAAAGCGCAAAAGCCTTTCTTCCGCGAGGTAACGTAGAATCGCCCGGCCCGACCTCCGCTGCGCATCGGTCGCCGTCGCCGGGTTCAGGCTCGCGCGTTCCCGACGGGTGTTCCCGCTCGTCCACCAACTTTTTCGCCGTGGTGATCATGAGATCGTGAGGTGTTTGCTGGTCAAACTGGGTTCGTGGAAGGGGAGGCCGAACCGGGAGCAGTATCCTTTGAATCTGAGGTCAAAGCTGCGATCCAGCGCCAGCCCGCGGGGTTGGTCGGCGGGTCGCGCGCCGCGGTAGCGTGAGCGGTTTGCAGCCAGTTGGTGCACGCGCTGGCTGATCTGCGGAGTCATCGGGCTGTGCGCACGCTCCAGGATGGTGCGCACCGTGCCCACGGGATCGCCAATCAGGTCGGGGTATCTTACATCGATGATACGATCCGACAGTTCCGGGTGATCATCACGAAATCGCATAAACAGCTCCGCGCCGTCGGCGCAAACTGCCGCCTCGTGGGAAAGGATTTCGGCGAGATCGCCGGGGCGGGCATATAATCCGTGTAAGACCCGAGTCAGGGCTGTCGCCGAGCGCAGGACTTCCAGGGGGTTGCGATGGGTCTGAATGATGGTGGCGTCGGGGAAAACTTTCAGCAACTGTTCCAGGCCGAAAACATGGTCGGGGGATTTCAATACCCACCGTTGGGATCCGCCTTCGGATTGCAAATATTGGAGGAAGCGTTTTTCCCATTCATAGGCTGGAGTTAGGTCGGCGTGCCTCAGAAACCTCTCATAGGACGGGATGCGGCAGGTGGAAACAAATTCCTGCGACAAAAACGTGTAGCTATGAATGGCGACGCACTCGTGCGGGGTGGTGGCGCGCATGGGATAAACGGCGTCCGCCTGCGGCGCCAGCAGGCGAAAACACCAAAGACAGAAGGCCGCCTGGCGAACGCGCCGTTGCGCATCGTTCGTATCGTTGTCCTGGTTCCGCACGGGAAACATGACTTCCCAGACCCGCGGGGCGCGGTAACCTGGATTTTGGGCGAGCAATTCGTGGAGATAAGTCGAGCCGCTTCTGGGGATGCCGACGATGAAGATCGGGCGTTTGATGGGGTTGCTGGAATTGCTTTGGCCGGGTCGGCCCGGGGCGCCCGGTCCGTTGGGCCTGACGGCCAGGTCGGCTTTCTTCCAGGCCTCGACCAGGCGAAGCCGAGTTTCGAGCAGGCCGCGTAAATGAATGCGCATCAGCAAGCGTCCCAGCGGATGCAAATCGGGTTCGCGATTCAGGCTTTCCAGGAGCGTGGACAGGGCGGGTTCCAGCTGCGGCCTGCCAAAATCCCCCAGGCCGGTTCGGCGTCGGGCGTCTCTGCATAGCTGTGGTCCATCCAGGGGAAGTAAGGTGGTCATCATAGGAAAAGTGGAAGGTCTGCGAGCGCGAATTCCTGGGTGGCTGTGTCAGTTCTCAATCCTAACGAACTATTGAGCACGAGGTTTCGGTTTTAAATTATCCTTTGGTGCCGCAGAAACTGCCCCTTGGTGCTACGGGTTGAAAACCTAAGTGCCTGAGAACAAAGCCTGAAGCCGCGTATGCCCCTGATCCCAGGGAAGGCAAGGCTCACTCCCGCTGGCAGCACTCTCAAAGCCACGCCACCGAGTTGCTTTGTGGCCCACATTCATCAGGCGGTTCAGCCACCGCGCGTATTAGCCTTTGGTGCAATACGGATTGCCCTTTGGTTCTATGGACAAAATCGGACCCCACTGGCGATTATGGGCTCATGGGTGGAGTCATAGCAGGAACCCAGCGTCGTGACTCGGGGGGAATAGGGAGCGAGCGAGCCAACCGATTTGCACATTTGCTTGCGCAGGCCGATCGTAAAAGGTGGTCGCGTAAAATTGCGGCGTTCTGCCTGTTTCAAATAGGTTTTCTTCTGGCGTACAAATTCGGGATGGAGTTTGGCCACAGCAGCGCTTCACCCTTCTGGTTTCCGGATTCCATCCTGCTCTGCGCCCTGTTGATTTCGAGGCCGCGAAACTGGTGGATACTGCTGCTGTCAACGCTGCCCATCCGATGGCTTCTCGCAGGTCCGTGGAATCTCCCCGCCTGGTTTTTGCTCTCCGCTTTTTTGAATGATTGCGCCAAGGCGTTGCTGGTGGCCTGGGTGCTGCGCCGTTGGCTGGTAAACCCGCTGCGCTTCGGCGGAGTGGGCGAGTATGCCCTGTTCTGTCTCGTCGCGGTCCTGCTTGCGCCGGTTTTGAGCGCGTTTTGGGGGGCAGCGGCGCGGCACGTCCTGGGATATCCGTTTTGGCCCGCCTGGAAGCAATGGTTTTTGGGGAATGCGGCGACCCACTTGATTGTTACTCCGGCGATCCTGTATGGGATTCTGGGTGATGCGTCTGAGGCCTGGAAAGGCCTGCTCAAACGCTGGAAGGAGGCCGGCGCTTTGCTCGCCACGCTCGTGCTCGCGAGCCATTCCGCCTTTCAAATGGACCCAGGCGGCTTGCTGTGCAGCGAGCCCGCTTGTTACGCGCCCGTTCCGTTGTTGTTTTGGGCGGCGGTTCGCTTTGGGATGCCGGGCGCTTCGGCATCGATGTTATTAGTGGAAATCTTCGCCCTTGTACCGGCGTTTCAAGGACAGGCGCAACCGGTTGCGCAATCTGGCGACGTGCTGGTCCTGCGCGACTTCCTGTTCCTGGCCGGGGCGCCCCTTTACCTCGTGGCCATTCTGGCCGAACAGAAGCGAGGAATCGAGAATTCATTGAGTGAAAGCGAAAACCGGTTTCGTACGATCGCGAACACAGCCACGGTGATGATTTGGACGACGGACACGGCCAAGCTTTGTGATTTTGTTAACCGGGGATGGCTGGAGTTTACCGGGCGGACCCTGGACCAGGAGGAAGGGAATGGTTGGGCCGAATGCCTCCATCCGGAAGATCGGGCGCGCAGCCTCAAGATATACGAGTCACACTTTGCCGTGAGGGAACCGTTCGAAATGGAATTCCGGGCGCGGCGGCGCGATGGACAGTATCGCTGGATTTTGGACCATGGCACGCCGCGTTACGATTCAGAAGGCAATTTCGCCGGCTACGTCGGAACCTGCATTGACATCACCGAGCGGCGAAAACAGGAGGCGGCCTTGCGAAACAGTGAGGAGCGCTACCGCGAAGTGGTTGAAAGTCAGACCGAATTGGTGTGCCGGTTCTTGCCGGACAGCACCCTGACATTTGTAAATGAGGCGTTCTGCCGTTTTTTTGGCCAACCGCGTGAACAAGTGAT
>Ga0068863_100008118_pt1 | contig 10247 bp, 8 predicted proteins | sample KBSSwiS62_FD_66596 | JGI IMG/M metagenome (GOLD analysis project Ga0068863, IMG submission 66596) | Switchgrass rhizosphere microbial communities from Kellogg Biological Station, Michigan, USA - KBS Switchgrass S6-2 | ecosystem: Host-associated > Plants > Roots > Rhizosphere > Soil ...
CGATGCAAGAGCATGTGTGAGCTGATGCCGAGAGCGGAGCAATTCTTCAAAACAAACCCTGCGCTTGCGGGTAACGAACATTGGACCGCTTCCTGCGCGAACGACGAATACCAGTACAACTGGCGATAACGCGCTGTCGCAACTTTGCGCTTTTTCTTCGTCTTTTTCGGCCATGATGAGTGCTATGACGATTTCTCGCCAGTTATGAAGCCTAAATGCTTATTTCGGCTCCGGCGATTCGATTCCTGGCTTGATATCCACATTGTGGTACACAACAATCTTCCAGTCGTCGCCGTCTCTCACAAAAACTTGGAGTAGTCGTGTGCGAAGGCGTCCTTTTGCGTCCGTACGCAGAACAGAAGGTGGGCCTGCCTTCGAGAATCCCGATACCCAAGTAAGCGAGTCAACCACCGCGACGTCGGGGCGAACGAACCGGAGAGACACTACCTCCTCTTGAAGCACGGTTCCGCGAAATTGTCCCCTGAAGATTTCTTCGTGCCGGTCGCGAAAGGCTTTGTGTCCAGTAAAAAACATGCCCTGCACATTAGTGAATGTCCCTTCTGTCGCGAAGTGCCTGGAATATCCATCTGTATCACCCCGGTTCCACGTGGTCACTTCCTCTTCCAGAATCTTCCGAATGGCCGTTTCATCTGGATTGGTCTGCGCGTTCACAAGAGTTGTAAGCAATGACAGCAAAGCAATCGAGAGAATTTTCATTCCTATCCCCTTTCACAGAGCCCTCGTCCTAGAGGGAAAACATGCTACCCCGAGTGGCTAAATTGCGACAACTATTGAGAACAGGCGTTATCACAAGCTTGCGCTTTCCGTTCGCCTTTTCCGAGATTTGTGCGAGGCCAACTCGCCTCAGACCCCTATTGAACCGCTCCGCTCGATTCTGGAAACGCAGCCGCAATCCCCTCCGCGATATTGCGAATTTGGTACTCGACGAACTTTCCAAATCCCGCCGCAACGTGCGTCTCAGTGACATGAATGTAATATTTTGCGGCAACAGAGGGTGAGCTGTGTCCCATCAGCCTAGCGAGGGAGAAACGATCCATGCCCGACTGTGCAGCCCTCGTCCCGAACGTGTGACGCCAGCAGTAGAACTCGAACGGCTCTAGCTTCGCATCTTCGATAGCATCCTCGTGCGGGTGTTGGAAAGAAATAACGTGTCCCGACTTACCCGGACCAGGGAATACGTACCGTGAGGGATTCGTCTCTTTGTCTGCATTTTGCTTGCGCCGCTCCAGAACCTCAGACGCACGAGGCGTCAGAGGCAAGCTGCGCTTTGCGTTCGCCGTTTTCCCTTCACGGATGTGTATCACTCCATTCGGAGACTCAGGCCGCGCCGTCAGATCAACATCCGACCATTTCAACGGGAAAAGCTCGCTATTGGGCCGGACTCCCGTGTCTACTGCGATGACCGTTGCGTCACGCAGATTCTCGGAACCGTGTGCGAGATAGAGTTGAGGGATAAGTGCGAGAGTCTCACGTTTGTTCACCTTTGTTGCAGTGCTTCAACCTTTTCCGAGACATATTTTTTGAAATTTTTTCCATCAGGGCCAAGACCGAGAAAGCCGTCAATTGATACCCGGGGACCGCCATACCCGGACAACTCGACCGCAATTACGTTCAGACCAGGAGTGTCCAATTTTGGACTGTGTACCATTTTGTGTACCACGATTGCCGCTATGCAGGGCTAATGATCGCCAAGTGAGTTTTGGAGCAAAAAGAAAACCCGCTGATTTAGCGGGTGTTAACGGATGATAGCTGGTAGCGCTACCGGGAATCGAACCCGGGTTTGAAGATTGAGAATCTTCCGTCCTAACCCCTAGACGATAGCGCCCCGTAACGAGATTATAGCAATTCTAATCACCAGACCTACAGGACCAAGCGTCGGTATGCGTTCAAAAGCGCCGGCCTACACCAATGCCGGACCGGTTCTTTGTGACGCGGCATATTTCATTGAAAGCCAGGTTTGGTGTTAGTAGTGTCTTGGTCTGGTCTCGCGCAGAATTGTGGCAAAGTTTCGGCCATGCATGCTGAAGCCTTGTTCGATCCTGCCGGTGACGCCCAGGCGAGCTTCGTGTCCAGGCACGCCGAAACTGCTGCTATAAACCCATATCCGGCCAGTGCCATCATCCAATTGAAATGCCCCCTCACCCATAACTGCAAACGAATTGACCACCCTGCCCACAACGGTGATTTCCTTCCCCCGAAAACGGCCCGGGTCACGGTTCACAGACTCGATGGTCTCGTGAGGAGGGCAGGCGGCCAGCAGTAGCGCTGACGCAATCAACAAAGCAGCAAAGACGAATCTTGAATATTTCCGTTTTGGCGTCAAGTGGCTCTCCGGTAGGCAGAATCTCTACCCTAGGTTTGAACCCAGCCTCGAAAGAAGAGTTGCTGGCGAATGAACATTCTCCGCCCCTCAGCCGGGGGGAAATGGCCCGGTTTCGGCAAAGAGCTTGCGCCTTATTTCGAGCCAGTCTGCAATCGTGATATTTTGAAACACCGATGAAGAAGCTTGGTTTTTTGATTGTCGTGGCCGTAGCAGGCCTGGGCACGGGATACGCCCAGGAAAGCCTGGAGCCGCTTCCGGTTCCCCTTACCAACAATGCCGTCGTCGCGGTGAAGGTTGCAGGGCAGACGCTCGTTTACTCCTTCATGGGTTTGGATTCGAGCAAAAAACCCGATGCGGTGAAGAACTCCGCCTACGCTCTCAATCTCAAGTACAACAAATGGACCACGATCCGCTCGGTGCAGGGGTCGGGACGGCTAGGCGCCTCAGCCGCCGCTGTGGGCGAGGAAGTTTTCGTGATTGGCGGGTTTGTGCCCGACAAGTCCGGACTCCAGGCGATTGTGGCTGACGTTTCCGTGTACTCACCACTCGCACTGCGGTGGTATCGGGGCCCGGATCTTCTCACCCCGGTGCGGGATGCAGTGGCGGCTGAGTATCGTGAACGTTACGTCTATGTTGTGGGGGGCTTCTCGAAGTCCGGCCCTATCAACGACGTGCAGGTTTACGACACCGTGACCAAGGAATGGTCCAAGGCTACCGCTTATCCGGGAGCTGCGGTTTTTGGGCACGCGGGGACAATCGTGGGCGACACCATTATTTATGTGGATGGGGCGAAGGCGAGCCCTGCCACCCAGGGGCCGCGCTACGTTGCATCGGATGAATGCTGGATGGGCAAGATTGACCGCAAGGATCCGCGTAAAATCACCTGGAGCAAGCTGCCAGGCCATCCGGGAACAGCAAGATATCGAATCGCTGCAGGCGGGGCGGGCAAGGAAGGAAAAGCTTACTTTTCAGGCGGAACCGACATAGTCTACGACTACACAGGCGTTGGATTTGATGGGACAGGTGCGGAACCGTCGCCCGTGGTGTTTGACTACAACCTAAAACGCGAGGCTTGGGAAACGATTCTCGACAACGATCGGAACCCGACGATGGACCATCGCGGTATGGCGGTCACCTCAGATGGATTAATCGTGGTGGGCGGGATGGCGAAGGCTCAGAAGGTTACTGCAGCGGTAAGGGTACTACCCAGGGGGAAATAGGCAAACGGGCAGAGGGGTCCCGTGCCGATGCAGCAGATTTTGATGGTCGAGCTGACCATTGCCTTGACAACACTTCTTTCACCGTACCCGAGCTAGAACCAGGGTGACGTCGTCCGGTTGTTCCGCGGCGCCGATCCAGTCATCCACAGCGGCGGTAACGGTTTCCGAAATGCGGTCGAGAGGAAGATCTCGATTTTCTCGAACGATTGAAATCAGCCGTTCTTCGCCAAATTCTCCGAAGTCATTCTCGGGCTCGGTTACCCCGTCGCTATAAGCAAGAAAGATGTCGCCGCGCCGCATGTGGACGGTTTCTTCGTCATACGGAATCTCATCGAACAATCCCACAACTGTGCCGCCGCACCGCAAGCGGCTAACCCTTCCATCATTGCTCAACAGCAGCGGTGGCAAGTGACCGGCGTTGCTGTAAGTAAGACGGTGGGCTTCCCCGTCGTACATGGCCAGAAACAGGGTGGCGTATTTCTCGAGCGGAGTGCTGTGATAGAGCTGGTGATTCAGCAGGGAAAGCATGGTGCCGGGAGAGACCTCGGCGCCCTGCACCATGGATTCGTATCGGGTCGACAGAGTTTCCCCTGCCACTACTGCCTCCGCCTGCCGGAATACGGGAATGCCCTCAATTGCATAAGCGCGCACGGCGGAGTGAATCGTGGCCATAAGCAAGGCGGCCGAGATTCCCTTTCCGCTCACGTCGCCTACGGCGAGGATCATGCGATCGGAGCCCAGGGAAAGAAAATCGTAGTAATCGCCACTTACGCTACGGGCGGGGCGGCAGAAACCATGCACCTCAAGATTGGCAAGCTGCGTAATCTCGCGCGGGAAAAGCTGATTTTGAACCTCTTGAGCAATCGAGATTTCATTCTGAAGGCGCTGTTTTTCTTTCTGCTCGAGGACCAATTTTTGGATGGACTCGGTCATCAGGTTGAAAGAACTGCCCAAGGCGGCAAGCTGATCGTTGGAAGTGATGGGAATGCGGTGGCTGAAATCGCCTCGATTGACGAACGTGGTGGAGCGGTAGAGCTCGGCAACGCTGCCAGTGACAGTGCGAGTCAGCTGAGTACCAACCCAGGCGGCCAGCGCCCCGAACACGCCGAGGACGATCAATATGACGAGCAGCGACCCCTCCACGGTGATGCCCACATCCCCAAGTGCCGAAAACAAGGAATCGTACAGCGTCGAAAGCCGCGCCCCTCCAACCATCCCGGCTAGTTTCGCGTGCCCCCCATCGGACCAGCTCATCGTCTCCAGATGCGTCGCGACCGGAATACTGATATCTACGATGCTGCGTTTCGGAGCCAGACCGCCGGAGCTGTAGAGTGGCGGGATGAGCCGCCCTGTCTGGTCCAGGTCCCCGATATTCAAGTCGCCAACATGGATGGCGATGGTTTCGAGCATCCGCCGATTTAGCGGCCTGCTGGTGATCACGCTGAGTTGCCCTTGGGGAGTAGAAACCTCAGCCCAAGCGCGCAGGAAGATTCTTTCCTTTTCTCGGGTCAGCCCCGAAAAGCCGCTTCGAATGCCATGCGGCAAGGCAATTGCGGGTTCCTGATTTGGGCTGTTGAACAAAAGAACGCCGTTCAACCAAACGGAAACTTGAGTATCCATCGTCAAGGGCACCGAGATACCCGCCAGCTTGCGGCCATTTTCGATATCAGTCGCGACGGCTCGTTCCATGGTCTCGGAGGTGGCCTTAAGCTCAGCTGCAGCCCTGTCCAGGCGCGATGTAGCGATAAAGGTCGCGAACTGTATGGACAGGAGGTAGAGAGAACCCAGAAACAAGGCGACGAGCAAAACGAAAGGAATGACGCCAATAAAAACGTAGGTGACGATCAGGCGATTGCGCAGCCGCCAGAGCAAACCGCTCGAAATACGGCGAATCATCAACACCAGAAAAAAGGCGATGACGACGGCGCTGAGGAAAGTGACCCAGCCTCCGAGAGATGCGCCCCAGGATCGCCCTAGAGTCCGTGAGAGTTGTTGCAACGCGAAGAGGAAGATGTCAATTGCAAGCAGATAACAGGCGACAATCGCCAACTTACTGCGCGGGTAGAGCCCGTGCTTCTCCAGCCAGATTCGCAGCTGCAGCAGGCGGGAACTCATAGGAGACCTGCATTATAGACGGTGGGATACGCTCAAGGTTGGTGCCTCAAGCAGGGTTGAGCTCTCCGACTGTTACAATGCGGCTGTGTCCCAAACATTCTGGATTGCAAGCTGGTTGTTGCTGGGCGGAGTGTGGGCGGTGGCGCAAGACGCCCCGGCCCAGAAGACACCTCCGGTTAAGGTGAACGTTTTAAACGTATGTACGCCTTCGCAGGAAGACCAACAACTGATTGCCGCCGCGCTGGCGTCCATTCCGAAGCGGCCGTCGTTCAGCGCTGATTTTGAGGTAGACCGCGGACGCTCGGTGCTTGATCCAAGCTCGAACCCTCTCATGGCCACCGGGGCGATGGCTTCCGCCGGGGATACGGCGATCGCCGACTTTGTCCGTATGCGTCATGACTTGGGAGGTAATTCCCCGTTCGCAACCGTGCAATATTCCTTCAGCCGGGACCCCAAGCAGATGGTGGAGACATTGGCCTTTCGGGTGAGGGACCCGAAGGACCTTCTGCAACTTTCGCTGGAAGACAACGCGTCTGCCGTGACCACCGCGGCAGCGATGCTGAGTTCATCGACCCCAGTATCGAGGATCAAACTGGAGCGATTCGGGAAATCTTCGATTGTATTGGCGCGCTGTTCGAGCATGGAGACTGGTCAACCGGTCGATCAAAGCAAGTACGAACCCCTGTTTGCGTCGGCTACCGCGGCGCTTGAGGGGTACCGGGACCTGCTGGGTGTAAGAGCGCTCGTGCCGGAGGAGTTGGCGCGAATCCTGCACGGGCGGGCAAAGCCGGATGGGAAAGCCGGTGTAGCTCAGCACTAGCTGAGCTGCGGTCTGAAACCGAATCCAGGTTTAGTTCATCGAACCAATTTCTATGGAAAATGTTAGAAACGTCGTAATCATGGGCTCGGGTTGCGCCGGGCATACGGCTGCTCTCTATACCGCGCGAGCAAATCTGAAGCCGTTGGTTCTTGAAGGACATGAGCCCGGGGGCCAGCTTTCCCTCACCACGCTGGTTGAGAATTTTCCCGGGTTCCCCGAGGGCATTCAAGGACCGGAGTTGATCGCCAATATGCGCCGCCAAGCGGAACGGTTTGGGGCGGAATACAAGCTTGCACACGTCGACAAAGCAGACTTATCGACAAGCCCGATTACTCTGCAAGTGGGGAAAGATGAAGTCCGTACGCGCACGCTGATCATTGCGAGCGGAGCCTCGGCGCGCTGGCTCGGTTTGCCAAGCGAACAGGCCTTGATCGGACATGGCGTTTCCTCTTGCGCCACCTGCGATGGCTTTTTCTTTTCCGGGAAAGAGATCGCCGTAATTGGTGGCGGAGACTCAGCGATGGAAGAAGCCCTGTTCCTGACACGGTTCGCGACCAAGGTCAACCTCATTCACCGACGCGAACATTTCCGCGCTTCCAAGATCATGCTGGAACGCGCCCAACAGCACCCCAAAATTGAGATGATCACGAACGCAGTGGTGGATGAAGTTCTGGATCCGTCGAAAAAAGAGGTGACTGCCCTCCGTTTACGCCATGTTCGCGACCAGAAGAAATGGGACTTGCCCGTAAGCGCGATGTTTCTAGGCATCGGGCACATACCGAATGCCAAGGTTTTCGAAGGTCAACTGGATATGGACCAGGATGGATATTTGAAGACCGTAAACTACGTTTTCACGAACGCGCCGGGAGTCTTTGCTTGCGGGGATGTTCAAGACCGTCGGTACCGCCAGGCGATTACCGCCGCCGGATCCGGCTGCATGGCGGCGCTGGAAGTCGAGAAATTTCTAGAAGATCGAGGCCACTGAGCGAACGGTTACTTTCGAGTCTTTGCTGAGAGACAGGGGTAATCTGTTCACTTTGATGTCGGGGAAATTATTCTCTTGGCATGAAAGTCTCCTCCTTGTCTCTTGCGCTGATCCTGGCAAGTGCGACTGTCAGTTTCCCAAGTGCGAATGCGCAAACTCAGAATGTTCAAGTGGAAGGGTCCCGAAAAGTTCTCACTCGAGTACTGCCCATCTATCCGCCGATTGCGCGCAGCATGAATCTGAGCGGATCGGTCAAGCTCGAGATTGTCGTAGCACCCACCGGTTCCGTGAAATCCATTCAGGTCATTGGCGGGAGTCCTGTGTTTTCGCAGGCTGCGGAGGGTGCGGTGCGTGCCTGGAAGTGGGAAAAGGCTGAGCACGAGACCACCGAGCGGCTTGAAGTCGAGTTTAAGCCCTAGGTTCGATGGCCTTGCGGGTCACCTACCCTAGCGGCTGGTTTGTGATACAACGTTCTGTGCTCGTGCGGACTGGGAACCCTCCGGAGGCCGCTTTCGCGGCAAACGCTTGTTGAGAACCCTCCTCATTTCTCTTTCCGAAAGCCGCGCCCTGCGCGCCTTGGCCGAACGGTCTTCGTTGGGGCAACGGGTTTCCGGGCGTTTTGTCGCAGGCACTCAACTTCAAGATGCTTTGCGGGTAACGCAAGGTCTGAATGCTTCCGGGATGGCTGTGTCGGTGGACAATCTCGGCGAGAATGTCACCAACGCCGAGGAAGCACGCCACAGCGCCGATCTGTATCACGAGCTTCTCAAAGAAATGTCTTTGCGGGGCCTGAATGCCAATGTCAGCCTCAAGCTGACGCACATGGGGTTGGATGTTGATCCCCATCTGGCCTGCCAGCTGGTGAGCCGGCTAGTCTCCCAAGCAGCGTCGGCACAGCCGAAGAACTTTGTGCGGGTGGATATGGAAGGGTCTGCCTACACGCAGCGCACACTCGATCTCGTGCGCGAACAACATCGCAAACCCGAGTCTCGTGGCTGTGTCGGGGCTGTCATCCAGAGTTACATGCGCCGTTCGGAAGCCGATGTCGCCGATTTGTTGAATGACGGAATCCGCATACGACTGTGCAAAGGAGCCTACAAAGAGCCCCCGGAGATCGCCTACCAAGCCAAAGCGGAGGTGGATGCAAATTATCTTCGCCTGATGAAGACTCTGCTGAAGAGCGGCGGGTACCACGGGTTGGCGACGCACGATGAAAACATCATTCGAGAGGTGCAGGCCTTCGTAATCCGGGAGAAGATTCCCCGGGACGCATTTGAATTCCAGATGCTGTACGGGATTCGGCGCAACCTTCAACAGGCGCTTACCCGCGAGGGCTGGCGCCTTCGGGTCTATGTGCCGTTCGGCACCGAATGGTATCCGTACCTGATGCGGCGTTTAGCGGAAAGACCGGCGAATCTTGGCTTCGTGTTGAAGAATATGTTGCGCGGCTAGGCAGGTTTCGTCGCCCCCCCGTTGGCTTCGAGCACGGCGGGTGCCTTGCCGGGCAGGATCGCTCGCAAGCAGGTTCCATCAGAGTTCGATTCGATTTCCAGGGTGCCGTCGACCTCGCGAATTCTCTCTCGCATTCCTGCCAGTCCTACGCCCGAAGCCCCGGCAACACGGAATCGCTCCAGGGTTTCCGGCCCAATGCCGTTGCCGAAATCTCGGACCACGAGAACCAGGTTCTGGCCTTCACTCCGGAAAGCGATTTCTGCAACATGACTGCCGGAATGGCGATGGATATTTGTAAGCGCTTCCTGCAAAACCCGGAAAAGCGTAATCTCGACTTCCCGCGGCAAGCGCTCGGCAAGGTCGGCAACATCCACTTTAAGCTGAATTCCACTGCGGCTGGCGAACCCTTCTGCATACCAGCGGGCGGCAACGGAAAATCCTGCGTCCTCGAGTCCAGTCGGATGCAGCAGGTGCGAGATCGTGCGGATTTCCCGTAAGGAACGATCGATAAGATCAAGACTCTCGCGGAGCCGGCGATCTTCGGGATGGGCCGTCGCTAAGGGAGCAAGCACCATCTTGGCGGCTGCCAGGTACTGCCCCGTGCTGTCGTGCAGGTCGCGCGACAGCCGGCGGCGTTCCTCGTCCTGCAAGGAGAGGAGGCGTGCGCTCAACCTGCGTGCCGCTTGATTGCTGGCCAGGGCGACGCTTTCTGACTCCCGCGCCCGCTGCTCGGCAGCGCTGGCGCTTGCGGCCGCGGCACGCGCTTGGGCTTCGGCGCGCTCGCGGGCCTCGAGTTCCTCCCGAACAAGCCGGTAATGCCAAAACAATAAAAGCACCGAGGTAGCGAAACTGATGCCAACGAAGACTCCGGCGATGGCGAAATGCAACCGGGCAGCCTCGCGCTTGGCAGCTAGCTCGCTCGCCTGCTCCTTCCGCAACTCTTGCGTAACCGCGACCAGAGCTTCCGCGAAGGCCGTGCTCTGGCTTGCCGCATCCGGCGTGACGCTTGCCCCTGGGGTCGCGTTCAACTGCTTCTCATGGATCGAAGCTTCCCAAACCTGCATCCGGTCCGAGATTAACCCTTGTAATTTCTGATATTGATGGAATTCTGACGGATTACTCTGGACTCCCTCGCGTAACTCTGCAAGCAGTTGCCCAATCTGGCCGGCAGAGTGCTTGTATTGTTCGAGAGCACCATCACCGCCCCCAAGGAGATAAGTAAAACGAGCTTTGGCAGCGGCGGCTACGGCAGCCTCGGTGTTTCCCAGGAGCACCTGGTTCCGTGCCACCTTCAGCGTTTCCCGCTCGCTG
>Ga0068863_100008120_pt1 | contig 10247 bp, 10 predicted proteins | sample KBSSwiS62_FD_66596 | JGI IMG/M metagenome (GOLD analysis project Ga0068863, IMG submission 66596) | Switchgrass rhizosphere microbial communities from Kellogg Biological Station, Michigan, USA - KBS Switchgrass S6-2 | ecosystem: Host-associated > Plants > Roots > Rhizosphere > Soil ...
ATCCTCGAGCCGACCAGCGGCAACACCGGCATCGCGCTGGCCATGGTGGCCAAGCTGCGTGGATACCGGCTGGTCTGCGTCATGCCGGAGAACGTTTCGACCGAGCGCACCCAGCTGCTTCGGATGTACGGCGCCGAGATCATCTACTCGCCCGCCGCCGGCGGCTCCAACCAGGCCGTGGCCCGGGCGAAGGAGATCGCGGCCGACCATCCCGACTGGGTGATGCTGTTCCAGTACGGCAACGAGGCCAACGCTCGCGCACATTACGAGACCACCGGACCCGAGTTGTTGCGGGACCTGCCCACGATCACGCATTTCGTGGCCGGTCTCGGCACCACCGGGACGCTCATGGGCACCGGCCGCTACCTGCGCGAGAAGGTCGAAGACATCGAGATCATCGCCGCCGAGCCGCGCTACGGCGAGCTCGTCTACGGCCTCCGCAACATCGACGAGGGCTACGTGCCAGAGCTCTACGACGCGCACGTGCTGACCCGGCGGTTCTCCGTCGGGACCCAGGACGCGGTTCTGCGCACCCGGCAACTGGTCGAGGTCGAGGGCATCTTCGCCGGGTTCTCGTCGGGTGCGGTGCTGCACGCCGCACTGGGTGTGGCACATCAGGCAGTCAAGGCCGGCAAGAAGGCGGACATCGCGTTCCTGGTCGCCGACGGCGGGTGGAAATACCTGTCCACGGGTGCTTATGGCGGCACTCTGGCGGACGCGGAAAGTGCCCTCGAAGGCCAGCTCTGGGCGTAATTGGGGCCGACTCCGCTTCCGCTGGCGGCGTTGCTCCCCGGCTCGAGTGCACACCCCGCACACTTCGCCGGGGTGCGCCTTGCCAGCGAAACCGGATCCGGTCCCAATTACCGGGCCCGCTTAGATCAATTTGGAGGGGTAGGGCCGGCGGCTGGAACCTTCGGCCTGAGGCCGGGGCACACGGCTGTGCCCCGCGTGCGGCCTCGAGGCTTCTGGATCTTGGCAAGTTGGCGTGGCCATAGGCCGCCCAAGTACGCAAGATCCAGAAGGGCGCAGGGGGCGGCATCCGCAAATCGGGCTCCCACCGCCGGTGGGAGCCCGATTGGCGTCTTCGGCCGGTTAGGACGCGACCGAGGTCAAGATGCTCGCGATGATCAGGGTCAGCGACGCGACCGACAGCAGGATCCACGGGATCTGCGCCTTGCGCGCCGTCACGAAGGCACCCATGCAGGCGACCACACCGATGACGCCGACGGCTCCGGCGGTGACCGGGAACCACGATGCGGCACCGATGATCGTGACCACGACGGCGCGGATGCCCACCATGACGCCGAGGATGCCGACCGCGGCCGCCCACGAGCAGAGACCGACCAGACGGCGGGGCGCCGGCGGCAGCCCCTCGGCCGGCGTACGCATGGCCAGCGTCACTCGGGCCAAGCCGGCCGGCTCGCCATCCTGCGCCAGGATCGGGCTGCCGCCCGAGGTCACGTCCGCGTCGCCGGCGAAGGTGTCGGCGATATAGGTGTTCTTGCCGTCGGGTGCGCTCCGTGGCGTGAGGACCGGGCGGGCAATCGTGGCGGTCGCCGACTTCGGGCTCTGACTCGATTCTGTGGTCGAGGTCACGTGCCACCGTCCTTCGCTGCGCTGAACGCGTTCGTGGTCAAGCGAGAATAGCTGCGGGAGAAACAGATCCCCTTGTCATGCAACGTCTTAACTTAACGGTCCGTGACGCCGATCGCATCTTCGTGAGTCGCCCTCGCGAGTCCGCCGAGGTGACTGGCTGTGAGCCGGTGTCACGTTGGCGACACCAATGCCCGAAGTGCTCCGTCCCGTGGAGGCTCCCGGCGTAGGCTGCGCAGCGTGACTGACGCGCCGATCGGCATCTTTGACTCGGGGGTTGGAGGCCTCACCGTCGCCCGAGCCATTCTCGATCAGTTGCCTCACGAGCAGGTGCTTTACACCGGCGACACGGCCCATCTGCCGTACGGCAACAAGCCGATTGCTGACGTGCGGAAATACGCCCTGGACTGTCTTGATCAACTGGTCGACGAGGGCGTCAAGATCCTGGTGATCGCCTGTAACAGTGCCTCGGCGGCGTGCCTTCACGACGCGCGCGAGCGCTACTCGGTGCCGGTGGTGGAAGTGATCCGGCCCGCGGTGCGACGTGCTGTCGCTACTACCCGTAACGGACGCGTCGGGGTGATCGGGACCAAGGCGACGATCACCAGTGGTGCCTACGCCGACGCCTTCGTCGCCGCCCCGCAGATGACCCTGACCGGCGCGGCGTGCCCGCAATTCGTCGACTTCATCGAGCGCGGGATCACATCCGGACGAGCGCTGCTCGGGCTCGCTCATGGGTATCTTGAACCTTTGCAGCGCGCTGATGTCGACACCCTGATCCTTGGATGCACGCACTACCCGTTGCTGGCCGGCCTGATCGGTCTGGTCATGGGCGACGGGGTCACGCTGGTGTCGAGCGCGGACGAGACGGCCCGGGAGGTGTACCGAGTGCTGACCGAGCGCGACCTGTTCCGGCCGGAGACGGCGGCCGCTCCGGACCACAACTTCCGCAGCACCGGCGACCCGGCGCAGTTCGCCAAGCTGGCACAGCGGTTCCTCGGCCCGGAGGCGGCCGCCGCCGGTGCCCTGGCCGAGGCGGCGATATGAAGCTGACCGTGCTCGGCTGCGCCGGCAGCTTCCCGTCCACGGACTCGGCCTGCTCGTCCTACCACCTGGAAGCCGATGGCTTTCGGCTGCTGATCGATTTCGGCACCGGGTCGCTGTCGGCGCTGCAGCGCTACAAGGACATTCGAGCCGTGGACGCGATCGTGCTGTCGCATCTGCACAGCGATCACGTCCTGGACGCCTGCTCATACGTCGTGGTCCGGCGGTACGCACCGGACGGCCCCTATCCGCGTATCCCGGTCTACGGCCCGTCCGGGGCCCGGGAACGCATGATCGGCGCGTACGGAAGCCCGGACGAGGGCCCGCTCGACGACGTCTACATGTTCCACACGTTGCGTCCGGACACGTTTTCGATCGGGCCGTTCACGGTGACCGCGGACCGGGTCGAGCACCCGGTGGAGACGTTCGGCGTACGCATCGAGCACGACGGCAAGGTGCTGGCTTATTCGGCGGACACGGCACCGTGCGACGCCATTGTCCGGCTGGCCGCCGGTGCCGACGCGTTCCTCTGCGAGGCGAGTTACCTGACCACCGGCGACAACCCGCCGGGCCTGCACCTCACCGGCCGGGACGCCGGCGAGGCGGCTACCAAGGCCGGAGCGGCTCGGTTGCTGCTCACTCATCTCGTGCCGGCCTGGGGCGACGAGGCCACCACGGTCGAGGAAGCCAGATCGACGTTCGACGGCCCGATCGACGTGGTCCGGCCGGGCGCCGTCTACGAGATCTGACCCGCTGCCCAGCGGCCACCGGCCGAGCAAATAGCATGGCCTCATGTCGCGACCCGATGGACGTACGCCCACTCAGCTCCGGCCGGTAACACTCGCCCGCTCCTGGAGCATGCACGCCGAAGGCTCGGTGCTGGTCGACTTCGGTGACACCCGCGTGCTGTGCACGGCGTCGGTGACGCCCGGTGTGCCGCGCTGGCGCAAGGGCTCCGGTCTGGGCTGGGTGACCTCGGAATACTCGATGCTGCCGCGGGCCACCACGACCCGCAACGACCGGGAGAGCGTGAAGGGCCGGATCGGTGGGCGTACCCATGAAATTTCCCGCCTGATCGGCCGCAGCCTGCGCGCGTGCGTCGATCTCGCGGCCCTGGGCGAAAACTCCATCGTCATCGACTGTGACGTGCTCCAGGCCGACGGCGGCACCCGCACCGCCTCGATCACTGGTGCCTACGTCGCGCTGCACGACGCGGTGACCTGGCTGGCCGGCCGCGGCATGCTGGCCGGATCGGTCGAGGCGGCGGTACACCGATCGGTCTCCGCGGTCAGCGTCGGCATCATCGGCGGCGAGCCGCGACTGGACCTCTGCTATGCCGAGGATGCGACCGCGGACGTCGACATGAACATTGTCTGCACCGGAACCGGCGAGTTCGTCGAGGTGCAGGGCACCGGCGAGCAGGCGGTCTTCCACCGGGCCGAGTTGGATGAGTTGCTCGACCTCGGAGCGGCCGGCTGCGCCGAACTGACCCGGCTGCAGAACGAAGCCCTGGCCACGAAGGTCGAGTCCCGGTGAAGATCCTGCTCGCGACTCGCAATGCCAAGAAGCTGATCGAGCTGCAGCGGATCGTCGACGCCGCGGTCGCCGGGACGTTCGAGATCGTCGGAATGTCCGACGCGCCGGCCTACGACGAAGTGCCGGAGAGCGGTCTGACGTTCGCCGAGAACGCGCTGATCAAGGCGCGGGAAGGTGCCGCTCACACCGGCCTTGCGACGGTCGCCGACGACTCCGGCCTGTGCGTCGACGTCCTCAATGGAATGCCCGGCATCTTCAGCGCCCGCTGGTCCGGCAAGCACGGTGACGACGGCGCCAACCTGGACCTGGTGCTGGCGCAGATCGGCGACATGCCGGACACCGCACGTGGTGCCGCGTTCGTCTGCTCGGCCGCGCTGGCGCTGCCGGATGGCCGCAGCTGGACCGTGGATGGGACCATGGCCGGCCATCTGACCCGGGCGCCGCGCGGCACCGGCGGGTTCGGCTACGACCCGATCTTCGTGGCAGATGGCTATGACGTCACCACCGCCGAGTTGACGCCCGAGGAGAAGGACGCGATCAGCCACCGCGGCAAGGCGTTCCGTGGGCTGGTCGAGGTGATGCGGCGGGAGCTGGCATAGCCGCGGCCGCCGCGGTGGTCAGGCGGCTTTGCGCGCCGCCATGATGACGAAATTCGGCAGATGGGCGTACGCCTCGATGCTGGCTGGGCCGGTCGGCACCAGGGCTGGATCCAGCCCCGGCTCCACCATCTCGGTCAGCGCGCAGCCGAGCCGGGCCATCTCGTTGAGATAGGCCGACAACGGCCGGTGAAAGTCCGGCGCCACCGGCCCGGGCATGGTCCGCTCGGCCAGATATTCGCTGGTCCGGTAGAAGCCGTAGGTGCGCCAGGTGTGCCACAGGTCCTCGAAGCACGGGTGCGGCACCGCGACGACCAGAGTGCCGCCGGGCCGGAGCACGTCGACACACGTACGCATCGCCGCCCGCCAATCCGGGATCGCCACCAGCACCATGCTGCAGATCACCACGTCGAAGGGTGCGCCGAGATCCGGTGGCGCGCACAGGTCGGCCTGGATGTACGTGGACCCGTGCCGATCCTTCTCGACAGCGAAGTCGAAGAGAACCTGAGCGGGTTCGACGCCGGTCACGATCGCACCGCGCTCGGCCAGCATCCGGCTCAGATACCCGTTGCCGCAACCGGCATCCAGCACTCGCCGGCCCGGCAGCGGTCCGGCCAGGCGTAACAGGTGTGGGTTGGCCAGGTGGCGTTTGGCGAAGTCGCCGTCGACGGCGGTGTCCTCCAGCGCGGCCCGGCTGCTGCGGTTCCAGCTCGCAATGGCCTCGGCGTTAGTCGTCACCGCGCCGACGTTAACCGGACTGTGCCGCCGCCTCCACCCGTTTCGGCCTCGTCGGCGGCCAGTGCCGGCTCGTCACGACGACGAGGATGACCAGGATCGCGGGGATCAGCAGCAGGGGACGCTTGCCCAGCGGTGCCAGCAGGATCAGGGTCGCCGCGACCGGAAACGCCAGCGATCGCGGCAGCCCGTCCACCGGCACTCGGTGGACCAGCCAGACGCTCAGGACGTAGACGGCGACCGGGACCGCGATCGCCCACGCCGCACCGCGCCCGCTCAACTCAGTGGCGTGCATGATGGCATCGGCGTTCAGAGCGATCCCGGCGCCGACCGCCGCCGCCGAGGCGAAGACGAAGTAGTGGAAGTAGCCGAAGAAGAACGCGGATTGCGCGGTGGTCAGCACCTCCTCCGCGTCCCGGTCGAAGTAGAGCCACCACATCGCGAACACCATGACCAATGCGGCCGCGCTCAAGCCGAGCAGGCCGGCCCGGTGCCCGCCGACGTCGAACCCAATCTGGATCGCGGTCGTCGACGCGAGGATCGCCTCGCCGACGACGATCAGCGTGAAAAGGCCGTATCGCTCGGCGATGTGGCTGCGATGCCAAGTGGTCGAGGCCGCGTGCTCGGCCCAGATCGGCACCAGCAACTCGCAGATCACCAGAGCCAGGAAACTGGGCAGCCCCCAGTCGTGCGGCAGCCACAGCCGGAAAATCCAGCCGGCCTGGACGGCCGCGATCCCGGTGGCGAAGCGCAGCGCGGTCACCCGCCGCTCGCGGTCATTGGCGGCGACCCGCAGCCACTGAGTGACCAGCGCCAGCCGCATCACGACGTAGCCGATGACGACGACGGTGAAGTCTTCGCGATCGAATGCCCGAGGCACCCCGGCGGCGAGGATCAGTGCGCCGGTGATCTGCACCATCGTGGTCAGGCGGTATTGCACGTCGTCGTTGTCGTAGGCGGACGCGAACCAGGTGAAATTCACCCAGGCCCACCAGATCGCGAAGAAGACCATCAGGTAGTAGGCGACACCGTGCGCGATGTGGTCCTCGGCGAGCGCGTGGTGCAGCCGTCCGGCCGTTTGCGAGACGCCGACCACGAAGCACAGGTCGAAGAGGAGCTCGAGGGGCGTCGACGCGCGATGTTGCTCGTCCCGGTTGCGGGGGACCATCGGCAGTCGCCACGGCGGCGCCTCGGATGTGTGCGTCACGGATGCCATCATTCCGGCTTCGCGGTGCCGGCGGGCACGGCCGGCCAACCCGGATCTTGAACTCTTGTCGCTCCCTGACAGCGATGCGAGTTCAAGATCTAAAGGTCTTATGAAAAGAAGTCTTTCCAAACATGCCTTTCGAAAGATATGCTTCGACCGTGAGCGAGATCTTTCAGCACAAAGAGATCACCGACGCCGGCACGCTCCGGGCGCTGGCACACCCGCTGCGGATGCGTCTGATGGAGGAGCTGATGCTGGCCGGCACCGCGACCGCGACCGAGCTGGCTGAGCGGGTCGGCGAGAGTCCCGCCAACTGCTCGTGGCACCTGCGGCAGTTGGCCAAGCACGGGTTCATCGAGGAGGCCGGCGAGGGCACCGGCCGGCAGCGGCCGTGGCGCCTGGTGTTCGAGTCGCGGTCCTGGGGTTCCGCCACCGACGATCCCGAGTTCGCCGCTGCCGGGCAGGCCGCGTCCGAGATCCTGTTGGACCACGAATACCAGGCGTTTCGTGACCGCGAGCGGTGGAAGTCCACTGATCCGGCCGAGTGGCGGGACGCGGCCTCATCGATCCAGTCGGTCGGCTGGCTCACCGTCGACGAGCTGCGGGAGCTGAACGCTGCGATTTTCCGGCTGGTCAGCGAGCACCTGGACCGGGTTGCCGATCCGGCACTGCGGCCACCGGGCTCGCGGCTCGTGCGCATGGTCGCGTGGGCGGTGCCGGCCCGGCCGATCAACGACGAAAAGGCGTCGACCCCGCCGTCGTCTGGCGTCGACGAAGACGGCGAGGAGGGCCGTGATGCGTGAGGTGTTGAGCCGACCCGGCCTGCGGCTGCTGTTCGCGGGCGAGACCAGCAACAGTTTCGGCGACTGGATGCTGCTTCTGGTCCTGGGCATCTGGGTGAAGAGTCTGACGGGTTCCAACGGGCTGGCCGGCGGTGTGCTGCTGGCGATGGCCGCACCGAGCGTTATCAGCCCGGTGTTCGGCTGGGTGGTGGACCGGTTCCGGCGACGCCGGTTCCTGATCGCGGTCAACCTCCTATCGGCGCTGGCGCTCACGCCACTGTTGCTGGTCAGCCGCGCCTCGCAGGTGTGGGTCATCTACGTCGTCGCGGTGCTCTACGGCATCTCATTCACCATCAGTGGTGGCGCGTTCTCCGGACTGATCAAGGAGATGGTCCCGGATCAGCTGCTCGGCGCGGCCAACGGTGCGTTCGGCAGCATGCGCCAGTTGCTCCGGCTGATCGGCCCGCTGGCCGGCGCCGGACTCTTCGCGGCAGTCGGCCCGCACTCCGTGGTCCTCATCGACATTGTGTCGTTCCTGATCGCCGCGGCCGCGCTGGCCGGCATCCGGCTGGCCGAGCTGCGGCCCGAGCGGACCGAGCGGCACTGGCTGCACGAGGTTTCGGCGGGTGCCCGACATCTGCTGTCGGACCCGCCGATCCGCCGCGCCACCGCGGCCATCGCGGTCGGCATGCTCGCGCTCGGCGCCGTCGACACGGTGGTCTTCGCCTTCGTCGATCAGGGCCTGCACAAGCCGCCGACGTTCCTCAGCCTGCTGATCACGGTGCAGGGTATCGGCGCGATCATCGGTGCTTTGTTCGCGTCCAAGGCGATGTCGCGGCTCGGCGAGCCGGCCGTGATCGCCATCGCGCTGGCCGCGTTCGGCATCGCCATCGGCGTCAACGTGGTGCCGTCGGTGCCGCTGGCACTCGCATCCATGCCGTTCGCCGGGGTCGGCAACGCCGTCGGTTTCGTCGCGTTCAGCACCCTGCTGCAGCGGCGTACGGCGGGACCGCTGATCGGTCGCGTCTCGGCCGCCAGCGACGTCGCGATTGGCGGCGCCCAGACGGTGTCGATGGCGACCGGTGCCACTCTGATCGGATTCGTCGACTTCCGGGTGATGTTCGCGGTCATTGCGGTGGCTCTGCTGGTTTGTGCCGGGACGCTGGCCTGGACCTCGCGCCACGACCCAGTCGAGCGTGCCGGATCCGGCCGCGACAGCACCGAGCCGGCACCGCTGGCCGATGAGATTGCCGGGCCGGTGACGCCGCCGGAGTTGGCTGCTCGCTAAACCTGCGACCGCCCCGTCACCGAGCGCAACGCCGGTCGAGCTGGCTTTCGATTCTGAGCGAAGTTTGATAAACCGTTGAGGTTCCTTTGTACGAACGCTGTTCAGCTGGACGCGGGCTGGGCTGCACAAGAGCAGGTCCGCAGATGTGCCGGAGGTGCCGTAGGTGAGCGACAGACCGATCTTCGTTGTGGGATGCCCGCGGTCCGGCACCACGCTGATGCAGCTCATGCTGCACGCACACCCGCGGATCGCGATTCCGCCGGAGACCCGGTTCCTGCTGCGGTCCTACGACGAGCGGAGTCTGTTCGGTGACCTCAACGACCCGGCCGAGCGGCGCAAGCTGGGCGAGTGGCTGACCAACGGCAACAACTTCGGCGACCTCGGGCTCGACCGCGGGGAGACGATCGAGGACATCGTCGCGGCCGGCCCGTCGCTCGGCTCCGCCAACGGGGCCATCTTTCAGGCGTACGCCCGCAAGCACGGCAAGCCGCGCTGGGGCGACAAGCGCCCGGCATATCTGCTGAGCCTTGACGTGGTCCGATGGATGTTCCCGAATGCGCAGATCATCCACATCATCCGGGACGGTCGAGACTGCGTGGCCTCGATGAAGGAGGCCGACTGGTACCGCGGCCACATCGACAAGGGCATCTCGGCCTGGGTCCGGGGCATGGCCGCGGCCGAGCGGGCCGCTCGCGAGCTGCCCTCCGACCAGTTCTACGAGCTCCACTACGAAGACCTCGTGGCCGAACCCGAGAAGGAGCTCCGCAAGCTCTGCGACTTCCTGGGCGAAGAGTTCGCGCCGGAGATGACCGAGCCGGCCAAGGTCGCCGAGTTCGCGGTGCCGGAGCGCAAGGTCTGGCACAAGCTCACCCACGGCGAGGTCACCACCAGCCGAATCGGCACCTGGCGGGATCGGCTGAGCCCGGAGGAGATCGGGCTGTGCGAGCGGATCATGGGCCGCCAGCTGCGCCGACGCGGCTACGAGGTGACCGGCGAATATCCGGTGACCGTGGCACGCCAGCTGCGCTACGCCAAGCGCACCGCGAAGAAGTTCCGGGAGCGCGCCTCACGCGAGTGGTCGATGCGGATGAGCCGGCTGCGGCCGCCGCGAGAGATCGCGTTCCGCCCGCCGGTGCCCGCACAGATCCGGCCGGAGCAGGCCGAGACCGACGCCGCGACCCACTAAGCCGCACCGCCGACCCCGCGGATCTTGAACGTTTATCGCTGAACAACAGCAACAAAAGTTCAAGATCCACGGGGCGTTGGTCACGGGCGGCATTCGGGTCCGGCACGAAAACTGGACTCTCAGTGCTGTCAAACGGCTGTCCGAGCAGCAATGAGAGCCCACTTTCCGCCGTCCGCGTGGCCACCATGATCAAGTGCATCATCAAGTGCAAGATCATGTGCACCCAAGGTCGCCATTAGCGCCCTCAACGCTCAAGATCGTGCACTTGATCATGGTCGAG
>Ga0068863_100008121_pt1 | contig 10247 bp, 7 predicted proteins | sample KBSSwiS62_FD_66596 | JGI IMG/M metagenome (GOLD analysis project Ga0068863, IMG submission 66596) | Switchgrass rhizosphere microbial communities from Kellogg Biological Station, Michigan, USA - KBS Switchgrass S6-2 | ecosystem: Host-associated > Plants > Roots > Rhizosphere > Soil ...
AGGAGCGTGGCTACGAGATCGATCGTCATCGCATTCACTTGCGAGAGCCTCTGAAACGTGTCGGCGAATATACCGTGCCGATCAGGCTGCACCGCGAAGTCACGATTGATCTGAAAGTCAGGGTGGCGCCTGAGGGTGAAGTGATCGTTGGTCATCTGTCGCCGGAACAGGAAGCCGAGCTTGCGAAGCAGGCCGCTGCTAACGAAGAAGAAGAGACAGCCGCAGAGTAGAACAGATAAAACAGTGTAACGTATAGTCTGGCGCCGCAGGTTCCCGTAAACTTGCGGCGCCGTACTTTTATAGAAAATTTCCGCAAGCGAAAATCGTCACTTCATAATTAGTTAATGGCCACTCCTGATTTCATTCGCGAACAACCCTTCGAACGTGCTCTACCCAACAGTTCCGAAGCTGAGCGCGCCATTCTCGGCGCGATCCTGCTCGATAACGGTCTAATCAGTCAGGCGATCGAACAGCTTCGTCCGGAAGACTTTTACGTTCCTTCGCATCGTCGCATCTTCGTTGCGATGATCATGCTCTTCGAGCGTGGCGCCGAGATCAATCCGATCCTGATCGGCGAGGAACTGAAAAAAGAGAACGCGGTGGAATCGGTCGGTGGCATCAGTTTCATCACTAACCTGACTTACGGCTTGCCGCATTCGACCAACATCGCTCACTACGCGAAAGTCGTGCGTGGCAAATCGATGCTGCGCCAGCTCGTCAAGACTTCAAACAAGATCAGTCAGGAAGCGCTCGCCGAAGAAGATGAACCCGAGATCATTCTCGATCACGCCGAGCAGGCGATCTTTCAGCTTGCGGATGAACGGGTTCGACAAGGCTTCGTACACGTCAAACCGATCGCGGAACAACTGCTCGAGAAGGTCCAGGAGATGGAGGGCCGTGCGGCTGTCCTGACCGGACTGACGACGGGTTTCGCCGATCTCGACAAGATGACCTCCGGTTTGCAGAACGCGGATTTGATCATCCTTGCCGCGCGACCGTCGATGGGCAAGACGAGTTTTGCGTTGATGCTCGCGGAGAATGCGGCGATTCATACGGGTGCGGTGGTCGGTGTGTTTTCACTCGAAATGTCGAAAGAGTCTCTGGTGATGCGCATGCTCTGTTCGCAGGGCAACATCGACGCGCAGCGTTTTCGCAACGGCTTTCTTTCACGGCTGGAGTGGGCGCAGATCGCGAAGTCGCTGGGAGTCCTCGCTGACACGAAGATCTTTCTCGACGACACACCCGGACTGAGTGTGCTGGAGATGCGCGCTAAAATACGTCGCCTGGCTGCGGAACAGAAAAAGTTAGATTTGATCATCGTCGATTACCTGCAACTGATGTCAGGTTCGTCGAAGCGGGTCGAGTCACGCCAGCAGGAAGTGTCGCAGATCTCGCGCGAGTTGAAGGGACTCGCGAAGGAGATGAACGTGCCGCTCGTCGCGTTATCGCAGCTTTCGCGCGCGCCGGAGTCGCGCGCGAGTACTAATCACCGCCCGCAGTTGTCAGATTTACGCGAGTCGGGCGCGCTGGAACAGGATGCGGATGTCGTGGCGTTCATCTATCGCGAGGAGGTCTACAAAACGCCAGACGAACGCGAGGCGATGCCGGAAGATCAAAAGAACGTTGCAGAGTTGATCATCGCAAAGCAGAGGAATGGCCCAACCGGCACAGTCGACCTGCGGTTCACACCATCGAGCATGCGCTTCGACAACCTGTATCGCGAGTAAGATTCGAACTATTCGCCTGAGGTGGAACGAATCTGTTCCAAAATGTTCTAGGAAAACAACGAGGCGGCTCATACCTGAAGCTCTGATTTGACTTTCCTTTAGTCCAACAGTACGGTACACATTTTTCAAGCGATGGGAGAAACCTCGTACCTTGCCACCTGACAGCGGCAAACGTGCCTCGCGTGATTCCATAACTCAAATTCCCCCAAAACCTTACAACCCTTAACTGAACAGGAGAAATAGATTTACGATGAGATTTCCGTTTGTATTACTCTCGAAGACTGCATTTATACGGGTCTTCGTCCTCTCAATCACCTCACTCGCCGGGCTGGGAACGCAGGCATCCGCTCAAACGTGGAGTCTGACAACCGCACAGCGTCAGGCTTACCTGAATTACTACGCGCCCGTGATCATGAAACGCGCGGATGAAAACAACAACAAGCAGGGCCGCGATTGGATCACCAACTTCGATTTCGATCAGGATGGCGACTTCTCTACCAATCGTCAAAACTGGCTTAACGTTCCTCAGTACGTCAACGCCTCGGCAGTAGGGCCGAGTACTTACGACCGTTGGCGTATTCGGCCAACAATCTACACCGCACTCATCGAATACATGAACGGCAGCAGCAAGTCTCTCGTGCTGCTCTACCATGTCTACAACGCGACCGATAAGGACGGCAGCGGAATACACGACTGGGAGCGCGTCGAGATTGTTCTCAACGGCGTTACCGGAACGCCAGGCACTGGCGGCGAGTACGTCAATCACGTCACGACCACCGTGCACGGCGAGCAGATCATCAAGCGCTACTACGATTCGGGGTTGAACTTCATGCAAACGGCGACAGGCAAGCACGTGCTCATCTGGCAGGCCGACGAGAGCAACCCTGACGGCCTTCCGTTCGGCTATCACGCCCACGCGCTCTGGCAAGTCAGAACGCCGTGGAGCACGATTGTCACGCAGATGAACTCGCTGTCGACGGACGCGCAGGTTGATCTCGTTCAGACAGACAATAAAAACGTTCATTACGTATTCGTCCCCGAGACGGATCAGGAAGCTGTCAATACGTGGAGAGCGAAGCCACTTACTTACACAACCGCCTCGGGCCTCGCCAGCCGCGTCGATAACGCCGACTCGGTGCGCTGGGCCAACACCAAGCGCCTCACTTACGAATTACAAGACATCGCCGATATCGTGGCGACGCACTGGCAGTCGAATGCGTGGTACATCCACTGGCTGACGAATGATTATGTGGACGTGCTGATGGAGAGTCCGATTCTTAACGAGGTAGGAGCAGCAGAGGTGAGCACGGGACTGCAACGCTTTTACGTCAGGTCGCGAGACGTTTTGAGCTCGGGTTTTGTTGGTGCAGATGCCGCTTTCATGAGTAAAGAGGCGTTCACCGGCAGCTACTCGGCCGAGCTGAATTCGGAAATCCCTTATAGCGGCGACGAGTTTCACGCTTTCGAGGGGCTAGGTCTCGACAGCCTGGGCCGCAGCCGTGGCGCCGCCAGCGGATACTTGAACTCGCACAATTCTTTCTGGTGGCAGCACGACTTCTTCGTGCATTCGGGCGTCATTACCAGCGATCAGACGTATTACGAAGCTGGGATCTGGCTCGCAGGCGCGTGGTACAGCGCGGCGAACGGTGGGTTTGACGGACGCTGGGTGCAACTCTTCGACGACCGCGTGGGCCAGGAGACGTTTTCGTTGCTGGAGTTATCAGTGAGCCATCCCGCGTTTCGGTGCGGCGAGGCCTTTGATGTGATCGCCAGGGCTACGGGCGGGCTCTCGCCTTACACATTTACATGGTCCAACGCCACGCCTGTGTCGCCGTCCTATGCTCCCACAAACTACGCCACGATGACTGCCGGACAAGGCAGCGTCACCGTTCAAAGCGCCGATGGGCAAATGCGCACGTACAGTATCAGGGTGCCGATCAAGTGCACGGGGGGAGGTGGCGGCGGAGTCATCCCATAGTCGTCTCTGCGAGACAAGCACGAGAGCGGCGGGCGGAATACAAATTCGCCCGCCGCTTGTATTTCGCTGGCAGCTCAAAGAGAGCACATCGAGATGAACCACAAATACACCAAGACAGAAACTTGTGCCTTAGTGTCTTAGTGGTTCAATTGCTTTTGAACACGCGAGCGTCGATGGGGACGTTATGCTGGATCTCTTTGACGGTATAGGACAGGGTTAGCTTGGGGAACTTCTGGCTGACGAAGAAGGGGTATTTTACGCCGTCGACTTCCTTCCAATTGTCGAAATACATCTCAACCGTGTCTGACAACGTGCCAATCTTCATCACGGCATTGCTGCGCACGGGCAGGTACGTTTGCGCATCGAGATACAGCCTTTCGACTGCTCCTGCGGCTGGCTGCAAATCGAGAACGTACACATCGCGGTAACCGATCTTACTCATACCCGCCAGTGTCACTTTCGCGTAGTTATTCTTCAATTTGAGTGGTCCGAAGAAGCTAAAGCCGCCTTTAACGTTTCCCAGCGGATACGCCTGAACCATGGTTGCGCTCTTGTTCGGCGCTTCCGTGTAAGTCTCGAAACTTCCACCTCGACTGACGCCGACCACGTCGACGGATCCTTTTACCACGCGACTCTTAACCACATCGATCGCCTTGGCCGCGCCTATCGCCTCTCCATATTTCGCGAGAACTTCGTCGACAGGCGGTAGCGGACCGGAGCTTTCGATCGTGCGACCATCTCTAATAGCTCCTCCGCTCGACTCACTACTAAACACGCGAACGCTCCCGGTTTGAACAGGCTCAGCGATCATCGTGCTACCGGAGGCGGATGCGCTACCGGATCTTCTGTTTTCGCCTGGATTAGTTCCATTCAAGGAGTCGAGCAAGTCTTTGGCTTCGTTCCGTACCGACTGATCTGAGTCGCGCGTGAGTGTCTCGAGGATCTGACGCGCCGAGGCCGGATCTGAACGCCGCAGGTAGATCTCGGCGAGCAACAATGAATAGCTTGATTTATCCGGCGTGAGCTGGCGGGCCTTTTGGGCCATCTCAAGCGCTTCGTCGAGTCGTTCGTCGGCGACGAAGTCGACCAGCGCGAGCAGATGATGCGCAGGCGCAAAGTTGGGCGCGAGTTTGGTAGCGCGCAAGAGTTGCTCGCGGATCGCGGCAGCAGTTTCTTTCGAGTATTCCCTGATCCGTCCGTCCGGAGCGATGCCTTCACGGCTGAGCACAACGGCGTGGTAGTAATGAATCAAATAGCTCTGTGGCGTGCTCGTCGCCTTTTGTAAATATTTCTTCGCTTCCGCGTAGCGACGCTGATGTACGTACATCGAACCAAGCGATGCGTAAGGAGGAATGAAGCCGGGATCGAGCGCGATGGCTTGTTTGAAATACTGTTCGGCCTCCTTGTCGCGACCGGTGTGCAGCAGCAGATCGCCGAGATAGTGATTCGCTTCGCCTTCGGAAAGTGTGCTGCGTTGTATGGCGGTGTACGAAGCGTAGGTTTGTGGGTTGTCAACGGCTACGCGTTGGGCCGCAAAGTCTCCACGACGCACGTAGGTTTTTAGCTCCTGCTCGAGCGTGGCGAGACTGACGCCAAACGAGTCTTCGATCGCTTTCGCCGCATTTTCACCTCTACCCACCTGTTGCAGGAATCTTCTGAACTGCTCCTGCCGGCCGTTCTCGCCAAGCATCAGGTAGTGGACCAGCGCCCACGATTCTCCGTAAAAGACTCCGGTTTTATCTCGCTCGTTGTAGTGTGGCGAGTTGGTGCCGATCGATAAGAGAGTCGAGAGCGGCAGGAGCTCGTTTTCGCGCAACAGGCGGATGTAGTGAGAGAGTGGCGCGCCGAGCAGGGCGTCGTTGCCTGTGAATTGCAGCGAGCCGTAGAGCTCGGCCAGACCTTCGTTCAACCACAAAGGCACTCCCGGAACATTGTCCCTGAGGTGCAGGTGGACATACTCATGAAAAGCGGTGCTGAACGGATCGCGGTTATCAGGATCGAGGGAAAGTGCGATGTAGTTGACGTCGTCGCCGGGTTGAAAGAAACCGGCGAGGTCAATCGGGCGACCCTGGTAGAGCGGTTTGAATGGTGTGAACGAAGCGTCGTCGCGAAAGACGATCACGGTAGTGGGCACCGATGAGTCGAGCACGTTGCGTGAGACGAGACGTGCGAAGGCGCTATGAAAGAATTCGAGCCACGCGGCGACTTGACGTAGTTTCTCAGGGTCGGCGTTGCCGATGACGAAGAGGTTGTTAGTGCGAACGCTGCGCCAGTTGTCTCTCGTTTGGGGCGACGGGAGTAAGCGAGGCTTCGCCCATACCGCGCTGCCCTGGAAAGTACACAGCGTGGCTAGAAAAAGCGTCAGAACGAATTTCATAAATCCTTTTTCTGTGAGGGGAGCAGAAAGAATTTCGCTGAAAGTTACTTAATTCTCAAGCCCATGGTCTTCGCTGAGATGGCGGTTGACCCTGCCCATGAGCTTTCGGAGTTCTTCTTGTGTGAGCTTGTGCTCTTCAGCTAGAGCTTGAATCTTCGCGTCTGTTTCCCTGAACTTTGTGTCTGTATCCTTGAACTTTTCGTCAGTGTCCTTGAAAAGGTTTTGAACGAGGCCGAAACCCTCGTGAATAAAACCTGCAAGGTGACTGATATTTTCCGCCGCTCGGTCCAACTTTTTCCCAGTCTCCGCCTGAGCAGCCTCCAGCCGATCCATTCTTGCATTGAAATCGGCCTGTTGATGCAGGGACCACTCTACGTGTCTTTCGAATTCTTCGTTAGTCATAAATGAGGATCGATTCTCCTTTTAATCGAGGTTGAGGACAGTGTAGCACATTACGCTGTAGACTATTTCCATGTCTTCTTTTAAGGACGAGGAAAACATTCTTGCCCGGCGTCCGACCTGGGCTGAGATCGATCTCAATCATCTTGCTACGAACTTCAAGCAGGTCAAGCAGCGTGTCGGTCCAGTGGCGCGCGTGATGGCTGTGGTGAAGGCGAATGCTTACGGTCATGGCGCGGTTGCTTGTGCGCGACGGCTGGTAAACGAAGGTGTCGATTGGTTTGGTGTCGCGCTTCCGGAAGAGGGAATTGAACTGCGCTCAGCAGGGATTACTCAGCCCGTACTTTGCCTTGGAGGTTTCTGGCCCGGCCAGGCTGCGGCTTGCGTTCAGCACCAGTTAACGCCCGTTGTTTATCGTCTCGAAATGCTCGAAGCGCTGAATCAGGCGGCGTTGAATGCCGGCGTAGTCGCAGACGTCCACGTCAAAGTCGACACCGGCATGGGCAGACTGGGAATTCGCTTCGATGAACTCAGCGAGTTTGTCGCCGCACTCGAGCGCTTTCGCAACGTGCGCATCGACGGAATCATGAGTCACCTCGCTGCTGCCGACGATGCTTCGTGCCAGCTTTTAACGCACGATCAGATTCAACGCTTTGAAAACGCGGTAGTCGTGTTTCGCGACCACGGTTACCGGCCCACGCACCTGCACCTCGCAAACTCAGCCGGTGTCTACGGGCATCGCGACGCCTGGGGCAATATGGTGAGGCCCGGCGGTGTGTTGTATGGCTTGTGGCGTGACGTCCTTCCTCCCACGACTGATGATCCTGAATTGCTGCCAGTGATGTCACTGCATACGCGAATCAGTTTGCTGAAGTGGGTCCCACAGGGCGAGACGATCGGCTACGGCTGTACTTTCGAAGCATCGCGCCGGAGTTTGATTGCGACGCTGCCGGTTGGATATCACGACGGCTACATGCGCGGGCTTTCGAATCGCGCTCACGTCATAGTGCGTGGTATATATGCTCCGGTTGTCGGACGAGTATCGATGGATTTGACTCTCATCGACGTGACTAACGTTTCCGGTGTCGAAGTTGATGACCAGGTGACCCTACTCGGTCGGAACGCAGAGCTGAAGATCGTCGCTGAAGATCTGGCGAGAATCGTGGGAACACTCTCGTACGAAGTGACCTGCGGTATCTCCGGGCGCGTACCGAGAGTTTATTCAGATTGACTACGTCTCAGAGCCTCTAATATTATCAAGTCCTTCACACGCAGCAGCTTCAGAGAAAATTCGGCGAACTACAAAGGAGATTCCCTCTAATGACTTATAACGTGAAGCCCGGCGATACGCTCTCAAAAATCGCAGCGCGCAACGGGCTGACATTAGCCCAGTTACTTCAAGCTAATCCCCAGATTAAAGACCCGAACAGAATCAATGTAGGCGACGCGATCAATCTGCCGGAAGGCGCGAGCGGTGTGCCCGCCGGCTCAACCGAAAACACCCAGCCTCTACCTTCCAGCATGAAACCGGTCGCGGCGGCGGCCGCCGCTGGCGCGCTCGGCGAAGCCCTGGCTGATGAGTTGGGAACGTTGTCGGCAAAATACGAAACCGGCGGGCGCGGATGTGGCACGGTGTCGACCGGCGCTGGAGATTACGGCGGCGTTTCGTATGGCTCGTACCAGATGGCGTCCAAGATGGGTGTCCCGACCAAGTTTGTCACTCAATCGGGATTTCCGTGGGCGAACGATTTTGCAAACCTGACCGCCGGTACCGCGCCGTTCACGGCAGTTTGGAAACGCATCGCTGCCGCCCAGCCCGACGACTTCCAGAAAGCGCAGCACTCCTACATCAAGAAAACTCACTACGACCTGCTGGCCGCGAAGATACTCAGCGACAGCGGCCTCGATGTAAATACGAGGAGCCGCGCTTTGCAGGATGTGGTTTGGTCTACCGCGGTCCAACACGGCCCCGGGACACCGATCGTAAGTCGCGCTTGCAGCTCGTTAACGTGTAAGACGGCCGATGCAAACTATGATGAACAACTAATCCGTGCGATTTATGCGGAACGCGGCAAAAGAAAAGCGGACGGCAATCTTGCCTACTTCTCGAAGAGCTCGCCGAGCGTGCAACAAGGCGTGGCTAACCGATTCAAGAGTGAGTTGCAGGATGCTCTGAAGATGCTCGCGAACGAAACCTATTCATCCTGAAGATGCCAGACGAATCAGAGCAACTGACTGTTCAGGTCAACGATAAAGAGGCGGTCAGTGCGCTTCTGTATCCGGCTGCGAAAAAGGACCGCGCCGGACTGACTGTGTTGTTGGGCCACGGGGCAGGCGCAAACCAGACCAGTGGTTTCATGCGCATGTTTGCGAAAGGCCTCGCCGCGCGCGGTCTCGACGTGATGACGTTTAACTTCATCTACATGGAGCAGGGACGTTCTGTTCCGGATCAGAAGGGAAAGCTCGAATCGTGCTATCGCGCCGTTATTGAAGCGACACTCAAACACAAAAAGCTGAAGAAGAATCGTTTGGTGGTCGGCGGCAAGTCGATGGGCGGACGCATTGCGTCACAAGTGATGGCCGGCGAAGAGAAGGAGACGTTTGCGGATGATGTCGCCGGTCTCGTGTTTCTTGGTTATCCCCTTCATCCGCCGGGCAATCCCGCGCGGCTGAGAGTTGAACACCTGGAACACATCGGCAAGCCGATGCTGTTTGTCCAGGGCACTCGCGACGCGCTCGGCACACCTGAAGAGATTCAACCCTACATTAAAAATCTTCGACCCGCCGCCAGGATTTATTCCATTGAAGGCGGCGATCATTCCTTCAAGGCGCCGAAGAAATTTGGTCTGCCACAGGAACAGATCTACGAAGACGCGATGGACGAAATCGATCGCTGGTCCAGAACGCTCTAGAAAAATTGAACCACAAAGGCACGAAGGCACAAATTGAAATTGGTGTCTTTGTGTCTCAGTGGTTGAATGGGTGGGAGAGGTACGAGACTGCACAGGTCTCGTACCTCTTTAGCGTGGGAGGGACTCAATGTCTACGGCATTACGAAGTTGTACGTGATCACGCCCGTCACCTTAACCGGCTGATTGCTCAGGGTTGTTGGTAAAAACCGTGCTTGCCTCGCTGCCTTCTGCGCCTCGGCAATGAGTAGCGGGTGTCCAGAGATTGCGCTGGCAGAAATGACTTTCCCGCTTTCATCAATTACTACCTGCACAGTTACGGTTCCCTGAAGTCTGATCTGTCTGGCCATAGGAGGATAACTGGGCTTAGGTAACGAAACAGCTTTACCCTCCAGTACACCAGTTGAGACCCTGAGGATCTTGGGAACCACAGGCGTTGGATTTGGCGCTGGTGGTGGCGGCGGTGTATCCATTTCGATGGGTCTATTGCCCGTACCCGGGACTCTGCTGCCTGGCGGTGGACCAGGCGGGTCAATGTCTTTGGGTCCAAGCACCGAATCTCTCCGCGCAGGCAGAACTGTTGAAGCAACTGTGCCGATCTTGTCAGGAGGATTATTTGGATTAGTAGCAGTGTCCATCAGCACCGTCCGCGTCGAACGCGTGGGCTGATTATCAGAGTTTGATGCAGAACGAATCGTATTTGGAATTTCAGGCTGTGCCTCTTCCGGAGGCAGCGGCACAAAAGTGATCTCCAATTCCGTGCTCTGGCTCTCGAGATGGGCGTCGTATGCGTAGATACTAATTACACCTGTGATTGCAAAGAGCACGACATAAGTGGCAGTGGTAAACAGCAGAAA
>Ga0068863_100008122_pt1 | contig 10246 bp, 9 predicted proteins | sample KBSSwiS62_FD_66596 | JGI IMG/M metagenome (GOLD analysis project Ga0068863, IMG submission 66596) | Switchgrass rhizosphere microbial communities from Kellogg Biological Station, Michigan, USA - KBS Switchgrass S6-2 | ecosystem: Host-associated > Plants > Roots > Rhizosphere > Soil ...
TCGACGCGACAGTACGACTGGCGTCCGACACCTCGGCGCACATCCGCACCGGCAGCCTGCTCGGTGAGCGAGTCCTGGTGCTCGAATCAGCGGGCCGTGCAAAGTTGCGCCCCTTCGACGTCATCCCGGTCTCCCGAACATCCTCGCCGTACTCCCTGACCGATGCGGTCGGCGACCTGATCAAGAACACCGCATTGACCGACACCGCCACGCTGAACCAGTCGCTGAACACCTTGGCAGCCACCATCGACCAGATCGCCCCTCAATTGGGTCCAACCTTCGACGGAATAACGCGACTCTCGAAATCTTTGAACAGCCGCAACGAGACTCTGCAGCAGCTTCTTTCGTCTGCCTCAGACATCACCCAGGTTCTGGCCGACCGCAGCCAGCAGCTCAACCAACTGATACTGAACGCCAACGACTTGGTCGAAGTCCTCGTCGCGCGCCGTCAGGCAATCATCGATCTGCTGGCCAATACAACGACTGTGGCCCAGCAACTCTCGGGCCTCATCCACGACAACGAGCAGAAGCTGGCGCCGACGCTCGACAAACTCAATTCGGTGACCGCGATGCTCGAACACAGCCGCGACAACATAGCCAGGATGCTTCCCGCACTGGCGAAGTTCCAGATAACGCTGGGAGAGACCGTTGCCAACGGTTTCTATTACAACGCCTACGTCCCCGACCTGCTGCCCGGCAACATTCTGCAACCGTTCCTCGACTACGCCTTCGGCTTCCGACGGGGAAGCGGTAATGGTAAGCCACCCGACAACGCTGGTCCGCGCGCCGAATTCCCGTTCCCCCGCAATGGCATTCCGGAACCACCACGATGACCAAGCCACGGATTCGGTTGGCCGCCGCTGTCATGTTGCTCGCGCTAATCGCGGGCGCATCGACATGGCTCATCCAAGCGACCGCGTTCGCGCCCAAGACCATCACGGCGTATTTCACCAACGCCAGTTCGATCTATCCAGGTGACGAGGTCCGGGTGTCAGGAGTCAAAGTCGGCACTATCGCCGCCATCTCACCCGAGGGCACTCAGTCGAAGGTGACGATGCACGTCGACCGCAGCGTGCCGGTTCCAGACAACGCCGACGCCGTACTCGTAGCGCCGAACCTGGTGGCCGCGCGCTACATTCAGCTCGTTGCGCCGAGCAGCCCCAGCGCTGCGATCATCGCGGACGGTGCGCAGATACCACTCAATCGTACTGCCGTGCCTGTCGAATGGGACGAAGTCAAACAGCAACTGATGCGCCTGGCGACCGACCTGGGACCGCGCGACGCCGAGTCGAACACCGCAGCAGCCCGCTTCATCAACAGCGCGGCCGAAGCTATGAACGGCAACGGCGACAAACTACGCCAGACGCTCTCCGAGCTGTCGGCAGTGGGCCGCATCCTCGCCGATGGCAGCGGCGACATCGTCAGCACCCTGAGAAACCTGCAAGTCTTCGTCAGCGCCCTCAAGGACAGTAACGTTCAGATCGTCCAATTTCAGGATCGTTTCGCGACGTTGACCAGTGTGCTGGACAACAGCAGGTCAGAGTTGGACGCCGCGCTGACAAACCTCGCCTCAGTTGTCGGCGAGGTTCAGAACTTCGTCTCAGGCACCCGCGACAAAACCAGCGAACAAGTACTGCGATTGGCCAATGTCACCCAGACGCTCGCAGATCACCGCAAAGACGTCGAACAGGTGCTCCACGTGGCTCCGCATGCCGTGGCCAACACCGTCAACATGTTCGACCCGCAGATGGGCTCGGGGGCAGGCTCTTTCGTTCTGACCAACTTCTCCAACCCGATCCAGTTCATTTGCTCCTCGATTGGCGTCGTCGCCAACGTGACCGCATCCGAGACAGCCAAACTGTGCGCCCAGTATCTGGGGCCGGCGCTCGACGCTGTCAATTTCAATATGATTCCTGTCCCCTTCAACCCGTTCCTGGCCAAAACGCCACCACCCGAAGACCTGATCTACACCGAGCCGAACCTGATGCCCGGCGCAAGTGGACCAACCCCCGGGCCACCCGAAACACCTCCCGCGGTTTCGGCTTACGGGCCGGCGCCGGCTGACCCGCCCAGCCTGTCCGACATGCTGCTGCCGGCCGAAAAACCGTCGGCGACAGGGACGCCGCCGCCATGACTACACGCAGAAGAATCCGCCAGCTCATACGAGTCGGCTGCTGTGTCATGCTGACCGCAACCGCCGGCTGCGCGTTTCAGGGAGTCAACTCCTTGCCGCTGCCCGGCGCTGTCGGACGCGGACCGGATGCACACATCTACCACGTCGAGATCGCCAATGTCGGGACACTTGAACCCAATTCACCGGTCATGATCGACGACGTGGTGGTGGGCAGCGTCGCCAAAATGCGAGTCAAAGCCGGCCACGCCGATGTGCAGGTGTCGGTACGTCCCGACGTTTCGGTACCCGCCAATGCGATAGCGACCATCGGTCAAACCAGTCTGCTGGGGTCCAGTCACCTGGCCTTGGATCCGCCGCTCGGACAGCACCCGACAGGGAGTCTGCCGGCCGGTGCGACGCTGGCGCTGAAGCAATCCTCGACCTACCCCTCTACCGAACAGACGCTGGCTTCGGTGTCGGCGCTGGTCAATTCCGGTGGTCTCGGCCAGATCGGCGACATCGTCCACAACGTGAATTCGGCGTTGTCCGGTCACGAACCGCAGCTACGCGACCTTCTGGAACGGTTGAACCGACTTGTCGGCACCTTCGATACGCAGCGCGACGATCTGGTCGAGGCGATGCGTGCGCTCGATCGCCTCACGGGAACGTTCGGCGCCCAACGTGAGGTGCTGACGCGGGCGCTGCACACCATCCCCGGCGCACTGGACGTTCTCATCCAACAGCAACCCACATTCACCACCGCCTTGAGTCGGCTTGGAGTTTTCGCCGACACCGCAACCCAGGTGGTCAACGCCACTCAAACCGATCTTGTCACCAACCTGCACAACCTCGAACCCACGCTATGCAGCCTGGCCAATGTCGGGCCGGATCTTGACCGAGGCCTGGCGCTCGCGTCCAGCTACCCGCTGACCCAGGACTTCGTCGACCGCGCCGTGCGCGGGGACTACATCAATTTGTTCGCCACCCTTGATCTGACGGTCAACCGTCTCAAGAGTGGGCTGTTCCTCGGAACCCGTTGGGGTCAAGAGGGATTGACGCTTGTGCCGGCCCCTGGCGATCCGGGCTACAACGCTTACTACACCAACAATCCTCTTGGCGTCGGCGCGAACCCGCCACCGCATCCCACGGCCATGCCCGAAGGCGCGGGACCTCCTCCGCCGCTTCCGCCAGGAACGCCGCGGCCCGCTCCTGGGGCGACAGGGCCGACGGAGGGCTGCTGATGCTCACTCGGTTCGTGCGCAATCAGCTGATCATCTTCACAACACTGTCGGTGATCGGCATGGCGGTGATGGCGACTGTCTACCTGCAGGCGCCGACGCTGTTGGGAATCGGCCGGATCACGGTGACCTTGGACCTGCCCAGTGCCGGCGGTTTGTACCGTTTCAGCAACGTCACCTATCGCGGCAGCCAGGTCGGCAAAGTGGTCGCAATCGAACCCACCCCGCATGGCGCCACAGCGACCCTCTCGCTGGATAGCTCCCCGCATATACCTGCGGACCTGCAAGCGCAGGTCCGCAGCGTCTCGGCGATCGGCGAGCAGTACGTCGAGTTGCGTCCGCGGACCAACTCTGGACCCTACCTAGAGGACGGCTCGGTGATTCCTGTGCGAGACACCACCATTCCGCAACAGGTGGGCCCGATGTTCGATCAGCTCAGCGCGCTCCTGGGCAGCGTCCCGAAAGACTCCGTGGCTCAGCTTCTCGACCAGTCCTCACGTGGCTTCGGCGGCGGCGGCTACGACCTCGGATCACTCATCGATTCCTCCTCGCGCGTCGCGGATGATCTCACTTCGTCCGCTGAGCAGACCCGTCAGCTTGTCGAAGACAGTGAGCCGCTGCTGGATTCGCAAGTGCAGACATCAGATGCGATCCGCCTATCGGCGCGCAGCCTTGCCGGCGTCACCTCACAGCTCACCACAAACGACCCCGACATTCGAGGGCTGTTGCAACGAGGTCCGGCCTCATTCGGTGAGGTGACTCGGCTCTTCGATCAAATCAAGCCGACATTGCCCGTTCTGCTGGCGAATCTCACCTCGATCGGGCAGGTTGGGGTGACCTATCATGCGTCCCTCGAGCAGCTACTGGTGCTACTGCCGCCGCTGACCGCGATGTTCATTGGTGCTGGCCCACACAACAATTACGTCGGCCAGGGCCTCGGCGACTTCCGGCTCACGCAGGGAGATCCGCCGCCGTGCACCGTCGGGTATCTGCCTCCAAACCAATGGAGGTCACCTGCCGACACCAGCCCCGCCGAAACCCCCGACGGCTTGTATTGCAAACTGCCACAGGACTCGCCGATAGCTGTACGGGGCGCTCGCAATTACCCGTGTATGGGACATCCCGGCAAGCGCGCGCCGACGGTCGAGGAGTGCGACAGCGACACACCGTTCGAGCCGTTGGCTCAACGGGAGCATGCGCTCGGGCCGTATCCCATCGATCCCAACTTGATCAGCCAAGGTGTTCCACCGGATTCGCGGGTGGACGCCAACGACCGCCTCTACGCACCGACGGAAGGCACACCGCGTCCACCTGTTGAAGGTGCGACGTCCGGGCCGGAACCGACACCTCCGCCCCCGCAAGAGACCGTCCCGCCGGACCCTCCCGTCGTTGCGCCTCAGAGCTATCCCGGACACAGCGGATTCGACCGCGACGCACCGGTGGCGTTCGCTCGGTACGACCCGGGCACCGGCAAATACATGGCACCCGACGGTCGGGTGTACGAGCAGCGCGACCTCGTCGCTACAGCGAGCCCGCATACATGGGAGGACATCCTCCTTCCGGAATGAGAATCGCCGTCCATGACCGCTCGACGGACTCGAGGAGAAACCCATGTTTCTGCCACGCGTAACAGCGCTGACAGCTTTGGCAGCCGCCGCGACGTTCGGCCTCGCCACGGCCGGGGTCAGCCACGCGGCGTCGTGCGACCGGCCCATCAACGGCACCTACACCGCCACGTCTGACGGGCAGTGGGCGAAGACCCGCGAGGTGTACCACGACGAGGTTTCGGTCGTAACGACATGGACTGTGACGTCTGACTGCGACGACGTCATGCATTGCGAAGGCAAAGTCATCAGCCAGCAGGGCTGGACCGAAGATCTTCGGTGCCGGGCCGGTCAGTGGTACGCCAGCCGTCGGGTCGACGATTGGCAGCCGTGTCCAGACGGCAGCACCACGCCGGGCGACCAGTCTTTCCGCTTCTGGCGCACCGCAGATGACCCCGAAACCTTTGTCGGCTACGACCGCACCATCGGGCCCAGTGGTGGCTGCGGAGTCAACCTTTGGCTGACTGTCGAGATGCCGTTCCGGCTCACCGCGTCTGCAGCTGGACAGACCGCCAAATCCCGGTGATCATTCTCCGATCATCGACACGTGAGGAGACAGGTCATGAGTGAGACGACAGAGACGACGGTGACGATTAGCCGCGTCACCGTGACAAGTGACGGCTCGTTCGATGACGTGGTGGCCGCCGTCTACGCTGGTCTCGGCCGCATCGGTAATTTTGCTGCGGCCGTGGCGGATTGGCGCAACGCAACCGACCGCGAATCCTTCGATGCCGCGGTGGAACCACTCACAGGTTCCAGCGGTCTGATCGAGTTTCTGAGCCTCGACCACGGTGAGGTCCTGACCGTTCGCTATCCCGATCGTCGCTATCGACTACTGCGGATCATCGCCGGTAACCCTGTCACCATGAGCACGATGACCGTAACGACACCCAATGCCGGTTCATACGCGCCGGTGACGATTTTGATCGCCGAACGGGCGCAAGGTGTCACGCTGTCTTACGACCGCGTCGCCAGTGCGATCGCGCCTTACGGTAGTGCCGAGGCATCCGCCGTGGCCGAATCCCTCGACAATGCAGTAGTGACGCTTTTGCACGACGCAGCCGGCTAGCCGTCGCGGGCCGAATCACCTGTTGACTGAGGCGAATTCAAGCGCTAGTTGTCGTCGAACATCGAGGAGATGGCGGAGCCGAGGATCCCGCCGAGGCCCCCAGCGATGAATCCTCTTGCCACCTGGCCGCCCCAAGGCGATCCAAACCCTTGAGAAGGACCGGAGTTCCACGACATCTGGGTCGCCCCGGAGTGCTGATACACGTAGCCGGTGTGTTCGGGCCGTTCGTACACCGACTTGACGGCGACCCTGCCCGGCCCTTGCAAGGCCAACCACGTCGTCTTGGCTTGCCATCTGGCGGAGCTGTACCAATAGGCACCGCCGGGGTATTCGAAATGTAGGAACATCGCGACGCTCTGGTCTTTCCAGACGAGCGCGCCGGGCTGTACCAGAATCCGTTGGTCTGGCCTCAGGTCGCGGATGAACGTGTTCCCTGGCGCGTGCAGCAGCAGTAGCCCGTTGCTGCCGGCGGCCGTGAAGCGATCCATGGTCTGCCCCACCGGGAAATGCCACTCGGTTTCGTCGCCGTCGCGCGTGGTGAACCACACGTTCGCGTTCTCCCATTGGTATTCAACATTTCCCGTCGCCACGAGGAACGAATGCTCGACGACGTCGATGGCGCGGCCGGGGGCCAAGGGTACGGCCAACGTCTCGCCGGGCGCGTCGGCGCTGAACGCAATGTGGCCTGGGCCCTTCGCCCACATCATCATCAGCGGTAACCCTGCGCGCATCCGCTTCCAGCCGCCCTTCAACGGCAGGTTGGCCAGGCTGACTTTCGTATCGGTGTGCAGTAGCGAGTGGTGGGAGAAGTACACCCAGTCCTCGCCGCGTAAATCCATCTCCGCCACCGGTACGTAAGCGCCGCTGATCTGACATGTCGAATGACCAAACCGGATGCGGGCCATATCGCGGATCGGGGGCTGTTCTAGCCAGCCCGAATGGGTGACTCGGAGCGAGACGTCGACCGGCGCGCCGCAGTGTGGACAGGTATGGCTTGCACCGTCGCTGCCCATTCGGCAGTACGGACAGGTGTAGGCGCCCTGTGCTCCTGGCGTTGACATGGCACTCCTAATCCGACCCGTGGTGTACGTACATGGATTGGATGCCGACCCGGCCGGGTCCCGTCATCTCCGCCAGATACATGCTGCGGCCCAGCAGGCCGGTCTTGACGTTGAGCTTGACGGGGTTCATCGTCACCGACGAGTCCTTGTACAGAAACCCGCCCGGCTCAACCTGAATCTTCTCGCCGGGCTGCAGTGTCTTCTGGAAGACGTTGCCGTAGCCGTGTAAAAGAAGCAGCCCGGGCCACGATTGGGTGACGAAGCGATCCATGTACATGCCGCCGCCGCCGTGCAGCACGTTCGCAATTCCCAGGCGAACGAAGGAGTACGTCAGCGTGTGCGTCGCGGCAAGGAACGCGTGCTCGCGTACGTCGATTTCCATCGACGGGTGCAGCGGCAACACCACCACCTCCCCGGTTGCGTCGCGAGAGAGGGCAACTCGGCCGGGCCCATGTGCGACCGTCACGATATGCGGCATTCCGCCGAGCATGCGTTTGAGGCCACCGCCGGTGCTGAGCGCCGACACCGGAACGTTGGGCTCCTTCCACAACATCACGTGATGCTCGAAGAACACCGAGTCGCCCGCGGCCAGCGCCAGCTCGGCCACGGGAACGATCTCACCCTCGATCTGGCAGGTGGAATTCGCGAACCGGAACTCCGACATATCGCGGAGCCTTGGTGCCTCCAACCAGCCGGAGTCGCTGACGAGGTTCTTCACATCGAGCGGTGCGCCGCAGGTTAGACAGCTCGTCCGGCCCGGTTCGTTTTGGGCTCGACACCACTGGCATTCAACGCGGTCCATCAACGCCACCCTTCGTTCGATGGATCTTGTCGGTCGACGGTCGCGGTTATGCCGAAGGCGGATTCACCGGTGTGCCGCACTCGCCGCAGAACTTCGCGGTGGGCGCCAGACCGGTGTTGCAATTGGTGCAGTGCCTCTCCATTGCGGCGCCGCAGGAGTCGCAGAACTTTGCGCCCATGCGGACCTCGCTGTGGCACGCGCTGCATTCGACAGTTGCGGGAGCAGGGGCGGGTTGTGGAGCAGCGTCTTGTTGCGGGGCCGGCGCCTGGACGAAGCCCGGGCCCCCGCCGACGAAACCAGGTCCAGGCGGCGGCGGAGCAGGAGCTTGCGCGGGCGGCGGCGGAGTCATCGCCCCGGCCATTCCAATTCCGGCGCCCATGAACATGGGGCCCACTGCCGCGCCACCTTTGGCCATACCCTCGCCGGCACCTTGCAGGGCCTCCGCCTGGGCGGCCTGCAGAAATCCTCCGGCCAGGCGGCTGTACGCGGTATCACCGGCGAGCTTCTTCAGCCGCGCGTTGTCCTCTTCTTCGAGATTGACGTCAAGATTGCCGAACCGAGCGATGGTGATCCCATAGTCAGCCAGGTGTTGGTGAGAAGCCTGCAGCACACCGGTTTCTATCTCGGGGCTGTGGACGGAGAGCCCGAGAATCGGCCAGGCACCCGACATGAGTTGTGTGGTGACCGTCGTGCGGGTGACCTTGAGTAACTGCTGCGCCACCCAGCCGGTGATCGCGTCGTTGTTCGTCACGTCCACCGTTCCGACAAGGTTGACGATCAGTCGGGCCGGATCCAGTACGCGCAGGGCGTATTCGCCGAAGACACGGAGGGTGACGATCAACCCCGACTGCGGATCCTGAACCTCGTCGAGTCGACCACCGAAGCGACAATGCGGGTACTCCCGCGCACCGACGAAGTAGATCTCGGCACGGAACGCGTTCGCGTTGCTGGCCCAGTCCGCGATCATGCCGAGGAAGGGAAACTCACTGGCATCCAGCACGTGCTGCCCGGGCGGTAGCACCCCCATGATCTGGCCCTGGTTCATGAAGACAGCAACCTGATCGGGCGCGACGATGGCCCTCGCGAACTTGCGGATGTTGTGATCGGGCCACTTGTAGACGATTTGGCCCTTGGAGCTGTCCGGAGCTGCAATGAATTCACGCCGAGCCTCATTCAGAATGCCCATCCGAACTTCTCCTTCGCGATGTTGGCCGAGACGCTCGGTTCGGTCGTCCTCGTTCGGCGAATTTTAGTCTCAGCGACCACCTTGCGCTGAATGTTCCGTTTGCTGTGAGTTTCCTGTACGCGCACGCTCTTCCGGCCCCGGCCGGCGCGATCGTGAGGCATCCCCGCGCTGTGCTCGAGCCGCTACCCGGATGTCTGTCGCGCTGTGATTGGCGGGGTGGCGGAGAAACCGACGAGCATCGTGCGGGCCAGATCCGAGAGATTCTGTTGCGCAGGCAATTTCCTGTCATCGCCGCCACCGACAGTCAGGCCAGGGTTGGGCAGAGCGTCATGTCCATGTCTGACGCACAGCCGCGGGCATGCCTTGGTGGGGCGGGCATGCGACCCTCGCCCGCCGAGCAATCGGGTCGATACCGGCGACGCCGCGCGCCAGAGCGTGGAATCATTTGCTGGTGGACGAGAACGACCCCGAGAGGCGAATCTCCGAGCTGGAGCGCCGGCTGTCCGAGTCGCAAGGCGTCGAGCCGGCGCCGATGCCCCAACCGCAATCCGGTTGGCCGCAGGCCGCCCAGCCCCAACCCGGATTTTCTCCGCAGCCACAGGGTTATCCAGGATTCGGCCAGGGGCCGCAGGGTTATCCAGGATTCGGCCAGGGGCCGCAGCCATTTCCGCCACCACCGTCGGTAGGCCCCACCGGCGACCAGTTCGGCAGTTGGCCGTCCTCATTTCCGTCGCCCTCACCCGGCTGGCAAGGCGCACCCCAGTTCGGGCGGAGGCCGTGGCGACGCGCACGCTACCTGGTTTGGATATTGGTGGTGCTCCTGCTGGTCCTCTGGCCGATCGTCAAACACCCGTTCCTTGGGTTGGTTGAGCGCACGGTCGATCACGAGAGCACGGCGGGCCAGAGCACGGCGCAGCACCCCGCGACGAGCGCGCTCGGCACGCCGGCGGCCTGCAAGCTGTTCACTATCGACCTTGCCAAGCCGGTCCTCGGGCCCGACGCACACGTCACACAGAACACGTCCGGAATCTGCACGTACACAAGTTCGCAGGGATTCGGCAGCGTGGAAATCAGCGACTGGCCGTCGACGAAACCGTCCGGACCCGACCTGCGACCGGTGCAGGGTCTAGGTGATGAGGCCGTCTTTTCCAACAACGAGCTATACGTCAAAAA
>Ga0068863_100008127_pt1 | contig 10243 bp, 10 predicted proteins | sample KBSSwiS62_FD_66596 | JGI IMG/M metagenome (GOLD analysis project Ga0068863, IMG submission 66596) | Switchgrass rhizosphere microbial communities from Kellogg Biological Station, Michigan, USA - KBS Switchgrass S6-2 | ecosystem: Host-associated > Plants > Roots > Rhizosphere > Soil ...
CGCGGACCTCGACCGTGTCGTCGACACCCGCTGGGACCCGCCGGTCACTCTCGCCGTCCGCCTGATGAGTGTCATCGCGGACGACCTCCAGCACGCCGGCCAGGCGGCGTTCCTGCGTGGCCTGGGAACGTAGGCGCGCGCACGGGGAGGCGGTTTGCTGGCTTCGGCCCGGCGGGGCTAGGTTTCGGCCCATGACCGACTCCCCGGCCCGGCTCAGCGCGGGCGACGTTGCCCCGGACTTCACGCTCCCGGACGCCGACGGCAAGGACGTGTCGCTCGCGTCCTACCGGGGCCGCCGGGTGGTCGTCTACTTCTACCCGCGGGCGAGCACGCCGGGCTGCACCAAGCAGGCCTGCGACTTCCGCGACAGCCTCGCCCAGCTGAATGACGCCGGCATCGACGTGCTCGGCGTCTCACCGGACAAGCCGCCAGCCCTGGTGAAGTTCCGCGACAACGAGGGGCTCACCTTCCCGCTGCTGTCCGACCCGGACCGGGCGGTGCTGGGCGCGTACGGCGCCTACGGCGAGAAGACGATGTACGGCAAGGTGACCACGGGCGTGATCCGCTCGACCTTCGTGATCGGCGCCGACGGCACGATCGAGAAGGCGCTTTACAACGTCAAGGCCACCGGGCACGTCGCCAAGCTGATCCGCGACCTCGGGCTCGCCGCGGCCTGACACGCAGGAGGCGGCGTGCGGAGGTCTCGCCGGCAGGGTCCCTGCCGGATCGGCGAAGCCGATCTGGGAGGTAGGGCAGCGAGGGCGAGGCCGGAGCACGCAGCCGACGGAGTGGCAGCGGTGATACTGACTGGCCCACCGGGCCGCGTCGCCCTGCTCCCGGTGCCCCGTGCCGGCGGCGCGCGGGGCACCCGCCGCCGGCACGGACGCGTCAGGAGGTCTTGAGGGTGTCGCCGAACAGCTCGGCGGTGCGCTCCCAGTGCCGCTCGGCGGCGGTCTCGTCGTAGGCGCTCTGGCCGGGGACGGCGAAGCCGTGATGGGCGCCGGAGTAGACCTCGAGCCGGTAGTCGACCTTCGCCTCGTCCAGTGCCGCGGCGAGCCGCGCCTGGTCAGCCGGCGTGCACGAGCCGTCCTCGTCGGCCACCCCGAAGTACAGCCTGGCCTGGATCCGGCCCGCCTGGGTGTGCGGGCTGCTCGGGTCGTCCTCGACGGCCAGCCGACCGCCGTGGAACGACGCCGCCGCGGCGATCCGGTCCGGGAACGCCCCGGCGACGATGAACGACATCCGGCCACCCATGCAGTAGCCGGTGGTGCCGACCTGGTCCGACCGGGCCGCCGGCACGTCGTCCAGCGCCGCCAGCAGCGCGGCGGTGGCCGGCAGCAGGCCCGCGTTGGCGGCCATCGTCACCTCGCCGAGCTTCGCCCGCAGCTCCGGATCGGCGAACGACGAGGCGTCGAACGGGCCGGCGTCAGGGGTGCGGAAGAAGACGTTCGGCAGCGCGACGGCGTAGCCGAGGTCCGCCAGCCGCTGGGCCATCCGGTCCAGCTCCGGCCGAACCCCGAAGGCGTCCGGGAACATGATCACGGTGGGCAGCGCGGGACCGCCAGAGGCCGAGTGGTCGGCGGGTAGGTGCAGGTTGACGTCCATCACGCCGTCGTCGGTGGGAACGTTCAGCTTGGTAACGGGCACACGAACCTCCTGAAGCATCTGCTAACGGCCCGTGGAGCTCGCCGCGCCGGGCAGGCCGGCGGTCCTCCTGGGCCGGGCGGTGAAGTGTCTGCCGGCGGCTGCCCCGCGACGGGCGCGGCCCGGCTGCCTGCTGAGGCCACCGGGCCGGGGCATCCCGCCGGGAGTCCCCAGCCGGGCTTTTCCATCGGCCCGGCGCTGCCGGGCGCGCGCCGATCGTCGGCGTAGCCGCGCGGTTCCAGCATCGACCCCGTCGCCGGCCGGCGCTGTCACCGGGCCGGCGCCAGCGCTCCGCCGGCCAACACCCGTCGCCGGCAACGCTGTCACCGGGCAACGCTGCCACTGGTGCGCATCGTCACAGGCCCAACCGGTCGCCGCCGGGCCCCGCGCCGGCGGGCCGGCGTCAGCCGGCGGCGTTCACGGCCGCCTTGAACGGGCCGGGAAGCAGTTGGTCCTGCGCGAGCGTCTTCCCGTTCACGATCACGGTCGGCGTGCCGGTCACCCCACGCCGGGACGCGTTGTCCTCGACCTTGGCGACGTAGCCGTCGAACTTGCCCGACCTCACCGCGTCGGTGAACGCCGGGGACGTCAGGCCCACCTGCGCGCCGAGCTGGATCAGCCGGTCGTTGGTGAAGCCGCCCGAGTTCTCCGCGGGCTGGTTGGCGAACAGCACGTCGTGGTAGGCCTCGAACCTGCGCTCGTCGGCGGCCGCGGCGGCCGCGTTGGCGGCTCGCACCGAGTCAGGCCCGATGAACGACATCATGTGGTAGACGGCCTTGATCCTGCCGGCGTCGATGAGCGACTGGACCGTCGAACCGGTCGTCGTCTCGAACTGCTTGCAGACCGGGCACTGGAAGTCCTCGTAGAAGTCGACCGTGACCGGGGCGTTCGCGCTGCCGACGACGATGCCGTTGTCCTGACCGGTCGCCGTGGCCGGCAGGACGACCGGCTTGGTGTGCTGCCGCGAGTTCTGCACGAGGATGCCGATCACCGCCGCGAGGATGACGACGCCGAGCACCGCCGCGAGCACGATCATCCGTTTGCGGCGCCGCTCCTTGGTCTCGGCCTGCGCCCTGGCCGTCGCGGCCCGGTCTCGGCGGGCCGCCGCGCGCGGGTCCCGGTCCGGCCGCGGTCCGGTGTCGACGCCGCCCGGGCCGCCCCCGCCCGGCCCCTTGCCGCGGCCGGACCCGCGACCCGTGCCCGCGCTCATCGCTCGCGTCCCATGCGTCCAGCCCCATCCTCAGACCGTGACGGGCCGCCGCGCCGCGCCCGGTACCCGTCGTGCCAGTCCCTGCCGTCGCCCGCATCGCCGGCGCGACGGCCGCCCCTGTCCGCCTCGTCCTGGTCCGCCTCGTCCCGATCCGCGGCCTCCTGACCGGGGCCCTGCTGTCCCTCGCCAGGCAGGCTCTCGCCGTCCCAGCGCTCGTCCTGGTCGTCCCAGCCGTCCCCGCCGTCCGGGCCGCCCTCCGCCGTGCGGCCCGTCGGCGGGCCGAACAGGAGACCGTCCAGCGTCAGGTAGCCGGCTGGCCAGACGGCGAGCAGCAGGCTGACCACCAGCAGCAGACTGTCACGGATCAGCTCCGAGGTGTAATGAGTTGGCGCGCCTTTCGCGAGGTCGCCGCCCTGGGAGAAGCACCCGCACTCGATGCGCAGGCCGCGGGCGGCGGCCGACGCGATCGCCGCGATGTAGACGGCGAGCAGCACCGAGGACAGCACCGCCCCCAGCCGCACGGCGAGGCCCAGCACGAGCAGGGCGCCGAGGGTGATCTCCACGAACGGCACCGCGTACGCCACCGGATGTACCAGCGACTCCGGCAGGATCCGGAACGCCCGCACCGAGCGGACCATCGCCGGCGCGTCGCCGACCTTGAGCGAGCCGGCCACCAGCCAGACGACGCCCAGGCCCAGCCGCAGCACCGTCGAGATCGCCCGTCCCCAGGGCTGCTCGGCGAACGGGACCGGGCGCGCCGGTGCCGGCTCGGTGCTCACCGCGACGCCCCCCTGGCGGCCAGGACCGGAAGGTCATGGATGTAGTCGGTGATCTGCGTGCCCGGTGGGTAGCGCAGCGCCAGCGTGCCGTCGCGGCCGAACGCCAGCACGTCCGCGCCGTGGTTCTGGGTCATCGCGCCGTCGACCCGCCCGGCCGGCGGCTGGACGCCGACCCCCAGACCGCGCGCGGCCGCCCACACCCGCGAGAACGGGCCGGTCAGGCCGTAGAAGCCGAAACCCGGGTCGAAGTGATGGAGCCAACTCGCGAGAACGGCCGGCGTGTCGTGCGCCGGGTCGACGCTGACGAAGACGACGCGGATGCCGGCACGCACCGCCGGGTCGAGCGCGCCCAGTGCCGCGGCCAGGTCGGCCATCGTCGTGGGGCAGACGTCCGGGCAGCGGGTGTAGCCGAAGTACAGCAGGGTGACCAGGCCGGCGGTGCGGGCGCGCAGGTCGAACGCCTGCCCGTCGGCTCCGGTCAGGTCCAGTGCCGGCTTGGGCGCGGGCACCGTCGGGCTGATCCCGTGCAGGCCGCCCGCGCGCAGGTCGTCGATGATCGCGGTCCGCATCCCCGGCGTGTGGTCGGCGCATGCCGTCGGCCCGGCGAACAGCGCCACCAGTGCCAGCGCCGCGACGGGCGCCGCGGGCGAGCGGCCCGGGCCCGCTGGGTCCGACGAGGTGATGACCATGATCCTCCGGCTCGGGAGCCTGGTCGGTGCCGGGACGCCCGGCGAGGCGGTGGCCGCTGTTGGTGACGAGGTGACCGCGTAACCGTAACCAAGGGTGGTCGTCGCGCCGCGGCATTGGAGGGGCCTCCCGGCCTGTTCCGCCGGGGAGGAACGGCAGTCCCCGGGGTGGCGGACGCCGCCGAGCCCGCCCGGCGACTTGCGGTTCCGGCTCGTAAGAGGTTGCGAGGTCTGGCACCCTGGGTAGTGGACCCGTCGATGCTTCACCATCCGTTGGCCCAGGTTCGCGCGCCCGCAGCGCGTGGTCTGTGCTCTGGCGAGACGAGAGGTCACCCGTGCCGCAGGACCCGGCCGCCATCGAGCGCCAGATCGAGCAGACCCGTGCGGAGCTCGCGGAGACCGTCGACGCGATCGCGGAGCTGGTGTCTCCCCGGCGGGTCGCGGAACGCGCGGGTGAGCAGGTTCGCGCCAGGCTCGCCGAGCTGCGCGCCCGGGCCGGCCAGCGGGACGGCGAGCGGCTCGGGCTGGCGGCCGACGCGTCCTGGGGCGCGGGCACCAACGCGGCCAAGACGCCCGACGTCGGCGCGCCCCGTCAGACAGGGATGACCCGGACGGTCCGATGGGGCCGGGTCGCGCTGGCAGCCGGGGCGACGACGCTGCTGGTGGTGCGCACCACCCGGCGCCGTCGCCGCCACCGCGGCTGACGTGGTCGCCACCACCGGGGTGACGCTGCCGCGACCGCGCTGACGGAGACGGCGCGGCCGGGCCGACACTCTCGACGTCGTCGCGGCTCACGCGGTCGTCCCGCTCGGCCAGCTGTCCGCCGACGGCGACCCAGCGCGCTCGCGCGAGGGTCGGCCCGCGTGGATACCGTGGTCACGGTGCCGCCGCACCGGCGGTAGGCGAGCCGGCTGGCGCTGCCCGGGCACCGAGCCCGGCCGCCGCGAGAGTCTGGGGACGCCGAGTGAGTCATGACCTCCACGGCCCGGTGCCCACCGGCCGGCTCGTCCTCGTCCGACACGGGGAGACGGAGTGGAGCCGCTCCGGCCGCCACACCGGGCGCACCGACATACCGCTGACGCCGGAGGGCGAGCGGCGGGTGGCGGGCCTGCGCCCGGCGTTGCGGGAGTTTCGGTTCGTGCTGGTAGCCACCAGCCCCCGCGCCCGGGCTGTCCGCACCGCGGACCTCGCCGGGCTCGTCCCGACAGCCGGTGGGGAGCTGCCCGCCGGCTGTCGGGCCGCGCGTGCGGTGTGGCCCGATCTGGCCGAGTGGGACTACGGCGACCTCGAAGGGCTGACGACGGCCCAGATCCGCGAGCGGCAGCCCGGCTGGACGATCTGGACCGGCCAGGTGCCGGGTGGCGAGAGCGCCGCCGCGGTCGCGGCCCGCGCGGACGCGGTGCTCGCGCGGGCGCTTCCCCTGCTGTTCGACGGCGACGTCGCGCTGGTCGGCCACGGGCACATGTCCCGGGTGCTGATCGCCCGGTGGCTCGGGCTGGGGCCCGCCCACGGGGCGTCGTTCCTGGTGGAGCCGGCGAGCGTCTCTGTGCTCGACCACGAGCGGGAGACCCCCGTGCTGGGCCGGCTCAATCTCCGTCCGGCGGCACCGGCCGCGCGCTGAGTGCCTTGCGGTCGACCACGTGACGTCCAGGGCGGTCCTGAGTCGTCCGGCAGGGGTTTCAGGTCGCGGAGTGGTGGCCGGTCAGAGATCGCCGCACCTGCGTAGCGCGGTCAGCGCGATCACGCCGGGGACGACCGGCAGCCAGTACGTGATCAGCCGGTAGACGAGCACGGCGGCGACCATGGACGCCGCCGGGCCGCCGGCGGCGGTCAGGCCGATCGCGAGCGCCGGCTCGATCGCGCCGACGTTGCCCGCCGTCGGCGCGGCCCCCGCGACGGTGGATCCGACCAGGTAGACCGCGGCGACCGACAGCACGCTGACGTCGCCGCCGAACGCGCGCTCGCCCGCCGTCAGCGCGACCACCTGAGCCACCTTCGTCCCGGCCAGCGAGCCGGTGAGCACCGCGGCCCGGCCGGGTGAGTGGGCGAGGTCCCGCAGGTGCGCCCGGAAAGTCGCCAGCGGGCCGCGCAGCCAGTCGCGCACCCGGCGGCGGGTGAGCACCACGGCGAGCACGGCGACGGCCGCTCCCACCCCGACGCACACCGGACCGAGACCGAGGCTGGACATGGTGTCGCGCAGCGGGCCAGTCAGCGAGGCGGTCACTCGCGAGTCGCCGAGCAGCGCGGCTACCAGCGCGAGCGCCGCGAGATGGACGAGACCGCAGGCGACCCGTAGCGACGCGATCGTGGCGACCCCGGCTGGCCGGGCGAGGCCCCGCCGCTCCAGGAACCGCAGGTTGACGGCGATAGCCCCGAGCCCGGCGGGGATGATCCGGTTCGCGGCGGCGGCGGCGCACTGCACGCTCGTCGCGACCCGGATGCCCAGTGGCAGGCCCGAGCCGGCGCGCAGCGCGAGGCCGTTGGAGACGTAGTAGAGCGTGGCGCCGCCCCCGCAGAGCAGCAGCCAAGGCCAGTTCGGCGCCGGGATGTCCGCAAGCTGGTGCTCGACCTCAGCGCGGAACCGGACGGCGAGCACCGCCAGCGGCAGCCCGAGGATGATCGCGAACAGGAGCGTCCGCCGCCTTGGCAGGCGCAGCGCCGGGCGAACCGACAGATCGAGGTCGCTGAGCGCCGACGCCCGTTCCCGTACGCCGTCGGCGCCGCGCCGCTGGCCGCGCGGCAGGCCCGGCGCCAGGGTCTCGCGACCGACGATGACGGGCGGGCCGGCGAGCCCGGGCATGGCGAGCGCCGCTCGCTGCGGCCCGGCCATCAGCATGGGCACCGCCGGCGAGCCGGGGAGGACCGGAAGGGCGGCGGGCCCGGCCAGCGCCGACGCGGGCCGCGCGAGCACCCGAATGCTGAGCGGAGTCGGCAGCTGACGTGGTCGTCTGGCCCTGCTGGCGTGCGCGGCTGCCGCCCGCTCGCGCACCGCCTCGCCGTCGTCGCGCGAACGCCGACCCAACAGGGACGGCCCGGTCGCCGACGCGGGGTGCGCCGTCGCTCCCGTCGCGTCCGCCGCCAACACACTCGGAGTCTCGATGGCTGGGGCTCCCCTCGAGCCGGGATCGATCATGTGGAATCGGGTGATTACTGTCCGGATGTAGCCCACGTCGCCCGTCTCATTGTGCGCACGGCCATGCGCGTTCGGCCAACCATGCGACCGGTGCTGTCAGCCGGCGCTTCCAGCATCGGGCGCCTCCGGTCGTGACACTGCTGGCCATCTCGGACGATGCCATGGTCAAGTGTGGGTTTCCTGTGCGAAGGAACCACCATCCGGGGGGTGTCCGTTGGTGGTCGCCCGGAAGAAGTATCGGTGTGGCGCGAATTCGCTCAACGCTCGACCGTCGCAGCTGCGGGCGATTCTTGCTCATCGGGATTTTGTCGTTGCTCTGCGTAATGTTGGACATGCCCTGAACGCGCGTACCGGGGCCGGTCACGACGTCTGCTGAGCTCCGTCGGCTGCGAGCTCCGGCCCCGTGCTCGCTTCGCTCCCACGTGACCTCCGCTCGCCGCCTCCTGCGCTCAGACCTCTTGGGCGACGGCCCGGCCGGTGACCTCGGACGCGGTCCCGTCGGGCGGGGTTCCCTCGGCGGCGAGCTCGAACCAGACCTGTTTGCCGTGACCAGCCTCCGGCGGTGGGTCCAGGACGCCCCAGTCGCTCGCCAGCGACGCGACCAACTGGATGCCGCGGCCCGACTCGTCCCATGCGCGGCCGGCCCGCAGAACCGGCGGGAGCGGGCTGTCGTCGCCGACCAGGAACCTGACCCGGTCCGGGTGCGCGACGAGGGCAAGCCGTACCGACGTCCACCGCCCCCGGTTCGCCGTGCGGTCCGTGACGGTGCTTGCGCCGAACACGCGCGGCCGGTTCGCCCGTTCGTCGCCCTGCACGGGCCTGGCGCCCTCCGGGATACGTTCGCCGTCCACGGGCCGGCTGCTCTCCGGAATCCGGGTGCTCTCCGAGAGCTGGACTCGGACGGCGTTCGTGACGATCTCGGTGACCAGTAGCCGGGCGACCTCCGCGTCCTCGGCGCGGTTCCAGGCCGCGAGCACCTCGGATACCAGCCGTCTGGCCCGGCTGGCGGCCTTCAGGTCCGCGAGCAGATCGAACCGCGCGGTCAGAGCCACGGCCACAGCCCACCTTCCTGGGGTGCGCCGGCCAGCCCGCCCGACCAGGGCCCCGCGCGGGTCCGAAGCACCGGCTGGTTGCCTACTGCCACCGCGACCTGGGCCGCAAACCTTGGTCACGGCGCCCGAGCCGCGGAGCCGGGGTCCCTGCCGGATTGCCCGACCGTGCTTTCGTAATCGGCGCCAATTCGGGGCAGCATAGGGCGCTCTCGCCCGGACCAGGCGAGAGCGGCCCGGGGGACCTGCCGGATTCGCGAAGCGGATCTGGGAGGTCTGGGGCGCTCCGCCTGTCCGTTTCAGTGCGACGTGGCCATGGTCCCGACCCGTGGCCGCGCTGCGGTGTGCTTTCCTGATTGGCCCCGATGCGGGGCAGGGTGGGCGCTCGGCGCCCTAGATGACGTCGATGCCGTCGAGGATCGGGTCGCGGCGTGACATCCATTCCGGGGTGACCTCGTCGGCGAGCGGTGGCTGTCCCGGGCGGCGCGCTATCGGATCCAGCGGGCGGCCCGTCGCCGGGTCGACGCTGTCGCCGTGCATCGAGCGGTGCGGCGGCGGTGGTGCCGAGATCGAACGGCTCTGGCCGCGCGGCGGCCCGGCGTGCGGCCGCAGCCGCGGGTCGATCGAGCCGGGCAACCCGCTGAGGCCCATCACCCCGAACTGCCCGGTGACGCCGTTCGGCTCGCCGGGCGGCGGTGTGCCCTGGCCTGAGGAGGCGGGCAGGCCCGGTCCCGGCGGGGCGCCTGGCGGTCCTGAGTTCGCGGGCGCACCCGAGGCGGGCCAGCCCCTCGGGTCGGCGGGATAGCCGGCCGGTGGCCGCGCGGGCTGTGGCGCCTGCCGCGGCGGATAGGGCGAGGGCCCTCCCTGGCCGTCTCTGGCCGGGCCGGGCGGGCCGGTGGCCGGGCGGGCGCCCTGCGGGAGTCCGGGCTGGCCGTATTGGCCACCGGGGTAGCCGCCGCGCGCCGCGGCCGGCCGAGGACCGGGCTGGTTGCCCGGCTGGGCAGGACCGCCACCGGAACCGTTCGGATGGGCGGCTGGCGGCGGCCCGGCCGGCCGTGGGTTGACCTGCCGTGGAGCGGGCTCACCGAACCGCGGCGCCGCCGGTGGCGGTGGGGTCGGGGTCTGCGGCGGGAGTGGGCGGGCAGGAGCAACGGCCGAGCCTGGTCGCTGCTGGGCCGGCCGACCGGAGCCGGGCGGCCCGGACCCCGGCCCGAAGGACTGGGCCGGCGAGGGCTGGGTTCCAGGAAGCGAGGACTGGGGGCTGGCAGCGCGTTGCTGCGGCGGCGGCCCGGGATACGAGGCGTCAGGTGGGACGACCGGGACGGTTCCCGTCAGGCCGGGTGGCGGCAGGATCGGGCTCGATCCCGTCATTCCCGGCGGCGGGAAGCCGAGGCTCGCCGCGGTCGTTCCCGGGGCCGGGAACGCCGGATTTCCGCCGGCCACTTCAGGTGGCGGGAAGGCCGGATAGCTCTCGCCAGGCGGCGGGATGTGCGGCACCGGCCCGGTCTGGGCGGGTGGCGGCCCCGGACGGCTCGCCTCGGCCCCCCGCGCGCCGGCCGGCATCGGCTCGGACGGTGGCGCCGGCGTGACCGGTGGCGCGGTGGCGGGCAGCGACGGCGGTGGCTGCGAAGCAGGCGGGGGCGTCGGTTGGCCGGACCGGCCCAGCGCCGGGATCAGCACGGGCCGCCCGACGGTCGGCGGGGACGCGCTGGGCGGCGGCGTGCTCGGCGGCGGCGTGCTCG
>Ga0068863_100008132_pt1 | contig 10239 bp, 10 predicted proteins | sample KBSSwiS62_FD_66596 | JGI IMG/M metagenome (GOLD analysis project Ga0068863, IMG submission 66596) | Switchgrass rhizosphere microbial communities from Kellogg Biological Station, Michigan, USA - KBS Switchgrass S6-2 | ecosystem: Host-associated > Plants > Roots > Rhizosphere > Soil ...
TGATGGAGGCCGCAGTGGAGCACGCCGAGAACATGAGCCACCTGAATTTGGCGCCGCAAAAGATTCGCGGGATTCTCGATTCCATCCAGCGCACGGTCGGTACCCCGGATACGGCGATTGTAGCCTTGACCAGTTCGAGCTCGCGCTACTTCCTGCGCCAGATGGCGGAGAACTCGATTCGCAATCTGTTCGTGATCGCCCATAGCGAGGTACCCGCGGGCGTAAAGGTAATTTCACTGGGGACCATTCAATAGGAACAAACGACTAGGACCAACACGATGAAGATCAAATCGTATTTCGCAGCCTCGGTAGAAGCCGCCATCAGCCAGGCCAAGCAGGAGCTTGGCGAGGAGGCGATGCTGATGAACTCGAGGAAGGCCATGCCGGAATCACGCCACTTGGGCGAATACGAAGTGGTGTTCGCCTGCACGGTAGTTACGGATCAGAAATCTGATGCAAAGGTCAGAGCGCAAGCGCCTGCAGCGTCACCGGATCGGCTCAGTGAGGAAATCGCGGATCTCCGGAAACAGCTCGAGCGGATGGCTTCCCTGTTCAATCGCGGCGCTGCGAACGCTACTTCGAATATGCTCGCCAGTCCTGTGCTGACGCGGCTCTTCTCCTCACTGATCGCCAATGATATTCACTCCGATGTGGCGCAGGATATCGTCAGCGGCCTGCGCAGCCGCGCCGATGCCGGCAAGCCGGATGCGGCGCGCCGAGGACTTTGCGAAGAGATTGCAAGCCGCTGCCGCGTCCAGGCAACTCTTGGCCGATCCGCGGGATCCCGCCGCGTGGTTGCAGTCATCGGCCCACCCGGAGCGGGCAAGACCACATCCCTTGTCAAGTTGGCGGTCGCCTATGGTCTGGGGGCGCGGCGTCCTACGCAATTGCTCACCTTTGACCTGGAGCGGATTGCTGCGGCGGACCAGTTGCACACGTTTGCCGCCATCCTTGGCGTCGGCTTCCAGACTCTCGAAATGACTCCCAATGCACTTGCCCTTGCGCTGGAAGAGCACCGAAACAAAGATCTCATTCTGATCGACACGCCTGGCTACGGTCCAAAAGAGATGGAAAATGCCACGGCAATGGCTGCAATCTTCACAAGGCACGCCGATATCGACCTTCACCTCGTTCTGTCGGCGGCGATGAAGCCCGTGGATTTGTCAGCGGTTGTGGATCGATTCGCCATCTTCCAGCCTCACAAGCTTCTTTTCACCCGGTTGGATGAAACACAGACGTTCGGGTCAATTCTGAACGAAACGTCCAGAACCGGCAAGCCAGTGTCTTTCCTTTGCAGCGGTCAGCAGATTCCTGACGATCTCGAAGCTGCTACCGAGCACCGTGTTGCCGACCTGCTGATCGGCGAAATTGTCGGCAGGACTACCGCTGCGGCGGCTTGAGGAGTCAGACAATCGCCATGCATCCGTACCAGGTAGCGGGGACTAATTCGGAAGAACGCGAGCGGCTCATCATGGAGCATCTCCCTCAGGTTAGGTTGATCGCGCGGCGTATCCACGAGCGTTTACCCGACAGCATCAGCCTCGACGACCTGGTCTCCACGGGCACCATCGGTCTGATGTCGGCCATTGACCGGTTTGACAGCAGTCATAACGTCAAGCTGAAGACCTATGCCGAGTACAAGATTCGCGGCGCTATCCTCGATAGCCTTCGCGGACTGGATTGGGCTCCCCGCCAGCAGCGCAAGCGCACCAAGCAGATCGAGGCCGCTATCGCTGTGATTGAACAACGGGTTCACCGCCAGCCCGCCGAGGATGAGATTGCAGCCGAGCTGAAGGTCTCAATCGATGAATATCACGATTGGCTTGTCGATATCCGTGGCGTTAATCTCGGGAGCCTGGAGTGCGCATCGCCGGATGAAGAAAGCCGGGACTTGCTGAAGTACATATCCGACGATGAGGAGAACTGGCCGTCGAAGATCCTGGAGCGGTCTGAGTTGGAGAAACTGCTCGCGCAAGCACTCGACAAGATGCCCTACATCGAGCGCACCGTCCTCAGCCTCTACTATCACGAAGAGTTAACACTGCGCGAGATCGCCAAGGTAGTTAAGCTCCATGAGTCCCGTGTCTCGCAGCTCAAGTCGCAGGCCATTCTCCGCTTGCGCTCCTACATCGAAAAACGCTGGCCCACGCGGAGAGGCCTCTGATGTCAGGCGGCAAAACCGCGGTGAGCTGGCTTGCCGCAGAACTGGCGACGCGCTGGTCTCAGGCGCTGGAAGGGATGACCGGAGAGAAACCGGGCGTCGCATGGTCGTCTGTCACTGCAGCAGTCCCGGAGGATATCGAGTGGTGGGAACAGCCGTACTCATTTCCATCGGGGTCGATCATCTATGCCGGTGTCACGAGCGCGAATGCAGCCCTGCTCGGTGGAAAGGTTCTGGAAGCCGCCGGCGTGGAGGCTAGCCCGGAAGACGCCCGAGGTACGTACCTTGAAACTCTGAACCAGGCGCTGTCCGCAGTGGGCCAGGCGCTCACGGCGAGGTTGGGGAAAGAAGCTACCTGCAAAACCGGCGCAGACTGTCCTCCCCCAGGCGCCCAGGCGTTGGGCTTGACCTCCATACAAATTGCGCTTACAGGTCAGAGTCCGATTGAAGTGTTCGCTAGCTTCAACCCGGAAATGGTCGCTGCTTTGGAGCCCGAAAACAAGGCCGTCAAACAAGCTGCCGCAGCAGCCTCCGGCGCGCCCTCACCGGCTATACCAGCGCCGCCACTGCCCGCAATCTTCCAAGGCGCGCCGCGCGCAATGGACCTCCTTTATGATGTTGAATTGCCGGTCAGCGTATCGTTCGGCCGCGCTCAGTTGCCCTTAAAGGACGTCATCAAGCTTACCTCCGGCTCCATCGTGGAGCTCAACCGTTCGGTGAGCGAGCCGGTGGAAATTATCGTGAACAATTGTGTGATCGCGCGCGGTGAAGTGGTGGTGATCGAGGGCAACTATGGAGTGCGCATCGACCAGATTATTAGCCGCCAGGAACGTCTCAGAACCCTCAGGTAGGAGTACATATGCGTTTGATTGACACTCTGCAGTATCTTCCGATTTATGCGCTGATCGTGATTGGCCTCAGCCTTTGCGTTTACCTTTTCGTGAGCGCAAAGAAAGAAATCCGCCGATTGCAGCTTCGGATGAAACAGCAAAACGTGCTGCTGCAGGAAGCCTACGACCGTATGGAGTTCACCGTCGAAAAGCTGAAGAAGAATTTTGAGGAATTGGAGGGAAAGGCCGGCGGAATGGTGCCGCCGTCCCCGGCCAAATCAGGCATGAACCTGAACAAACGAACGCAGGCAGCAAGAATGTTCCGTCGCGGCGAACGGCCTGAGCAGATTGCCGCCGCGCTCAGCCTGCCTCAAAACGAAGTGGCCTTGCTCTTCAAAATCTACCAAGGATCACTGGGCTAACCGGCTGCGCCAAATCTAACGCTGGCGGGCAGGACCAAATTCGCCACTCTGCTTCTCATCGTCAAAGTAGACGTTGAGATTCATCTCCTTGTGCTCCCGGGTCAGCGCGACGTTGTACGATCTCTTCGATCCGGAGGCGCGTAAAGCCGCGGAAATCTCCCGCGAGCTGGACACGGTGGTAGAGTCGATTTTCGTGATGACGTCACCCGCCTTGATCCCCGCTTTTTCGGCAGGCGATCCCTTCAATACCGAACGCACCAACACGCCTTCCTTCACTCCGAAAAACTGAGCCAGTTGAGCAAGCACCGCCTCACCATCGATTCCCAAGCCCGCTATTCGCCAACTCATCAATGCCTTGGGGACATCCGGCATAACCACGGATTCAGGAAGCTCAAACGGGAATACATCGCCTCCAGAACGCAGCATCCAGGCCTTCGCCGGTAGGTCGGCCTTCCGGGCGCCCGTTTTCGCAATCAGAGACAGAACGGCTCCGTTCCGGCTGACGGAGATCTTCTTCTCCCGGCCCACAGGCGTCTCGTGCACCAGGCGAACGAATTGCTCGGTACCCTCCACTCGCTGCCCGCCATATTCCAGCACCACATCGCCGGTTTTCAGACCGGCCCTGGCAGCCGGACTATCCTCTTCCACCCTGGTGATCTCTACGCCGCGCTCTTCCTTCAAATTCAGCGCTTTCGCCCGGTCGGCGTCGATCTCGCTCACGCCGATACCGAGAAAGCTGCCCCCCGCGATAACCGGGCCGATCACCAGTTTCTCCGGTCCAGGTTGCGGTTCTGGCGGGGCCGCGAACGCAAGGGTGCCGGCCAATGCCGCGGCTGCCGGCATCGTAATCTTCAATAAGCTATTCATAAGAAAATCCTCAGCGCTGGCGGCGAAGATAGATGGTCCCGGTTGCCGCCGAAATTTGCAGCAACGGCCCGCCGCCGTTCAGAGCGCCCTCGGCCATCGCCGATGCCGGGTTCGGCACGTTAATCATCCGCACCCGAATCTCCGGAAATTCGGAAACAATCCGTCCCGCCCGTGCACTCACGCTCTGCGCCTTCACTGTCAACGCAAGGTTAGACGGAATGAAAACCGTAATGTCACCCGTGCTGGTACTCAACAACGAATTCTGAAGCGGCATCCCGGATATCAGTTCCGCCAGGATGCTGCCTACATCGGTGATCGCCCGCAAGGCGCCGGAGGAACCGCGCAATCGGATTGTCCCGCCAGACGATTCCACCCGCACACCACTGGCCGCGCCTACCTGAATCGATCCGCCGGAATTGTCCGCCGTCACGACGCCTCCCGCGTGGGCCACCTCGATCCGCCCGGCCGCTGTGTGAGCCGAGACAGTCGACGCCGCCCGGTCTACGCGAATGCTGCCGCCCGCCGTGGAGGCATGCACCGGGCCGCCCGTTTCACGAATGACAATCTCTCCGCCCGCGGTTTCAAACCATGACTCGCTGCCACATCGATCGGCATAAATCGAGCCGCCCCCCGACAGGCACCGCGCTCCTCCGCCGATTCTCCCCAGCCGGATTTCGCCGCCGCCGGTCCGTGCCACCGCGTCACCGCCAATGCGGTCCATCTGGATCAATCCGCCAGCCGACTCCGCCTGCGCTGATCCGTCGATGTCATAAACTTCCACATTGCCACCCTGCGTCACGACGCGCATTTGCACAAGCTTGCTGGGCGCATGGATTTCCAAGTCTGCAAGACCTTCACTGCGCGATGGGCGCACCAGATCCAGTTCCAGCCCGGCGGCCCGGTTTGCCATCCTCAGCGAGACGGCCCTAAGCTGCCTCACGGCTTCGGCTTCGCTGCCCGCCTGAACTCGCGTGCGCAGCACATAGCTGACTTGCGCGCCGGTTCCACCGCGAACCACTACTCCGCCGTGAGTCTTCACCACCACCCTTCCACTCGCCGGAGCCGGTACGGTTCCCATGGAAGTCTGCATCCAATAGGAGCCCTGCCGTATGACGCCCGGCGTTTGCCCGGAGGCAACCGCCAGAGCTCCGATCAATCCCCACCCGAAAAGGAAGCCGGCCCGCTGCTGTCTCATCAAAACGTCTCGACGGAAGCGTTCATCTCGTGCAACGCCTTTTGACACTTCAACCGCACGTAGCTATTGTCTTCCTTGCGCATTAGCTCCTGCAGTACGCCCACCATGGCTGCTTCTTTCTTCTGCGTCAGCAGGTCGATTGCCTGCGTCCGAACGCCAGGATTATCGTCGGCCAGCAGTACCTGTGAGAGAGCGTGCCGCGTCTCCGGATCGGCGGCAGAGCTTTTCAACCCATCCAGAGCTTTCAAACGCACGCCCGCGTTCGGATCGTGCTGCAGCGCAAAAATCAACGCCCGGCGCACCTCTGCCGACCCGCCCGCGCTAGCTCTCAAGATATCCATTGATTCCACCCGAAGTCCTGCGTCCGCCGAGTCTCGCGCCGCCGACAGAAGAAGTCTCCGGATCGGTTCACTCCCGGTCTCCCCCGATAGTGTCCGCTGGCTCGTCTCTTCCACCACGATTTGCACTCGTCCCGATGCATTCGCCGGTTCGACATACCGAACCCTCGAAGCCATCGGAACGCTGGATTGCGGCGCTTCGCCGACCCCTGTAGTCAGGCGCGCCCCGAAGAAGCCCAGCGTAATTAAGGCAAAAGCTCCCAAGGGTTTCAAGAATGCACCCCAGGTTAAACCGTTGAACCAACTAGTCTTCTTTTGCGGACCGATCGCCGCTACGGTTACTCGCAAGGTCCGCCGGCAGTCCGCCAGCAACCTTCCGTCGAGTTCCGCCTCGCTATCGTCCAGGGAACGGTGCAGCGCCTTCACCCGGACGAGGTCCTTCCGGCAGGCTTCGCAGCCATCCAAATGCTGCTGCACCAACTCTTCTTCTTCAAACGAAAGCTCGCCGTATAGCAGGAGCGAAAATTGCCGGTTCGCAAGTTCGCAATTCATACAAAGTCTCCCAAAGCAGCCCGCATCTTCTGTGTAGCCCGGAACAGACAATTCTTAGCCGCCTCTTCCGTCGTCCCCAACACGTCCCCGATAGCTCTCAGCCGCATGCCCTGATAATGCCGCATTTCGAAAACCATCCTTTCCCGTGGAGTCATGTCTGTCAATACCCGATCGATACGCGACCCCAACTGCCGGCTTAAAAGTTTTCTCGCCGGGTCGCCTTCCGCCCGCTGTTCCTGCACCACTTCCATGCGGTCCACCGGACCTTCACTGGTTTCCACCACCGTTGGTTCCTCGCGGCGCACTTTGCGCTTCCGCAAGTGATCCAGGCACAGATTGGTCACAATCCGGTACAGCCAAGTATGGAATGTGCAGTCGAAACGGAACGTATGCAGGTTCCGGTACACTCTCAGGAACGCTTCCTGATAGATGTCGCTGGCGTCTTCCGGAGATCGAAGGAGATTCAGCGCAAGCCGGAGTACAGTTTGGTCGTAGGCCTGGACCAACCGCTCGAAGGCGTACTGATCGCCCCCTTGCGCCGCCCGGATCAGAGCGGCTTCGTCGAGTCCCGTGACCGCCTTGGTGCCTAACGTGGCTACGGCTTCCCCATTTCCTGTCAACATGGGAGTAGACGTGACGAAACGGGAAACGTACCGCTCCCGCCTAGTTCACCAGTTCGAGTTGAATTTTCTTCTGCCCCGCGTCGATGGAGATAATCCGGAAGGTGCGGACCTGCCCGGCCTTGGCTGGTGCCTGTTGCGGAGCGGCCAGCGAGGATTCCACCGCGCCCTGCTTCCATTTCGCGTTCAACATGGCGCTCATGGACGAGAGATCGGCCTTGTTCGAGCCACCCGAGGATTTCCGCTCGGCCGGAGAGTCCACCTGGATGCGACAAATGGCGAAAACGCCTTCGCCTAATTCTACTTTGGCCTTCTCCTGCTTCACTTCCACCACACGCCCGGTCACGGTTTCCCCGGGTTGGTGCTCGGCGATATATTCGTCCGCGCTCGTAGGCTCCAACTGCTTCATTCCAAGTCGGATGCGGCGCTTCTCACGATCCAATTCCAGTACAGTAGCCTTCACCACCTGCCCGGTTTTCAGCATATCCCGGGGGTGATCCAATCGCTTCTCGCGGGTGATATCTCCTACGTGAATCATCCCTTCCAGCCCGTCGCCGAGATCGACGAACGCGCCGAAACTGGTGATGCTTGTGATCGGACCCTCCACCACACTGCCTGTGGTGAACTTCTTCTCCACCTGCTCCCACGGATCACCCAGCGCCTGCTTCAAGCCCAGGGAAATGCGGTGCTCGCCGATGTTCACACCCAGAACGACCACTTCCACCTGCTCGCCGACTTTAACGACGTCGGACGGCTTGCGGATCTTCTTTGACCACGACATCTCCGAGATATGGACCAAGCCATCCACGCCCGGTTCCAAGGTGATAAACGCGCCAAAGTCCTGGAGACGCGATACCGTTCCTGTCACGCGATCGCCCACCTTGTACTTTTGGCTGGCCAGCGTCCATGGATCCGGCATCAACTGCTTCATGCCAAGAGAAACCTTACGGGTGTCCCGGTTGATCTTCAGAACCTTGACTTCCACCGATTCGCCCTGCTTCAGTACGTCGGCCGGTTTGCCAATCCGCGTCCACGACATGTCGGTGACGTGCAGCAATCCATCCACGCCGCCCAGATCGACGAACGCACCGAAGTCCATCAGGCTGCGCACCGTTCCATGTACCACGGACCCTTCCTGCAATCCCTCGAACGCCGAATCGCGATTCTTCTTCTCTTCCTCTTCCAGAATCACCCGGCGATCCACCACGACATCCTCGTTGGCGGTATCGAGTTTCGTAATCCGGCACTGAATTAATTGGCCGATCAACCGTTCCATTTCGGCGGCATCTTTGGCGCCGCTGCGCGATGCCGGCAGGAACGCACGGACGCCGACATCCACGCGAAGGCCGCCCTTAACCACTTCAGTGACGGTTCCGGCAATCGTGCTCTGCGCCGCGAACGCTGCTTCCAGCCCGCTCCAGTCCTTTGGGCGCTCCACCCTGATAGTGGACAACTCGTAGTAGCCTTCCTCATTCCGCGGACCGATGTTCACCGTGATCAGATCGCCTGGTTTTACGGATACGTCGCGAAGCTTCTCGGCCGGGATCACGCCCTCGGTTTTCCTGCCGATATTGACGAATATCGAATCGGCATTCACGGCGATCACCGTGCCTTGCACCGGTTCGCCCCGCCCGGATTCACCCCGGTGCGTGTGCTCAAACTGGGAAAGGATATCTGCGAAGGAGTTATCTTGTGTGGACGCAGCTTGCTCGTCCATATCAAATTGTCGTGGATGCTTCATGGAATGTGGGGCTAGAAATCTATTTTGACACAATCGCGGATAAGATAGCACTTGTGTCCAGTCCACAGGCGATCCGTCTGGTCCGTCCGCAGGATTTCGTTTGGCTGCTGCTGTTCTCCGCGCTGGCAGCGGTCAGCCCGTATCGAACATGGCTCACCATCGGACTCCTTGTCAGCCTTGGGTTATTTCAGATTGTCGAACCGCGAGTGCAGTTCTTCGCCAGCAAGCGCGGAACGGTGATTTCCGTATTGCTGAAATTCGCACTCTGCTACGCCACCATTGGTCTGACAAATGGGATCAGTAGCACATATTACCTCATCCTCTTGCTCCCCGTGGTCTCCGCCGCCACTACCCTGAGCCTGCTGGCTACGGCAGGATTCACTGTCCTTGGGATGCTTTCCTATCTCTCCTTCCTGCTCCCAATCTATGTCGACTGGAGCAAGTCCGAGCTCGACGAACAAGCCATCAACGAGATTGGTTTGCGGGCTCTCTTTTTGCCTGTTGTCGGTTTCCTGACGCACCAGTTAGCGGAGGCCAATCGCGTGGAAGCACGACGTTACCAGGCCGTAGCCGAGCAACTCGCAGAGGCAAATCAGAGCCTACAGAAAGCCGAGGATGCGGTCCGCCGTTCCGAGCGTCTGGCTGCCCTGGGACAACTCACCGCTGGTCTGGCGCACGAACTTCGGAACCCCATGGGCACCATGCGGGCATCGGCCGAAATGCTGATAAACAACGCCAGTGAGAAGGATAGCCTGACTCGCGAACTCGCGGGTTTTATCGCATCCGAAGTGGACCGCACCAACTCCCTCATCACGCGGTTCCTGGACTTCGCGCGGCCCATGCACCTGCGGTTGGAGAAAACGAACGTAGCCGGGATGATCGACAAAGCCATCACCGAACTGGAGCAACACAGCCCTCCCTACGAAGTGGCCGTGTACCGGAACTATTCACCCGAGATCCCGCCGATTGAGCTGGACGGCGAGTGGATGGAGCGCGTCATCTATAACCTTCTGCTGAATGCCGCGCAGGCGACAAGCCCCGGCGGCACAGTCACGGTCAAGACACGGCAGATCGCCAATCAAGTAGAAATCTCGGTGATAGACCGCGGCTCCGGCATCAAGAGTGAGCACCTGGAAAACATATTCAACCCGTTCTTCACCACCAAATCGGACGGCGTAGGTCTGGGTCTGGCGATTGTTTCGAAGATCGTGGACGAACACAACGGGACCATTTCCATCGAGAGCGAGCCGGGCAACGGGAGCATCTTTCGCCTCTACCTTCCCGTGAAATAAGGAAGAACATTTCCGCGGCCATCTCACTACTACCTTCAGAGACAAGTTTTGCTTGGTATGGAACGGCGGTTCGCGGGAAAATCTCGATGAGGCACAAGAGCTTCAAAGGGAAAAGCCCGGGGTTCACGCCCGGGCTTTCCATACATTACGAAGCAAAAGGGGTGGTTCTATTGATCACTCTCAAGATCAGGATTGTACTGATTCTCATCGGTACGATTGAG
>Ga0068863_100008140_pt1 | contig 10235 bp, 9 predicted proteins | sample KBSSwiS62_FD_66596 | JGI IMG/M metagenome (GOLD analysis project Ga0068863, IMG submission 66596) | Switchgrass rhizosphere microbial communities from Kellogg Biological Station, Michigan, USA - KBS Switchgrass S6-2 | ecosystem: Host-associated > Plants > Roots > Rhizosphere > Soil ...
GAGACGCACACCAGGCCGACCTGGTTGAATCTCGAATCCATGATGTTTGCGCAGTGGCCGTCGCTGGTCATCCAGCCCGCGAGCACCGCATCGATGCCCGAATAACCCGCGGCGATGTTTTCGCCCAGGCGGGTCCAGGCGTAGCCCGTCGCGTTGACACGGGTGGTCATCGAACTGCCATCCGAGCCGGTGTGCGAAAAGTAGTTGTTCGCGACCATGTCCTGGCTGTGCGCTTCGGCCGCTTGCGTGAGCTGCGCGCTCCACGTCAACGCACCTGCAGGCGCGAAGGCCCCCGCCGAGCCGCAGCTCGCCCCGGCCGCGCGGAGCTGATTGAGGCGCGCGAGGATCGTGCTCTGGAAGTCGCCGATGCCGCAAGTGGAACCGACGCTGGCTGGCGCCGGTGCGGGGGATGGCGCTGGGGATGGCGCAGGCGCGGGAGCTGGTGAAGACACCGGCGCAGGCGCAGGCGTCTGTGCCGTGCTCGCACCGCTTCCGCTGTCGGAACCGCCACCGCCGCAGGCTGCCGCGCCCGCGCACAGCATCAATGCGGACAGCGACGATCGCTTGTGCTTCGTGATGATCATCACGACGCAGGTTATCGGGCCTTCTTGTCGCAGGGGTAATGAGAGGTAAAGACCCGTTCCCGCGCAAGACATCACGTGAATTGCGCCACGTCGCGCATTGTCAACTCCAGTTCACAGTTTGCCCGTCGATAGCACACTGTCGTGCCCGGGCGCAGCCTGCTGCATGGCGACCAGGCTGGACACCATGACGACACCCTCACGTACCGAGATGCTTTCCGCCCGCCGGCTCCGCCGGGCGCTGTGCGTCGTCGGCGGCGCGGCCTCGCTGGCGGTGCACGCAGCAGGCGTCAATCTGACCATCACCGATGCGAACGGCAAGCCGCTCGGCGACGCCGTCGCGCTGCTCGAGTCCACGGGCGGCAAGGTCCCGGTGAAGCCGCTGCCCGACGTCGAGATCTCGCAGGCCAAGCGCATGTTTCAACCGCGCGTCACGGTGATCACGACCGGCACGCGTGCGCTGTTCCCGAACTTCGACACCGTGCGCCATCACGTCTACTCGTTCTCTCCGATCAAGACCTTCGAGCTCAAGCTGTACAGCGGGATACCGGGCTCGCCGGTGGTGTTCGACAAGCCTGGGGTCGCCGTCCTCGGCTGCAACATCCACGACACGATGGCCGCCTGGGTCGTCGTCGCCGACACGCCCTGGTTCGCGCGCACGCCCGCCAACGGCCGCGCGCGCATCGACGCCGTGCCGCCGGGCAGCTACCAGCTGCACCTCTGGCATCCCGGCTTGCCGCCCAACGCCGAGCCCGCGCCGGTGGCGATCACCATCGGCAGCGCAGACATCGACCACAACGCGCAGATCGCGGTCGCGGCCGAGCCATGACGTTGAACGCGCCGCGCTGGTTCCAGCAATCGATCGGTGCGCGCATCGTCGCGTTCGGCCTCGGGCTGCTGTTCGTGATCCAGATCGGGACCTTCTCGGCGATCCGCGCGAGCCTCGGCCAGCACGCCCGCAACGTGCTGCCCGAGCAATTGACGGTCGGCGAGCGCGTGCTCGTCAGCCTGCTCGACCAGAACGCGCAAAAGCTCACCGAAGGCGCCAAGCTGCTCGCCGCCGACTACGGCTTTCGCGACGCCGTGCAATCGCGAGACGTCGCCACGATCGTGTCGGCGCTGGGCAACCACGGCGCACGCATCGGCGCGACCGAAACCGCGCTGTTCGGCACCGACTTCTCGCTGCGCGCAGCCAGCGGCAGCGACACGCGCGAACTCGCGGCGCTGGCGTCGCGCCTGGGTGCGCAGGCCGCGCGCAGCGGCGCGGCGAGCGAGATCGCGCTGCTCGGCAACGCGCCGCACCAGGTCGTGCTCGTGCCGATGAAGGCGCCGGTCGTCGTCGGCTGGGTGTTGATGGGCTTTCCGCTCGATGCGCGCCTGGCCACCGAGATGAGCAAGCTGTCGGCGATGAACGTGACGCTGCTGGCGCGCGCATCGGCTCAGGCATCCTGGTCCGCGCCGATCACGAGCTTGTCGGACAAACTGACCGACGCCCTCGCGCACACGGACTGGCGCAGGGAACAGAGCGCCTCGCCGATGCGCTCGTTGCTGCTGGCCCGCGAGGAATTCGGTGTCCACGCGAAGTGGCTCACGCCGACCGATGCATCCGGGGGCGCGGCGGTGCTCGCGCTCGTTTCGGTGTCGGTCGACGAAGCGGTGCGACCGCCGCGCGACCTGCAGATCGGCCTGGCCGCCGTCACGCTGCTCGGCTTCTTCGTCTTCGGCCTCGTCGCGCTGCTCGCCGGCCGGCGCGTGACCTCGCCGCTGCGCGCACTCTCGAACGCCGCCGAACGCCTCGGCGCGGGCGACTACGACGCGCCGCTGCGCGGGCTCGATCGGCCCGATGAGCTCGGCCAGCTGGCGCGCGCCTTCGACCAGATGCGCACCAGCGTCGGCGAGAAGCAGCAGCAGATCCTCAAGCTAGCCTACTGGGACAGCCTGACCGGCCTGCCGAACCGCGTGCAGTTCCGCGATGCCGTGCGCGACGCGATCAGCGACGCCAAGGCGCGCGGCGACGGCGCGACGATCGCCGTGATCATGCTCGACCTCGATCGCTTCAAGCATGTCAACGACGTGCTCGGCTACCGCGTCGGCGACCTGCTGCTCGGCCGCGTCGCCGAGCGGCTGAGCCAGCAGATCGTGCGCGGAGGCGACGTCGTCGCACGGCTCGGCGGCGACGAATTCGCGGTGCTGCTGCGCGACGGCGATGCGTCGCTCGCCACCTCGGTCGCGGCGCGCATCAGCGCGGCCTTCGCCGTGCCGCTGCAGCTCGAGGAACACACGGTGGACATGGGCGCCGGCGTTGGCATGGCGTGCTGGCCGCAGCACGCGACCGACGCCGACGCGCTGCTCAGCCGCGCCGAGGTCGCGATGTACGCAGCCAAGCGCCGCACGGAAGGGCCGCTGATGTACGACGCGTCGTTCGACGCGTCGAGCACGCAGACGCTGTCGCTGCTGACCGAGCTGCGCCAGGCGGTCGAACGCGGCGAACTGCGCTTGTACCTGCAGCCCAAGCTCGGCCTGGACACCGGCCGCGTCAGCGGTGCGGAGACGCTGCTGCGCTGGCTGCATCCGGTGCGCGGGCTCGTGCCGCCGATGTCGTTCATTCCGTTCGCCGAGCAGACCGGCTTCATCCGCGTGCTCACGATGTGGGTCTTCGAGGAGGCCGCGCGCCACTGGCTCACCCTGCACTCCGAGGGCATCATGCTCACGCTGTCGGTGAACCTCTCGACGCGCGACCTGCTCGACCCCGAGCTGCCGCAGAAGTTCGATGCGCTGCTCGTGAAGCACCGCGTGCCGGCCGAGGCCTTCTGCCTCGAGATCACCGAGAGCGCGATCATGGACGATCCGGCGCGGGCGCTGGCAACGCTGAATCGCTTGAGTGCGCTCGGCTTCAAGCTCTCGATCGACGACTTCGGCACCGGCTACTCGTCGCTCGCGTACCTGAAGCGCCTGCCGGTCGACGAGCTCAAGATCGACAGGTCTTTCGTGATGAGCATGGAAAAGGATCTCGACGACGCGAAGATCGTGCGCTCGACGATCGATCTCGCGCACAACCTCGGGTTGACCGTCGTCGCCGAAGGCGTCGAGAACAGCAAGGCGTGGGAGATGCTGCGCGAGCTGAGCTGCGACGAGGCGCAGGGCTATCACATGGGCCGGCCGATGCCGGCGTCGGACTTCCTCGTCTGGTCCGCCGCGTGGATGAGCAAGCACCCGGCACACGCCGTATCGACGGCGAGCATGACGTTCCACTGAACGACGACGAGCGCTTGAGGACGTTCAGCGCAGGCAGCGCGCCAACGCGCGCGATGCGCTGGCCAGCGCGGCCTCGCTGTAGCCCGCATAGCCGAACATCCAGCCGCGACGCTTCGCCTCGATGCAATAGCGCGAGAGCGGCGCGAGCTGCACGCCGGCCGCCGCGGCGCGATGCGTCAATGCCGTGTCGTCGACCCGCGCGCCGGCCTCGTGCGCGAGATGCATGCCCTGCAGGCTCGGCGCCAGCGTCAGCGCGCCATGGCTCGCGCGCGCGAGGTGGTGGATCATCGCCGCCTGCCGCGCCCGGTAGAGCTCGCGCATGCGCCGCAGATGGCGCAGCAGATGACCGTCGACGATGAAGCGCGCGAGCACATCCTGCATCGCGCCCGGCGAGTGCCGGTCGGTGAGCGCGCGCGCCCGCGCGAACGCGTCGACGAGCGCAGCCGGCAACACGACGAATCCCTGGCGCAAGCCGGCGCCGAGCGACTTGGAGAACGTGCCGACGTAGAGCACGCGCGCGTCGTGCGCCATGCTGCACAGCGCCGGGATGCGCTGCGCGCCGTACTGGAATTCGCCGTCGTAGTCGTCCTCGACGATCCACGCGCGGTTCGCACGCGCCCAGTCGAGCAGCGCGCTGCGCCGCGCGAGGCTCATGCGCACGCCGAGGGGGAACTGGTGCGTCGGCGTCACGACCGCCAACCGCGCCTGCGGCCAGCGCGCCGCGCCGTGCGCGATGCACAGCCCTTCATCGTCGACCGGGACCGGGCGCGCGTGAACGCCGTTGGCGATCAGGTTCGCGCGGATGCCGGGGTAGCCCGGGTCCTCGACGATCACCTCGTCGCCAGGATCGAGCAGCAGCCGCGCGATCAGGTCCAGCGCCTGTTGCGACCCGGCCGTGATGACGACTTGCTCGGCTTCGCAGCGGATACCGCGCGAGACCAGCAGCCATTGCGCGATCGCGGCGCGCAGCGGCGGATGGCCGGCCGGATCGTGATAGCCGGCGCAAAGGTTGCGCGTAGCCGGCGTCGTCTGCCGTTCGAGGCGCTGCCACAGTGCGAACGGGAACTCGTCCAGCGCCGGCTGGCCGATGCGAAACGGCAGCGGCGGTGCCGTCGACGGGTCCCACCGCAGACCGGTCTCAGCGACGAGCCGGCCGCGACGCGACAGCAGTTGATGCGCGGCGACCCCCGCATGACGCGGCTGCGGCGGCGTGATCGCGCGTTCGGAAACATAGGTGCCGTCGCCGACGCGAGCGACAAGGTAGCCCTCGGCGTGCAGCCGCTCCAGCGCCCAGAGCACCGTGTTGCGCGAAACGCCGAGCACGCGCGCCTGGTCGCGCGACGCCGGTACGCGCGCGCCCGGCGCGAAGGTGCCGGCATCGATTGCGTCGCGCAGGCGCAGGTAGACCTGCTGGCGCAGTTCGGTGGCTCCTTGCGTCATCGGCAAATGGCTCCTTTCTTTGAAGTTTTCCTACTTACGATAAAGGTCCATTTGATCCGATCCTGCAGCAATGAACAAGCCCGAGCCCGTCACCCTCCGCAACCCGCACGTGCGACTGGAGCCGCTCACGGCGGCTCACGTGCCGGCGCTCGCTCGCGTCGGCCTCGATCCGGCGCTGTGGCCGTGGATCCCGGCGCCGATCACGAGCATCGACGGCATGCGCGACTACGTCTCGCGAGCGCTGGACGAGCAGGTGCGCGGACAGTCGCTGCCGTTCGCCATCGTCGACGCGCAGCGCGAAGAGGTCGTCGGCACGACGCGCTACGCCGCGATCGACGTTCCCAACCGCCGGCTCGAGATCGGCTGGACATGGGTCGCGCGCGACCGCCAGCGCACGCCGGTCAACACCTCCGCCAAGCGGCTGCTGCTCGGCCACGCGTTCGAGGCGCTCGACGTCAACCGCGTCGAGCTCAAGACCGACGCGCTGAACCAGCAATCGCGCACTGCGATCCTGCGCATCGGCGCGACGCAGGAGGGCATCTTGCGGCAACATGTGCGCTGCGTCTCGGGCCGGATGCGCGACACGGTGTACTTCTCGATTCTCGCGAGCGAATGGCCCGACGTGCGTCGCCGGCTCGATCAACGACTCTCAGCCTGAGGTGCCCTGATGTATCTGCCCAAGCATTTCGAAGAGACGCGCTCCGAAGCGCTGCACGAGCTCATCCGCGCGCATCCGCTGGGCATGCTCGTCACGCTGAACGGCGCCGGGTTGCAGGCGAATTCGGTGCCGTTCATCCTCGACGCCGATCCGGCCGGCGGCCCCGGCATCCTGCGCGCCCACGTCGCGCGCGCCAACCCGCTGTGGCGCGAGACGCGCGGCGACGTCGAGGCGCTGGTGGTCTTCCAGGGCCCGCAGGCGTACATCTCGCCGGGCTGGTACGCGAGCAAGGCCGAGCACGGCAAGGTCGTGCCGACCTGGAACTACGTGATGGTGCAGGCGCGCGGCACGCTGCGCGCGGTCGACGATGCGGATTGGCTGCGCGCGTTCGTCACGCGGCTCACGACAAGGCACGAAGCGGTGCAGGCGCAGCCGTGGGCCGTGACCGATGCGCCCGCCGACTACATCGACACGATGCTGCGCGCGATCGTCGGCATCGAGATTCCGCTCACCGCGCTGACCGGCAAGTGGAAAGTCAGCCAGAACCGGCCGGCGGCTGACCGCGCCGGCGTCGTGGCCGGACTGACCGCCGTGGGCCAACCCCAGTCCGCCAAGCTCGTCGAAGGGTAGGGTCTGTCCACGGCTGCGACAATGGCAGCCCGTGAACCGACGCGTCGCCACTGCCCTCTCGCCGCTGATCCTCGCGCTCGCCGTGACTGGCGGCGCGCGTGCCGCGCCCAAGGTCGAAGACACGATGGCGCAGCGCGTGCTCGCCTGTACCGGCTGCCATGGTCCGGAGGGCCGCGCGGCGAGTGACGGCTACTACCCGCGCATCGCGGGCAAGCCGGCGGGCTATCTCTACAACCAGCTCGTCAGCTTTCGCGACGGCCGGCGCCAGTACACGCTGATGGCGAACCTGCTCGCGCCGCTGACCGACGACTATCTGCGCGACATCGCGGCGCACTTCGCGCAGCTCGAGCTGCCCTACCCACCCCCGCCGCGGGCAACCGCCGGCGCCGACGTGCTGGCGCGCGGCGAGACGCTGGTCACGAAGGGCGACGCCGGTCTCGACGTGCCCGCCTGCATCCAGTGCCACGGCGCCGCGTTGATGGGCGTCGCGCCGAGCGTGCCGGCGTTGATCGGCATGCCACGCGACTATCTGAACGCGCAACTCGGCGCGTGGCGCACCGGCGGCCGCCACGCGATGTCGCCCGACTGCATGGCCGAGGTCGCGAAGAAGCTGGCGCAAAGCGACATCGCGGCGATCTCGCAATGGCTGGGTGCGCAGGCCGTGCCCGCAGGCGCCAAGCCGGCCACCGCATTGCCTGCGCCGCTGCCTCTGCCGTGCGGCGGGGTGCCAGGGAGCCCGAAGTGATGATGCGGGCTTGGCTCGGGTGCGTGATCGTCGTGCTGATAGCGGTCAGCGCGGTGCTGGTCGCGCTGATCGCGTGGCTCAACTTGCGCGGCGAAGATGCCGTCGCCGGGACCGAACCCGATCTCGCCGCGCCGGAGCTGATCGCCCGAGGCGCCTACCTGGCGCGTGCCGGCAACTGCATGGGTTGCCACACCGCGCGCGGCGGCGTCGCCTATGCCGGTGGCCGAGGGGTGCCAACGCCGTTCGGCACGGTGGTCGCACCGAACCTCACGCCCGACGCGGAGCACGGCCTCGGCCGATGGAACGCCGCCGAGTTCTGGCGCGCGCTGCACAACGGCCGCTCGCGCGACGGGCGCTTGCTGTACCCGGCCTTCCCGTACCCGAACTACACGCGAGTGACACGCGCGGACTCGGATGCGCTCTTCGCCTACCTGCGCAGCCTGCCGCCATCGAGCCGCGCGAATGACGCGCACACGTTGCGGTTCCCGTTCGATCGGCAGGCTGCGCTCGCGGTGTGGCGCGCACTGTATTTCCGTCCTGCGCAGCCCGGCAACGACGCGAGCCGCAGCGCCGAATGGAATCGCGGCGCCTATCTCGTCGAAGGCCTCGGGCATTGCAACGCCTGCCACGCCGGCCGCAATGCGCTGGGTGCGACCACCAGCCCGCTCGATCTGGCCGGCGGCTTGATTCCGGTGCAGAACTGGTACGCGCCGTCGCTGGCATCGAAGCTGGAGGCGGGCGTGGCCGACTGGAGCGATGCCCATGTCGTCGAACTGCTGAAGACCGGCGTCTCCGCCCGCGGCGCGGTGATGGGACCGATGGGCGAGGTCGTGAGTGGCAGCACGCAGCATCTGAACGATGCGGACCTGCGCGCGATGGCCGTCTACCTCAAGGCACTGCCACCGCCGGCGGAAGAAGCCGCGATACTGGCGGCGCTGGCGGCATCGGCGGCATCGGCGGCTGCGGCGGCTTCGGCTGCGTCGGCCCCCGCAGCGGGTCTGGTCAGCCGAAGCGCAGCGGGCGCGAAGGTTTACGACCAGCACTGCGCCGCGTGCCACGGCGATGAGGGCGAAGGCGTGCCCGGCATCTATCCTGCGCTTGCAGCGAGCCGCGCCGTCACCCTCCCGACGCCTGCCAACCTCGTGCACATCGTGCTCGAAGGTGGCTTCCCGCCGGTCACCGCGGGCAACCCGCGGCCCTACGGCATGCCGCCGTTCGCGACCGTGCTGAGCAACGACGAGGTCGCGCAGTTGCTGACCCACATCCGCGGCAGTTGGGGCAACGAGGCCGGTGCGGTCTCGGCGTTCGATGTCACGAAGTACCGTGCTTCCGGCGCACGGTGAATGGTGATCCCGTCGGCGGCGCGCAAGCTGACCAAGAATGGAGCATTTCGGGAGCTGCGATGCCAACCTCTCCAACTGAACTGATAGACGCAAAGATCGAGGCGCTGGGCGACTGGCGGGGCGAGATGCTCGCCCGCCTCCGCGCCCTGATCAAGGCGGCCGACCCCGACGTGGTCGAGGAGTGGAAATGGTCGACCCCGGTCTGGTCGCATGACGGGCTGATCTGCACCGGCGAGACGTACAAGAAGGCCGTGAAGATGACGTTCGCCAAGGGAGCCTCCCTGCCCGACCCTTCCGGGCTCTTCAATTCGAGTCTCGAAGGCAACGTCAGGCGCGCCATCGACTTTCATGAAGGCGACAAGCCGAACGAGAAGGCGCTGAAGGCGCTCATTCGGGCCGCCGTGGCCCTGAACAAGTCTTCAGGCCGCCGCTAGTGCGCCTGACCAGGATTCAACCCGGCTGCTTGGTCGTGCGCAGATAAGGCTTGATCGTCTTGAAGACCGGGAAGGACTTCTCGGCCTCTTCGTTGGTGACCGCCGGTGTGATGATCACGTCCTCGCCGTGCTTCCGGTTCACCGGCGTGGCAAATGTGCGGTTCAGGCGGCCGGAACTGCGGTGGGTTCGAGGCTGGGCACGTCGGCGATGACGCTGGCCCAGATCTCGGGGGGCGCCGCAGCGCGGGCCACCGGCAGGTAGTCCGCCCCATTGCGCCGGCGTGCACACCGTCTTCAGTGCATGAACGACCACGCGGGTCGCGCCCGCCGGCGTGTTCTTGGCGCTGCCATGGGCGGCCGCGCATTGGATCTGCTCATGGCGCTGGTCGCGCGCCCGTCCCAACTGCTGACCAAGAACGAGTTGCTGGACATCGTCTGGCCGGGCATGGTCGTCGAGGAAAACAACCTGCGGGTCCAGATCAATGCACTGCGCCGGATACTGGGCGAAGATGCGATTGCCGCGGTGCCCGGCCGAGACGATGCGCGCGTTCGCGCCGGAGCAATTGGCGGCGCCGGGTGCCGCCGACGAGCGTCCGTCGCTCGTGCGGCGTCACGCGGCCGCGGTGTCGTCACTGTTCGTGCGTCATGAATCCGACGAGACGAGGCCGCTGCTGCGTTGGCTTGCGGTGAGCCTACCGGCGCGAATCCGACAGCTCGCGTGCCAGATCGATGAAGGCGCGCAGCTTGGGAGCCTGTGCCCCGCGACGCGCAAAGTACAGGAACAGGCCGGGCTCCTCGATGGCGGTTCGAGGCAGAAGTTGCCGCAGCGAGCCCGCGCGCAGTTCCGCGCGGACCAGCGGCTCGAAGAGATACGCAATGCCGACGCCTGTCAGCGCCAGTTCCTTGGCATAGACCGCGTCGGTGACCCTCACCGTTCCCTGCACCGCAACCGACACATTGCGGCCCCGGTTGCGCAGGTCCCAGTCGTAGACGGCACCCGACGTCACGAAGCGATAGCCGATGCAATTGTGCTGCCCGAGTTCGGTCAGCGTGCCCGGTTCGCCTCTCGCGGACAGGTAGCCCGGCGATGCCACCATGACAGCTTTGAACGGCGGCGTCAGGCGCACCGCGATCATGTCCTGCGCAACG
>Ga0068863_100008142_pt1 | contig 10234 bp, 7 predicted proteins | sample KBSSwiS62_FD_66596 | JGI IMG/M metagenome (GOLD analysis project Ga0068863, IMG submission 66596) | Switchgrass rhizosphere microbial communities from Kellogg Biological Station, Michigan, USA - KBS Switchgrass S6-2 | ecosystem: Host-associated > Plants > Roots > Rhizosphere > Soil ...
CCGCCCGCCTCTCCCGGCGACCCGCCGGGAGGTGTGGTCGTGACGCTTGGATGTGAGACTACTGCCTTGTTCCTTTTGATGCCGCCCTGCACTCCGTCGGGCGGGTCGCCCGACGGAACAGGCGGGTCGCGCGGGTCGCCTATGCTACGCGCCATCACATTGCAATGCGGCTGCAGGTCTGAATTCCTGCATTTGCACGAAATGCGCCACCATTATCTCCCTAAGTTGTTGATGTGACGATTCAGGATTCGCGATTTGCGTTGGTATGGCGATTGCAAGGCATCTCCGTCTATGGTCTTGAAAAAGCTCAAACAGATCGGAGTGATCGCCTTTGCTGCGTTCGCTGGTTTCCTCAACTCTAACGCGACTATCTACACCTTCGACGTCGATTCGTCCTCCGGGATCGGTTCCGGATATTTTTCGATCGATCTGCCGGAGAACTGGCCGGGAAAGATCGGTCAGTCCACAGTCATCGCGGCATCGACGGTGAGCGGTGCGCGCATTGGAGGCGATGCCTGGGTGTCAGTGGTGATCTCCTTAAATGAACTGCTGGAGCGTCCCAATAACGCGGTGTTGTCCGGCACCTCGACCAGCGGCCAGTTCAGCATTGCGGCGCGCGGGATAGCACTGACGCCGGCGGATGCAGTGGATGCGCTGCCCGGGGTCACCCTGCGGACCAGCGTGGAGCCGGTCTCGAACCACGCCCCGACGATCAGTTGTCCGTCGCCCGCCACCTTGCAATGCAACAATGGCGCAGTGGCTGAGCTGAGCGTGGGTGTGCGCGATGAAGATAGCGACCCGCTGGTGGTGTTCTGGACGGTGGACGGCGTGACGTATCAGGCGAACGAGGTGCCCTCGGCCATTTCGGCAACCGGAACGACCGTTGGGTTCACGGCGAATTTTGAATCGGGCGTACACGACGTTCAGGTTTCGGTTACGGACGGCAAATCCAGTGGGGTGAGTTGCTCGACGAGGATAACCGTGGAAGACACGACGCCACCGACGGTGCAGAGCCTGGCGGCGACACCGAACGTTCTGAAGCCGGCGGATCATCGGATGGTGTCGGTGCGGGTGCAGGCGAGCGCGACTGACAACTGCGGGCCGGTGACGAGCAAGATCAAGTCGGTCAAGAGCAGCGATCCGATCAGCGGGCTTTTCAAGGGCGATCTGGCGCCGGACTGGAATATCACCGGGGACCTGACCGTTCAGTTGCGCGCGGAGCGTGCTCCGAAGGGACGTGGACGAACTTACACGGTCACGGTCGAGTCCACCGACGCGGCGGGGAACACTTCCACAAGTGATGTGACGGTGTCCGTGCCGTAGGCCTCGCTCACGCATGTTTGGTTCTTACTTTGCAAATCGTTTCGTATGGCGGCGAATCTTCTCTGGCCAACATGTAGCGCGGCTCTGGGATCCGCAGCGCGTGGGCAATCCGGTGGGGGCCGGAGCCAACCTCATGCGTTTCGGTCGAGTCGCGAACTCGCAACGCCGCGCCGATCGCAGAGCTGCGCGGCGCCGCAAGTCTCAACTCCTGCGCGATTTCCCGGACATCATAGGGAAATGAGTAGCCTTACTTTCGGTTGATTAACCCGAAGTTGCCCGCACAAGCTGTTGCCCTTATGCTCCTCCCGAGCCGACCCCATAGCTCAAATGGATAGAGCTCGAGTTTCCTAAACTTGAGATCCAGGTTCGATTCCTGGTGGGGTCACCAAGTTTGTTTTGTTGTTCGTCACGGCCGCGACCACGCGCTGCCGACCTGGAAATAAACGGCCGTGTTGTTTGGGCCGAACGCCACGTCCAGGCCCATGTGAATTCCGTATTTACGGGCCAATTCGTAGCGGACACCAGTGCCGCCGGTCACGACCGTCTGTGTGTTTTCAAAGCGGTTGAAGTCATTCCAGGCCGCCCCGCCGCCAACAAAACTCACCAGGCTGTAGCGCTTCCAGAATTGCCAGCGAACTTCGGCCTCGATCTGCGCCGTTTCCTCACCCTGATAACGCATCACCGGCGCGCCACGCAGGTAAATGAATGGCCGAAGATAGAATGGCTCGTCCCCAAAACTTGCTGCGGCTTCACCACGGAAACCGAGATACAGCCTGGAATGCAAAGGAATGAACTGCATCGCGATGAGCCGCACGCGTTGAAACTCATCGTCTCCACCCAACGCCTTACTGAACAATCCCGCCGACACCTCGGCATAGGTGCCGCGAGTCGGTGTAAACATGTTGTCTCGTGTGTCGAAGGTCAGTGACGGAGTCAGGCCACCGACATTTGATTCACTGCTGAAGTCCGGCAACCCGGGCGTACCCGCAGGCGCCTCGAACTCGACGGTTGTTATTGCGAACGCGTAACCGAGTCCGGCCCACAGCCGCGAATCTCCGAGGCGGTATTTTCCCTGAAACATCCCGCCCTTCGGCTCCAGATTGTAGCGCAACGGGTCGTTGGCCAAAAGGCTGTTCTGGCCAATGCCGAAGAAGTCGAGATTCACGGAAGCGTACACTACGCCGGCCATGGTCTGAACCCGGTCATCGAGCCAATGACGCACATCACCTGCCACGACACCCCACGAGCCGTTTTCGGTTCCCAGTCCGCCCACGAAGGTAATGTTGGGCCGGTCGTAAGGCGCCTGGGCCTCGCCCAGGGGCTGGTTGATGAATGCGAGGCCGCCGGCAGCGCCATAACCCACCGCCGGTTCTGTGATCGGCAGCACCACGGGGAGAAACCCATACTTCTCGTCCAGGAATCCGCTCACGTCGAGCCAGCCATCTTCTGCGGAGCGGAATTTTGATGGCCCCATGCTCGCGTCGGGTGCGTTGGTCATAGCCGTCTGAGGCAGTGCGGACGATCCACAGAGCAGAAGACCGATCAGTATTGTTGCAGGGGCGCGAATAGTCTCCGGTTATTAGCCGCAACACTTGGAGGAGCCAATGCAAATCCAATCCGGACTGCGGACGTCCGGCAGTCTCTGGCCGTCGCGCATCGCAAACTGACCGGAACTACTTCTGTCACCAAAAAGATGGAACCGTCCCACAGCCTCAGCTATACCTTGGACGATGGCGCTCAACCATCAACACCATGATACGCATCGGCAACCAAACCTCATTCGCTGCTGCACCGCTGGAGCCGTTCGATTACGCCGTCGCCAACGGCTTCGATGCCTTCGAGTGGTTCCCAGACAAAAAGCCCGGCGCCGGCTGGGATGAGACCGATCTGGGCGAGGCGCAGCGCCGGCAGATCCGGGAAAGGGCGCGCGAGCGGCAGATGCGGCTCTCGGTCCACGCGCGTTGGCAGGCTGAGCCTTTTCAGCCGGAGACCTTTGAACTGTTCTGGCGAGACCTCGCGCTGGCTCAAGACGTGGCGGCGGTGTCGCTGAATATCCATCTGGCTCACGAGCGGGGAATCTCGGCCTACCTGGAAGCGATCCTTCCATTGATCCGGCGCACCGCCGAAGCCGGCATCCAACTGACCATCGAAAACACACTCGACCAATGGCCCGAGCTGTTCAATGAACTGTTCGCCGCTCTCCGCAGACTCCGCTCGGCACGGGCGGATCACGTCGCTTTGTGCTTTGATCTGGGCCACGCCAATCTCTGCAGCGCCACGCGAAATCGCTACCTGGAGTTTGTGGACCGGTTGGATCCCCAACTGCCAATCGGCCACCTGCATCTACACGAAAACTGGGGCGATGCGGACACCCATTTAACTCTCTTCACCGGTCCGGCCGGCCGTGATGAATCCGGGATTCGCGGCCTGATCAAGCGGCTCCGCAAACGAAACTTCTCCGGCTCGATCATCCTGGAGCAATGGCCCAACCCACCCTCGCTTCTAAATCAAGCCCGCGATCGCCTGCGCCAGATGCTCGGTTCCGACCCCGGTGGCGGCACTCCCGCCGGACGGGAACCTAACTTGCCTCCGGCCACCGAGCGCGCCGGTACCAAACCTTCCGCCGACCCGCACGATCATGGATCGCGCCTCAGGGAACCGACTCCGGCGCCCCACGGTCAGCCGGAGGAAAGCGCATTTCTCCAAACCCTGGTTGCCGCCGACCAACGCTCCAGAAGCTGGCGCGAGAAACTCGATGTCGTGCGCGATCTCCTCGTCCAGCGCAGTCCCCCTCGTCAACCAGGCGCCAGCCACCCGGCTCCAATCGAGGAGCGACTCGCTTATATCGCCATTTACCTCCGATTTCTCAATTCCCGTCAAATCCCTTGCCAAGAAGATGGTCGCCACTTTCGTCCCTCACATCACGCACGCACTGCCCTCAAGATTCAGCAGCACCTCGCCCGGATCACGGTTCCGGCCAACGCATTTCTGGTTCGCAAGATCTACCCCTGGCTGCCTTCCACCGCCGAACCCTTCCAAAGAGCCGAGCCGCTCACCCGCATTCGCGACATCGCCCATCGCAACGACATCCCTTCCGAGCTAAAAGGCGAAATCAAGCGCACGCTCCAAAACAAACTGCATCGCTGCGCCGGCCCGGAGGATCTCGCCACCTCGCAAGCCTTGCTCGACCGCATCACTGCTCAGGGGGCGGACTATTCCGCCGCCTTCGTCGACCAATTCAAGATCTTCCATGACGAACTGAAAGAGTTCTTTAACGCCCGCTCGCTCGAAGAACGGTTGCATGCCCTGCTTCCAACCGCCGCACCGAGCCGGGCCGCGTTGATCCGTTCCTTCCTGGTCCGGAAAGAGTCCGCTTCCTCTCTCCAGCAACAACTGGATGCGCTCACCGCTCTGACCGATTTACGGCGTGACTTCCATGACACGTCGACAAAGAACCTCGAGGCCGCGACCGACGACGCGTTGCACACCGACATTGAGCTCGAAAACTTCGCCTTCGCATTGCTGAGCAATTTGACCAACGGCCTGCAAGCCGAGGTCCGCGTTCCACTTGCCGACGCGGCTCCGCCACCACCGTGGTCTCCTCTGCTCCACGCACTTTCACTCTCCGCTGAAAACCTCCGGCTTAGCCACCTCGAACCCGAGGAGAGCGGCGCCATCGCCTCGGAATCGCGGGCTTGGAACCAGGAGTTCGAGCGAGCGAACCGTGAGCACCTGCTTCGCCTCAAAGCGACCGCGGATCGCGCCCGGCGTCTGGCCGAAGATCACAGCCAGCGCATCCTCGCGCTGTTTCCACCTCGCGCCGAAAAGCTGGGACGCGCCCTCGGCGTCGCCGATCAGGCCATTCTCCTGTTCAGCGAGGACGAACTGCGGCGCCACATCATTTTCCAATTCGCGAAATTGACCTCGCTGCTCCTGAGCTGGCTTCGCCGCGACCTGGCGCTGCCACCTTGGGATGTCCTCGTGGGCGGCGTGGCCACTGGCCGCGTGCTGGTCCTCCACACACTTTCGGCATCGGATCAACAGTCGCCGGAGGCGCGGGTGGTCCTGCTCGACCAAGCAACTGGCGACGAAGAGATTCCCCCCGGCATAGCCGGCATCGTGCTGGCGCACGACATGCCTCACCTCTCGCATCTTGGAGTTCGCGCGCGGCAGGCCGGCGTGGTTTTTGTGACCAGCGAGGAAACGGCCGGCTTTGAACAGCTCAAGGCGCTCGCAGGCCGGCTGGTGAAGCTGACTGCGACCGCCGAAAAGGTGGATTGCCAGGCGCTTCCAGCCATTGCCCCCGCGGCTCCTGGGGACCAGAAGGACGCGGAGCACCCGAAGACCCCGGCATCGCGCGCGTCGGCCAAGGTTTCTTTGGCGGGTCAAAGGCATGCCGTTCAACTGAGCCCTGAACCGACGTGCCTCCCGTTGGAACAAGTGACTCTCGAAACGGTCGGCCACAAAGCGGATGGCACCAGGCGATTGGCCGAATTGACGGTCAGAAGCCGGGCCGACTTCAAAGTTCCCTCCGGCCTGGCGATACCCTTTGGCGTCCTTGAGGCGGCCCTGCGTAAAGACCCGCGCGTCGAAAGCGAATACCGGCGCCTGTCCGGCGGTTTCGACCAGTTGCCTCAAGCGGAGTGGGCCACGGCGGCGGCGGGCCTGCGGAACCTGATACAGAATCTCCGAGTGCCGCGCGAGGTTCTCGCTGAAATCGCCAAGCGATTCGGGCCCGAGGCACGCTTGATGGTACGCTCCAGCTCCAACTGCGAGGATCTGCCTGAGCTGGCGGGAGCCGGCCTTTACGAGTCAGTCCCCGACGTCACGCCAGCAAATGCAGCCGCGGCGATCCGCACCGTCTGGGCCTCGCTGTGGACCGACCGAGCGGCAGTTAGCCGCCGCCAAACGGGTATTCTCCACGAGCACGCCCACATGGCCGTGCTGATCCAGGCCATGGTCTCCCCGGATCTGTCTTTTGTTCTTCACACCGTCAACCCCATCAACCGAAACACCGCCGAAGTTTATGCCGAGCTCGCCCTCGGCCTGGGTGAAACCCTCGTCTCCGGAGCCACGCGCGGGAATCCTTATCGGCTCGTTTGTGATAAAGCACCGGGCGAGGCGCGCACGCTCGCCTTCGCCAATTTCAGCTCGGGGCTCCGGCCCAAGGCGGGCGGGGGTTTGTCGCGAGAGAGGATTGACTATTCAACCGTGCCATTTTCGCGCGATGCTGAACTGCGTCGCAAACTGGGCCGACGACTCGGCGCGGTCGGCCGGTTGATCGAAGCCGCATTCGGGACCCCGCAGGATATCGAAGGCGCGGTGGTCGGTAGTGACCTCTGGCTCGTCCAGGCACGCCCCCAGCAGGGGCTTCTCGTTACGCGCCCATGACTGTTCAACCGTGGATGACCAAGCCGAGCCTCAGCGTTTTTTCGGTCCCCGCTACTCCTTCTCCTGCACGGATTCCAACTCGCCACCGCTTGGGGTCACCATCGCTCGGCGCGTCTCAGATTTTGAGCCGGCTCTGAGCGAAACACCAACACCCAAACCCCCATTTCCAAGATTGCGTTGTGGCGTTCCGTTCGCGTAGCTTCTCCCCTCTGTGAAAAACGCCCTGACCAAGCGCCCGCCGCGCGTGGGCTTGATCTCGCTCGGTTGCGCCAAGAATCTGGTGGACGCCGAGATTATGCTCGGCTCGCTGCTTAGGCAGGGCGTCGAAATCACCAACGATGCCGCCAGCGCCGACGCGCTGATCGTTAACACCTGCTCGTTCATCGACTCAGCGCAGGAGGAAAGCATCGAAGCCATCCTCGAATCGGCGCAACTGCGTGAGGCGCACAATCGCGGCCAGGCGCTGATCGTCTCCGGTTGTTTGCCGCAGCGGTTTCGAGACCAATTGCCCGCCGCGTTGCCGGAAGTGGACGCATTCATGGGCATCGACCAGGTCGCGGAAGTGACCGAGGTGGTGCAACGGGCGCTGCAACACCGTGCCGAGCGAATCCGGAATCCCGATGTGATCGGGAAAACTCGAAATAACACATCCAAAGCTGCCGCCCGTGTTGCCAAACTCGGACGGCATGCCGGGGGAACAACCCAGGATGACCTTCGCCGGGTGGAGGTCAACCTGCGTCCGAGTTACATCCCGGACTTTGCCACGCCGCGCTTTCGCCTGACGCCCCGGCACTTCGCTTACGTCAAAATCGCCGAAGGCTGCAATCATCCGTGCAGCTTTTGCATTATCCCCAGGATGCGCGGCGGTCATCGCAGCCGACGACTGGCCGACATCGTCACCGAAGCGCGGCAACTCATCGCTAACGGCGTCAAAGAGCTGAACCTGATCTCGCAGGACTCGACTTATTACGGGCTGGATCTTCGACCGACCCGCGCCGGCTCCATCGCGTCGCCAGCGAGATTCGACGCCGCGGCCAAGGCGTTGCCGGCCGATGCGCCGACGCTTTGCGGGTTGCTGCGTGAACTCAATGGGCTGCCGGGTGATTTCTGGGTTCGGTTGCTCTACACGCATCCGGCGCATTGGACGGATGAATTGATTCGAACCATTGCCGAATGCCCGAAGGTGGCGCGCTACGTGGACATGCCGCTGCAACACATTCACGACAACATGCTGGAACGAATGCGGCGCGAAACGTCGCGGGAGTACATCGTGGATTTGATCCGGAGAATCCGCGAGGGCATTCCGGGCATCGCCCTGCGCACGACGTTCATCGTCGGTTTTCCTGGCGAAAGCGAAGCCTGTTTTCAGACGCTGCTCGATTTCATCCGCCAAACGCGATTTGAACGGCTCGGCGTGTTTACCTATTCGCGCGAAGCAGGGACGCGGGCGGCGAAAATGGAGAACCAGGTCGCGGCCCGGGTCAAACGACGACGCCGTGACCAGGCCATGGCTGAACAACTCAAAGTGGCGCGACAGATCGCAGGATCATTTGTCGGCCGGACCATCAAGGTGCTGGTTGAAAAGAACGCCAGCGCCACGGATCTTCAACTCGCCAGCATCAACTCGTGGGAACACGGGCTCCTCCGCGACGCCGCGACGGAAGATTCGCCGCTCGCCGGTGGCCGCTTTCTCGTTGGCCGCGGGGAAGCGGACGCGCCGGACATCGATGGCCGCGTTTATGTGCGAGCCAGGCTGCGGCAAGGCGAATTCGCCCGAGTGAAGGTCATCGGCCATACCGATTACGATTTGATTGCCGAGCCAGCGAGCCTTTGAACTTTCTGCTTTGCCGCCGCCGACCCCAAACAGGATGGGAATCGGATTATCTTTGAATGAATTTACCGAACAAACTGACGCTCGCCCGCTTCGTCTTCACCATCTTTTTTCTCGCAGCCATGTTCTGGCGTGCTGCGTTCAGCGACACGGTCGCACTGGTCCTGTTTGGCGTGGCGAGTCTGACCGACTACTACGACGGCAAGATTGCCCGGCGCGACAAGCTCATCACCAACTTCGGCACGCTCATGGACCCGCTGGCGGACAAGATCATGACCTGCTCGGCGTTCATCGCGTTTGTCGGTCGCGGGACCGTGCCGGCCTGGATGGTGGTGATCATCGTCGCGCGCGAGCTGGCCATCACCGGGTTGCGGCTCCTGGCCGCGACGAAGAATGTCGTGCTGGCGGCGGAGGGTTACGGCAAGCACAAAACCGTCTCACAGATCGTGGCGATTATCACGCTGCTGCTGGCCGAGAGTTTCGGTGAGTGGGGAGATTGGGCGGAACGGGTTTTCAAACCGTGGGTGCCGGCGCTGGCTCAAATTTCACTTTGGGTGACGGTCATCCTCACGTTCACTTCCGGCGCGTTGTATCTCTGGCGCAATCGCCATTTGTATTTGAAGGATCTGTGAGTTAGCGTCGCCTGCATGGAAACCGCGGCGCTTGGGGAATCGATGCTGGGCATCCTCGGTTTGAACGGCGATGAACTGCTCTTGATGGCCGTAATCGTCGTCTTTCTATTTGGCGCTAACAGGATTCTCCCTTTCGTGCGGGGATTGAGACAAGTTAGCAAACAAATCCTCCGCGAATCCCGCAAGGCTGGCTACGAGGCCGGAAAATCCGTGGGCGCCGGCATGGGCAAGCCGGTGGCTGATGCGCTCACGCATTCAAACCAGACCTGGGAATCTCAAGACCCGCCCGCGCTGCGACTGCGACGAATCAGGAAGCAAATGAAAGATCAGTTCATCTTGTGGATCGCCCAGGGGTTCGGCGTCGGACGCATTCCGTTCGCGCCCGGCACGTTCGGCTCTCTGGTCGGGCTGCTCTGGTTTGCCGTGCTGTTGTTGCCGGGAAATCCTTGGGTCGGCCTGGTCGGAATGATCGTTGGGATCTTCCTTTCTGTCGGGCTCTGCGGCGCTGCGGAACGCATTTTAGGCCGGACCGATCCTGGCTCGGTGGTGCTGGACGAGATTGTCGCCATCCCGCTTTGCTTCGCCGTGTGGGTGGGTGAATACCACTGGCGGCACGGCGTCCTGCCGCCGCCGGGATTTTTTTTCAGCCCCGCCGCCTGGCCGTTGACAGTGGCAGTCTTCGCGGCGTTTCGTCTCTTCGACGTGCTGAAACCGTGGCCGGTGCGCCAAAGCCAGTCTTTGCCAGGCGGTTGGGGCGTGACGATGGATGACGTGCTGGCGGCGGTTTATGTAAATCTTCTGGCGACCCTGGCTCTGCTACTGCCCAATTAAGGGTACCTCCATTGCGCAACAAAGGATGGTCGGCAGCCGTCCAACGTCTGAGACTTCCCAAAACCATGGATGTCGCCAGATACCGCCGGATAACCGCCTACCAAACTTTGTCGCATATGCGACAAAGTTTGGTAGAGCTCAAGCCACGCTGCTTGCTTGCCGATGGGCCCGCTGTCAGGATTTTGCCACCGCTAGTTTTCGATTGAATGCGACCGCGTCCTTGTAG
>Ga0068863_100008143_pt1 | contig 10234 bp, 9 predicted proteins | sample KBSSwiS62_FD_66596 | JGI IMG/M metagenome (GOLD analysis project Ga0068863, IMG submission 66596) | Switchgrass rhizosphere microbial communities from Kellogg Biological Station, Michigan, USA - KBS Switchgrass S6-2 | ecosystem: Host-associated > Plants > Roots > Rhizosphere > Soil ...
CTGCTCGTCCGACATGGACTCCCGCCATTCAGGCATTGCCGTCATCTTGATGCCGTTGCGGACGATCCATTCCAGCTCGCGCGGCTTCCACTGCTGGGCCGCGTCGAGAAGATAGGCTGGCGTCGGGTTCAGCCCATTCACCCACTGCTCGCGCGCCACCGCCGGCGCGCCGTGGCAAGCCACGCAATGCTCTTCATACTGGCAAAAGCCACGGATCGCCTGTTCACTCGAAACACGCGTCTGCAGAAAAACGCCTGGCGCGTGTCGCTTGACTGAATTGATCATCGTCTCGTGAGTGATCCACTCCATCGCCCGGCTGTGCGGACGTGAGGCAGCGATGTTGAACAGACCCGATTTCACATAGGCGACGCCAATCAGCCCCGCAGCGACGCCCAAGAGGATCGCGGCCGAGACACTGCGCTCAATCAGTCGCCAACGGGTCACCGCTCAACCGAACGCTTCAACCTTGCTCTCGATGCACCGGGAACAATGTTGCTGGAGCGGCTTTGCTGGTCTGAAGCTGTGGATAAGTGAGTCTTTCGGGCGACACTCATCCCCACTTTTTTCGCGCACGTTAACTTTTTCCCTTGGCTTGCGACTCGCAATGATTCAAAGATTCATCGTGAAGGCTCAACGCGTTGCGGTGTTTGGGGGAGGTTTGGGAACATGAGCATCGATTTCATCCGGCCCGAGGTCGACGAGCTTCGCCCTAGGATCAGCGTGATCGGGGTTGGCGGTGCTGGCGGCAACGCCATCGCCAACATGATGAACGCCGACGTGCAGGGGGTCGACTTCGTGGTCGCCAACACCGACGCCCAGGCGCTCAATCATTCGACCGCTGACAGGCGGATTCAGCTGGGCATCAAGATCACCCAAGGCCTCGGCGCGGGTTCGCGACCGGAAATCGGCCGGGCTGCTGCGGAAGAGACGATCGACGAGATCATTCAGGCGCTCGATGGTGCGCACATGTGCTTCATCGCCGCCGGCATGGGCGGCGGCACCGGCACCGGCGCCGCGCCCGTCATCGCCAAGGCCGCGCGCGACAAGGGCATCCTGACCGTCGGCGTGGTCACGAAACCATTCGCTTTCGAAGGCGCGCGCCGCGCCCGCTCGGCTGACTCGGGCATTTCCGAGCTGCAGCAGCATGTCGATACGTTGATCGTGATCCCGAACCAGAATCTCTTCCGGCTCGCCAATTCGGAAACGACCTTCAAGCAGGCGTTCGAAATGGCCGACGAAGTGCTTCAGCAGGGCGTCCGTGGAATCACCGACCTGATGGTCATGCCCGGCCTCATCAACCTCGACTTCGCCGACGTCCGCTCGGTGATGAGCGAGATGGGCAAAGCGATGATGGGCACCGGCGAAGCCGACGGCGACAACCGCGCCATCGAGGCGGCCGAGAAGGCCATCTCCAACCCGCTGCTCGACGGGGTCAGCATGAAAGGCGCCAAGGGGGTCATCATCTCGATCACCGGCGGCGAGGACATGCGCCTGATGGAAGTGGACGAGGCCGCGAGCCACATCAAGGAGCTGGTCGACCCCGACGCGAACATCATCTGGGGTTCGGCGTTCAACAATGACCTCGGCGGCAAGATCCGCGTGTCCGTGGTTGCGACGGGCATCGAGGCCGAAGTCGGCGTCCAGCCGCAGCCGGCTAAGGTGTTCAGCTTCCCCGCGCGGCAGACAGCTGTGACCCAGACGGCGGCGCCAAGCGAGGCGGGGCGCGAGGAAACTCCGGTCGAAACGGCAGCCGACGAGGGCGACGAGGAGCTTCTGCTCGGTGCCGACGATATTCTAACGAGCCCGGTTGGCCCCACGCCGATCGCACCGCCGGAAGACGAGGATGATGCCGAGGCGCCAGCCGCGAGCGGCGGCGGAACGCTCTTCGAACGTATGTCGAACATCGCGCGTGGCGCGCCCAAGGCGCAGCTCGACACTGACGAAGATGACGCGAAGCCCGGGTTCAAGCGGGATCCGATCGACATTCCGCGCTTTTTAAATCGTCAGAACAACCAATAGTCTTGTCGACATTGATGATGGGCAGTCCGTGAGGGCTGCCCTTTTTCATGTTTTCATCCACCAAAACGACCGAACCGCCGTTTCGGCCGCACGGCTCACCGTAAACCCTCTAGGCAGAAAGCTTCCGGCAAGATTCCATGCGCCACCTGGAGGGACGATGCGGGGATTATTGCACATTCGATTGGGCTGGGCGTTAGCTTCGTGCACGTCCGTACTCATCGCGGCGCCTGTTGCCGCGCAGGGCAGCTATTCGCCTTACAATGAGAGCCCGGCGGCGGCGCTCGCGCGCTACGTCCGGACGCTCGCCTCTGATCCCAAGGAATTCGACTCCCTAATCGGCGCAGGCAAGGCCGCGCTCGAACTCGGCGATACACAGGCGGCCGCCGGGTTCTTCGCCCGCGCCGACGAGGTGAATCCCCGAAGCCCTATGCCGCAGGCCGGCATGGGCGCCGTCGCTGTTGCGAACGGTGAGCCGCAGGGCGCGCTTCCCTATTTCAAACGCGCGCAGCAGCTTGGACTGCCGCTTGCGAGCTTCGCCTGCGACCGCGGCCTGGCCTATGACCTGATGGGCCAGCAAACACAGGCGCAGTCGGACTATCGCGTAGCGCTCAGCGGTCGCGACGCCGACGAAGCGCGGCGCCGTCTAGCGCTAAGCCTTGCCATCAGCGGTAATCGCAACGACGCGCTGCAGATCTTGGCGCCTCTCTCCGGCAAGGGCGACAGCGGGGTCGCCAGGGTTCGCGCTTTCGTTCTTGCCCTGACCGGCGATCCTAATTCGGCGATGAAGGCGATCGACGCGGCGATGCCCGGCAGCTGGACACGGGTCGCCCCCTTCCTGCAGCGTCTGCCAGGACTCAATTCCGGCCAGAAAGCTGCCGCTGTAAATCTCGGTCTCTTCCCCGATTCAGGCGGTCCGGCTTATGCCTTTGCTGCGCCAGCCGCTGCCAATGCATCGGTGGGCACCGACCGCCTCTCTGGCATCGATGAATTCCTGCGCCCGAACGCGCCAGCTACCGCGCCGATTCCTGTCGTGCAGCAGGGTTGGCAGCAGCCGCGACCGGTGCAGACCGCTTACGTTCGGCCTCCTGCGGTGCAGCGGATGGCCGCAGTCGCTTTCCAGCCCAAAGTCTGGCTGCAACTCGCCAGCGCCAGCAATTCGGACGACCTCGCAGGGCGATTCCAGCGCCTGAAAGCCAAGGATCCCGGCCTCTTCGAGGGCATCAAACCCTATGTCGCCCGGAGCGGCGATGGGTCTCGACTGGTGATTGGGCCGTTCCGCGGGACTTCGGACGCAGAGCTATTTGCCGAGGATCTGGAGAGCATCGGCGTCTCGCCGATGAAATGGACCAATTCACAAGCGGACAGGATTGCGCCACTCGCTACTGAATGAGTCTTCCTCCGGCGATTGCCGCCATTCCCGCTAAATCGCGCGGACGTCTTCATCCTGAAGCCGATTCGGGGCCACGCGGCCCTCGCGACATCTTCCAGCGCGACAGAGATCGGCTGATCCACTCCGTCGCCTTCCGCCGCCTTCGACACAAGACTCAGGTGTTCGTCGCGCCCGACGGCGACCATTACCGTGTCCGCCTGACCCACAGCATCGAGGTGGCGCAGATTGGGCGGACCATCGCCCGAGCGCTCGGTCTCAATGAGGACCTGACTGAGGGACTGTGTCTCGCCCACGATTTTGGCCACCCGCCTTTCGGCCATGCGGGTGAAGACGCACTGAACGCCGCGCTCACAGACGCGGGCGGATTCGACCACAACGCCCATACGCTCCGCATCGTCACAAAGCTGGAAACGCCTTATCCCGATTTCCACGGACTGAACCTCAGCTGGGAAGCACTCGAAGGTTTCGCCAAACATAACGGACCGATCGCCAACCCGAGCTGGGCGATGGCCGAAGCCAATGAAGAATGGGACCTCGAGCTCGACAGCTGGCCGAGTCTTGAGGCGCAAGTTGCCGCGATTTCCGACGACATCGCGTACGACAACCACGACATCGACGATGGTCTTCGGGCAGGTCTGCTCGACATGGACGAGCTCCTCGAGTTGCCACTGATCAGGCGGCTGTGGGATGCAATTGACGAGCGGCATCCCTGCATTTCGACTGAGAAGCGCCAGCGGGCGCTCGTACGCGACATGATTGGTCATATGGTCGGTGATGTGCTCGTTGAAACCGAACACCGCGTCCGCGACTCCGACGTCGAGACGATCGAGGACGTTCGCTCGGCCGGCAAACCCCTTGCGGGTTTCTCCGAGAGCCTCGCCGCACAAGAGCGCGAGCTCAAGCGTTTCCTGCATGCGCGTCTCTACGACCTCCCCGAACTGAGGCCGGTCCGCAAGGAAGCGGAGCGCGTGGTTGCCAATCTCGCAACGGCTTACCGCGCAAAACCGACACTGCTGCCGTCGGCGTGGCGACGCGACGGCGATGTGGTTCAACAGCTCCGCAATACAGGTGACTTCATTGCCGGTATGACCGACCGCTTCGCCATAGCCCGACACGAAGAGCTCGTCGGCCCCGTCAGCCTGCCGGCGAGCCGCTTCTAAGGAACACCCGGCTAAATTCCGCTTCAGAGGCAGTTCCGCTAATCCTGGCCTGAGCAACGGAAGCTTTTTCTTAACCGCCAGCGCCGATCTTCGGTCCGTGGAGTTCGAGCGGAACATACGGCTGTCGGCAATTGCCACTGCGCTGCTTCTGGGTGCCAGCAGCGTCGTCGCGGCGTCGCGCGAGCCGTTGATCGTCACGGAGCTGACGGACCCGGCGTTAGTCCCGCTGTCCGGCCCAGAAAGCTCGAAGGATCAAACTCTCGACGATGTCACTGCGCGCTTCAGCCTCGCCATTGCGCAGGCGATCCAGTCGCAGCAGCGCACGATCGAGCAGGCGTGCCGATCGCGCGCGCCGGTCGAAGGTGCTGCACAGTTCGATTGGCAAGCCAACTGCGCGTACCGGCGGCACTGACTAGCTTCACGAGGGTGACGCGCGCGCATCGCTGCGCTAGAGGCGCCGCTTTCCAGCAGCGGTGCATAGCAATTGAGCCTCTACGCCCGATATGCCGCGCTCCTCGACGGAGTGCTCGATGATCTCGTTGCCGGCGGCGTGCTGCCGGCGGAGCTCAATCGCAAGAACGTGACGGTCGAGCCGCCGCGTGATCCTTCGCACGGCGATCTTGCGACCAATGCGGCGATGGTGCTCGCCAAATTCGCGGGCACCAACCCGCGCTCGCTTGCGGATACCGTTCGGCTAAAGCTTGGTGCGCTTCCCGACGTTACCGCAGTCGAGGTCGCGGGCCCCGGCTTCATCAACCTGCGGCTCTCAGACAACGCCTGGCGCGCCGAGTTGCAGACGATCCTTGTCGAAGGGGAGGGGTACGGTCTTTCGAGCGTCGGCAACAACGAGCGGGTGAACGTCGAATATGTGTCGGCCAACCCGACTGGGCCGCTGCACATGGGCCATTGCCGCGGGGCGGTGGTCGGCGACAGCCTGGCGCGGCTGCTCGAAGCCGCCGGCTTCCGAGTCACGAAAGAATATTACGTCAACGACGCCGGCGCGCAGGTCGATACGCTCGCTCGATCGGTGCACCTCAGGTACCGCAAAGCTCTCGGCGAGACCATCGGTGCGATCCCCGAGGGCATGTACCCCGGCGAGTATCTGATTCCGATCGGAGAGATTTTAGCAGCTGAATACAGCGACCGATATGTTGGCAAGCCCGAGGGCGACTGGCTGCCGGTGTTCCGCGAGGCCGCGATCAAGGCCATGCTCGACCTGATCCGAAACGATCTCGGGCTGCTCAACATTCATCATGATAAGTTCTCGTCCGAAGCCGAGGTCCAAAAGAGCGGGGCAGTCGATGAGGCGCTGGAAGTGCTGCGCTCGAAGGGACTCGTCTACGAGGGAATGCTGGAGCGGCCCAAGAGCCTCGATCCGCACGACGGGTGGGAGCCCGTCGAGCTGACCCTGTTCCGTTCGACCCGGTTCGGCGACGACCAGGACCGGCCGATGAAGAAGTCCGATGGCAGTTGGACCTATTTCGGCGCTGACGCGGCCTATCACTGGCAGAAGGCGCAGACCGCCGATCACCTCGTCAACATCTGGGGCGCCGATCACGCCGGCACCGTTAAACGCGTGCAGTCGGCGGTGAAGGCGCTGACGGACGGCCGCATCGATCTCGACGTCAAGTTGATCAATATGGTCCGGCTGTTCCGCGGCGGTGAGCCCGTGAAGATGAGCAAGCGTGCGGGCGATTTCGTGACGCTCGCCGAAGTAGTGAACGAAGTCGGCCGCGACGTCGTCCGCTTTATGATGCTCACCCGCCGCGCCGACGCGCCGCTCGACTTCGACTTCACGAAGGTTGTCGAGGCGTCCAAGGACAATCCGGTTTTCTACGTGCAGTACGCGCATGCGCGGATCAGCTCACTGAAGCGTAAGGCCGCAGACGCGGGGGTCGATCTCTCGGCCGAAGCTGATCTGTCGTTGCTGGATCAAGAAGAGCTCGCGTTGGTCAAGCGTGCGGCGCAATATCCTCGCATCATCGAGGGCTCGGCGCTAACGCACGAGCCGCACCGGATCGCCTTCTATCTCTACGATCTTGCCGCCGAGTTCCATGCTTTGTGGAACCGCGGCAACGATGACCCGAGCCGGCGCTTCCTCATTGAAAATAATCCACAACTTTCGCGCGCGCGTCTGGAACTCGCGATGGGAATCGCGCAGATCATCCGCAGCGGCCTTGATTTGATGGGGGTCGCCGCAACCGAGGAGATGCGCTGATGAGCCGCGTTGATGCGGCGGCCGCGAGTGACCGGCTGCCGTGGCTTACGGACGAACCGCAGGCGAAGCCGAAGCCGGCGAAGGGCGCCGGTGGCGCTGTTTTTGGTTGGGCGGTCGCCCTCATGGCTGGCGTAGCGGGCGCCGGCTTCTGGCTAGGGACCCGCAGCGTTGACGAACGACCGGCCGTGCCCGCGCCTCCGCTGACCTCCACGACCATTCCGCTACCCGAAGCCCGGAGGCCGCAGCAGGAGGTCCGGATACCGGCCCAGCCGGAAGTGCGGCCTGCGCCTGCTCCCGAAGTGCGCCAATCGCCGGCTCCGGAAGTTCGAATTGCGCCGCCGGGACCGGCTGAACGAGCAGCTGCGCGATCTACTACTTCCGACGACGAAGCGGTGCATGCGCCGGTTGAGCAAGTGACACCTGCGCCCAAGCCGGTGATCGCTGCGCCCACGCCGAAGCCATTACCGTTAAGGCCATGGCAGCCTCGGGTGGTCGCCGGCGCTGCCGGCAGGCTCGTCGAAATCGGCGCGTTCGGCTCTGTGCCGCAAGCCAAGCTCGGCTGGCGATACATGGTTCGCTCCTATCCGGCGATGACTCGCCTCCCTGCCGTGGTAAGGCCCGACCGTAATTCGAGAGGCCGCGTATTCTACCGGTTCCGCGTCGGCACGACTTCGCAGGCGCATTCGGAGATCCTATGCCAGCGCATGCAACGGATTCATCTGAGCTGCGCCGTCGTCGATTTGCCTTGGAAGGCGAAGGTCGAGCGGTGAGCGACGAACGCTCCTTCGACGAGCCGCTGCCTTGGCTCGCGCCCGTAGAGGACGAGGATGAGCCGCGCGGCATTTCCGCGCGCCGAATGGTTGCCGCGCTGGTCGTCGTGCTGCTCGCCGGCTTGATCGTTGCCGGGACCTTCTTCTGGCTGGGCCGCCGTGACACCGCCGTCAACGGCCCGCCCGAGCTGATTCAAGCGCCGGCCACACCGTATAAAGTCAAGCCGCCCACGGCCGGCGGGCTCGACATCAGCGGCGAGAGCCAAACAGCGTTCGAAACCAGCGCCGGCGAGGACAAGGATTCACAGCTCGACCTCAACAAGCTCCCCGAGACGCCGGTCGCCAAGCCGGTGAAGGAGCACCCGAAGACCATTCCGCCGAACGAGACCAAGGCGCCGGTCAGAGAAGCTCCGGAGCCGAAGCCGAGTGGTGCGCCAGGCACCGTGGTGCAACTCGGTGCCTTCGCCAACCAGGCGCAGGCGGAGCGGGCTTGGACCGCACTCTCTGCTCGCTTCCCGAGCGTTGCGGCGCTCAACAAGATGGTTTTGCCATTCTCAGGTGGGATCCGGCTGCGGGCCGCCGTTGGTTCGCCGGCAGCGGCCAAGCAGGTGTGCCAGACCTTGAAGGCCGCCGGCGAGAATTGCTTCGTCGCGCAATAATGCAGGCGGTGATCTACGGACTTGAAGGCTTCACGCTCACCGATTGCGAGCGCGCCTTCTTTCGCGATGCGGAGCCGGCGGGATTCATCCTGTTTCGCCGGAACTGCGAGAATCAGAACCAGCTGCTGCGTCTTACGGATTCGCTGCGGGAAATCATCGGCCGCGACGATGTCCCGATACTGATCGATCAAGAGGGTGGTCGGGTGGCGCGGATGCAGCCGCCCGAATGGCCGGCATTTCCCGCGGCTGAGAAATTCGCCAATCTCTACCATGCGGCGCCTTCGTCGGCGATCGAAGCGGTGCGCGCGAATGCGCGGGCGCTGGCGCTCATGCTGCGCTCGTGCGGGATCAACGTGAACGCGCTTCCGCTGCTCGACGTTAGACAGGAAGGCGCGACTGACATCATCGGCGACCGGGCGCTTGGGTCCGACCCAATGCAAGTCGCCGCGCTCGGCCGCGCGGTGCTCGACGGAATGGCTTCGGCGGGCGTGGTTGGGATCATCAAGCACATGCCGGGGCATGGCCGCGCCCTGGTCGACAGCCACAAGGAGCTGCCGGTGGTCACAGCCGGCGCGGAGGAGCTCGAGACGGATCTCGAACCGTTTGAGCGCTTGGCATCAGCGCCGATGGGAATGACCGCGCATGTGGTCTACACCACATGGGATTCCGAACGGCCGGCGAGCCTGTCGCCGACCGTCATCCGCGACATCATTCGCGAGCGCATCGGCTTCGATGGCTGGTTGATGAGCGATGATCTCGGGATGGAAGCGCTTCAGGGAGACTTTGCGAGCCGCGCAGCTGGAGTCATTGCGGCCGGTTGTGACATCGCGCTGCACTGCTCGGGCAGCATGGAGGAGATGGTCGCGGTGGCCTCGGCAGTTCCGCCGATGAGCGCCCAGGGCCACGACCGCCTTGCGCGCGCGATGGCCAGCACGCGCCTCGACTTCGATGCGGTCGATTTTGCCGAGGAAATCGCCAAGCGGGACACGTTGCTCGCACAGGTCTAGTTATCCCCAAGAGAATGTGGCTCAATCTTCGCAGCGCCACAACTAATAGCTATTATGCCTGTCGTGGACGAGGATTTCGAGGAACGGCCGGTCCGCCAGTCGGATGAGCTCAATCTGACCCTCGACGGGTGGGAGGGACCGCTCGACTTGCTCCTCAACCTCGCCCGCGCTCAGAAAGTCGACCTCGCGCAAATTTCGATCCTGCAGTTGGTCGAGCAGTATTTGGCCTATTTGGCGGAAGCGCGGGCGCTGAAGCTCGAGATTGCCGCCGACTATCTCGTGATGGCGGCCTGGCTCGCCTATCTCAAATCCTGTTTGCTGCTGCCCAAGGACCCGGAACAGGATCCCAGTCCGGAAGAGATCGCGCTCCGGCTCCAGCTGCGCCTGCAGCGACTCGATGCGATGCGCGAGGTGGGCGCGCGCCTTCTCGGCCGCGACCGGATCGGACGCGACGTATTCCTGCGCGGCGCGCCGGAGGGCCTGCGGCTTGTGCGCAAATCAGCTTGGCAGGTGCGCGACTTCGACCTGTTCGCCGCCTACGGGGTTGTGCGTGCACGCACCCAGCCAGCGATGCATGTCGTCCATGCCCGCTCCGTGATGACTCTGGACGAAGCAATCGAGCGGGTCGCCAAGATGATCGGAATGGCGCTCGACTGGACCTTCCTCGAAACATTCCTGCCCTTGACCCACGACCCGCAATTCCGCCGCTCTTGCCTTGCCTCCAGCTTCCTCGCCGCGCTCGAACTTGCCCGCCGCGGCCGCCTTGACATCGCGCAGGACGAACCATTCGCGCCGATCAAGCTGAGGGCGGCCGCCTGATGGACGAGCTGATGCGTGCGATCGAAGCGACCCTGTTCGCCTCGGTGACTCCGCTCAGCATTGAGGAGATTGGCGAGCATGTCGGCGAGGGTGAGGTCGAGATCGCGCTCGGCCGGCTCACTCAGCACTATGAAGGCCGGGGAAACGAGCTTGTCGAGCGCGGCGGGCGCTGGCATTTCCAAACGGCACCGG
>Ga0068863_100008151_pt1 | contig 10231 bp, 8 predicted proteins | sample KBSSwiS62_FD_66596 | JGI IMG/M metagenome (GOLD analysis project Ga0068863, IMG submission 66596) | Switchgrass rhizosphere microbial communities from Kellogg Biological Station, Michigan, USA - KBS Switchgrass S6-2 | ecosystem: Host-associated > Plants > Roots > Rhizosphere > Soil ...
CTAATTGCGATGTTCATTGATCTCTTCAACAGCGCGGACGGCGTTAACTTCATAAACCAGTTATTCACCACGACTAATGATATCTTGAAGACACTCGGTCCAGCGATGATCGCGTTGGCGGGTGCATTCATGAACATCGCAGTCGCCGCGCTTCCGACAATTAAGACTCTTGCGGACAAGTTCTCGGGGCTGCTGCTGCGCTTCGCAGAGTTCATCAATAAGTCGATCGAGAACGGATCGTTTCAGAAGTTTATCGACGACGCACTCGTGGCACTTAAACAGATTGGCGACCTGGGTGGCGCTATCCTTGACTTTTTCGGCGCGTTATTTACGCCGGCTACCATCGAGGGCGGCGCGATTCTTCTGCAGTTACTCACCGACATCTTTAGGGTGATCACTGACTTTCTTAATTCAGAGGACGGACAGAAGTTTCTCAAGGATCTCACACAGCTCGGTATTGTAACGGCATTTGTGCTTGGCGGGGTTTTGCTCTTGTTCCTCAAGTTGTTCACGGTAGTTGTGTCGACGATCATTGTGATTCTCGACTTCTTCGGCGTGGTCACGCGGGGCATGGAGCAGATCGGCACGACGTCAGTCAACGCAGGCAACACGATAGTTGACGCGATCGGAAGCGTACCCGGTCGACTACTGGCACTGGGTGGGACATTCGCGGCCGCGGGTAAGTCGTTGATCACTTCGTTTATCGGCGGCTTTCGCAACGCGGGGAACTTCATCAACGACGTCGCAGGTGACATCGTACGAGGCATTAAGACTGGCCTCAATAGGTTCATTGCTACGATCAACTTGGGAATCGCTAACCTCGACGCGCTGCTGCCGTTCTCGCTGTCGCGCATTCCGTCGCTGGCTACCGGCGGAATCGTCGGGGCGCGACCGGGCGGCGTCATCGCGCAGATCGCTGAGGGAGGCCAAGATGAGGTTGTGGCTCCTCTCGGAGATCTCGAGCAGATGATCGTAGACGCGGTCGGTGGTCCGTCGGTAACGTTTGGCGCAGGTGCGATTAATGTCAACTTCAGCGGTACGACGCCGACACCTGAGCAGGCGCGAACCGTTGGTCGAGCTGTGGGTGAAGGTATCATATCTCTTTTGACTCAGCGTAATCTTCGGGCGCAAGTGAGGGCGATTTAAATGGGAAACTATAATCCTCATACGCCGATCATCATGGGTCAAGAGTGGGTGCCAATTCGCGACGCAGCCTATGAACCTGATCAGATCACTGAGTCGGGCTATACGTTTCAACTAAGCGCAGCTACCGCGATCGTATCGGGTGCATTCTGGGTTGAGTCTCCGCCAAGTAAGATTGTTAACTACGTCGCTGAGACGATTAACATCTACCCAGTCGGTGTTGAAGATCAAACTGGACCGATTCGGCGAGTTGTTATTCCCGTATCGAACGCACTGGTCACGGGAAACGGTGAGTCCCTCATAAGCAGTGGTGCCGCTGCGTGGACAAATCCAAGTGATAACGTTACACAGTCGCTGACGACGTTAGTTGGACTTCCAGCCATCGGACTTAACTTTGCGGTAGAGCAGTATGCGCAGGAGCTTCAAGGTAAACGCATCTTAAGCGTTCGATTTCTCTACACAGCAGGCACCGATCTAGACGGAGCGCTAGACTTCATTGAGTTTGCGATCGCCGCCGCGGTTGACGGTGGCACGGGAAGCGATCACTTTAATGACTATCAGTCGTTTGCGGAGGGACCTGCGGCAATCACCTCAGTTGGTGCCTTAGCACTTATAACTGACATTAAGTACGTGGATCTCGGTAACGTAAACATCAATCTCACGGGAACTATTTCATCATCTGGAGATCCATCTGCGCTTGCTCTCCCCTGGCGTTATGATGAGCTTCTACTGTTTTCAACAGTAACTCCTCTTAGTAGTCGTCGAGTAGTGATGATTCATCCGAGTGGTTTCATCATTGTTGATGACTTAGACGGTACCGTCGACTTCGGCTACGGCGCACTTGAAGTTTTCTACTGTGAGGAAACTCGCGTTCGCGTGGGTGGTCGCTTTACAGCGCTGAACGTTGGTCTTCCTGGTCGAGGCACGATTAATGAGGGAGTTAATCTTGTTCCACTGAAAGATCTGAGCTTTGCAACACCTACGGCGTTAGCTGCGGGTGAATATCTTCTTACGCTTGGACATCACGAGGTTAAGCCAACGTTCATTGCACGCGGCGCTCCACGACTTCGTCGGCTTCGTCAACTTTATGAACTGTTAAGTCATCGTGGCGCCGTTATTGACACGCGAGTAATTGAGGGGCAGCAGTTCACCAGTGAGTCGACTGATGAGATCGTTACGATTACGTTGCATACCGCAACGGCGATCGTTACGGGTGTTCACGCGTACGGCACTAGCGTAGGTGCTCCCGTCTACGCTGGACACGCACCGATTCAGGAGGTACTGAACCTCTCGAGCTCTAGCGTGACTGTGACGCAAGTTCGCTTCTACGCTCGTAGGTTTGGCGACACAACGGTACCACTTACTTTTAGCACAACTGGTGGCGGTTCAGTTGTGTCGATCTCGGTAGCTGACTTCGACGCGTTGCCTGAGATCGTGGATGGCTGGCGTGAAGTTAACCTTACTCTACCGAGTGGTGGGTCGACGCAGACCGCAGGTGCTACCTCGACGTGGCAGTGGACCTCCGCCCTAGAGACCGCTGGCAACCAGTGGCAAGTTTTGGCGGCGTCATCTCCGGCGGATCTACGTGACTCTGTGCCAACTGTTGCGCAGACGGGACCTGCGACGTATACACCACCAAGTGGCAGTACGATTGAGTTGACGTGGCAGTCACCGCCTATCAGCGGCACGGCAACTGACTCGACTACCGACGCGGTGCTGCTGTTCTCACAGGAACCACCGGCGGTAACTGGATTCACAGTTAGTGCGACGTCGCAGGCTGTAACGGGTGTCGGCCAGTTCTGCGGTACCGATCCGCGCTGTGTGCCGACGGCAATCCTTGGCAACCGGCTGTCGTGGGCAACGTTCGGGGGTTGTGACAACTTTAACAGAGTAAACACGGATACGTGGGACACATCTTCGAGTGGCCTGCTGTGGACGACTAGTGGTGGTACCGCCACAAACTTCTACGTCGACGGACGCGGCAACATGCTGCTTCCGACGGGCGACACGGCGTCGCGTAACGCGCTGCTTCCGACGACGTTCGGCGACGTCGACCAGTTTGTGACGATATCAACCTCACTGGTGGCTACCGGCGCGGGACTCAACGGCCAGTCACGCTTCCGGGCGGTCGACGGCAGCAACTACTACGTTATGTCGGCAGCGTTCAACACGTCGGCGACCGTCAGCGTCGCGATCTTCCGTGTGCTGGCGGGCGTGTCGACGAACATCAGCGGCTCGGTCGTCATCGGCTCATATCAAGCTGACACGAAGATATACGCTTACATTCAGTTGCGTGGTTCAAGTATCAAGGCCAAGGTCTGGATCGGAGATCGTGACTTACCGCCGGTGAACTGGACGCTCGAGGCGGTCGACACGAGCTTCCCGACGGGGCAGTCGGGTGTACGCGCCACACAGTCGGGTGGCAACACGAACATCAATCCGGTGATCAGCTTCGAGGACTTCAGCGTCATCGACGGCCGTCTCTACGGTGGCGGTCAACTTGAGATCCAGCGACGTGACCCAATCACTGACTGGCAGACCATCATGCTCACCGAGCATCCCGATTGCGTCACATCGTTCGTCGACCTCGAGGCGCGAGTTGGGCAGCTCAGCGAGTATCGAATGCGCACGCTGAATGCCCTGGACTTCGCTGGGCCGTGGGTTACCGGCAGCGCCACGATTCCATCGCCGGGAGTCACCATTAGCGGCGACGGTAACTCACTGTTGATTATGACGAGTAACCAGTCACCTAGCGCTAGCTTGGCTTACACGATGCAGTTCGAGGGTGAGGCGATCGAGCAGTTTATCTTCCCTGAGGTTGACACTCTCCAGCTGCAGCGTATGTTCGGCAGAAACTTCCTCACGGCGTTCCACCCGCTCGAGCGCGGCGGCGAGCAGTTTACTCGAGTGTTACTGGTTAACGCGGCGGCCGTTGCGCTGCCGTCTCTCGGAAACTTCCGCAGCCTACGCGACCTGGGCTGGGCTGACATCGACTACGTCTGTGTTCGTGATGAACTCGGTAACCGCTGGTTCGCGAACGTCGCGGTGCCTGAGGGTTCAGTACGCATGAACCGTACCGTCTACATGGCGGAGGTACGTGTTACCGAGGTTAGCGACACGGCGTCACCAATCGATCCGGTAGGTATCTCATGAGTCGCTGGGCGCGTACGTTAACTCTTGAGTCACTTTTACCGAAGCTCGATCTACTCCCTTACGTCGGACAAAGAACGTCAACCTACAGGTTTGACCTTGTCGACATTAACACGGGATACCGGCGGGAAGTTCATCCATTTCTAGACTCGGTGCCAACTCTATCGCACGACGTAGGGCGTACCATCACGCGGCGGCTCGATAACTTCATACTTGATGCAGATGAATCAGCACTGGTGGACGTTATCACGTCACGTATCGAACCATTTATGGTTTTAGACGGCGAGGACTTTCCACTCGGTCGCTACATGTACAACAGTGAAATTCACATCAAGATTAGTGAGGGAGTAACACACAGCAGTTCAATTACAGATGCGCGTCATCACGACTTAAATCATAGACATGGTGAAATCTCAAGTGGCTCGCTTTATGATGAAAGCTTCATCGTCGATCAGAGAATCTCTGAGAGCTTTAGTCAGCGCGCAACGATCGTAGGTGGTCTCGTAAACGCCGTAGCACCTCGAGTTCAGCTCGTGATTCTCGCACTACTTGCTGACCTTCCCATTACGGTTGATATCGAGGCAACTCCATTCTTTACCGACTCGGGTTGGCCAGCGGGTACATCACGGGGTTTCATGGTTGAACAGCTTGCCACGGACGGAGACTACTTCTCCCCTTGGTTTGGCAATGACTCGAAGATGCACTTCATTCGTTCGTTTGACCCTGCGACGGCCATTGCAACATTTGACCTCGACTCGGGAAGTCGTGTTATACAGGAAAAGATCTCTCGAACTAATGATCTTATTGATGCACCAAACACGTTCGTCGTTATCTCAAACGGCGCTGAGGCGCAGTCAAGTGAGATTATTGGACGCTATGACGTGCCGTCAAGTGCACCACACTCGATCGCAAACCGAGGCTTCATCATTCCGTTTGTAGAGAATCGGCAAGTAAACACGATTGAGCAGGCTAAGGCAGTCGCGACGAATATCGGCCAGAGAGCCACGATCTTTGAGCGGATAGAGCTCTACACAGTTCCCGATCCACGACACGACGGCTACGATGTGCTGCGCTGGCAGGGAGACAACTGGCTCGAACTGGCGTGGTCGCTTCCGCTGATCGAGGGTGCAGCCATGCAGCACGTTGCGCGAAAGGCGTATCCGACGTGACGGAACTTTACACAGGTAGTCACCCAACCGTTGACCCGGCGCAGATCATCGACGGTACAGGCCGACTTAACGCTAGTTGGCAGCTTAGGTATGCAGTTGTCGTAAACGTTCTTAGTGACATTCAAGCTGTCGGCCGTTACGACGGCGATGTCACTAAGATTGTACCGCTGATTTCACTGGTGGGTACTCTAGGTATCGGCTGGCGCGTACCGGTGGTGTTTATTCCGCCAAGTGGAAACTACGTGATAAGTGCGTCCGGTGGCGGTGTTCCAGGAGCCGGTGCAGTAACCCGGTTTGCCTCATCTGACACGATCGACACAACGGTGTCGGGTACATACACTAGCGCGGGGGCCACTCTCGTCGCTATTGACTTTATCGCACCTTCGAGTGGTCGAGTTGCCATTTACTGGGGCGGTGAACTGAGCAACACATTGGGTTCATTTACCTTAGTATCGCCGCAGGTAGCGACGGGTAGTACACTGGACGCCGGGACACCGGTACTCGCAGCAGATGACGCACGTACCGCGCGCACCGACACGACTGCTGTCATTCGTGCGAGTAGTTTTCACTTACTTGAAGATCTTAATGCCGGCGCACCGTACAACTGCGCACTGTATCATCGCCGCGGTGCTGGCACGGGTGGCATAGCGCGACGTCGTGTGCTGGTAGTTCCGGCACCGTAGCGCTAGTTTTACATAAACCTCGTGATACAGTAAGAAGAGTGAGTACCGCTAGAGCAATTACTCGCTACGCAGTTATTCCGACGCGCAATCGGCGTGAACATCTTGTTGCGCTGCTGCGACAGCTCGAGAATCAAGTTGACCTCGTCTACGTCATCGACAACGCGTCCGATGAGCCGCTGTCTAGCCTGTGGCTGCGTACCCAGGCCAACGTCCGGACGATAGTCAGGCGCGATGACGAGCAGCCGCCCCACCTATACAAGATGTGGAACTCAGCGTTTAACGTTATCGCTGCTACCACTAAGATCATGGGTGAGAAGCTGTGGGACGTCGCAGTCCTCAACGACGACACGTTGCTGCCACCTAACTGGTTCGACAACGTTGCAGCGTGTTTGTTTCGCACGCCTGAGGCGTTGAAGCACCTGAACGTTCCCGCGATCGCGTGTACGCACGCACAGACCACTGCTCACGCTATGCCGTACCTTAAGACGCAGATCGACGGCAACATCACGACTCGCATGTGCCCGTGGGCATTCGTCGTCCGAGGCGAACTCGGCCTGCGAGCCGACGAGTCCATGCGCTGGTGGTGGGGCGACACCGACTTCGAGTGGCAGGCAATTCGAGCCGGCGGCGTCCTAATGCTGCCGGGCGATGCGCCTCTCAACACGCTGGCCAACTCAACGACGCACGGCGCGCTCGCCGAGCAGGCCGGACGTGACGGCGAGACGTTTGCACTCAAGTGGGGACGACGACCGTGGTAGCGCCAGACGACGACTACTACGCGAGCCGGCGCTACCGCTGGTTCTGGCTGTGGCACGCGCTGTTTGACGGCTCGTGGCTATGTCGCTGTGAGCGTTCGACGTGGATGAAGTTGTGCGTTGAGGCTGAAGAGAAAGAGAAGCTGAGGAGGAGAATTGGCTAAGATCGGCTACGGCTGCTGCGTCGGCACGTGGGACAAGTTCCACCGGTACGTTGAACCACGTATTCCGAACGGTCAACCGGTTCTGACGGCGTTCAACCAGACGTCGATCTCGGTGGCCTACAACGCGATTCTAGACGGCTTTCGGGTCTATGACCTAGACGCTGTCATTTTGCTGCATGATGACCTTGAGATGACTGATCCATTAACTGAACATAAAGTCGTCTCTATCTTTACGGTCCCAGAGATCGCGATCATTGGTGTCGCTGGCGGAGGACCGTCTCTTCACTGGTGGAACGTCGACCCGGTCGGTCACCAGCTTACCGACGCACAGCTTATCGACTTCGGCCGACAAGCGGGTGACGTTGACATCGTGGAGGGATCGTTCATGGCGTTCTCGCCGTGGGCGATCCAGGAGCTGCGCTTCGACGAGCGCTACGAGTTTCACGGCTACGACGACGTCTGCCTCGAGGCAAAACGCGCCGGTAAGCGCGTCTACGTCGCGGACATCGATACGCACCATCACACCGTTCTCGGCTACAAGACTGAGAAATCACGTGAGATGAGAGAGCGTGCTGAACAGATCTTTAACGCGAAGTGGAGCAGATGAGTGAAGAGAACCAACTGCAGCGCCTGCGGCTACAACGACCTCCGGCTAATCCTCGACCTCGGGCTGTCGCCAATCGCCGACAACTACACTAAGGACGATGAGTCAGTCACGCACTACCCACTGCAGCTCGCGGTCTGTGCCGGTTGTCATCTGGTTCAGCTTCTCGAGGTCGTACCGGACCTGTTCGGTTCCGGCTACTCGTTCTATTCCAGCGCGTCTGCGCCGCTGTCAGCATATCACACGCGCTACGCGAGTGACGTTCTCAACGAGTGGCACCTACGAGACGGCGGCCTCGCGAGAAAGCCGTTCGTCGTTGAGATCGGTGTAAATGACGGAGACTTCTCGCGTCACCTCACACAGGCTGGCTGGCGCGTCCTCGGCGTCGATCCCGCGCTCGGTCCCGCTGAGGTCGCGGGAATGCGAGGAATTGAAACGATCGTCAAGCCGTTTGGTCGTAACCTAGCTCACGAGATCCACGCGCAGCACGGACCTGCCGACGTCATCGTCGCGAACCACGTCCTCGCTCACGTTGAAAGCGTCTCCGATGTCTTTGCAGGTGTTGATGAACTGCTTACGCACGACGGCGTCGTCTACGTTGAGGTGCAGTACCTGCCGGACATGCTGCTCAACAACGCGATCGACTTGGTGTATCACGAGCACCGCAACTTCTTCTCACTAACCAGTTTACGATCAGCCGCTCGTAATCACGGTCTCTACGTCGTAGACGCACAGTTGACCGATCGACAGGGTGGCTCACTACGTGTCAAGCTACGTCGGAAGAGTGAGGCGTTGAGAGCGGTTTCAAGCATCAGCAACTCCGAGGCCTGGTTAGCCGACACGAACGTCTACCTTGGTCTTCAGGGACGTGCTGAGCGCCTGCGAGAGCGGCTTCTGCGGCTGCTCATGGTTGAACGTGCCGCCGGACGTGTGGTCGCTGGCTACGGCGCGCCAGCCAAGGCGACGACGCTACTCAACTTTTGCGGTATTGACGGAAGTCTCGTTAAGTTCGTAACGGATACGACGATCGCCAAGCAAGACCGCTACATTCCCGGTACCGCCATCAAGATCTGCAAACCTACGGCCACTGAGCACGTAGATACGTACCTACTACTGGCGTGGAACTACGCGGGTCCGATCATGCGAAACGAGCAGCAGTTCACGGCCAGCGACGGACGCTGGATCGTGCCGATTCCGGCTCCTATCATTATCTAAGTGAGGTGAATATGCAGCTCAACCTCGGCTGTGGAGATCGCTACGCAAACGGCTGGATCAACGTCGACCTACCAGAGATGCCGCACCGTGTAGACCAGCGTGTCGACCTAGCTGGTGACCTGCCGTGGCCGGCGAACAGCGTTGAGTGCGCCTACCTAGGCCACGTGCTCGAGCACCTCAACCTGGTGGACGCCGGTAGGTTGCTGGTGAACCTACGTGCATGTATGATCAACAATGGTGCGATCATGGTAGTTGGCCCGGACGTCACTCGCGGCCGTGAACTGCTCGGCGAAACTGGGTCCGACGAGTACGGAGCTACGCTGGACTCGCTGCGCTTCGGCGCAGGTCGCTGGATGGGCGACGTTCACCTGTGGGAGTGCACTGAGCAGCGAATCATGGAGCTACTGGAAGACACAGGCTGGTCAAACGTTACCTCGATGGACATGGATGAGGTCAAGCTGCTCTGGCCGGTCGCCGATCCACGACCTAGGTGGCAGTGCGCCGTAGGAGCTCTGAAGCGGTGACTGAACTCGACGTAACCGTCGCGATCTCGGCAATTCCACCGCGGGTCGACAACCTACTGCAGGCCGCAGTCGCGAGCGTTCACGGACAAACCGTGTCACTCACCGGCGGCATCTCGTGTTCGCTCGACGTCGAGAAGCACGGCGCCGCGATCAACCGCCAGCGAGCTTTAGACGGTGTTCGCACGTCGTGGGTCGCGTTCCTCGATGATGACGACTACTTCTACCCTGATCACATCGAAACGCTGTGGTCACTCGCGCACGACCTCAACGCCGACTACGTGTACTCGTGGTTCGACGGCAACAACCCGTTCCCGATGCACCGTGGTCGGCAGTGGAATCCCGCTGAGCCGCATCACACGACAATGACGGTGATGGTGCGCACCGAGCTAGCCAAGGAGGCGGGTTTTTTACTGCCTAACGGTCCGCTACACCAGGACTGGATGGGTGAGGACTGGATGTTCGTACTGCGCTGCTCAGAGCTCAGTGGTGGCAACTTCGCGGGAACAGATAAGATCACCTGGCACTATCGACTACACGGTTCACACACCAGTGGACTCTCAACGAGGTGGTGACGTGGATCGAGTAACCGTAGTAACGCCGCACATTCCTACGCGACAGTTTGAGCTGACGCGCGCCGTTGCCAGCGTCGCGGCGCAGGTGCACCAGCCGGTGGACATCATTATCAGTGTGGATACGAAGCGTGAGGGCTCGGCCGCAACTCGCAACCGCGCGCTGGTGCAGGCCAACACATCGTGGGTAGCGTTCCTGGATGATGATGATGAGTTACTGCCGCAGCACCTCGACATACTGGTCCACTACGCGCT
>Ga0068863_100008153_pt1 | contig 10229 bp, 10 predicted proteins | sample KBSSwiS62_FD_66596 | JGI IMG/M metagenome (GOLD analysis project Ga0068863, IMG submission 66596) | Switchgrass rhizosphere microbial communities from Kellogg Biological Station, Michigan, USA - KBS Switchgrass S6-2 | ecosystem: Host-associated > Plants > Roots > Rhizosphere > Soil ...
GGCCACGACCTCGCGCGTGCCGCGCACGTAGGCCTTGCCGACGTCGCGCAGGTCCACCAGGGCCGTCATGGGGAGAGGAGAGCGAGGAGGCGCGCCACGCCCGTCAGGACGAGGTGAGCGAGCCGAAATCGGACGGCGCGGCCGCGGGATCGCGGAGGGCCACGCGGTCTCCCTTGCGCAGCCCCTTCTCCACGACCACGAAGTCGCGGTTGGACGGCCCCAGCACGACCTCGCGCGCCACCAGGCCCCGCCGCGTGGCCACGTAGCAGAGATGGCGGCCGTCGCGCTCGAAGACCGCCTCCAGGGGCACGCGCAGCGTCTGATCGCGCCGCTCGACCTGGATCTCGATGGCGGCGGTCATGCCCGGCCGCAGCCGCGGCTCCGACTCGTTGATCTGGACGGTGACGCCGAAGAACTTGACCCCGCGCCGTTCCTTTTCTTCCTGGGCCAGGGTGCCCACGAGCGTGACCTTGCCCGTCAGCTTCAAGTCCGGGTAGGCCTGGACGCGCACGGTCACGTTCTGGTTCTTCTCGACCTTGTGCACGTCCGTCTCGCGCACGCGCGTCTCCACCACCATCCTGGAGATGTCGGGGAGGATGAGCAGCGGCTGGTTGGCCCACACCTGGTCGCCGACCTGGGGCTTCCTCTGCTCCGACCCGAAGAAGACGTCCTTGTACACGACGATGCCGGGGACGTCCGCGCGCACTTCGGTCCGCGCGAGCTGCTGCTTGGCCAGGGCCAGCTTCGCCGTGGCCTCCGTGATGCGGCTCTCCGCCCCCGCGATGGCGGAGCGCTTCTGATCCAGGCGGTAGCTTGCGGAGGCCTCGAGCTGGCGCGCGCTCTCGCGGGTCAGCGAGGCTTCCGCCTCCGCCTGGGAGAGCTCGAGAGGACGGCCGAAGCGCACGAGGGCGTCGCGGCGCCGCTTGGCCAGCTCCAGCTCTTCGCGGGCGCGGGCGACGGCCTGGGCCGCGCGATCCAGCTCCTGCTTGGTGATGAACCCTTCCGCGAGCAGCGGCTTGAGGTCGTCATGGGCGCCCTGTGCCTTCTCCAGGTCGCGCTCCGCGTTGCCCACGGCCGCGGCGGCCTCCTCTTCGCGCAGGCGCCCCTTGCCTTCGGCCACGTCGGCCAGCTCCAGCCGGCTGCGCTCCACCTTCTGCCGGGCCGCGGCCAGCTCCTCCTGGTTCTGGATGTTCTGGAGCTTCAGGTCCTGCTGCGCCTTCTGCGCGTCCGCTTCCGCCTGGGAGAGCTGGGCCTGGCTGCGGCGGATCTCCTCTTCGAACGGCGCGCCGTCGAAGAGCAGGAGCATGTCGCCCTTCTGGACGAGCTTGCCCTCCGGCACCATCGCGATGATCTTGGCCTGGTTGCTCTGGATGGTGGAGGCGTAGGTCACGGAGCGCAGCGCCTGGAGGGTGCCGGACTCCACGACCGAGATGTCGAAGGGCGCCTCTTCGACCAGCGCGGTGGCGACGCCGGGCGGGATGGGATCGCGCAGCAGGTAGGCCGCGGCCCCGACGGCCGCCACCAGGCCGGCGACGATGAGCGCGGTCTGCCGGGGCCGCTGGCGGGCGTTGACCAGGGCCGCGCGCACGTTCTCGCGCGTCCAGTTCTGAGGCCGCAGCCAGGGACGCGCTTCCCGCGCCGCCGATCGGGCCACGACGGTCAGGCGCGCACGCGCCGCGCCCAGCGCGCTCACGACCCGCTCACCGCCGTCGGGCGCGGGCGTGCTCATGGCGCGAAGTCCCTTTCCACGGACAGGGTGCCCGTGACGCGCAGCAGGTCGACGCGCGCCACCTGGTAGCTCGTGAGGAGGCCGACGAGAGCGCTGCGGGCCACGACCAGGCTGCCTTCGGCGTCCACGACGTCGAAGTTCGAGGCCAGGCCGCGCTGGTAGCGCAGGGTGGCCAGGCGCCGCTGCTGCTCCGCCACCTCGACGCCTTTCTTCTGGAGCTCGATGCTCTTGCGGATGCGCTCGAGCTCGCGCACCGCGCTGCGCACCTCGCTCTCCACGTCGAGCTGCCGCTGCCGCACCGTGCGCTCGCGGGACGTGACGTCGAGCTGGGCCGCCGCTTTCTGGGCCGCTTCCGTCGAGCGCTCCAGCGGATAGGAGGTCGAGAAATAGACGTTGACTTGCCGGTCCGCGGCATGGAACGCGTTCCCGTAGGTCGTGCCGTTGCCGAACTGCGTCACTCCGAGGTTCAGGTCGAGCTGGGGCAGGAGGTTCTGCTTGGCCAGGGACGCGGTGCGGCGCGCATCCCCCACCTCGTCACGCGTCTCCATGAAGTCGAGGCGGTTCTCGAGCGCGCGCTGGGTGAGGACCTCGACCGGCTCGATGTCGCTCGCGCCGATGTCCTCGGGCAGGACCAGCGTCTCCGGCTGCAGGGGGTCGGAAGGCGAGAGGCCCAGGAGGGTGCGGAACCGCTCCAGCTCCGTATCCAGCGAGGCCTCCGCGCGCACCATCGACTCTTCGGCCTGGGAGGCCTGCAGCTCCGCGCGGTACACGTCGAGCTTGCTGACGAGGCCGACCTCGAGGCGGGCGGTGGAGGCCTTGCGCAGGCTCTCGCTGCGGTCCAGGCTCTGCCGGGCCACGGCCATGAGCTGGCGCTGCTGGATGACCTGGTAGTAGGACCGCGTGACGTCCACGGCCAGCCGCTGGCGGCCCAGCTCGTATTGCCGTTCCTGTCCCTCGCGCGAGCGCCGGCTCTGCCGCAGGTCGTAGAAGGTCGTGTTGGGGCCGAACCCCCGGAGCAGGGGCTGGGTGAGCACGAAGCGGAGGTCGGAGGTCCGCGGGAACGGGCTCACCTCGGGCCCGGTCGCGCCGTCGAAGGTCGAGCGCATGAGGGCGGCCGCGGTGAAGGTCCCGCCGGTCCAGGGCAGCTTCTGCGTCGCGTCCAGACCGAAGAGCGCGTCGTCCGCGGAGCGCTGGTAGCGCGGAGTGACCTTCGGATAGAACTGGGCGCGCGTCGCTCCCTCGCGCAGCCGCGACGTGGTCACCGCGTCCGCGGAGTTGAGCACCGTGAAGTTGCGCTCCAGGGCCATGGCCACCGCCTTGGCGAGCGAGATGGTCGGCGTATCGGGAGGGAGGGCCTCTTCGGGGACGGCGGAGGGGGGCGCCGGTACCGGCTCTTCCGCGGCCGGCTCCTGGACGGGGGGGGAAGGGGCCGGGGACGGCTCCGCCATCAACCCAGCCGCCAGCATCAACGCCAGGACCCCAGTCAGCATCAGCCTCGGTCCGACAAGGGATCGATTATCCATCCCGGGCCCTGGGGGTCAAACGAGGGCCGGGTCCCCCGGGACCGGGGGTGACGGTTCACACTGTAGGGCAGGAGGTTCCAGTGATCCTGGTGGTCGGGGGGTCCCCTGAGGATGGGCGGTGGCTCGAGGACGCGCTCAAGCCCAGCGGGTTGGCGGTCACGGTGCGGTCGTTGGAGGATGCGCTCGCCCCTCCCCCGTCCGAAACCCGCGTTCGCCCCGAGGTCCTCGTCCTCCACGAGCGCCGCCGGCGCGAGGATCTGCTGGAATCCCTGGACCGCCTGCACGCGGACCCCGCACTGGGCGAGACGCCGCTGGTCGTCGTGGACCACGAGCGCGACATCGAGCGCTTGATCGCAGCGGTGGGACGAGGAGCGGCCGCCTGCGTGTGTCCGCCCCTGGATCCCGCCCACTTGAGGGCGACCGTCACCCGCCTGGCCCGCTGGCGGGACGAGAAGGGGTCGCGCGATCGCCGGCGCCGGCGCCGCCGGCCGCTCCTGCTGCGGGTGGACGTCCATCTTCCCGACGCCCGGGTGCTGGTGGGCCTGCTCCGCGACGTGAGCGGGACCGGCTGCCGCATCGAGTCCCCGGAGCGCGTGGCTCCGCAAACGGAGGTGTCGATCACGCCCTACGGATACGACGCTTCGCTGGAGTTCCGCCTCGGCGCGATCGTGCAACGCCATCTGGAGCCGGCGCCGGGCCAGCACGTCCTGGCCTGCCGATTCACGGGGACGGGTGCGGTGATGGCGCCGCGGCTGTTCGCGGTGCGAAGGCCGAAACCAGAGGTGGTCGGCGCGCGCTAGCGGCGGGCCAGCCACCAGCTGTAGCCGAGGACGAGCGCCGAGACGAGGGTATCGAGGACGAACGCGGTCCAGACGCCGACCTGCCCGGTCAAGACGAGCGCGGTCAGGACGGCCTTGACGGCGAGCCAGGGCAGGAGGTTCTGGCGGACGCTCTGGATCATCGCTCGACGCCAGCGGCTGAAGGCCGGGACGATGGTGGCGGGGGAAGTGGCGGTGGTGTCTCTCGGGGTCAGCATCGTCATGGCCATGGTTTCGTTCACTCTTCCTCGATGATCCAGACGCCGGTGCCCCCCGCGAAGTTCCACGGCCGGACACCTTTATCCGCCGCCCGCCCCACCGCCGGCCGGGGTTTGTGCATCGGCTCACAATTGAACCGGGCCATGCCCGGTGCTATCGTCCCGCGCTCCCGATGGACCCGTCTTCCCCGCTGACGCTGAGCCTGGCCTTCGGCGCCGCCGCCGCCGCCGCCAACGTCGTCGGCGGGCTGGTGGTGGTCGCGCGCCGCCACTGGAACGAGATGTTCCTGAAGTACTTCCTGGGCCTGGGCGCGGGGTTCATGCTGGCCGCGACGTTCCTGCGCATGATCCCGGCGTCCATCGCGCTGTCCAGCTCCGCGCCCGTGCTGATCCTGGCCGGCTACTTCCTCGTCCAGTTCTTCGAGCACACGCTCGCCCCGCACTTCCACTTCGGCGAGGAGAGCCACGAGGTGATGATGAACCCGGGCGTCGGCATCTCGGCCTTGATCGGCCTCTCCATCCACACGTTCTTCGACGGCGTGTCGATCGCGTCCGGCTTCCTCGTCTCCGCGCCCCTGGGCCTGCTGATCTTCTTCGCGGTCGTGCTGCACAAGATCCCCGAAGGCGTGACCGTCGCCTCCATCGCCCTCGCCTCGGGACGCGGAAAGCGGGGGGCACTGGTCTCTGCCTTCGTCCTGGCGGGGGCGACCATGGCGGGGGTGCTGGGGATGAACCAGTTCACGGGCGCGGTCGGCTACGCCCTGCCCCTCTCGACCGGGGTGACCCTGTACGTCGCGGCCAGCGACCTCATCCCCGAGGTCAACGAGGAGCGCGGCCTGCGCATGCCGCTGGTCGTGTTCCTCGGGGTGGCGTTCTTCTACGTCACCGAGCACGTGCTCGACGCGTTCACGCACTGACCGCCGGCATTGCCGGCCTCGCCAGAGCGCTGTTATCCTGGCTCGAGCGCTCCCGCGCTCGCCCGCTTCTGGAGTCCAATTACATGAAACTGGCCGCCGCGCGCCGCCGCATCGTCCCTCTCCTGCTCCCCCTGTGCCTCCTTCCCTGGCCCGCTGCGGCCGCGGAGAAGCCGCAGATCAACGTGCAGGAGTTCACGCTCCCGAACGGGATGCGCTGGCTGCTCTTCGAGCGCCACGACTCGCCCACCGTCGTCGGGGGATGGGTGGCCCACGTGGGCTCGGTGAACGAGCGCGAGGGCATCACCGGCATCAGCCATCTCTTCGAGCACATGATGTTCAAGGGCACCCGCGTCATCGGGACCAAGGACATCGACGCCGACCTGCGCATCATCGACGAGCAGGAAAAGGTCCGGGCGGAGATGCGGGAAGAGATGAAGGTGATGCGCGAGCGCCAGCGGAAGGGCGAGATCGACGACGTGGCCAAGCCGGAGAACCAGACGCCGAAGTATCGCGAGCTCGACAAGAAGTTCGACGAGCTGGTGCAGAAGCAGCGCGCGATCCAGATCAAGGACCACCTCTCGCAGATCTACACGAAGAACGGGGCGGAGGGGCTCAACGCGGGCACGAGCGAGGATTGGACGATCTACATGGTGCGGCTGCCGGCCAACCGCATCGAGCTGTGGTCCTGGCTGGAATCGGATCGCCTGATGAACCCCGTCTTCCGGGAGTTCTACTCGGAGCGCGACGTCGTCTACGAGGAGCGCCGCATGCGCACGGAGTCGACCCCGCTCGGAAAATACGACGAGGCGTTCAACGCCCTCTTCTGGGAGGCCAGCCCGTACAAGTGGCCGGTGGTGGGCTGGCCCTCCGACGTCTCCAGCATCACCAAGGCCCAGGCCGACGCCTACTTCGGGACCTACTACGCGCCCAACAACCTGACCGGCGTGCTCGTCGGGGACTTCAGCGCGGCGACGGTGCGTCCGCTGCTCGAGAAATACTTCGGCCGCGTTCCACACGGGAAGACGGAAGTGCCCGAGGTCGTGACTTCGGAGCCGGCCCAGATCGGCGAGAAGCGCTTCAACGCGGAGGCGGAGACCTCGCCGACCGTGCGCGTGTGGTACCACGCGGTCCCGTTCATCCACAAGGACCGCACGGTGGTGGACCTCGTCACCGACGTCCTCTCCGGCCGCACCGGCCGCCTCTACAAGGGCCTGGTCACGGGACGGCAGGTGGCCAACGACGCCTCCGCCTCCGTGGACCTGAAGAAATACGACGGCCTCATCCAGGTGGAGTCCACGGTCAAGGACGGCAAGGACCCGGCGGCGGTGGAGCAGGCCATCTACGAGGAGCTCGAGAAGCTCAAGACGGAGCCGGTGCCCGCGGACGAGCTGCAGAAGATCAAGAACCAGGCCAAGGCCAACGCCTACCGCCGCCTCTCGTCGCCGTTCTCCATCGCCATCCAGCTCATGATCTACGACGGCTTCGGGGACTGGCGCTACATCAACACCTACGCGGAGGAAGTCGACCGCGTCACCGCCGCCGACATCCAGCGCACGGCCAAGGAGTACTTCACCAAGGAGAACCGCACCGTCGGCATCTTCCTGCGCAAGGGTGGCGATTCCGCGGCCGACGACGATCCGGACGTGGCCGCCCTGCCCGCGCCCGCGCAGGCCATGGCGCGCCAGCAGATCGCGCGCATCAAGGCGGAGACGGACCCGGCCAAGCTCCGCGAAGGCCTGGCCCAGATGGAAGAGGCCAAGAGCTCGGTTCCACCGGAGATGAAGCCGGTGCTCGAGCTCATCGTCAAGCGGGCGCAAGAGCGCCTGGCCGTCCTGGAGGGACAGAAGAAGTGAAGACCTCTCGCCTCGCCCTCACCCTCGCCGTCTTCGGGATGTCCGCGGCCGCGGCCGCGCCGCTCACCGCGCAGACGGCGGCCATCCCGGACAATCCGGAAAAGCTCGTGTTCGCGCCCATCGCCTACACGCCGCCCGTGGCCAGGGACTACCGGGTGGTCCTGAAGAACGGGATGGTCGTGTACATCGCGGAGGATCCCACCCTCCCCCTGGTCAACATCGAGCTCACGTTGCGCACGGGGTCCTACCTCGTGCCCGCGGGCAAGGAGGGGCTGGCGGGGTTGACCGGGTCGCAGATCCGCCGCGGCGGCACGAAGACGATGACCGCGGAGCAGCTCGACGAGAAGCTGGACTTCCTGGCCGCGAACGTGGGCACCTCGATCGGCGAGACTTCGGGGCGCGCGAGCCTCAACACCCTGCGCGACAACCTCGACGAGTCGCTCAAGGTGTTCGTGGAGATGCTGAAGGAGCCGCGCTTCCAGGAGGACCGCCTGGCCCTGGCCAAGGAACAGGCCCTCCAGGAGATGAAGAAGCGCAACGACGACTCCGAAGACGTCGAGGCGCGCGAATGGAACGTCCTCCTCTACGGCGAGGGCCACTTCAGCAACCGGTTCACGACCGCGGCCTCCATCCAGTCCATCACCCGCGCGGATCTCGTGGACTTCCATCGCAAGTACATGCATCCCGCCAACATGATCGCGGCCGTGTCGGGCTCGTTCTCGAAGGCGGTCATGATCCAGAAGCTGGAGGCGGCCTTCGCGGGCTGGCCGGGCACGGCGGCCCCGGTGCCTCCGGTGCCTGCGGAGATCCAGACCGCGGCCCCCGGCGTCTATCGCATCCAGAAGGACGTGAACCAGGGACGCGTGTCGATCGGCCTGCCCTCCGTGCGCCGCGACGACCCCGACGCCTATGCGCTCGAGGTGATGAACGAGATCCTGGGCGGCAGCGGCTTCACGTCGCGCATCACGAAGACGGTGCGCTCGGACGAGGGCCTCGCCTATTCCGCCGGCTCCGGCCTGCGCTTCGGCATCTATTACCCTGGCGCCTTCCGCGCCGAGTTCCAGTCCAAGAGCCGGTCCGTCTCCTATGCCGCGTCGCTCGTGCTGCAGGAGATCAAAGGCATGCGCGAGAAGCCGGTCACGGCCGAGGAGCTCGACACGATCAAGCGCAACCTGATCGAGACCTTCCCCAGCACATTCAACTCGAAGGCGCAGACGGTCGGGATCTTCGCGGCCGACGAATACACGAAGCGCGATCCGTCCTACTGGCAGACCTACCGGGACCGCATCAACGCCGTCACCGCGGCCGACGTCCAGCGCGTCGCCCAGAAGTACCTGGTGCCGGAGAAGCTGGTCGTCCTCGTGGTCGGGGACCAGAAGGAGATCGACCTCGGGGACGGCAAGCACCAGACGAGCCTGGAGGCGCTGGCCGAGGGCCGGAAGGTCGTGGTGCTGCCGCTGCGCGACCCGCTCACGATGAAGCGGCCCTAGGTCGGCGCGCGGGCCGCCGCCCGATCAGCTCTTCTTGAAGGCCTCGACGAATTCCTTCAGGAGCATCGGGTTGTTGCTCTTGATGGCGCCGGTCATGAAGTCCTTCACGCCGGGGACGTGTTTGCCGTTCCAGACGTCGAGGAACATCTGCTTCGAGGCCTTGAAGAAGCAGTCGGCGTCCTGGGCGGGCTTGCCCGCCGTGACCTCGCATGTGTCCGCGCTCAGCGCGACCGTCCACTTCTCGTCGTCGTCGAGCGAGAAGTAGAACGTCCGCGGCTTCTTGACCGTGCCCTTCTGGAAGCGCTTGGGCAGGCCCTGGAAGATCGTGGCAATCTCGGAAGCAGGCATGGGAAGCGAAATGTAGCACGGCCCCGCCCGGGAGGCGGGCCGGCGCGATCAGGGCGCCTCGGCCAGGGTGTAGTCGAACTCGTACGAGTGCGTGCCGTCGGCGGCGATCACGATGGCCATCTTGCCGCTCAGACCCTCGAGCTGGTCCGTGCCCGAATCGGGCACCACCGTGATGGTGAGCGACGGCGTGCCGCGCGTCATGAGGCCTGTGTGCTGGAGCGCGAACGTGCCCTTGCGGCCGCGGAGGGTTCCCGTCACGCGCTCGATGGCGACGTAGCCGGCCGAGCCTTTGACCGCGGTCATGGCCGTGAGCATCTGGCCCTTGCTCGTCCCTTCCAGGTCGCCGTGGAACTGCTTGTCGAGGGTCATCCGGCCGACGGCCCCGTCGCCCTTGTCGTCCGAGGCCTGGGGCGTCACCTTCACGTCGAACGTTCCCGTCGCGCGTGTCGTCATTTCTCCGGGTCCTCCGGCGCGGCGGTGGCGCCGGAGCGCACGGCTTCCATCACCTCGCGCGCGGCCGACTCGTCTTCCGGCCGCACGCGCACGCTCACCCCGATCGCCATTCCCAGCGGCACGTGCACACCGGCCAGGTTGTCGTTGAAGAGCCAGCACGGAATTTCCGCCTCCTCGAGCGCCATGCGGCACAGGTGCGCGTCGACGGAGGTGCTGAAGGTGGCGATCGTGGTCAGGGCTTCGAAGTCCACGTAGGTCGCGGCCGCGTTCAGGCTCTGCAGCGCGGCCGCCACGTCCACGTGGCGCTCGGCGAGGATGGCTTCGATCAGGGGAAAGGCCTCGGGCCGCCATTCGTCGAGATCGCGGTCCTGCAGGACGCGGAGGAGCTCACCGGTCGGCATCTCCGCGAGCCTCGCCCTCAGCTCGTCGCTCACGGATGGAACTCCCACCGGCATGAATGCACGCGGAGACTGTACTCCGCGGACCGGCCGCGCGGGGCGGACCGGTGCGCGGAGATCCGAGGGCTCAGCCGCGCGCTTGGGGCAGGGAGTCGATGAACTCGTGAACGAGCTTCTTCTGGGCTTCGGGAGTCATGGACGACTGCACGATCTTGGCCGCGCCTTCCACGGCCAGGTCGGCCACGGACGCGCGCAGCTCCTGGATGGCCAGCTTCTTCTCGCGCTCGATCTGCTCCTTGGCCTTCTGGAGCATGCGTTCGGATTCGGCGCGAGCCTGGGCGACGACGTCGTTCTTCACCGTCTCCGCGTCGGCCAGGGCGCGCTTCATGATCTCTTCGCGCTGGCGGCCCGCTTCCCGGATCAGCTCCTGATGCTGGGCGAGGAGGCGCTGGGCTTCCTCGTTCGCCTTCTGGGCCGAGCCG
>Ga0068863_100008158_pt1 | contig 10228 bp, 9 predicted proteins | sample KBSSwiS62_FD_66596 | JGI IMG/M metagenome (GOLD analysis project Ga0068863, IMG submission 66596) | Switchgrass rhizosphere microbial communities from Kellogg Biological Station, Michigan, USA - KBS Switchgrass S6-2 | ecosystem: Host-associated > Plants > Roots > Rhizosphere > Soil ...
TGCGATATCTTCCGCGCGGTGCGCCCATGATCTGTAAGATCAGGAAGGCCCATAACGGAAATCTGTTCGACCTTGCAGCTGGACATGGCGCGATGCACGGCTTCGATTTGCGATTTTGCCTGCGCGCTGAGCTTGACCTGCGAGGGCCTGAAATAGACTTCGAAGGTCCCGCCATGGCAGGTGGTCGGATCGAATGCCTGATGTTCCGGCGTCGCTGCGTTAAGATGGGTGCAGGCCGCCGTTCCGGCCAGACCAAGCGCGAGCGCCAGATAGATTAATGGCCGTTGATACATGGCTTGGACTCCCTTCGCCGAGGATGCGCATTCGGCGCTGGGGTCAATGATCGGTTTCTATGAACCAATCAAATTGTATCGAAACAGGGTTTCCAATTGGTAAGCGATGCTGGGCCAGCCCAAGCCAGTGTGAGCGCCCTGCGCCCCTATGCGTCCTCATGCGAGGAAAACGCAATCCTGAGCGTCTCCTCGCGTTCGGGATGCACCGCCAGCAAATTCAGCGCGCCGGCAATGTCGGCACGCTCATTCGTCCGTATCGGGATGAGATCGAGGCGGCCGTCGCGGGTGCCGGTCCAGGCGAGGCGCAGGAAGCGGTAGCCGAAGGTGTCGAGGATCTGCAGCGGCTCCATCTGATCGGGCCAGTTCTCGAAGACGATGAGAGGCTTTGCGCGCATGAGGCGTTCGCGCGCGCCGCGCAGCACCTGCGTCTCGTGGCCTTCGACATCCATCTTGATGAGATCGGGATCGGGAAGCGTGAGCCCGTCCAGCGTGGCGACAGGCACGATGCGGCCGCGCCCGTCCTCCACCACATGGGTGAGGAAGCTGTGCATGCCTTCGGCGATGGCGACCGTTCCGGTGTGATCGGAGAGGCCGACGGCATGACACTGCACTTTGGCGGTCAGGCCCGCCTCGCTCAGCATGTTCCGGAAATCCCGCGCGGTGCCGGGCGCGATCTCGAAGGCTTCGATCTGCCCTTTGAAGCCGGGCGCAATGGCGAGCAGCGCGCTGTAATAGCCCCAATTGGCGCCGATGTCGTAGACGCAAGCGAGATGCGGCGCGAGGCGCTGCAGCAGCGCCGTCACCTCGGGCTCATAGCCATCGGCGCGCCGCATGAAATCGAGATAGGCGGTGTTGGCGAAATTCGCGGTGAAGGGGCGCGGGCTGCCTTCTGGATCGATGACGAGAAGCCCGCGCGCGGGCAGACCGAGGCGCTGATGCAGAAGCTGGAATATCGTCTTGGCGAGCTTGCGCACCGGCCGCGTCTTGCTGAGCAGCAGCCGGACGAGACACGGCGCGCGATCGACGCGCGCGACAGGCGAAAGGCCGATCCGCGCCGAAAGCGGCTTTTCCGCGATCAACATCTCACGCGGAAGAAGAGGAAATGGCATTCCCGCTCTTCATGCTGCGCGACATCCTGTGATCCGGGCTCCTCGGCCACGGGCTCTTCGCCCTCGTGGCGCCGGTCATCGAGGCTCGGCAGATAGGCGATCTCCTGGCCGTAGAGCGCACGGTCCATGAAATCCTTGAAGAGATGCGCGGGGATCGAGCCGCCGGCGACGCGCTCCATGGGTTGGTTCTCGTCATTGCCGACCCACACGCCGGTCAGAAGCTGCGGGGTGAAGCCGACGAACCAGGCATCGTGGTAGTCCGATGTCGTGCCGGTCTTGCCGGCGACGGGCCGGCCATCAGCGAGTCGTGCGCCGACGCCCGTGCCTTCCTCGACAACGGCATGAAGCATCGCGGTCATGTCGGCCGCGATGCGGCCGGCGACGGCGCGCTCGGGCGGCGGGTCCTTGCGCTCATAGAGCACCTCGCCATTATCCGCCGTCACCTGACGGATGCCATAGGGGCGATAGGGGTAGCCCTCGTTCATAAAGGACAGATACGCGCCGGTCAGCTCGATAAGCGATACTTCGGAGGTGCCGAGCGCGATGGAGGCGTTGGGCTCGAGCGGCGAAGTGATGCCGAGCCGTCTCGCCGTCGCCACGACATTGGAGGGGCCGCCGACCATCTCCTCCAGTCGCACGGTTGCGGTGTTGATGGAATCCTCGAGTGCCTGGGCGAGGGTAATCTCGCCGCGAAACACGTCGCCGCTGTAATTTTTGGGCGACCAGCCATCGATGGTGATGGGCGCGTCGTCGACGGTGTCGAAGGGCGTCATGCCCCGCTCGAGCGCCGCCAGGTAGACGAAGGGCTTGAAGGTCGAGCCGGGCTGGCGGCGGGCCTGCACTGCCCGGTTGAACTGGCTCTGGACATAGGATTTGCCGCCCACCATGGCGCGCACTGCGCCGGCACTGTCCATCGTGACCAGCGCGGCCTGCTTGGCGTTGCGCTTGGCCGCGGCATCGTCGAGCACCGTCATGATGGCGAGCTCGGCGCGCTGCTGCAGCTGGCGGTCATAGGTCGAGTGCACGACGAGATTGCGGCCGCGCCAGGCATCAGCCTGATCGCCCTGCGGAAGCTGCCAGAGCTGGTCGAGAAGCCAATCGGCATAATAATGCGCGCCGTCGCGCTGCTCGGTCTCGGCCGGCATGGCGGGCGTTTTCAGCGCAGCGGCATATTGCTCGGGCTTGAGATAGCCCGCCTCCGACATGGCGGCGAGCACGAGCGCGGCACGCTTCTGCGCGGCGGCGAGGTTGCTGGTAGGGGCAAGGCGCGTCGGCGCCTTGGGCAGGGCCGCCAGCATCGCCGCCTCTTGCACATTGACGTCTTTTGCGGCTTTGCCGAAATAGAACTGCGCCGCAGCCTCGACGCCATAGCAGCCCGCGCCCAGATAGATGCGGTTCAGATACAGCGTCAGGATGGCATCCTTGGACAGGTTGTTCTCCAGCCAGGTCGCGATCCAGACCTCCTGGATCTTGCGCACGAGGCTGCGCTCGGGGGTCAGGAACAGGTTCTTGGCGAGCTGCTGGGTGATGGTCGAGCCGCCCTGAACGGCCCGGCGCTGGGTGACGTTGACGAAGATCGCGCGCGCGATGCCCATAGGGTCGACCGCGCCGTGATCATAGAAGCGCCGGTCCTCCACCGCGATGAAGGCCTGCCAGAGATGATCCGGCATCTCCGCGATGGGGATGACGGGCCCCTCGCGGCCACCCCGCGTCATGACCAGCTTCTCATCCTTGTCGAGGATGGTGATGGAGGGCTCGCTGCGCCGCTGCCAGACCGTCGCCATATCGGGCGGGGCGGGGCGGACGGCCAGCACGAAGACGGCAAGGGCCATGAAGGCGATGACCACGAGGCCCGCCGCCGCCGCGACGACGCGCAAGCGCCAATCCAGCCGGTTCCACAGGTTGAGCCAGCCATCATCCGAGGCCTCAGCCATCTTTTGCCCTATCTTGTCCTTTTGCCCGGCGCCACGGCCGGTTCATACCCAAAACCACCGCGGCCGAGAATGACCAAGATTTCGGCAAATCTGAGGCCCAACAGACTTAACACGGTCCAACCGGGCGGGGCAGGGACAATCGATGCTGGGCTGCGAAAGGGCAGCCAGGCGGCCGTCCGCGGGCCGGGCTGCAGCGTGGGAACCGGGCCTGACGTCGTTCGTTGTGATTGAATGAGCCGGTCAAAGGGGGTGCGGATGGATAGTACCGTCGATCTACGACCGCCTCCGGTGGAAAAACCGGGGCGGGCCTCGTTTTTAAGCGAGCCGGGCCTTTTGCTCGCCGCAATTATCGAATCCTCCGACGACGCCATCGTCAGCAAGGATCTGAGCGGTGTCATCACCAGCTGGAACCGGGGCGCGGAGCGCCTCTTCGGCTACACGGCTGAAGAGGTGATCGGCCGCCCGATCACGATCCTCATCCCGCCCGAGCGGCTGGATGAGGAGCCGGTTATTCTTCTGCGCATCCAGCAGGGCGAGCGGGTGGATCATTACGAGACCATCCGCTGCCGCAAGGATGGCGGCCGCGTCCCTATTTCGCTCACCGTCTCGCCGATCAGGGATGCCCAGGGGCGGATCATTGGCGCATCAAAGATCGCGCGCGACATCTCCGACCGCCGGCGCGCCGAGGCCTTGCGCGATCTGCTGGTGGCCGAGCTCAGCCATCGCGTAAAGAACACCCTCGCCACCGTCATCTCCATCGCTCATCAATCCTTCGCGCGCGCCCGCACGCCCGAGGCGGCGCGACAATCCTTCGAGGCCCGCATCCATGCGCTGGCCAAGACCCATAGCTGCCTGGCGCAGACGAGCTGGGCCGGCGTGTTGCTTGAGCAGCTCGTGCGGGACGAGACGGCGCCCTATTGCGGCGGCAACAATGCGGTGCGGATCGGCGGGCCGGCGCTGATGCTGAATGCCAATGCGGCACTCAGCCTCGGCCTCGCGCTTCACGAGCTCGCCACCAACGCGGCGAAATATGGAGCGCTGTCGACGAAAACGGGCGCGCTCGTGGTGGAGTGGCAGCTCATACAGCCCGGTGATCAGATCCGCTTGAGCTGGGCAGAATCGGGCGGTCCGCCGGTGAACCCGCCCGAACATTCCGGCTTCGGCCGTCTTCTCATCGAGCGTGCGCTGGCCTCCGACCTCGACGGCACCGTGCAGCTCGACTTCGCCGCCAGCGGCCTCACCTGCGACATCGCCTTCCCGCTCAACCAGGGAGGGGCGGGGTAGGCGCAGATCGGCTTTCAAAACGGCTCGTTCTGATGCTAGCCTCAAAAGAATAATGAGGCACAGCGCGGTTCCGCGCGGCATATGACGGGAGAGAGGACATGAGAGCGACCGAAACCCTCCATCGTTTTGATGACAGGAACATCACGTGGCGGAAGCTGGGCGATTTTGAAGGGTTCGTCGCGTCCATCCTGTATGTGGACGAGCCGGCCAACGTGGCCGAGTTCATCGTGAAGTTCGACCCCAATACGTCGAGCATGATCCATCGTCATTTGGCGGCCACGCACACCTTCGTTATCGACGGCGATCACATCATCTATGAGATCGACGGCCGGTTGAGAGAGTCTCGCCCCGTGGGACGCTACACCTTCACCGCGCCGGACGGTGATTCCCACACGGAGGGTGGCGGCACAGCCGGCTGCACGCTTCTCTACAGCATCAGGGGGACCTCCGACGCGCTCTTCGATCTTCTTGACGAACAGGGCAAGACCATCGCGACGTTGCGCACGGGTGATTTCAAAGCGGCCCTCGACGCGCAGAAGCAGAATTGACCGGCGTGCCGCGCAGCCGCTGTTGAGGACCGTCGACCATGGTTTCCATCTTGCCTTTATGCGAAAAGCTTCCGGTCCGTAGTTTCGAGCGCGGCGCCGTTCTTCTCGCCGAAGGCGAGACATCGGGGCTGCTTTACGTTCTCATCGACGGCGAGGTCGAGATCCTGAAGGGAGAATTCCAGATCAACACAGTCGCCGAGCCTGGCGCCATATTTGGCGAGATCTCGGTCCTCTTGGGTATCCCGCATATGGCGAGCGTGCGCGCAGCAACGCCGTGCCGCGCCTATCTCGTCGAGGGCGGCGCCGGCTTTCTCCAGTCGAACACGCAGATTGCCTATGAGCTGTCAAAGCTCCTGGCGCAAAGACTGCACGGCGTGACGAGCTATCTGGTCGATCTGAAGCGTCAGTATGAAGACCGCGACAATCATTTCGCGATGATCGATGAGGTGCTCGAGGCCTTGCTGCAACAGCAGCGGCATTCTTTCACGCCAGGGTCGGATCGAGACTCCGGAGTTTAGCCGGGAACCAGGACGGCAGCGCGACAAGCGGCTCAAACGGTCGCTGCAGCGCCCGATCGAGGTGGACGCGCTGCGCACTCTCCAACGACATCCAAATCGCCTCGCGCGCATCCGTGTCGATCATCACATGGGTGGGGGTGGGCCCGAGCTGCTGGCCGCAATTGAACACCCAGCTGGGGCCGATGCGATCGACCCAGGAGCCCGCTTCATGAAAAGGCGCCTGATGGATGTGGCCACAGAAGACGATATCGGGCTTGTAAGTCTCGATCCAGGACAGCAGCTCGGCGTCGCCATAAAACTGGCGGCCGCTCCAGCTCGTCGGTGATCGGTCCGGCGGCGCGTGATACACCCAGATCCAGCTGTCCTTCGGCTTGCCGGCATCGCGTTCCAGCTGGGCTTGCACGGCGTTCATGGCGCGGGGGCCATCCCACCAGGGACAGACCGTGACGAGGGTGGTCCCGAGCGCGATAGTATCTCCATCAGTTGGAATGCCGAGCGCGCGGACACGGGTCATCCAACGGGCGATCTTTTCGCCATCCGCATCGCGCGTGTCGAGATCGTGGTTGCCCGACGAGGCAATGAGCGTGGTGCAAGCGTTCAACCGCTGCAGATATTTCAAGATGACGACGATCTGAACACTGCCGTCGACATGGCCGGATATATCGAGATGATCGCCGGCGATTACGACAACATCGAACTCGGACGCCACAGACGCGGTCCAATCATACTGCTTAAGCGCGTAGTGGAGATCGGAGACGAGCAGAAATTTCATGCACCGCCGCTTGGGTTCGGTCTTGAAGGCATAAGCTGTAGACGATGATCATATACAGCTGCTGGTCCTCATCGCAATCCTGGTTCTCTCACCGGGCGCCATGGGCGGCGGAATGGACCGAGACCTTGCCGCTGAGGGTTGCTCCCCAGCTCAGGAGCTTCGGAAAAGCGTCAACGGTCCGCACAAGCAAGCCCGCGCTGCTCGGATGCTGAGCCAGCTGCGCGAGCGCGTCGGCCAGGTGGATGCGCAAGCCGAAGCGTGCCTTCCGGTATCTGTCATAGGAGCGTCCGATCGCGGCGAGCCGAGCTCCGTGCCCGATCGCGTCCGGATCCGCAATCAGCGCCTGACACAGCAGCGCCGCAGATTGCATCGCCATGCTGATGCCTTCGGCGATGATCGGATGGGCTTCGGAAGCGAGGTTTCCGATCCGGAAGAGTCCGCCCTCGAAAGCGTGTCGAAAGCCAGGCCTGATCGGGCCCGCGGAGAGCCACGCGCCAGAGAGACTTGCACGGGCCGTGATGTCGCGCACCGGCGCGCAGGATGCCAGAATATGGTGAAACACGGCCTCCCCAGCATGCTGCGATGACGCGCGTTGCCGGCACGCTGCCAGCCTGTCGCGACGGATGCAGCACGACAGGCTGACGCGCTCGCTATCACTATGGACCATGCCGCCATAGCCGCCCTCGAAGATAAGGAGCGGCATGAGATCAGATGGAAGATCGCAATCGCGAAAATGAACCTTGAAGCCGAACAGATCTCTGGCGGCTGGGTCTCGCCGAGGCAGGTCGAAGGGACGGCCGCGCCCCCATGAGCCGGACGCCGCGATGATAAGCTTGGCATGAATCTCCACGTCGGCTTTCTCGCTCGATAGCTGGCAGGACCATCCGCCCAGCTCCGGTGTCAGCGCGGTGGCGGTGCAAGGCTGGCGGATCTCCGCACCCGCGCGCCGTGCCGCGTCGAGCAGCAAGAGATCGAGATGCTCGCGCCCCAAGGCGCGGCCCCAGGGCCCGAGCCCGCCGGACATGCGGGGCATCGGGGCAAACAGCGCGTGATGACCGGCGAACAAACCGACGCGCTGCACCTCGGGCCCCGCGCGGTCGAAGAACGTGTCGGCCACGGCGAGCTCCGCCAGCAACGGAAAGCTTGTAGCGGAGATGAATTCTCCGCAGACCTTCCGGCGCGGGAACGGGCTTTGCTCGACGATTGCGACCGTCCAGCCGGCTTTGGCGAGCAGAATGGCGGCCGTCGTGCCGGCGGGGCCGGCTCCGATGACAAGCACGTCATAACGTTTCTGGCTATGAATCTTCATGGCATGCCGCAAAGCAGTGGGTGAACAAGCCTGCACTCTGTTCGACCAACTGCCAGCCGGACTCATCGGGCCATAAAGCGGACAGTTCCTTGCCGCGAAATCCGGCACGGACGCTGGCCACGGCGTCATGGCGCGTGACGGCGTTGCATCCGAGCGCGCCAACCAGCCGGCTCGCGCCCAGCGCAAGCGGCGCGCGGCGCGGCTCGCAGGATGCAAAAGCCCGTGTGTGCCGCGCGGTGAGCGCGAAGAGATGTCTCAGCTTCTCGCCCGCGAGATGGTGCAGGAACAGATTTGCCGTGATGATATCGACGGATTTCATCCGCGTGTCTTGCAAGAATGCATTGGCATCAGCTGAAACCGCCTCGACAACCCAGCCGAGCTTTTCGAATTGTGCCTGTGTCTCCCGGTTCACACGCGCTTGTCGATCCAGCATCACGACCGTGAGGTTCGGCCAATGCCTCGACAAGCGCCGCGCAACGCGCAACATGAAGAGGCCGTCACCGCTTCCGAGATCCAGAATGGTTCGCGGCGCAGATTTCGGACACGCCGTTTTCAGCAGACGGCTCATCAAGCCAGCCTGTCTCATCACGGCATTCAGTCGGATCAGATCGCGGCGCGAGGCTTGCGCGCGCGGATCGGAGAACGGCAAGTCGTCGAGCCATTCCGGCTCGACAATGCGTGCTTGTCCGCCCATGGTGATCACCCGATCGCGCGGAACAGCATCGTCTCGGCAACGAGGCCGGGACCGAAGGACATGCTGCAGCCCAGCGCGCCGTCCCGCGCGGTGTCGAGAAAACGCTGCAACACGAATAGAATTGTCGCGGAGGACATATTGCCGAAGCGCCTCAAAACCTCGCGCGAATGAGCAAGCGCCGTTGGCGCGAGCGTGAGTGAACTTTCCACGGCATCGAGGATCGAGCGTCCGCCGGGGTGAATGGCCCAGTGCTTGACATCACTTGGATCGATGCCCGGATAAAGCGCCTCCAGCCCCTCGTCCAGAATTCCGGACAGGACGCCCGGAACGCGGCCGGACAGCACCATGTCGAAGCCGATATCTCCGATCTTCCAGGTGATGAGCTCGCTCGTGTCCTGCGCGAGCACAGCGCGGAACGCATCGATCGCAAGTCCGCGCGGCTCGGCCGTAACGAGCGCCGCCGCGCAGCCATCCGCGAAGATCAGGAAGGAGAGGAGCTGGCGAAGCTGATGGGTCTCCTGGAGATGAAGCGTCGAGAGCTCCAGGCAGATGACGAGGACCTTCGCGTGTTTTTCCGATCGTACGATGTGATGGGCCACCTTCAGCGCATTGATGGCCGCATAGCATCCCATGAAACCCACAATTGTGCGTTCCACGGACGGATCGAGGCCGAGACGCTCGATCAACGCGAAGTCGAGGCCGGGTGCGGAGAAGCCTGTGCAGGATGCGATGACGAGATGTGTGATCTGCGCGGCGTCTTTCAGATGCAGACCGCGCACGGCGTCGGCCGCGAGCAGGGGTGCCTCGCGCTCATAGCGGCGCATGCGCTCCGCCGTTGTGGGGAATCCCTCGCGGCGATAGAAATCATAGGGCGCATCCGGCTCCGGCCCGCGGCCCTTGCCCGGCGACAGGCAAGACCAGCGCTGCTCGATATCCGCGCGCTCCACCATAATCTCGAACAGCGCCGCACTGCGCGGATCCTCATCGACGAGGCTACGGGCGAAGCGCACGAAGGGGATGTGGATGTCGAAACCCGGAACGGCCGTCGCTATTCTGTTGATATGGGCGACCGTCATATCCACCACGCCTCACGGACTATCTGGCTAGCGTGGCCTCACTTCTTCCCTTGTTCCAATCACGATTGGTTGAGAGCCGATCCTATGGCCTGGAAAGCGGCTGACGCGCATCATGGGCCCGGCTGCATTGCCTTGGGAGCGTGACGTGACGAATCGGAGCAGGTTGAGTGCCGGCGTAATCGTTCTTTGCGCGCTTGTGCTCTGTCCGTGCAGCGCCGGTGCGTCGGTCGATCCTTATGGCACCGCTGAAGCTCTCTATACCGCCGGACAGTATGATGCCGCGGTGCAGGCGGCGCGGCAGATCGGCAGCGCCGAAGCGCATGCGCTCGGCGCGCGTGCGCTACTGGCTAAAACGGAAAGCCAGGTGCCGTTCGATCAGCGCCTCCCGGTGCTGAAGGAGGCCGAGGCCGAAGCCGATGCCGCGATCGCCGCGAATGACAAGGTGATCGAGGGACATCTGCAGAAGCTGATGGCCTATTGCTACATCACCCGCATGCCGGGCTTTCGGGATGGCGATATCGCTGCGTCACGGGTCTCGCGCACCATGCTCGACCGCGCGCTTGCGCTCGAGCCGAACAACCCTTGGGCCCTCGCCGCATTAGGCGGCTGGAATCTCGAAATCATCCGACGCGCGCCGCTCGGCCTTGGCGGGATTCTGTTCGGTGCAAACCGCACAAAAGGCATGGCGGCG
>Ga0068863_100008161_pt1 | contig 10227 bp, 6 predicted proteins | sample KBSSwiS62_FD_66596 | JGI IMG/M metagenome (GOLD analysis project Ga0068863, IMG submission 66596) | Switchgrass rhizosphere microbial communities from Kellogg Biological Station, Michigan, USA - KBS Switchgrass S6-2 | ecosystem: Host-associated > Plants > Roots > Rhizosphere > Soil ...
GCTGAAGCGCAATCCGGAACCCGTCATCACATGATTCCGCCGCCGCGCTTTATCGATTCCGTAGCCGAGCTGCCGACCCACAAGTTCGGCCCGAGCAGCCTTACCTGGTGGGGTGTTGTCGGCTTCATGGTGATAGAGGGCGCCGGCTTCGCGCTAGCCTTCGCCGCATACTTCTTCATCATGGGTCACGAACAGGGCTGGCCACCGGAAGGAAGGCAGGCGCCGAACCTTCTATGGGGCACGCTTTTCACGATCGTCATCGTGCTCAGCGAAATCGCCAATACGAGGGTCAAGAAAGCGGCGCGCGAACGAGATGTGCCCTCGATCCGGCGCCTCTTGCCGGTGATGATCGCGTTCGGCGTCATCCTGCTGATCATCCGCGGCTTCGAGTTCAACAATTTGAACTGTCGCTGGACTGACGATGCGTACAGTTCGATCGTCTGGGCGCTCCTGTTCCTCCACACCATTCACCTGTTGACCGACTGGATGGACACGATCGTCCTGTGGTGCCTCATGATGACGGAGGTGGGCTGGGAGGGTCGCCGCCTCGTCGATACAGACGAGAACAGCCTCTACTGGCGCTACGTTTGGCTCCTGTGGCTGCCGATCTACGCCATGATCTACTGGGTGCCGCGGCTGTGAAGACGAAGCACGTTCGCGACGGCTTCATGCCGTGGGCCGCCATAGCGCTTGGAACGACCGGCTATTTCCTCGCGCATCAGATTGGCTCCGACGCGACCTTCCAGGACTGCCGCGCAGGTAGCCCGTGGATCGTGATTCTCGGCACGCTTGTCGGTCTCGCCGTCATCGCCGTTGGCGCGCTCGGGTCTTGGCGCGTCTACGCGTCCGAGTCTGAAAGTCCGGCGCGGCGCCTTGTCGCCATCGTCGGGCTCCTCACCTGTGTCCTGTTTGTCATCGGCGTAACCCTGCCCTTCATCGCCGCACTGGTCATCCCGCGATGCTGGGCCTGAAGATCTTCGCATTTGCCTTGGTGCTCGCCGCGGAGCCCGCGCTCGCCCACACCAGGCACGATGGGGCGGCGGGATGGACGCTCAGCCCTTTCCTTCTGGTCCCGCTCCTCTTGTCGCTGATTATCTATTTGACCGGCTGGTTGCGCCTCTCGAGGCGCGCCTCCGCGCCCGTGCGGGGCAGGGTATTTCTTTCCGGATGGCTTGTCCTTGCACTTTCGCTGACCTCGCCGCTGCACGAGGCCGGAGAACAGAGCTTCACGATGCATATGATCGAGCATGAGCTCATCATGCTCGTTGCAACCTTGCTGCTGGCCGCATCGAGCGCCGGCGCCGTGCTCGCATGGGGCCTTCCGAAGCCGATGCGAACCGCCCTCGGCGGGTCCTGGAAGGCGCCGCTCTCGGCAACATGGAAGCGACTGACCGAGCCGGTGACCGCCACGGTAATCCAGGCGGTCGCCATGTGGGGATGGCATGCGCCAGTGCTCTTTGATCGAGCACTCGAGAGCAGCGGTTGGCACATTGCCCAGCACGCGAGCTTCTTTCTCAGCGCCTTGCTGTTCTGGTGGGCGATGCTCCACCCGCGCGGCCGGGGAAGCGGTTATGGTGTATCTGCAGCCTGCCTGTTCGCGACCTCGCTGATCGGTGGCGCACTCGGCGCGCTGATGAGCCTTTCCTCGAGTCCCTGGTACGCCGATTATGCCGCGATGGGCATGACCGGGATCGGTCTCGACCCCGTCGACGACCAGCGGCTCGCCGGTCTCATCATGTGGATCCCTGGCGGGATGGTGCACGGCGCCGCCGCACTGGTCCTGTTCTACAAATGGCTGAAAGCATCGGAGGGAGGCCATGCTGCGCTCCCCGTCCACTAAAGTCGTCTTCGCAATCCTATCTGCGCTGCTATTCACCGTCGCGCTGATTGGCATTGTCTGGGAATATGCGCGCGAGCGCAGTCAGTTGAGGACGCACGCGGCGGCGGCGGTTCAGGGCGACCCGAGACGCGGCGAGGCAATGTTCATTCAATATGGTTGCGGGAGCTGCCACGCCTTGAAGAATGTACGCACGGCGACAGGCATGGTCGGACCACCGCTCGATGGCGTAGCACTGCGCGTGATCATCGCAGGTCGTCTCTCAAACAGGCCGGAAAATATGGAAAAGTGGATCCGTGATCCTCAACGGGTCTCGCCCGGCACGGCGATGCCGGATCTGCGGGTCGGTGAAACCGATGCGCGCGACATTACCGCCTTCCTTTATTCGCGGGCCAAATAAGCTCGGCCAGCGAAACCGAGGGCGGCTCACTGCACAGCGAACAGGCCTGCCCGGACTTTGTCGCTTCATCGAAGTCTCAGCCCGATCCACAAGGTGCGCGGTGTCGCACGTTCGATTGAACCGTCGCCTCCGATGCCGGCCATGACCAAGGCATCGGTCAGATTTTCGCCCCGAGCGACAAGCAGCAGGCGGGGGCCGATCGGCCATGAAGCCGAGGCGTCGAGCGTTGTCGCGCCCTTGAGCGTGCGGGTGTTGAGGTCATCCTCGAACTGGGCGCCGACCCGTCGGAGGACGATTTCGGCGCCTTTTCCGTCGCGTTCCCAACTCCCCGACAGGGTTGCGGCAAACTTCGGCGTTTGCGCGGGCCGAAGGCCCTCAAGCAACGCGGCGGTGCCGCTCGCTTCCATTCGCGCAGTGGAAAGGCTTGCTCCGGCTCGCAATGCCCAGGGCCCACGGGTCCACTCCGCACCCGCTTCAATCCCGTGGACCTTTACGGCATCGACGTTCTGGCGCTGCCGGAACGTGCCGCCTGCAGCGACGAAACCCACTTGCGGAAATATCCCCGGTCCGCGGCCAACCGTCACGTTGGCAATCGCGTCGGCGAGTTTGTTGACGAAACCTGTGAGCGACAGTCGCAGGCCCTCGTGCCTGTAATCGATGCCCGCTTCCGCTCCGGCGAGGCGCTCTGGATCAAGATCAGGATTTGCAGCCGTTGCATCGGCGCCGGCTCGAAAGGGGCGGAACAACTCGTTCAGCGTCGGCATTCGCCAGCCCAGATAGGCCGCCGAGCGCAGGCTCAAACCGCTGCCGAGGGACGCAAGAACGCCGCCGCGGGCGGTCGGCAGCGACCCATTCCTCTTCTTGAAATGATCATTCCTCAGCACATCACCGGTTGCGATTGTCTGCTCGAAGAGATGCCCGTCGTTCACTTGCCAATGGTCGATGCGCGCGCCCCCGCTGAGGGTAAGGCCGCCGAGCTTTGCAGAAGCTTCCGCGAATGCTCCGGTCGTCCAGGTTTCGCCGCCAGCGCGGCGCCGCCGGGTGGGCTGCCCTGCGACATAGTTGGACAACTCACGGGTCTCGCCTGTCGTGCGGCGTCCATCGGCGCCGAGACGAAGCTCGACCCCATCGGGCATCGGCGGACGGACTTCCACACTGCCACCGAGGCCATGCGACGGTACGGAGTCTTGCAGCAAAACGCGGGTTGCAGTCGTCCTGCCAGCGTTGACGCTCGCAGTGCTGCTGCGCAGGTCGCGCCATTGCCAATAGCCGAGTGCGCTCCACTGCCAGTCGCCGCGGCCGACGAGCCGCAACGATGCATCGGCTCCGTTGGTCCGGTCGCTACTGAAGGGAGTTCCGCGCGTTCGCCAGTCGTGAAAGCCCGAGGCGTTTGCCTGAAGCTCGGTAGCGCCTCCCAAAGAAGAGACCCAGCGAGCGCGCGTGTTCCATTGCCGGTAGGGAGCTCGCTCGTCGGCAGGCCCTCGAGTATCTTCGGTTACCGGAATGAAGCCATCGCTGCGGGACGCGTCGCCTGAAACGCTCAAAACGCCGGCGCCGGCCTGGATTCCCACTCGCGCGCGTCCCTCGACTGATTGGCGGCTGCCTGCATCGACCCCGCCGCCGAGCCCGGCATTGGCACGGCTCGTCATCTCGATGGTGCCGGCAAGTGCGCCCGGACCATTTGCGACGCTCCCGCCGCCCCTTATGACGCGAATATCCGACAGGCTCGCCGGGTCGAAGGCCGGCCAATTGATCCAGCCGCCGAAGGGATCGCTCTGCGGGACGCCGTCTAGGACCAGCAACGCGCGGCTCGATGCGTTGCCGCCGAGTGCGCGAAGCGTCACACCCTGGCTTGTGGGGTGGCCGCTGCGCGCATCGGACCGGCGGAACAGCTGGACGCCCGGAATTTCCTTGAGCAGCTGATCGAGTTCATGCGTCGGCGACTGCTCGATCTGCCGTGTCGTGAAGTGTTCTACCGTATAAACCTGCTCGGCCCGCGCTTCGGGAAGAGCTTTTCCCGTGATGACAATCGCCGGCGGAGAAGGCGGAAGCACGTCGGGCAATTGGTGCCTTACAGGATATCGTAGAGCGTCGCGGCAATCGTCAGCACTGACGTCGATGCGACCGCAAGCAGCGCCCACGGGGCCCACCACGGCCATGAAAGCCGGTTCGTTTCATCCATCTTGGCCATGCCACCTAAAGGTCTGCAGCAAGGCATGGGTTCCGTCGAGTGGAATCCCGCGGCGAGACGTGCTCGGACCAAAGGAAACCTAACAATGGTTAAATTCTGATTGAACATGATTGGGTAAATTGCTCTAAATCTTCTATTCTTCGAGTCCGACTCGTCACTCCAACCGGGAAGGGGGCGCCCCGGTCATGTCAAACGACCGTCGAAGGCTGATGACTAGCCGCCGGGTTCGGCGGCGCGCTTTCTATGGCGCCGCGTCGGCCCTCGTCCTGGGATTACCTGCAGGCGTTGAAGCACAGTCAGCCTCCTCTCCAAGGATTCCGCCGACCCGCGAGGAGGTCGTAAGGCCTGCCACGAAACAGCCGCCGCCCGAGAGTCGCCTGCAAATCGAGGGCGGTATCGAACGCGCCCCATGTGCGCTCGATGGCGCCGAATTCAGGTCGATCCACTTTGTCTTGCGCGGTGCCGAGTTTGACGGCCTGCAAGGCCTGACGCGCGCCGACCTAGTGTCCGCCTACGCCCCCCTGATCGGCAAGGATGTGCCGATTTCGGTGGTCTGCGAAATCCGGGACCGAGCTGCAACAATCCTTCGCGACGCCGGATACATTGCCGCGGTCCAGGTGCCCGAGCAGCGGATCGCCGACGGCATCGTCCATTTCCAGGTGCTGATGGCCCACCTCACTCAGGTGCGCGTCCGCGGCGAGGCCGCGGGCGCCGAGACGGTCCTTGCAGCGTATTTCAACGAGCTCACGAAAAAACCGCTGTTCAACCGGTATGAGGCCGAGCGCTACCTGCTCCTCGCCAGCGACCTCCCCGGCTACACGGTGCGCTTGACGCTGCGCCCTGCCGGGACTGCGCCCGGAGACGTAGTCGGAGATGTCACTGTTCAGCGACTGCCCGCTTATGTCGACTTCATCGCGCAGAACGGCGGCTCTGAGGAACTTGGCCGGTGGGGTGGCCTGCTTCGGGGCCAGGTCTTCGGCCTGACCGGCCTTGGTGACCGGACAGCGCTCTCGGTATTCAGCACGGCCGACTTTGAAGAACAGCAGACTGTTCAGCTGTCGCATGACATGCGCATCGGCTCGCAGGGCCTAAGTCTTGGCGGCTCGTTCACATACGCATGGGCCCGGCCCGACATCGCCGATGCCGACATTCTGGCAAAGACGCTGCTCGCCACCGTCGAGCTCGGCTATCCGTTCATTCGTCGCCGCTCGCACACCGTCCGTGGCTCGCTCGGCATGGATGTCGTCAACCAGGATGTCTGGTTCGATCACCTCAAGGTGACACAGGACCGCCTGCGCGTGGGCTTTCTTCGTCTCGGGTTCGATGCGGTCGATACGATATTCAGCGACCGCTTCTCGTCCGCCGAGCCGCCGTGGCATGTGACGAGCCTCGTCGAGTTGAGGAAGGGCCTCAACATCTTGAGCGCGACAGACGACTGCGGTCCCGCTGCAGCAAATTGCCTCGGCCCGAACGACGTGCCTCCCAGCCGACTGGACGGAAACTCGGCGGCAACCGTACTTCGCTATACTGGCTATGGCGAAGTGAGGCCGATGCCCAAGCTGACGCTCGCGCTTGGCCTGCGTGCGCAAATTGCATCGGACCCGCTGTTCAGCTTCGAAGCATTTTCGGCCGGCAACTACACTGTGGGCCGCGGCTACGACCCGGGCGCACTGCTCGGCGACAAGGGCTTCGGGACCCAGGCTGAGATCCGCTACGGCACCCGCATACCGTTAAGTGCGAAGAAGCCCGCCTTCGAGGGCTACGCCTTCTGGGACCATGCCGAGGTCGGCAATCACGGCAACGACATTGTCAGCTCCGGCCGCAGCCACCTCAATTCCATCGGAGCAGGGACCCGCGTCTCGTGGGACCGCTTCTTCCTCGATGCAGGACTTGCAATTCCGCTCACTCATATCGGGCTGTTGAACGACAAGCCTGGCCCCCGCTTCCTCGTCTCCCTCACAACGCGTCTGTGGCCATGGAGGTATTGACATGGCGTGTCCCCAGTATCGTGCGTACCGGCTGAAGCGAAACCAGCTTCTGTTATCTTGCGCAACTGTCGCCATTGCGACGGCTGCGGTGTCGCCAGAGGCCGCGAGGGCCCAGGCTTTCCAGGGCACTCCCACGACAATTTCCGGCGTCGTCACCTACAACCGAGCCACGGCCGGAACCGAGACCATCACGGTCGGCAGCGGCACAGCGACGATCAATTGGGCGCCGAACGACGTCCAGGGCACTGGCAACCTCAGCTTCCTGCCGCAGGGCAACGCTGCAACCTACCAGGGTGCGGCGGGCCTGAGCGACTTCACGGTGTTCAACCGGATCGTTCCCACCGACGTCACGCGCACGATCGAGCTCAACGGCAGCATTTTGAGCAAGCTCGACGGCGGTGCGACCGGTGGCAACCTCTGGTTCTACAGTCCAGGCGGCATCCTCATCGGATCGCAGGCTGTAATTGACGTCGGCGGCTTGTTGCTGAGCACGATCGATGTGCCCAACGGCATTACCACTGGCACCCGCTCCTTTTCCGCGAGCTTCTCAAAGACGCAAACCGGAGCCGGATCGATCAGAGTGCTGCCAGGCGCACGTATCGACGGGCGTAGCAATTACGTGGCTATGGTAGCGCCGCGGATCGAGCAGGGCGGCAACGTGCAGGTGAACGGCTCGGCTGCCTATGCCGCAGGCGATGCTGCGACGATTACCTTCCAGGACGGATTGTTCGGCGTCTCGATTCCGTTTGGTCAGGGGTCATCAGACGCGAACGGTGTTGTCCACACCGGAACGACGGGCGGTCCGGCAAATGTCGCGAGCACCGACAACCACAGCATCTATATGGTCGCCGTTCCGAAGAACCAGGCAATGACCATGCTGCTGGACGGGTCGGTCGGCTTCGCACCCGCCGCTACGGGCGCAACGGTTGAAAACGGTCAGGTCGTCCTCCTCTCCGATTTCAGTTCAAGCGGCGGAAGTGCCGGAATCAAGATCGGCTCACAGAGCGACACGACGTTCACTTCTGCAGTGACGGCCGACGTCTTCGGCCCGACTCTCGTCGACGCGACTGCTCATGATGTCACATTTGCCCAGGACATGGTGGCATTCGACAATTCGTCACCGGGCACCGGCGGCATCACACTAAGCGCGAACAATGGTCACAAGATCACCGGTGCATCCGACGTCCTGCTCGTCTCGAATGACAAGGTCGGCATCAATGTCGCCGGCGCCGGCACCATCAATGTCGCAGGAACGCTCGAGGCGGACGGAACCGGCAGTGTTTCGCTAACCGATTCTGGCGGTACCGGCACGATCACCGCGGACACGTTGATGCTGCTTGGGTCGACAATTTCGAGCGCGGCCAACCCGACGATCAACAATCTATTCTACAGCGTGGATGGCGACCTCACGATCGGCGACCTTTCGGTTCCCGGATCCATGCAGCTGTTCGCGACGGGCAATCTGACGGCGACAGGCGATCTGACTGCCGGGGACACCGTCTTCCTGTTTGCAAACGGTACTGCAAATATTTTTGGAATTGTCAGCGCACCGTCGATCACGGTCGAGTCCGCGGACATCAACATCGCCGCTGGGGCATCGCTGGGCGTCCTCGGAGTGACGGATATCGTCAGCCTCGTCTCCTTCAATGACTTGCCCATGTACATCGGCTCCGGCGTCACGGCGCCTGCAGGTGCGTACACGCTCGACGAGGACGGCGACATCCACGCGGCCACCGTCAGCGTCAGCGCATTCTCGGCCAGCGATGCTCCGTCGCCCGACGTCGTCATTGGTGACGTCCACATCGATGGAAGTGCGACACCGGGCGGGGGAACCAGCGACGTCCTGGTGTTCTCCAACGGGGGTTCAGTCCGTGTCGAAGGCGACATCAGGTGGACTGATGCGGCCGCGAGCGACTCCCTGACACTGAGCTCGTCCCAATCGATCGAGGTCAATTCCGACACCGGCAGTATCGTGATGCTCGACAGCAGCAACAATCTTGCCGGCCAGCTGCTCCTCAGCGCAGACACCGGCGTCTGGATCGCGAGTGGGTCGATCCTCAGCCAGTTGGAGGCGAATCCCGACTTCCAGGGCCGCGATGCAGCGCTCGCGAATGGCAGCACCGCCAATCCGCTCGGCGTCGTGGGAGCGGGCAGCGTTACCGCGATATTCGGAGACTCCTTCTTCGTACAGAACAGCGGGACAGCGTCCGATGCCGCCGGCATCGCCGTTGGAACCGGCGGACTGTTCGCCGACAGCGTCGACGAGGTGGGAGCCGAATTGACGATTTTCGGCCGTCAGCTGAGACCAGACGGCACGAGCGTCACGGGCGATGCTTTCGCCGGTGTAGTTCAAACGGTCGGAGCTTTCACTTCCGGCTCGACGGTCAACGGCGTCGCACTCGGGGCAGCGCCTCCGCCACCCCCACCTCCGCCACCGCCGCCGCCGCCGCCGCCACCACCTCCGCCGCCACCACCTCCGCCGCCTTCGCCGCCGCCGGCGCCACCCCCTTCTCCACCGCCGGCGCCACCGCCGTCCCCTCCCCCTTCGCCGCCCCCGGCGCCACCGCCGTCCCCTCCCCCTTCGCCTTCGCCGTCGTCTTCACCACCCCCGGCGCCGCCGCCCGCGCCACCACCTCCGCCACCTGAAGCGCCTCCGGCGATCCAGGGGTCGGAAGTGATTCTGGGTCCGATCAAGGAGATGACGAGCCCAAGTTCGGCGATCAGCGGCCAAACGCAGCCGGAGCAGCAGCTTCAGGATCAGCGGGAGGCTCAGGAACTGCACCAGGATAAGGGCATCGTAGACAGCGACCAGCCCCAGCAAGAGGCCGCAAGCGCTTCAGAGGAAAAGAAGAAGTCCGAAGACGAGGACGATGACGCGAGCGCCAGCGTATCGCTCGGCCTGATCAACACGGCACCTGTGCAATTGAAAACCGACGTCGAAGAACCGGTCACGAGTGGTGGCATGGACACAATGGTAGTAATTCCGGGCACCCCGGACTGATCGGAGGATCAGATGGGCAGAACAGCAATTGTGATCTCGGCGACCATCGCAGCCATGGCGGCCGGCACAGCGTCCTCATGGGCAGCGACGCCGCTCAGCATCCGCGACAGCTGGCGCATCGGCAATGCCGGAACGAGCTTCTGCTCGGCACAGAGCGTTGCCACCGACAAGGCGCTGACCGGGATGTTCGACATCGGCTACTCGATCACGTGCCGCGACGCCGCCCTGCCGGTTGGAAAGCTCTTCAAGGTGCACGATACAAGCAGTGCTGCGGCTCGGATTGTCGCCGATCGAACCGAGCGCGCGACGTGCGAACAGCCACGCCGCGAAACAATTCCCGGCCTGGGCCCCGTCAACATCACCGATTGCAGGCTCAAGGACGTGAATGTCGCCTATCGCGCCTATGAACTTCGTCGTGGTCGCGTGCTGTACGCTGCGCAGGGGCTAGGAGGCTATGACAGCGCGCTGCAGCTGGGTCTTCGCAGCCTCGTTGCCGACCAGCCTGTCAAAGGAGAGATTTCGATCGCAACGACCGGCGTCGGCGACCCGGCAGCCTTTGCTCGCGTTCAGGCCGGCACGCTGACGCGCGACAAGGCGCTGGAGGAAGCATATCGCCGCAACAATGCCGGAAGTTACGCCGAGGCCGCGGAGTTCTTCGCAGCAGCAAGCGCAGGAACACGCGATACGCCGCTTGGCCGTGCCGAGGCTCTCGTCAACGAAGCCCTGCAGAAATCCAATCTGGGTCGATTCGCCGAGGCCGACTCCTTGTTCTCCAAGGCAGCCGAGCTGGTCGGGTCAGATCCGATCGTC
>Ga0068863_100008164_pt1 | contig 10225 bp, 9 predicted proteins | sample KBSSwiS62_FD_66596 | JGI IMG/M metagenome (GOLD analysis project Ga0068863, IMG submission 66596) | Switchgrass rhizosphere microbial communities from Kellogg Biological Station, Michigan, USA - KBS Switchgrass S6-2 | ecosystem: Host-associated > Plants > Roots > Rhizosphere > Soil ...
CAGGATGCCCGCGACCTCGATCGGATGGCTGAAATAGGGATCGCCGCTCGCCCGCTTCTGGCTGCCATGCGCCTGCATCGAAAAGACATAGGCACGGTTGAGCAGCGCTTCGTCCGCATCCGGATCGTAGTTCAGGACCCGATCGACAAGTTCATACTGTCTGAGCACAGACTCATGATGCGGTTGTCACCGCACGCTATGCAACAGGCAAATGGCGGATTTTCGTGGTATCTTTACCACGCCGCACCATCGAAAACGGCCCACTCCGGCAGGGCGGGCCGTATCGTTCAGTCATCCAGCGGATGACAAAGGCGATTATTCGTAGTCGCCGCCGATATTCTGGTTGCGTGGCGGTGCCGCCGCGGTGAGGCGCAGAGCCTCGGCCGACGCCGCCAGCGAGCCGATTTCGTCGGGCGCATCGTCATCGTCGACGCGCACGCGCTGCAGGCTGCCCACCAGCGCCTCGTGCAGATCGTCGGGCGTAACCGTCTCTTCCGCGATCTCGCGAAGCGCGACCACAGGATTTTTATCGCGATCGCGATCGATGGTCAGTTCGGCACCGCCCGAGATCTGGCGGGCGCGCTGCGCCGCCATCAGCACAAGGTCGAACCGGTTGGAAATCTTGTCGACGCAATCTTCGACTGTAACGCGCGCCATGGAACGCTCCGATGTGGCTCGAAATCCGGGAAGACGGGGCCGCTATCAGGCCACGCCCCGCATGTAAAGAAAAATGGGCTCAGCCTTCATCCTGGGCGGCGGCCTTATGAGCCCAGAACAGGCCGCAGGGGGGGATGTTCCACCATTCCAGATCGCGCTCGATCCGGTCAAACAGCGGCTCGATCAGGCGCAGCACATAAGGCGAATATTGGTAGACCAAAAAAGCGCCGCCGGGGCGGAGCACCCGATGGGTCGCCTCGGCGATCGCCGGGCCGACACCGGCCGGCAGCGTGGAGAAGGGCAAGCCGGACAGGACATAGTCGGCCGCGTCGAAGCCGTGCGCCGCGACGATCTCGTTGACCTCGGCCGCCGAGCCATGGGCCGCGATCAAACGGCCATCGGCGAACTTCCTCCTCAGATAGTCCACGAACACCGGGTTGGTGTCGATGACCAGCAGCGTCGCATCGGGGGCGAGCCGCTCGAGGATGCTGCCGCAAAAGGTACCTACGCCCGGGCCATACTCGACGAACAGCCGCGTGTTTGCCCAGTCGACCGGCCGCAGCATCGCCTCGATGGTCCGCCGCGACGAAGGGATGACCGATCCGACCATCGCCGGATGGCGCAGAAATTCGCGGAAGAACAGCATGAACGGATGATCGTCAACAGAAGAGCACCCCTTCACATTTGCTCCCCTACCCAGCGCCTGATCGGCCGATAGCTCACCCATAATCGTTCCGTCGGCCCCTCATATTGTCTTCTCCCGTTTGCAAATGGCGCGGCGAAAGGCAAGCGGCCGAGCGCCGGTGGCGGGTAGAAGGCTCCAACCGACAGAGACTTGGGCGGTTTCGTCGGAGCAAAAAAAAGGCCGACCCAGAAGGGCCGGCCATGAAGTTTTAGGAGAGGATGCCTGAAAGGCCCGTTCTTTTTGCGCTGCGGCATGACATTACGCAAATGCAGAGATTGACGTAGCGATTGCGTTATGCGCAATCTGATTAAACAAAAGGCTTACCGCGGCATTCCGTGAGATTGGAACGTCGCCGTCGGGCCGAAACTAGTATATTGCGTTGCAACGAGTCCGCGGAGTGTATGGGAAAATGAAATGCGCAGGTTGCCGCCGCTGACTGCGATCGAGGCCTTTGTACAGGTGGCCAGGCTCGGCTCGGTAAAGGCCGCGGCCGAAGAACTGGCGCTTTCGTCTCCCGCCCTGAGCCGCCGGGTACAGGCCCTAGAGCGGTTCATCGGCCGCAGTCTTTTCGAACGGCGGCACCAGGCCATGGTGCTCTCGACCGACGGAGAGCTGCTGCTGTCGCGCATTGCGCCCGCGCTCGATGCGCTGACAGTCGCGATCGACGAGACGACGGGCGACAGCGAGCTGGTGCGGCTGCGTCTCGGCGTGATGCCGCTGTTCGCATCGCAGCGGCTGATGGCGCGGTTGCCCGAACTCCGGCAACGAAACCCGGAGCTGCATATCGATATCGACACCGGGGCACATGCCCTCGCCCGGCTCGGCGAGGGGGTGGATGTCGCGATCGTGCTGGCTCGAGACGTCGACGCGAACCTTTATTCCCGCCGGATCGATCGCGACAAGGCGGTCGCCATCGTGAACCGATCGTTGCTGACCGGGCGTTTTCCGGTCCGTGAGCTCGACGACATGGCGCGACTGACCATCTTCCTGCATCGCGACATGCCGGAGCTGTTCAACGTCTGGCGTGAAGGGCTGGGCCGGCCCGATCTGGAGCCCGCCGCGGTCGATGTGTTCGATTCGGGGCAGTTGATGCTCGATGCAGCCGCGCAGGGGCTAGGCGTCGCCTTGATGCTTCGCAGCCATCTGGAGGATTCGCACGACGAACGCCTCACCAACCTGTTCGACGAGAGCGTCGACAGCCCCTATGGCTATTGGTTCGCGTGCCGCCGCCCGGCGCTGACGAGCCGGGCGGTGCGCATTTTTCACGACTGGCTGTTCAGCACCTCCGTGTAGGGCGCTGGCGGCCCGGACGAGATCGCGAGGCGCCGCCGCCCGTCAAGGCGCGATCAGGCGTCGGCGGCGATGCGCATCTTGACGATCTTGCCGGGCTCGCGCGGCGGCTCGCCCTTGGGCAGCGCGTCGACATGCTCCATGCCCGATTCGACCACGCCCCAGACCGTGTACTGGCGATCGAGGAAGCGCGCGTCATCGAAGCAGATGAAGAACTGGCTGTTCGCGCTGTTCGGGTTCTGGCTGCGCGCCATCGAGCAGACACCCCGCACATGCGGCTCGGCGTTGAACTCGGCAGGGATGTTGTCGCGCTTGGAGCCGCCCATGCCGCTTCCGGTCGGATCGCCGCCCTGCGCCATGAAGCCGGGGATCACGCGGTGGAACACCACGCCGTCATAGAAGCCCTCGCGCGCGAGCGCCTTGATCTGCTCGACATGCTTGGGCGCGAGATCGGGGCGCAGGTTGATGACGACATCGCCGCCCTCCAGCGTCATGATCAGCGTGTTCTCTGGGTCGGCGGCCATCGTCTACTCCTGTCGTCCTGGCGAATCTGCGCCGTCCCTACCGGCAGATTTCCGGCGACGCGAGCAATGTTTGCGCCCGGCGCGACGGTACGCCATGAAGCGTGCGATGAACGCAAGCGCCGAAGATCTGCCTGCCGTGGCGCTGCCCGCGGCCAAGAAGGGCTTGGCAACGCTTCTGGTGATGTCGGCAACGCTGATCGTCATGCTGGACTCGACCATCGCCAACATCGCCATGCCGCACATGCAGGCGGCGCTTGGCGCCACGCCCGATACCGTCACCTGGGTGCTGACGTCCTACATCACGGCCACGGCCGTGGGCACGCCGATGACCGGGTGGCTGGCAGGGAGAATAGGGCGAAGCAGGCTTTTCTGGATGTCGATCGTGGGGTTCACGGTCAGTTCCGCACTGTGCGGGGCAGCGGTCAGCCTGCCGATGATGGTGGCGGCGCGGATCGCCCAAGGCGCTGCCGGTGCGTTCATGATCCCGCTTTCGCAATCGATCATCTACGACATCAATCGCCCGTCGCAGCAGGCCCGAGCTATGGCCATGTGGGCCGCCGGCGTGATGGCGGGCCCGATCGTCGCGCCGATCATCGGCGGCTATCTGGCGGAGGTGTTCAACTGGCGCTGGGTGTTCCTGATCAACGTGCCCATCGGGATCGTAACCGCGCTGGGCGGGTTCCTGGTTCTTCCCCGTTTCCCCGACGTGCGGCGAAGCTTTGACCTGATCGGCTTCCTCATCATCACCGCCGGCCTCTGCGCGCTCCAGCTCGCACTGGACCGGGGCACGCAGCAGGACTGGCTGTCGTCGCCGGAGATCGTCGTTGAACTCGGGCTGAGCATTGCGGCGTTCTGGATGCTTGCGTTCTACCTGCCGATGGCGCGCACGCCGATCCTGGCCACGAGCCTGTTCAGGAATGTGACCTTCCTGACCGCCTGCTTGATAGTGTTCTGCGTGCTTGCGATCAATTCGGCGGCGGCCGCGCTCGTGCCCTCGCTGCTGCAGAACCTGTTGAACTATCCGGTCAGCACGGTCGGCATCATCCTTATCCCGCGCGGCATAGCGCTTGCCACCTCAATGATCCTCGGTGCCCGTCTGATGAAGCTGGTGGACTCGCGGCTGCTGATCCTGGTCGGTCTGCTGATGCTCGACTGGTCGCTCGAGATGCAAAGCCGGTTCACCCTCACCATGGACGACAGCCTCGTCATCTGGTCGGGCGTTTGGATGGGGATCGGATCGGGACTGGCGATGGGATCGGTCAACTTCACCGCAATCTCCAGCACGACCGTCGAGCTGCGGACGGATGCGGCGGCGCTCTACGGCCTCTTCCGAAGCATGGGCCAGTCGATCATGATTGCGATCTCAACTGCTATGTTTGCGCGCAACCTGCAGGTCGGTCATGCCGAATTGGGGAGCGCACTCCAGATCGAGCGGGCACCTTTCCTGCTGTCGCAGCGACTCGGTGAGCTCCAGGGCATGGGCAGGGCGGTGAACATGGCCGACCTCGAGATCAATCGTCAGGCAATGATGATCGCCTACGTCAATGACTTCTGGTTCTTCAAATGGGTATTGCTCGCGGTGATACCCAGCGTCTTCCTCCTACGCCCGGCCAGGGTGCCGACCGCCCAACCGCTAGCAGTGAGCGAATAGCGTGGCGCCGACCCGAGCCGCGCCACCCGGAGGGGGCAACGAAGCGGCGTCGCGCCTGCGACGCTGCGGCGAGCGTTCCATGCAGCTGGAACATGACGCGGAGCGATGGCATCGATCGCTTGCCAAGGCATTGGCATCACTGCGATGTTCGAGTGGGCCGATGATATCATCGGCCTCAAAACGATTTTAGGGTTCGACATGGGAGGATGGCGCAGCCGCGGCATGGATGAGTTCGGACTGATTAGCGCCGCCGGTGCGGCTCGTGGCGCCGAAGGCTGATGGAAGCTGCTCGCGAGGAAAAGGCGCTCGTCCCAGTGGCGCCTCTGCCCAAGGCGATCGCGACCACGCTGATGATGGCTGCGACGATCCTGGTGATGCTCGACCAGACCATCGCGATCGTAGCCCTTCCCCATATGCAGGCGGCGCTCGGCGCCACGCCGGATTCGGTCAGCTGGGTGCTGACCTCCTACATCATTGCCACGGCCGTCGCGACGCCGCTGACGGGTTGGCTGACCGGACGCTTCAGCCGCTCCCGCATGTTCGGCTTGTGCGTGCTCGGCTTCACGGTGAGTTCGGCGCTATGCGGTCTTTCCTTCTCGCTGCCGATGATGGTGCTGGCGCGGCTGGCGCAGGGTGCGTGCGGTGCCTTCCTCATGCCGTTGAGCCAGGCCTTTCTCTACGACATGAACCCACCGTCGGGACAGGTTCGCGCCCTTACCATCTGGGGCGTCGGCTCGATGGCAGGGCCGCTGATCGGACCAGTGCTCGGCGGCTATCTCACCGACGCGCTGGACTGGCGCTGGGTGTTCTTCATCAATGTTCCGATCGGGCTTGCCGCCGCCGTCGGCATCTTCGCAACCCTGCCAGAGTTCCCGTCGGTGCGGCGCACCTTCGATCATAGCGGCTTCATAATGGTTTCGGTCGCGCTCTGCGGGCTGCAACTGGCGCTCGACCGGGGCACGCAGCAGGATTGGTTCGATTCCACTGAGATCCTTATCGAACTCGGCGTGAGCGCAGCAGCCTTCTGGATGCTCTTCTTCCATCTTCGATCGGCATCGAGCCCGATCATCTCGATCAGCCTGTTCCGTCAGCGAACCTTCGCCGTAGCGATGACGATGTCGCTCACCGTCATGCCTGTGGTGATCGCCGCGACCGCTTTGCTGCCGTCGCTTTTGCAGGTGCTGCTTGGCTATCCGGTCATAACCGCGGGGGTGCTGCTGATCCCCAGGAGCGTGGCCCTGACCGCCGGGATTATCGCTGGGGGGCGCCTGATGAAAGTGATCGACGTGCGCGTCCAGATCGTGGGCGGCCTGATCCTCCTCATCGCGTCGCTCTGGATGCAGAGCCACTTTGCGCTCCAGATGGACGAACGCTTGATTATCATCGCAGGACTGCTCCAGGGATTCGGCGCCGGCCTGGCCATGACAGTTGTCAACTTCGCAGCAATCTCCAGTGTCCCGCCTGAACTACGTCCGGAGGCCGCCGCGATGTATGGGCTGTTCCGCAACATGGGGAGCGCTCTGCTCATCTCGATTTCAACGGCCGTCCTCGCGCGGAACGTCCAGGTCAACCATTCCGAGCTGGGGGCTGCACTGAGTTCGACCAAAGGCATCTTCATGGCCGTCCAGGCACTCGGCGGCAGCCATTCAGCGGCGCAGCTTGCGGCGTTTGCCAACGCCGAGGTCACCCGCCAAGCGATGATGATCGCCTATATCGACGATTTCTGGATGCTGAAATGGCTGATGATCGCGATGATTCCGCTCGCGCTGTTCGTCGAGCCGACGGCGGCCGCACGGAAGCACAGCTCCGCGGTGGCAATGGCGTCCGATTGAACCATGGCCGTCGGAAAGGTGGATGAGCCGGCGCGGCCGGCCCCGGGAATGAGTGCCACCGGGGAGGAGCGTGCGCTCGTTGCGATGACGCCCAGGGTCAGGCTATTGGCGACACTGCTGCTGATGTCCGCAACGGTCATGGTCGTGCTCGACCAGACGATAGCGGCGGTGGCCCTACCGCAGATGCAGGCGACGCTCGGCGCCACCCCGGACACGATCAGCTGGGTGCTGACCTCCTATGTTGTCGCGGGCGCGGTTGCGATGCCCATGACCGGTTGGCTCACGGGCCGTTATGGCCGCACCAGGCTGTTTGGCGTGTGCATCATCATCTTCACGCTGAGCTCGACGCTGTGCGGCATGGCGGTTTCGCTGCCGATGATGGTAGCAGCGCGGATCGTGCAAGGCTTTTCCGGCGCCTTCCTGATGCCGATGAGCCAGGCTTTCCTGTATGATATGAACCCTCCGTCGCAGCAGGTCCGCGCGGTATCGATCTGGGCGATGGGGACGATGATCGGGCCGATGCTGGGGCCGGTCGTCGGGGGCTATATCACCAGCTCGCTGAGCTGGCGCTGGGTGTTCTTCATCAACCTGCCGATCGGGCTGGTCACGGCGGTCCTCTACTTCGTCGTGATGCCGGCTTTCCCCACGGTAAGACGTGCGTTCGATGGGCTCGGCTTCGTGCTGATCGCGATCGCCTTGTGTAGCCTGCAACTCGTGCTCGACCGGGGAACCCAGCAGGATTGGTTCGAGTCGACTGAAATCGCGATTGAAAGCTGTATTGCCGTGGCGTTCTTCTGGATGGCCTTTTTCCACCTACGTCGCTCGCGCAACCCGATCATCGCCATCTCGCTGTTTGCAAACAGGAACTTCGCGGTCGCAATGCTGATCGGCTTTTTCCTGGTGGGTGTGGTGCTGTCCTGGGCAGCGATCGTGCCGGCTCTCTATGTCAACCTGCTCGGCTATCCCGTCACGCATGCTGGGCTGATGATGGTGCCTCGCGGTATTGCGACGACGTTCGCATTGTTCCTCGGAGCGCGCCTGCTGAAGGTCATCGACGGCCGCGTCCAGATCTTCGTAGGGCTGTTGATGGTTATTTTCGCGCTATGGCTCGAGACCGGCTTCGCCCTCGCCATGGGCAACGATCTGATCATCATAGCGGGGGTTATCGACGGCACGGGCAGCGGGCTGGTGATGACGGTTCTGGGCTATCTTGTGGTATCGAGCGCGCCGGTTCATCTCCGCACCGAGGCGTCCGCGATGTTCACCCTCATCCGAAATACGGGCATCTCGATGGCCATCGCCACCTTTTCCGCGCTGCTGGTCTACAACAGCCAGGTGAATCATGCCGAGCTCGGAGCCGTGCTATCGCATCAACTGCCGCAGCTGTCCGACGTCATGGCGGGGTCCGCCATGGGGCAACGAATCGCATCGATGGCCAATGCCGAGCTTACCCGCCAGGCGATGATGATCGCCTATATCAACGATTTCTGGCTGATGATGTGGGCGTTGATCTTCATGCTGCCCATCGTCCTGCTGCTATCGCCGGTGCGGGCGCCGCGCGGCGCAGCCGAGCCGATCGCGGTCCCCGAATGAAACAGGCTGGCGGAGGAGATCTGGCAACGGTGCCGGTGTCCCCGGGACAGCGGGTGATCGCGCAGAGCGTCGTCATGGCGGCGGCCGCCCTCATCGTGCTGGACCAGACCATCGCGACGGTCGCACTGCCGCACATGCAGGCAGCGCTTGGGGCGACGCCGGACACGATAAGCTGGGTGCTGACCTCCTATATCCTTGCAACCGCGGTCGCCATCCCGATGACGGCATGGCTGACAGGCAAATTCGGGCGCCGGATGCTGTTCTGTGCGGCCGTGCTCATTTTCACGCTCAGTTCGGCGGCTTGCGCGTTCGCGACGTCGCTGCCGATGATGGTGATCGCGCGGGCGGTGCAGGGCTATTCAGGCGCCTTCCTGATACCGCTTTCACAGAGCTTCATGCTCGATATCAATCCGCCCTCCCGCCACCTGCGCGCTTTGACCCTCTGGGGGCTGGGCATCATGGTCGCTCCGATTCTGGGCCCGGTGTTAGGCGGTTATCTCACCGCCATAATGGACTGGCGCTGGATATTCCTGATCAACGTGCCCATCGGTCTAGTCGTGTTCATCTGCAGCGTGCTTGCCCTTCCTGAATGCCCTGACGTCGACCGGCCGTTCGATGGCCGCGGCTTCATTCTGGTTCTCGTCGCGCTCTGCTGCCTCCAGCTGATGCTCGATCGAGGTACGCAGCAGGACTGGTTCGATTCGACCGAGATCATCATCGAAGCGGGCGTGTGCGTCGGCGCGTTCTGGCTGCTGGTCTTCCACCTGCTACGCGCACGCCACCCGATCGTGGCGGTGGAGCTGTTCCGCGATAGGAACTTCGCGGCAGCGTTGGTGATCGGCCTGGTGATCAATCCGATCACGGGAACGAGCGCGGCCATCATGCCGCAGTTCATGCAGGTGCTCCTCCAATATCCGGTTTTGACGGCGGGCTTGCTGATCATCCCGCGGGGCATAGGTGTGACCGTGGCAATGATGGCCGGACCGCGCCTGCTGGCGCGCTATGACAGCCGGGCGGTGCTGCTCGGCGGGCTCGTGATGGTTGTCCTGTCGATGTTCATCCAGACCCGCTTCAGCCTTCAGATGGACATGTCACCGCTCGTCTGGTCAGGCTTCGCCCAGGGCATCGGCGTGGGAATCGCGGTGGCTACCAGCAATATGATGTCGATGGCGAACCTGCCGGTGCATCTCCGGACCGAAGGGGCGGCCCTCTACATGCTGGCGCGCAGCATAGGCACATCGATCCTCATCTCGATCACCTCGGCTTTGCTGGCCTATAATCTCCAGGTAAACCATGAAGAGGTCGGCAGCAGCCTGCAGCTGGGAATGATGCGGCAGCTGACGAAGAGCCTGGCTGGCGAAGGCGCGGCCCCGATGGTAGCGCGCCTGATCGATGCAGAGGTCAATCGCCAGGCGCTGATGATCGCCTATCTTGACGTCTTCTGGCTCATGACTTGGATGACCGTGGCGGTCATGCCCATCCTGCTGTTCCTGAAACGTGTACGTCCCAGCCGCGAACCCGTGATGATGGCCGAATAGCCGCGCGTGCACCTTGCCGTGATCGCGCGACGCGCTTAGAGCGGCCGCCGGCGCGCGGCGGCCCGGAGGACGGCATGAGCGAAATCGATATCGAGTCCGACGCCGCGCCTGCCGAGGCCCTGCATGATGAAGACGACCGGCTGAAGTCGAGCTTCGTCGATGCTGTCATCGAATGCGTCGAACAGGGCGACGCCGAGGGAGCAAGGGCGCTCGTCCGCCCCCTTCATCCGGCCGATATTGCCGACCTGTTCGAACTGGCGCCGAAGGAGATGCGGCAGCCGATCGCGAGCGCCATCGCCGAGCTGCTCGATGGCGACGTGTTATCCGAGATGAACGAGTGGGTGCGCGAGGAGCTGATCGAGGCGCTGGCGCCGCACGAGGTGGCCGAGATCGCGACACAGCTCGACACCGACGACGCGGTGGCGATCATCGAGGAGCTGGAGGAGGAGGACCAG
>Ga0068863_100008169_pt1 | contig 10221 bp, 7 predicted proteins | sample KBSSwiS62_FD_66596 | JGI IMG/M metagenome (GOLD analysis project Ga0068863, IMG submission 66596) | Switchgrass rhizosphere microbial communities from Kellogg Biological Station, Michigan, USA - KBS Switchgrass S6-2 | ecosystem: Host-associated > Plants > Roots > Rhizosphere > Soil ...
TTCGTTTTTATCTATTATGTCATGCAGGTCTATTACATAAGAATCTTCTCCCACGTATTCCAGTATCGTATCATTTTCAAATACAAATCGAATAGTAAAGCGGCAGGCGATCCCTTTTTTTGTGGGGGCACTTTTCTTCATTACATCCAGTGAAATAAAGCTGAATAGTTTTTCCGGCTCTTCTTCGATAGGGTTAGCTGCCGGATGATAGTGCCATTTAGTAACAATAAGTTCTGTTTGTTCTATCATTATTATTGGTTTCGGGATAAACCGGGTTGCATTACTATAAAATTAATGTCTTTCCCATTACTGTTGTCGATAATGCTCCTTTCTTCAAATAAATAAAGGAGATAAAAAAATTAGGATCGTTATGCTTCGTCTGTGTCTAAACATATGCTCGAGTACATCTTTGCTATTCGCTCAACAGTTTCGGCCTCGGAAGGACCTTCAGCAAAAGAACCATATTCGATCCCGGATTCGATTATAAAAATTATAACGGACATGATACTTCATCACCATTTCAGCGTTGCCAGGGATTTCACTGTAAGTTCGGACCTTATTTTATACTGCAAGCAAAACTTAATGGGTAGAGTCCGCATAATAATTTCAAATTTGTCCCGATAACTATCGGGATCAAATCTCAGTCACCGCGGGATCTTTCAAATAATCTTCAATTGCCCTGTCATTTATTTTTTAATAGATCCGCTCATTAGTTCTACCGTAGTCGTGCGGCGGGGAGGGTTATCAAAGAAGTCATACATCATTTCTTTGAACCATTGTGGCCGGTCGCTATAAACAAAATGAGTAGTTCCCGGCATGATACATAACAACGCTCCGGGAATATTTTTGAATATCTCCATGGTATGCTCAACGCGGATTGCATCCCTGTCGCCTGCCATAATGAGGACATCGCTTTTTATTTTCTGAAGATCACTTAAAGGAATATGCGGTTGTTGCACTAATAGTAAAAATTGTTTGTAATGAATACTATCCGCTTTAGCCTGTTTTTCCATAACATTCAATAAGGGAAACAATCCGGGTTCTACGGCGGTGGAATCAGGCCGAAGATTGGCCCCGGAGGCCAGCAGTTTTTTCACTTTTGCGGGATAATGAATGGCAAGCAACAAGCCAATAATTCCTCCATCGCTATCACCCCAGATATATGCGGAGTCAATACCAAGATGCTGTAATACTTTGTCCACATCATCCGCCATTTGTTCATAGGTAAGATAACCCGCAGGGCAACCGGAATTTCCGTGACAACGGTTATCAAAGGCAATTACTTTATATTTTTTTGAAAGCTCAGCGATGTAGTTTGCCCTGCCGCGGATAGAACCACCATTACCATGAAGAATTACTACAGGTTTACCTTCTCCATAAACTTCATAATAAATTTTTGTTCCATTATTATTGTAATAGCTACCGGCCTGGGGATTGCTTCCATAATTTACCGGCTGATCTTGCTGAGCAAAACAGGCGATGGAATAGAAAGAAAATAACAAGACAATGGTCAAATGTTTTCGTTTCATAATTGTATTGTTTTGGTTAGGCAGGAAACATCTTCTATAAAACTGGCTGGTTAATTCATTTGACGGACACGATAAACGAAAAGTTACAATGACACGATCTTTTCTCCGATTTCTATGACTTCACCAAATCGTTTTTAAGGTTTCCGCAGTTGCGTGTAGTGTTTCATTTCCTCCACTCAATAAAGTATATAAAAGCTATGACGATTTAGTATTGAAGAATTGTAAAGAAATTTACATTGTCTTTCAGCCGCAGGCAAAAAGCATTAGAAGTATTAACTTCCATTAGTGAAAATTTAGTGGATGTGAACAACGAAATTGATAGTAGCTCCGGCAGCGATTCTTTTAAGCCAGCGAACATTCCAACCTACTGGCTTACCCGGTTTATGATTCTCCGACTGCTGGGAATAATTTATGCTGTAGCTTTTCTGGTTGCAATCAACCAGATCATTCCTCTGATTGGTTCTGACGGCCTTCTTCCTGTGGATAGTTATCTTAAGGATGTGAGCAGCGCACTTGGGTCAAATGGCGCCGGGTTCAGGCGATTGCCTTCTGTTTTTTGGTTCTGGCATTCTGATACAGCGCTTCTGACAGTAGCATGGATCGGATTCATTCTTTCATGTATTATTATAGCAGGCTTCGTCAATGCGCCGATGCTTACAGTTATCTGGTTTTTGTACATGTCAATTGTTCATACCGGGCAGGACTGGTATGGTTACGGTTGGGAGATACAACTTAATGAAACCGGTTTCCTCGCCATCTTTCTTTGTCCCCTGTTTGATATGCGGCCATTTCCAAAACGTCCACCTCCCATAGCCATCATCATTTTATTCCGGTGGCTGATCTTCCGCATTATGCTCGGCGCCGGATTGATCAAGATCCGGGGCGATAAAATATGGCGCAACGCAACTGCTCTTTATTATCATTTCGAAACACAACCAATTCCAGGTCCGCTGAGCCGGTGGTTTCATTTTTTGCCGCATACTATTTTGAAGATCGGAACCTGGTTCAATTTTCTGGCTGAATTAATAGCTCCATGGTTTATATTCTGGCCACGGCTTGCACGTCATATTGCGGGATCGGTGATAGTGATATTCCAGCTTACTCTTATCATCAGTGGCAACCTTTCGTTTTTAAACTGGGTGACCATTGTTCCTGCATTAGCCTGTTTAGATGATGGGTTCTGGTCAAAAATTCTTCCGCGCCGGCTTGTTCGGAAAGCAGATGCTGCTGCAAATAGCGCCGAAGAATCCAAGCCCATGATCACTATTGCATGGATCGTTGTAATTCTTATTGGTTTCCTTAGCTTCCGGCCTGTGGTCAACATGTTGTCTCCAAACCAGATCATGAACACCACCTTTGAACCATTGGATCTCGTAAATACATATGGAGCATTTGGAACTGTTGGGCACGATCGACTGAATGTTGTATTCGAAGGAACGATGGATGAAGACAGCAGTGACCATGCTAACTGGAAACCTTATATCTATAAAGGTCTGCCCGTATTGCCAGACAAAAGGCCACCGCAAATAGCTCCTTATCAGTTGCGTTTAGACTGGCAAATGTGGTTTGCCGCTATGTCATCACCCGATGAATATCCATGGACGTTGAATCTTGTTTGGAAACTTTTGCATAATGATGCCGGTGCTGTGAGTTTGTTTGCCGGCAATCCTTTCCCTGGTAAACCGCCGCGATATGTGCGGGCAGTTTTGTATCGTTATTCGTTTGCTAAGCAGCAGCACCTTTGGTGGAACCGCGAGAGACTTAATATCTGGCTTCCGGCCATTTCCGTTGACGATCCAGATCTGCTTGAATTCCTAAAAAGAAGAGAATGGATTCATTAAAAAGACTGATAAAATAACTGTTGTGTAATTTCAGTTACTGCGGGGTCTTCCAAATAAACTTCTATAAAAAGAAAATTCCACTATAGCCAATCGTTGTCGTAGTGGTCCATGTCTTCAACTCAAAAGATGGCCAGTCATACGCTGATTGGAAAAAAACCGGCAAATACAAAATCACTTCACATTTTTCCAAACCTTATTAAAATAATCAAGCACATGGTCAGGTAAAGGCACGTGACCCTTACCATCCACTTCTGTTTCCGAAATGTTTTTGTATCCATGTGCAATTGCCAGGTTTTTTGCTTCAAGATATTGGTAATAATATGTTCCTTTTACTCCAAAATCATTATCATCGGAACCCGTAAAATTCTTTACCGGAAGTTGGATCCTGGATGCGTCGGCGGAAAAAGAATTATTTTCTACGCAGCGGCTTCGATAATTACCGGCTACAGGTGCGGCAGCATATAATAATTCGGGATGTTGGAATATTAATGACCACAGCAAATGTGTTCCTGCTTCAAAACCGGTAATGAATATTTTGTCTGAACCGGAAAAATTTGCTTTCACATCCCTGGCGATGCTTTGCAATCCATCTATATCAAATTTGCAAATGGATATCTTATCAATGGTATCCCACACAGCTTTTGTATAGGGGTAGATGTTTGGATCTTTTTGGCCCTGCTGACCATTTGTAGTGATAAAAGGAACTACGATAATAAATGGCAGATCTTTTCTTGCACTAATGAATCGCTCCGCATTTTTTTTGAATTGCTTTCCGGCATCTTCCAATGCGATCACTACCGGCCATTTTTTACCGGGTGACCAGCTATCCGGCAGTGAAATATAATATTGCATGGGGTGATCATGGGCCTTCTTTAATTCAAGCTTTGATACTTGTCCTGAAAGGAAAGTGATCTTCAGCAGGAATAAAAATGTGATGGCGAATATTTTTTTCATCTTGTTATTTTGTGATACATAGGTAGAAAAAAATCATTTATGATGAATATGACTTTTGTTATATGTTAAGCAAAATAGCATTGTCTAATTTTAACCCTTGTTGGTAACTTAACTCATACAAAGTATAGCGTAAAGATGAACAGCAATTCATGATATAATTTTCAGCAGGAATAAATATCTTCCCATATCTCAAACTCACTAACATGACCACCACTAACTGGCCGGGCAATAGTCAATGGCCGCTCTGGCAAAAGATACTCTTTCGTTTTTTCTTTATCTATTTTATTATCTACACAGAACCGTGGACATGGATCGACCTGGTTCCCTGGCAATGGGCAGGGAAGATAACTGAGCCCTATTACAAGTTTACGAATTGGTTTGTAAATATGGCCAACAATAAAATATTCCACGTATACAAAACGCTTGTACCATTTAATGGCAGCGGCGATACTTCCTTTGGTTGGGTACAATTGCGTTTATTTCTTTTGCTTGCTTTTGTTGCTTGCATCATCTGGTCATTAGTGGATGCAAAGCGATCTAATTATAATTTCCTCGCTTATTGGTTTCGCCTCATTTTGCGTTACACACTTATCATGAGTTGTTTTAGTTATGGCATTGAGAAATTATTTTGTTTCCAGATGCCTTTCCCATTGCTCAGCCAGCTGGCAACACCACTCGGTGATTATTTACCGATGCGATTATCATGGATGTATATGGGGTATTCATCCACCTACCAGTTTTTTGCCGGAGCATTTGAAGTATTAGCCGGCATTTTATTATTGTTCCGACGCACAGCAACATTCGGTACCATCGTGGCACTGGGTGTATTCACTAATGTTATGATCATGAACATGGGTTATGATATCCCGGTGAAATTATTTTCAACTCATCTTGTTGTTATGTGCTTTGTCCTTCTTGCATTTGAATACAGGAGAATTTTTGCTTTGTTATTTAATAATCCAATGCCAGCAGGCATTGTTTACAGGCCGGTCATTCTCAAAAAATGGGTTCGCATAGCAGGCTATGTATTAAAACTGGCTTTTATAGTGTTTATAGTAATTCTTCCTTTTAAACAGGACTATGAATTGTATAAAAATGAAAAGAACACCCAGGTCACCGGGCCAATTAAGCCTGGTGTATATGAAGTAAAAACATTTGTGCTGAATAGTGATACCATTCCTTACAGCTATGCTGACAGACTGCGCTGGAAGGATGTAATTTTTGATAATAACAAGGGTGGCAGTGTTGGCAGCATTGATACGATGTTCAGGCAACGCTATGGCAGGGGTTATTTTAATTTTACAATTGACAGCACCCAGGATCTTGAGATGGTAAAAAGAAACGTTGACTTTAAGACATTTCCTTTGGGCAAACTGCATTTCGATCTGCCTGATAGTAACACCGTCATTTTATCCGGAATGTTGAGAAAAGATTCTGTATATGCATTATTAGTAAGAACCGATCGCCATTTCCAATTGACCGAAAGACAGTTTCACTGGCTTAGTGAGTATAACAGGTGAGATCTCAGCACCCGTTGGCAGTAGTGTTCCATTTCTTTAAATCAACATAGAATATTTTAAAAATTTTGAGTGGTTACGAGGATGGGCGGGCTTAGTTCCCACTTTTACTCTTAAACAAACCATATAGCACAAACATTATCCCGGCGAAAGCAAATGATTCACAAAGTCCCATTTGGTCGCTGGGATCTTTAATATTGGTGAAAAATCTTGGAATGTGAAGTAAGAAAAACCAGCCAGTTATCATTATACCGATCAACAATGCGGCTATTTTTCTGAGCGGATAAATTTGAATTCCGACTCCGCCGGCGATCAAAGCTATGCCACAGAAATATGTCCAGAAGGGGTGAAAAGGAATGTAAGACGGTATAAAACCATCAATGATAAAATCAGCAAACTTAAAATGAGCCAAACCGCTCATGATAAAAAACAAGCTGAGAAAGATAGTACCAGTGACAAGAAATATTTTTCCGGATCGGGTAGAAGTGGTTCTTAAAAAATAAACACCTGCGATCAATGAGCCACCGATCAGCGCCAGTGTTTTATATGCATTGATACTCCAGAGTGTTTCTTTCGGGTCAGCTTTTACAATTGCGGGGATATAGCGAATAAGAAAACTAAAAGTAAAAATAATTGCTGCTGTCAGAAATGCTGCGAATGCTCCTTGTCGTTGAATGATAATGGCAACACATGAGACAATAAGCAATACATTCAATACAAGAGAAATAGTTTCTTTACCGTCGAAGCCCGCCGGCCATCCAGGCGGCCGGCCCACGATAAGATCATTCATCATAAAGCCAAGTATGGCCAAGCCAATTAAGCCAAGAGCTAGCATCACTCTTCCGGCAATGACGAGAAACAGGGATGGGGTGTTCATTTTTGTAAAGTATAAATTTATAAAGTATAAAGTGAAAGATTAATTATTTCAGTTCCTATGCCCCGTTGTCGGCATTGTTCCTTCTTTCTTCAAACCAATAAAGAATATAAAAAAATCTTGAACCGTTATGCTTACTCTCCCGACAAGTCGGGACAAGTTGTGACTGAGGTTGCCGGCTGGTATCAGGTTCTACACCTATAATAATTCTTATTGAATCCAAAATGGATTTCTGTAAATAGTAAGCAGAACCGGAATTGAAACTAAACTAATTTTAAAGCCAATTTTTATTGTTTATCTTGAAACAATTATTATTTATGCGGGCAAAAAAATATAAAACGAGTGGAATAATAACACGACTTGTCTTAGTTATGTTTATTGCAAATTCTTCGTGCCAGATGCAGCAAAAACAAAATTTTAATCCTGTCAAACCTCAAACAACTACAGCACCTGTAAAGTATATCTATCTAAGCTTTGATGATGGACCTCTAAATGGAAGTGAAAATATTGATAGCGTAATTCTTGGAGAGCGATTAAAGATCAGTGTATTTCTTGTAGGAGAACATGCGGAGAAAAGTAAGCAATTAGGTACCTATTATAAACTGTACGAACAGAATCCTTTTGTTGAAGTTTACAATCATAGCTATACACATGCAAACAATAAGTATGAATTGTTTTACAGCAATCCTGGAAATGTATTAGCAGACATTCAAAAGAATGAGCAATTATTAAATCTGCGATATAAGATCGTACGCCTGCCGGGTAGAAACATATGGCGTATTGGTGGAAGGAAAAGGGATGACGAGACAAGTGGCTCAGCTGCTGCCGACCTGTTGGAAAAAAATGGATATAAGATATTTGGGTGGGATATTGAATGGCAGCATCATGCCAGTAATGGGACACCTGTGCAATCGGTTGATGAAATGGTAAAGGAAATTGAGACAAGGCTTGAAAATGGTTACACTTTTACACAGGGGCACATAATCATATTACTACATGATGAAATGTTTCAGAAAAAATGGGAAGAAAGTGAATTAAAGCATTTAATAGATACGATGAGACTGCATCAAAATTATGAGTTTGAGCATATCCGTTTTTATCCAAATAAATAGGATTTATATAAAGTGATACATCCATGATCCCGATAGCTATCGGGATGCAAAGCATTGCTTAAGTGTGCGGGGCGATTGCATTTGTCGGTAGTGTTCCTTTTTCTCAAATAGTAATTTATTCTTTTTAGGATCGAACATGCACTTCAAATCTATGTTCAAGACCATCATCTATTAATTGAATTGCATTTCCTTTGCCTTCGCCAGCTTCACTTTTCCACCAGGATTCTTCTTTCCCTTTGAATTGATAAACGATAAAGCGGTAGGTGGATTTGCCATACTTGTATTGTATTTTGATCGATGGCCACTCGCCAGGGAAACAAGGATTGAATTGTAATTGATCTTTTTTTAATTCGATGCCAACCAGTGAGCTCATGATAAATTGATACATCCATCCCGCTGAACCAGTGTACCATGTCCAGCCGCCTCTGCCCCTGTGAGATTCGTTGGCATAAACATCTGCAGCTATCACATAAGGTTCTACCTTGTATACTTTTATTGATTTCGGATCTGATGCATGACCTAATGGCTGTATCATACTAAACAATTCCCAAACTTTTTCACGATCTCTTAATGCCGCAAATGCCATAAGGGTCCAGATGGCAGCATGCGAGTATTGTCCACCATTCTCTCTTACGCCAGGGACGTAACCCCGTATATAACCTGGGTTGGGTCCATTCGCATCAAATGGCGGATCGAGTAATTGGATTATTTTCAGATCTCTTTTGACAAGCGATTTGTCAAGAGAATTCATTGCCATCTTTTTTCTTTCATCACTTGCGGCACCTGATAATACCGACCAGCTTTGTGCAATAGCATCAATACGACATTCGGTATTTTCTTTTGAACCTAGAGGTGATCCATCATCAAAATAAGCACGGCGATACCATTCTCCATCCCATCCTGATCTCTCTATGTTGGATTGAAGTGTTGCCGCTTCTTTTTTGCAGGACTCAGCAAACAAAAGATCCCTGTTATTCGTTGCAATGGTGGAAAATTTGACAAGCACATCATAAAGGAAAAATGCAAGCCATATACTTTCTCCTTTGCCTTTATTTCCTACACGATCCATTCCATCATTCCAATCGCCGGCACCGATCAGTGGCAAACCATGTTCACCAAAACGGTGACTATACTTTATAGCACGAACACAGTGTTCGTACAAATTGCCTGAAGCATTCAACGTGACAGGCAGATCATAAAGTGAGTCTTCGCCTTCATATAATGTGCGACTTTCAAGAAATCCTATCTGTGCCTGCAAAATATCTGTATCCCCTGTCACATTAATATATCGTGACACCACATAGGGTAACCATAGCAAATCATCAGAGCATCTTGTACGAACACCCCGGCCTTCAGGTGGATGCCACCAATGTTGCACATCACCTTCAACAAATTGCCTTGATGCACTTAATAATATTTGTTCTCTTGCTATGGCGGGCTGTGTATAGAACAAAGCCAACACATCCTGTAACTGATCTCTGAATCCGAAAGCACCACCAGATTGATAAAAGCCGCTACGGGCAAACATTCTGCAGGCAATGGTTTGATAGGTAAGCCATCCATTTGCTAAAAAGTTCAATGCCGTGTCAGGAGTTGTTATCTGCACAGTGTTTATAATGTTCTGCCAGTATTCTTTTACATTTTGTAACGATTGAAGAACAGCATCTCTATTTATAAATTGTTGCAACAAGGCGGCCACCGCACCCGCATTCCTTTCATTCCCTACCTGGAATATGATCTCTTTTTCGCCACCACTCAACAAATCAAATTTTACGTGTAGTGCAGCACAAGGGTCCATGGCTGCACCTGTTCTTCCGGAAAGTTTTTTTCTATACAAAGCCTGTGGATTAGAGAGATCCCTATTTCTTCCGATAAATTCCGAACGGTCTGCTGAGTAACTAAAATTGTAACCGCCTTCTACTTTAAAATAGCTGACACGTTCTGCAAAAGCTGAATTGTACCGGTTACGAAACAGCAAGGCACCGGTGTTTTTATCTTGTTCGGAAAAGACATGGATATTGGTTTTGGATCGGACATCACCCAGTATTATTTCAAGAAACCCCATTGCCGATAGTGTACGTATACGTCCCGATTCGTTTTTCACTTTCAACACAACAAATTTTACCGGCTGATCTTTATCTACGAACACAGACATTTCAGAATGAATACCCTCTTCTCTGTGCTCGAAAATGCTGTAACCGAATCCATGTGTTATAATGTAGGGCCCGGTTCCTTTTTTCGGAAATGGGGTAGGGCACCAGAAATAACCAGTTTCTTCATCACGCAAATAAAACGCTTCACCACCCACATCACTCACTGGATCATTACTCCATGGTGTGATGCGGTATTCATGTGCATTGATGGCCCATGTATAGGCGGATCCATTTTCAGAGA
>Ga0068863_100008173_pt1 | contig 10219 bp, 5 predicted proteins | sample KBSSwiS62_FD_66596 | JGI IMG/M metagenome (GOLD analysis project Ga0068863, IMG submission 66596) | Switchgrass rhizosphere microbial communities from Kellogg Biological Station, Michigan, USA - KBS Switchgrass S6-2 | ecosystem: Host-associated > Plants > Roots > Rhizosphere > Soil ...
AGGCCGCCATCCATGTCGTGGAAATAATCGTCCGCGGCGTGTGGAAACGATGCCGCGCCCCGACCGGCGCTGCGCGCCTCGTCCAGGACATTGCCGGACTGCGGGTGCCTGCCGCAAGATGACAGCAGGGCGCACGCCAGCACTGTCAGCAATGTTGATATGAGGTTCTCGCCCCGTGCGCGGTGTTGACTGTTCATTCGAATTCTCCCCGGTTCCGCAGCGTCGGTATAACAAGCTTCACAATGATGCGCAACGTGCGATAAATGCGGGACTCGTAACAGTGGTGAGACAAAGGCACGCCCCGGAGGGGACGGGGGCTGGCGGTGCCTGCCGATGCGCGTGCAACCGTCCAAACTATTGATGCGCGCGCGCTCACCTTGCTGCGATGCGCGCCAGCGTCGTGCTGCATCTCAGTCGTGCTGCATCTCAGTGGAGTTGTGTTGGCATACCTCGCCCGATGGCCCGTGGGTACCTGGCGGTGGGGCATCTCGAGAACCCGTGGCGAACATACGGGCGCGCCAGGACCCACCCGCCAGGCGGTGGGTGCCGCGGGAGTTCGGCTCGAAATTGGGGTGCGCACCCGGGTAGGCATGCTTCTTGCGGGCACTGCCGCGCAGGGTTGGCCGGCAAGGCCAGGGATCGAAGGGGACGATGTTGGTCTGCGCGAAAAAAGGATGTGGATGGCTCGCAGCAGTCGCCCTCGTAGTACTCACCTGTTCGCCGCGTGCCGGTTGGACGCAAGCAGTGGAAGCCGCATTGCGTGGTAGAGCGGCACCGAACGCGCAAATCACTGTACAGAATACGGCGACGGGGCTGAACCGCCGGACTCGAGCGGCTGCTGATGGCTCATACAATATCGTTGGATTGCCGCCCGGTCCCTATCGCGTGGATGCGGGCCCCGGCACGGAGGCGAACGTTACGCTGACGGTTGCCTCGACGATCACGCTGGACCTGCAACCGCAGGCGCCGCGGGAAGAGCTTGCAACAGTTACCGTAAAGACTACCCGGCCCATCGAGATGAAGACCTCCGAGATCGCCACGATCATTCCACAGGCTCAGATCCAGACCCTTCCGCAGATCACCCGCAATTTCCTGGAGTTTGCCGATACGGTGCCCGGCATGGCGTTCTCCGTGGACAAGAATGGCAATACTTCACTGCGCAGCGGGGCGCAGAACGACAGCTCGGTCAACGTGTTCATCGATGGTGTAGGTCAAAAGAGTTACGTCACGGAAGGCGGGGTGGCCGGGCAGTTCTTCACGCAGGGCAATCCGTTTCCGCAGCTCGCCATCGGCGAATACAAGGTCATCACCTCCAATTACAAGGCCGAGTATGACCAGATTACCAGCGCCGCGGTGACCGCCGAGACCAAGTCCGGGACGAATGAGTTTCACGGCGACGCGTTCGGCACCTTCACAGGACAGAACCAGCGCGCGGCGAGCCCTGCCGAGGTGAAAGTGGGCTACAAGACCAAGACGAGTGATAAGGAGTTCGGCGCGGCTGTTGGCGGTCCGATCATCAAGGACGTGCTGCATTTCTTCGTTACCTACGAGGGCAAGAGGTTCGACACCCCGATTGCGGTTTCGCCGGGCAATACTCTCGGGGCTCCCTTCCTGCCACCGGAGGTGGCAGCACAGTTCGGACCTTCCTCCCTGCCATTCAAGGAGGACCTGTATTTCGGCAAACTGGATTGGGCGCCCAGTGACAAGGACCGGTTCGTGCTCAGCACGAAGGTGCGCCTGGAGACGCAAGCTACGAATATCGGCGTCGCCAAGGCGGCATCAACGAGTATCGTTGTGGATAACAATGACACGCGCATCGATGGCCGCTGGCAGCACACGGAGGATCACTGGTTCAACGAGTTGCTGGCGACGTTCGAGGACGCATTCCACGCGCCCACGGCGCGCACGCTGGGCTACGGGGCCAACTATACCTACCAGCCCGTCCAGGACGAGCTGATACTCAATGTCGGTCCGGCGAGTCCCCTGGCCACTCAGAACAAGGCGCAGCGCGGACCTGCAATCCAGGACGACTTCACGTTGAACGGCCTGCAATGGCTGGGCGATCACACCATCAAGACCGGGTTCAAGCTCAAACGCGTGGTGTTGACGGCGCAGGATGCCCAGGACATCAATCCCCAGCTCTACTACGACGTCAATCCCACCGGTACCGCACCGATACCCTACAAGGTTCTTTTTACCAACCCGGTGCCCGGCCTGAACCCGGTTGCAAGATCCGACGACACCCAGTTTGGCATCTACCTGCAGGACGACTGGGCGCCCACCCCGAAGCTCACTCTCAATCTGGGTGTGCGCTGGGATTATGAGAAGACCCCTTCCTATCTCGATCACGTGACGCCGGCCAACGTGATCGACGCATTCAACACGCAGGACCCGAACGCGCCCGCGGGTCAGACCTATGCGCAGAGTCTCGCCAAAGGTGGTATCAACATCAGCGACTACATCAGCGACGGCCACAACCGCTCGGCGCCCACCGACCAGATCGCGCCCCGATTCGGCGTGTCATACGATCTGAACGCTGATCAGAAGCACGTGGTGTTCGGTGGAGCAGGGCGCTCGTACGACCGCGATCTGTACGACTATCTGCAGCTCGAGCAGACCAAGTCGGCACTACCCGCGTACACGATCTTCTTCAATGTGCCCGAGCGGCCCTGCACGCCTTCACCCACGTGCATCGCCTTCGACCCGGTTTACCTGAGCGGCCTGCCGAACCTGCAGCGGTTGGTTGCCGCCAGCAACGTCGGCCAGGAGGTCAACCTGCTGAACAACCGCCTGAAGGCGCCGTACTCCGATCAATTCAGCATCGGCATGCGCAACCGCGTGGGTGACTGGAACACCAGTGCCACGCTGGCCCGCATCCTGAGTCACAATGGATTCGCATACACCCTGGGCAACCGTCTGCCGGACGGAACGTTCTTCCAGAACGGCAATCCACCCTTCAACTACCCAATCCCCCGCTTCGGCTCGCTCATTGTCGGCAACAATGGGATCGAGACGCGCACTACGCAGGTGTTGCTGGCGATCGAAAAGCCGTATACCGACGAATCGCGCTGGGGTGTGACGTTCGCCTATACGTTCACCGACGCGAAACATAATCGCGACATCATCGAGCACTACGCGCTGGATGAGCCGACCATTGGACAGTATCCGTTCATCGCCTCAAACGCGGCGGCCAAGCATCGGTTCGTGACCTCGGCGACCGTTCGCGGACCCTGGCAGACGACCGTGGGCGCCAAGTGGGTGCTCGCAACACCCATTCCGCACAATGATCTGGGCTGCTATCTCCCGGACGGCCAGGTATTCGCCACCGGCAGCAGATGCACTCCGATAGCGGCACGGCCGCCGGATACGCTCGGCTTCCGGGATTTGGATCTGCAGGTAACCAAGGACGTCGATCTGGGCAATGCGCTCTCAGTGTACGTCCGGCTGGATCTGCTGAATGTATTCAACAACACCAACTATGCTGACTACCGTACGAACTACGGTACCAACGGCGTACCGCCCGCCAATCCGGTCACCTTCAATCAGATTGGCAATCTCTTCGGTACGTCACGTACCCTCAAGCTGCAGGCGGGTGTGAGGTTCTGAAGCCGCCGGCCGCGGCTTTTACCTGCGGGTAGGCACGGGGGTGACGCCGGGCTCCAGCCGTTGTACCTGGAAGATCGGCCGCAGTGCCAGTGTCAGCTTCGTCATGCCGTCGACGTACTGGGCGCCCTGGAGGCGAAAACCGGTGCGGGTGCGGATGTTACGCCACGCCCGCCCGAACCCCTCAGTGTTACAACGATGTGTTATTCCGGACGGCGGCACCATCCGCCACCAGCTCGGGTGCGCAAATCCGTGCCGGGTCAGGTCGAAGGCCATCCCGGAGATGTTGAAGGTCATCTCGATCTCTTCGCGCTCCGGCCCGTCCTGGAGGGCGCGCAACGGCAGGAATATCAATCTGACCTGGTTGAACCGGATCCCGCCGTAGTACGTTGTCAACGCCTGACATTCGTCGTCGGCATACCTGAAAATCAGCAGCCTGCAGCCATCGTCGTATTGGTACGCGTCGCTCATGTCGGTATTCTTGAATTGCGCCACCTTCATTGTGTCCGAAAGCCACCGCCAGGGAATCGAGCCGCCTACCAATGCACTCTGGTGAATTTCACTAGCTGCGCCGCGAAACGCCTGTTGACGTTGCGGCGGCCGCATTGCGTGTGTCACCCTCATATCTCAAGGGCCCAAAACGTGCTGCGATGATGTTCGCGACAGTTCGTGGACACCGGCCGCAGTGCACAGATAAGGAAAGTTGCAGTGCCTACTGCATCGCACAAGGTCCTGCCGATGTGTTGCGGTGCGTTCTTTCGCGCACCGGAGGCGATTGCGGCTCTCCAGGCATGGGTCGTGGAGGACCTGCTGGACTGCGCCACGGCTGACAATTGTGCGCGCATCTGGATTCCGGCCTGTGGCACCGGCGAGGAGGCGTACTCGATCGCCATGTTGTTGATCGAGCATTTCCAGGGGTACGGGCGCGAGCCGAATCTCAGGGTTTTTGCCACCGACGCAGAAACAAACGCCATCGAGGTGGCGCGCGCCGGCGTGTATGCCGAGTCAGACATGGTGGGGGTGTCCGCGCAACGCATGCAGCGCTTTTTTCAGCGGTACGGGAGCAACCGTCTGCAGGTCGACGCGGCGTTGCGTAACTGCGTGGTATTTGCCACGCATGATCTGGAAAACGACCCGCCATTGTCGCGGCTCGATTTCGTCAACTGCCGGGAGGCCCTCGCGCGGCTCGGCGCCGAGAGCCGCACGAAGCTGTACTCGCTGCTGCACTTTGCGCTCAACGAAGGCGGTTACCTGCTGCTCGATCCGAATGAAACCATTGCGCCTTCGACCGACCTGTTCCAACCCATCGGTCCCGAGGGTTATATCTACAGACGGCTGGGTGCGGCGCATCAGTCGGTGCCGCTCAGACTGCTGGCGGCCTCGGTAGATGCGGCGCGCAACACCCGGGGGTCACTGTCCTGGCCCGGCAATGTTCCGCGGCGGCTCGTCGGGGCGCTGCCCACGGAGGCGCAATTCCAATCAGCGCACGAAGAGCTGGTGACGTCGCGGGAGAAGGTCCAGTCGCTGAACGAGGAGCTGCTTGCCATCAACAGTCAGCTCGCCGCGAGGGTGCATGAGATCGAGAGCGCGCAGCGCAACATGGCAGAGATGCTGGGCGCAACTCACATTGCAGTTGTCTCTCTGGATGCGCAATTGCGCCTGGAATGGTTCACCCTTTGCGCGGCAACCCTGCTGAACCTGCGGGATGCGGATCGTGGCCGCCCCTGGTGTGCGCTGGCACGTGGGTTTGACGAGCAGCTCACCATCGACGCACAGCTGGCCATGGAGACCCGCATGGCTATCGAGAAGACTGTCCGTGGCTATGACAACAAATGCTACCTGCGCCGGGTGCAGATATGCCGGGCGGAGGATGTCGGGGTCGGCGGTGTAGTAGTTACTTTCGTCGACATCAGTACGCAGGTGGAATCGGATGCCCAGCTGCGGCGCTTCGCTGCGATGTTGCGCGACGCGGCAGATGCCATCGTGGTGACGGATTTCGGTGGGCGCATCGTCGCCTGGAACCGCGGAGCACAACGACTCTACGGCTACACTCAGGCGGAAGCTCTGAAGCTGAATATCCGCGACCTCATGACAGGCGAGCGGCTCGACGCCACGCTGGATGTCATGTGCCGGGTGGCGCGCGGGGAGACGATGCCGGCGTTCGATACCCAGCGCCGGACTCGCGAGGGCCGGATCGTCGATGTTTCGGCGACGGTTGCGTTGTTGTTTGATGCCGCTGGAAACCCCGAGTCCCTTGCGGCAACTGAGCGGGATATTACGGCGCGCCGGCGCTCGGAAGACGAGACGCGGATGTTGAACATGAGACTCGAGCAGCGCGTGGCGGAGCGCGCCGCGGAACTGCAGCACAGCGAGGAGCAGATTCGCGCGATTCTCGATGCCACGGCTGATGCGGTCGTGACCATCGACATACTGGGCAGGATTGCAACATTCAATCGAGCCGCGGAGCGGATTTTCGGCTACCTCGCGAGCGAGGTGATTGGTGAAAATGTCGCCATGCTGATGCCCCCACAGGAGCGGGTTGGACGCTACGGCTACAAGGCGACAGCGGCCCGTGCGTATGCTTCGCGTCTGGTCGGGGGTAGCCATGAGATTTCCGGCCGCCGCAAGGATGGGACGATCTTTCCGATTCAGCTCAGCATGAATTCGGTCGAAGGGCGTGACCTGTTCGTGGGTGTGGCCCGGGATATGACGGAACACAAGGCGCTGCAGAAGGAGATCATCGACGTTGCCATGCTGGAGCAGCGGCGCATCGGCCAGGAGCTGCACGATGGCACGCAACAGGAACTGACTGGTCTCGGGTTGTTGGCGCTGAATCTCGCTGAGTCTCTCGGCCGCAGCGGGTCGGCCACCGCGAGCCAGGTCGCGGCCCGCGTCGCAAGGGGCATCGAACAGTGCAACCAGCGGGTGCGCTCACTCGCGCGCGGTATGGTCCCGGTGCCGGTGGACCGCGAGGGCTTGATGACGGCACTCGCCGAGTTGGCCCGGCAGACCACCGAGATACACGGCTTGCCCTGTGGATTCGAATGTCCATCGCGCGTTGAGATTGATAATGACAACGAAGCGACTCATTTGTACCGAATCGCGCAGGAGGCTGTGAGCAACGCGACCCGCCACGCCAAGGCGAGCGCCATCTGGATCCGCCTGGAGCAGGTAGAGGGCAGGCTGGTGCTCGAAGTGCAGGACAACGGAATCGGCCTGCGGGCGCGCGGTGTGACCGGCAAGGGTGTTGGTTTGCGCCTGATGGAGCACCGCTGCGCGATGATTGGTGGCACTTTCGTGATCGAGCCGCGGCAGGATGGGGGAACCTGCATAGCCTGCTCGGTAACGCGGGCCCAGGACAGTTCGGTCCAGGACGGTTGAAGCCAGGATCGTTGGGCCAGGATCGTTGGAATAATATGGAGCACAAATTGCCAGGCTCTGGACGTGTGACGGTCGCGATCGTGGATGACCATCCATTGGTGCGCGAAGGGCTTGCCGCCCGGATCAGCGCCCAGCCGGACATGGAGGTGTGCGGTGAGGCGGCCGACATCGAGTCGGCGTTGGATTTGATCGTGACGAAGCGGCCGTCGCTGGTCATAGTTGACATCGCCCTCAGGAATGGACACGGCATCGACTTGATCAAGAGGGTTGTCGCCGCGGGCGTGAACACCCGGATGCTGGTGGTCAGCGCCTACGACGAATCCTTCTTTGCTGAGCGGGCACTGCGAGCGGGTGCCCTTGGTTATATCAACAAACAAGAGCTGCAGGGACAGGTGGTGGAGGCGCTTCGCACGGTGCTGCGTGGCGAGCGCTATCTGAGTGCCGTCATGGCCCAACGGCTCATCGCGCAAGCGATCGGAAGTAAGGTGGCGCAGGGCGGGACGGAAACGCTGACTGACCGTGAGCTACAGATTTTCCAGTTGATCGGCCGAGGCAAGAGCACGCGCGAGATTGCCCAGGAGTTGAACGTCAGTGTGCATACGATCGACTCTCATCGCGAGCATATTCGAGCGAAGCTCGATTTACACAACGGTACGGAGCTCATCCAACGGGCCGTGCAATGGCATTTCGAAAACGGCTGAACCCGCTCCAACCGGTGGTAACACCGTCATCTTGCGGCCTGCGTCAGAATCGTGCATCGTGTAGCGGATGATGCGGGTAGGTGCAAATCGGTTGAGGTACGGTGGCGCTCGCCATTGGGCGGCTCCATTCGTCCTGGCTATGTTGTGCCTGCGAGCGTTCATTCCCGCGGGATTTATGCTCGCGCCCGTGGATGGACGGCTCGTAGTCGTATTATGTGACACCGACGCCTCCGCAGTGACCCGGGATCACACCGGGCCGCGTAGGTCGCCGGGCCAGCATCATGATCGAGCGCCGGGTCTTTATGCGCTGAGCAATCACGCGCCAAGCCATCACGTACATGCCAAGAGTGATGCCAGTGCCGCGGGGCACCATCACGCCCAGACGGATCCGACCTGTCCTTACGCGCAGAGCTCGGGACCTGCTCCACTGCCCGTGCTGCCCGCGCTCGCGGCAGTCCAGATTGCAACTCTGAGCCCACCGCCGTCCCAGGCTGCGCAGACTCACTCCCGCTTTGGTCCGACACGCCAGCAATCCCCACGCGGTCCTCCGCGCCTCGCCTGATCCGTTCCGAAGGCGCGCCTGGCGCGCGCCCCCAAACACATGACCGCGTCCGGAAGTTGCCGGGTGTGGTGGTGCGTGTCCTTTGCTCCGTTATCAGGTGAGGTCATGAAGAATTCTGCTTTCCGGCGCCGTGGTACGACCACGCCGCTGATTTGTTGCTGTTTGTTGATTCCGCTGTCGGCCACGATTCCCCGGACCGCCAGCGCGTGTGCCAGCTGCGGCTGTACCCTCAGCTCGGATGCCGCGATGGGATACTCGGCGAGTGCCGGCCTTCGTGTGAGCCTGCAGTACGACTACATCCACCAGGACCAACTGCGTAGCGGGACGCGCTCCATCTCAAGTGTGCCGGACGGCAACGAGCTGGAACGCGAAACACTTAACCGGTACGTCACGGCGGGGCTGAGCTACAGTCCCAACTCATCCTGGAACGTCAGTCTGTCCGTACCGTATGTCGTGAGAACACACTCGACGTACGGTGACTTTGATGCCGCGGCTGAGGAATTGCCGGAGTTGAGCAGCTCACGTAGCTCGAGCCTGGGCGATGTCCGCCTCGTCGGGAGCTATCAGGGGCTATTGCCGACGCACAATCTGGGGGTGCAACTCGGCGTGAAGCTGCCCACCGGTCACTACGGAACGGCTGTCAATTTCTATGGGGGGCCCAATGCCGGTACGCCGCTCGATGCCAGCCTGCAGCCGGGTACGGGCAGTACCGACATCATTGTGGGTGCCTACTACTTCCAGGCGATCAGCCAGGACCTGGACTTCTTTGCCAACGGGCAGTTTCAGAGTGCCGTCAAGCACCACATGGACGAGCCCGGGGATGACTTCCGCCCGGGGAACGCAACCACTGTGAGCTTCGGGCTGCGCTACGTGGCCTATCCGCAGCTGATTCCTCAGCTGCAAGTAAATCTCCTGCGCAAGTCGCGCGATCAGGGGGCGTTGGCAGACATTCAGAGCACCGCGGGAAATGTTGCGTATATCAGCCCGGGCTTCAGCGCCAAGGTGGTGGGCAACCTGCACGTGTATGGATTCGTGCAGGTGCCGGTCTACAGCAACCTCTATGGGTACCAACTCTTTCCCCGCTGGACGGCCAGCGCAGGTATGAGTTACGACTTGTAGCCGGCGATTGGGTTGGGAGTGGAGCTAGCGGGCTGACGCGTCATGGTGAAATCCTTGCGACGTGAGCCTGAGATTGGTCAGGTCGATACCCTGTTGCCGCAGCATGGTGGTGACCGCGTGTTGCAGGCCTGCAAGCTGCATGCGGTCGCCACTTCGCAGGTATTCCCTGTGTGCCAATGAGCTGATGACGACCTGGTAGGCGATTCGTTCGCCCATCTCCTGGCGCTCGGTATTGGTCATGGCGCGTAGCCGCGCATTACCCAGAAAAATATCGCGCACCTGTCGATGCGCTCCCTGAATCTGGACATCCTGCGCAGCGCCACCGGTAGTGATCTCCCACGAAGCCACCAGGAGCTCGGCCATGTCGTCGGCGACGTTGTGGCTCGAATAGCCCTTGCTGGCCATGCGATGGTCGAATTCCTTGAGTACTGTGTTCCCGGCGAAGGACTCTTCCATCTGTTCCCGGAGGTGCGGCAGTGTCTGGCTCAGGGCGACAACGGTCTCCTCCCGGATCCGGTCGCTTACAGCCTGATCGGGGATATACGTCAGTGTTGGTGCGCCCGCCGCACCGGGTGCGAGCGAGCCGGGGCCCCGCGCGGAGGGGCGCTCCGTGGCAGCAGTGCCCATGATCCCTGCCGGCGCGTTGCTGCCTGCGGCATCGTGGCCCCCTGGCTGCTGCGAATTGCTCAACCCCCGCGTGTTGCTGAGGATCGACTGGCTGAGCGCGATGTTCCCGTAACCGCGCCCGAGGCTCGCCGTGAAACTCGGGTTCCACTGGGCGAGCGCGGGCGCGCTACTGAGCAGCAGCAGGGCGAATGCGATGCAGGCGGACCGAAGGGTCATGCCGCATCTT
>Ga0068863_100008176_pt1 | contig 10218 bp, 9 predicted proteins | sample KBSSwiS62_FD_66596 | JGI IMG/M metagenome (GOLD analysis project Ga0068863, IMG submission 66596) | Switchgrass rhizosphere microbial communities from Kellogg Biological Station, Michigan, USA - KBS Switchgrass S6-2 | ecosystem: Host-associated > Plants > Roots > Rhizosphere > Soil ...
AGGACGCGATCGAATACATGTGCAAAAACGCGCCGGCCGCGGTGATCGAGCTTGAGCACTATGGCGTACCGTTCAGCCGCACTGACGCCGGCAAGATCTATCAGCGTCCGTTCGGCGGCATGACGACGGATTACGGCAAGGGCATCGCCCAACGCACCTGCGCGGCCGCCGACCGCACCGGTCATGCGATGCTGCACACGCTGTATCAGCAGTCGCTCAAGCACGACGCGCGCTTCTTCATCGAATACTTTGCGCTCGATCTGATTTTCGACAGCGAGGGTGCGTGCAAGGGCGTGCTGGCGCTGGACATGGCCGAAGGCACTCTGCACCTGTTCCGTGCGCACGGTGTCGTGCTCGCGACCGGCGGCTACGGCCGCGCGTATTTCTCGTGCACCTCGGCGCACACCTGCACCGGCGACGGCGGCGGCATGGTGCTGCGCGCCGGGCTGCCGTTGCAGGACATGGAATTCGTGCAGTTCCATCCGACCGGCATCTACGGCGCCGGCTGTCTTATCACCGAAGGCGTGCGTGGCGAGGGCGGATACCTCACGAACTCCAAGGGCGAGCGCTTCATGGAGCGCTACGCGCCGAACGCGAAGGATCTTGCCTCGCGCGACGTCGTCAGCCGCGCAATGACCATCGAGATTCGTGAAGGCCGCGGCGTCGGCGAGCACGCGGACCACATCCATCTGAACCTGATGCATCTCGGCCCCGAAGTCATCCACGAACGCCTGCCGGGCATCGCCGAATCCGCGCGCATCTTTGCCGGTGTCGACGTGTCCAAGCAGCCGATCCCGGTGCTGCCGACCGTGCACTACAACATGGGTGGCATTCCGACGAATTATCACGCCGAAGTCGTGCGCAACGTCGGCAGCAATCCGGACGCGGTCGTGCCGGGCCTGTACGCCATCGGCGAGGCGGCCTGCGTGTCGGTGCACGGTGCGAACCGGCTGGGTTCCAACTCGCTGCTCGATCTCGTGATCTTCGGCCGCTCCGTTGCGGAGCGCTGCGGCGAGACGATCAAGCCGAATTCGCCGCACAAGGATTTGCCCGCGTCTGCGACCGACGCGGCGCTCGCCAACTTCGACCGCGTGCGCAACGCGAACGGCGATATCGCGACCGCTGACCTGCGCCTGACCATGCAGCGCACGATGCAGAAGGACGCGGCGGTATTCCGCACGGGCGACACGCTCAAGGAAGGCTGCGCGAAGATTTCGCAGGCATACGATGCGTTCGCCAACGTCAAGGTGAGCGATCGCTCGCTCGTCTGGAACTCCGACCTGATCGAAACGCTCGAGCTGCAGAATCTGCTCGGCCAGGCCGTCGCGACGATGTATTCCGCGGAACAGCGTCACGAGTCGCGCGGCGCGCATGCGCGCGAGGACTTCAAGGAGCGCGACGACGTGAACTGGATGAAGCACACCCTGGTTGGCGTCGATGCAAAAGGCAAGGCGAGTTTCGATTTCCGCCCGGTGCACTTGAAGCCGATGACGAACGAGGTCGCCGAGGTGCCACCGAAGGCGAGGACGTACTGAGGATCCCATGGCCGAATTCACGCTACCAAAAAATTCCAAAGTACAAAAAGGGAAGAGCTTCCCGGCCAAGCCGGGCGCCAAGGACGTGCGCACGTTCCGCGTCTACCGCTGGAATCCCGACGATCAGCAGAATCCGCGCATCGACGAATACGAAGTCGATCTCGCCGCGTGTGGGCCAATGGTTCTCGACGCGCTGCTCAAGATCAAGAACGAGATCGACCCGACGTTGACGTTCCGCCGCTCGTGCCGCGAAGGCATCTGCGGCTCGTGCGCGATGAACATCGACGGTACGAACACGCTGGCCTGCACCAAGGCGATCGGCGAGTGCAAGGGCGACGTGAAGGTCTACCCGTTGCCGCACCTGCCCGTGGTCAAGGACCTAGTGCCGGACCTGACGCATTTCTACGCGCAGTACGCCTCGATCAAGCCGTGGATCCGTACGCAGAGTGCGCCGCCGCCGGATCACGAACGGCTGCAATCGAAGGAGGATCGCGCCAAGCTCGACGGGCTGTACGAGTGCATCCTGTGCGCGTGCTGCACGACGTCGTGCCCGAGCTATTGGTGGAACGGCGACAAGTACCTCGGCCCCGCGATCCTGCTGCAGGCGTATCGCTGGATCGCCGATACGCGTGACGAGGACACGGGCGCGCGCCTCGACGATCTCGAGGATCCGTTCAAGCTGTATCGCTGCCACACGATCATGAACTGCGCCAAGACCTGTCCGAAGGGCCTGAATCCGGCGAAAGCGATCGGCGAAATCAAGAAGCTGATGGTCGAACGCAAGGGCGCGTGACCGGCGTCATTCCTGGCGGATTTGCAACTGGCGGCGGTTGCCGTTTGCTGGCACGCTGATTCCGTCATGCAAGGGGAGTAGCGCGTGGATACTCGTTTGATGTGGTGGCCGGCCGTCGCGATGGCCACACTGACATTTGGCGTCTGGATGCGCATGTATCGCGTGCGTATCAGCGAGATGAAGCGCGAACGCATCCACCCGCAATCCGTGGCGCTGTCGGCGCAGATCGCCGAGCGCCTCAAGGACACGCGTGCGTCCGACAATTTCCGCAACTTGTTCGAACTGCCGGTGCTGTTCTATCTCGCGCTTGGCGTTGCCGCGCAGACAGCTCAAGTGATGACCCTGACGCTCGCGTTGGCGTGGACCTTCGTAGCGCTGCGCATAGCGCATAGCGCGATCCAGTGCACGTACAACAAGGTCATACACCGCTTCTATGTATACTTTTCCGGCGGTGTCGCACTATGGGTGCTGTGGGCGGTCTTGGCCTTCGGCATGCTGCGATGAATGCGCAAGTGTCGCGTCTGCGCTGGCGCTGCCGGCGCGGCATGCGTGAACTCGATCAACTGCTCGGATGGTATCTCGATGAACGCTACCCGCGCGCGGACGACATGGCAAAAGCGGCGTTTTCCACGTTGCTCGAGCAACAGGATCCGGAGCTCTGGGACTGGTTGATGGGGCGCGCAGTGCCGGGATTTGGGCCGTGGCAGCAAATCGTCGATGAAATCCGCGCGCGCGATCGTCTTTGACTACACGCCGTCGCGTTGGCTGGTCGTTGCCGTCGCCTGCGTCGCCGTGTTCGCGTTCGTTGCCGTGGTGCTGAGCGGAATGCCGTTGTGGGCGAAAATCGCGGCTGCCATAGCGGCAGGCGTCTGCGCTGTTCATTCGCTGCGGCGGTTCTGGCGCCCGTCCGCACGTCGCGCCGCCTGGCATGAAGACGGCCACTGGCGCATCGTCGGTACTGATGGAGTCGAACATATCGCCGATCTCGATCACGCCGTCGTGCGTGGCGCATGGATTGTTCTGCAGTTGCAGCGCAATGACAAGCGCAGGTTGGCGTTGGTGCTTGGCCCCGACAACTGCGACGCGGATATACACCGGCGCCTGCGCGTGCGACTCGCACGCGTGCGCGACGAGACAAAGGCGAATTCGTAAAAAAACCCGGCTCACGATCGTGAGCCGGGGTCCCGGATGCATCCTTGCGGTGCCTCTCCGTCGGAGTGTTGGGTATTTACTGGAACCGGTATTCGGCGCTGACCGAAACCAGGCTCGGGTCGAGGCTCAAACCGCTCTTGTCAGTCTTGTAGTAGTCGTAGTTCAAGCCGACGCTGAGGTTGTTGCTGAAGTCGTAGCCGAAGCCGGCACCGGCGTAATACTTGGTGCTCGTATCGTCGACGTACACGGGCGTGGTGCCGGCCAGGTACGCGCCCTTGGTGTCGCCGCGGAACAACCCAGTGCGGCCGGATACATACCATTCAGGGGTCAGGTTGAAGTGGCCGTTGACGCCTGCAGTCCAGCCGCTGATTTCCGCGCCTGGCAAGTTCGCCGCGCCGTTCTTGGCGTCGAACTTGCCGAGGTCGGTGTAGCCGCCTTCGACGCCGAGTGCGACGTTCGGATTGATCGCCCAGCGGTAGCCAAGGTTCACGCCATAGGCGGTGTCGTTATCGTCATAGACGCCTTTGCTCAGATTCGATTGGCCGACATTGCCATTGACGAAAAAGCCGCCGTTGCCATTATCGGCCGCATGACTCTGCAACGGCGCGGCCGCAAGGCCAGCGGCGGAAAGGGCTAGCGCTAACAAGGTATTTTTCATGATGTTCTCCAGTTGAAGATGAATCCGACAGCGTCGCGGCTTTTCGGCGCGACAACGTCTCGGACAACAGGTGCGGTTCGATCGTGCAATTTCAATACCTTTCGGTTTAGAAATTGTTCAGGTAGCAAAACGCAACTGCTCTTCGCGCTCACGGGTAGAATGCGCAGCTCGTTGTCCCTGTATCCGTATCCCGACCCTGGCTTCTGATGTTTCGTCCTCTCGAATTGTTCATCGGCCTGCGCTACACGCGCGCCAAGCGTCGCAATCACTTCATTTCGTTCATCTCGCTGGTTTCGATGCTCGGCATCGCGATCGGCGTGACGGCGTTGATCACAGTGATCTCGGTAATGAACGGCTTTGAAAAGGAACTGACCGAGCGCATCCTCGGCATGGTCGCGCATGCGACGGTGTCGGGCGTGGATTCCAGCGTGCGCGACTGGCCACATGCGATCGAGATCGCCAATGCGAACCCGCACGTACGCGGTGCCGCACCGTTCGTCGAGCGTCAGGCGCTGATGCAGGGCACACGCGTCACTGGCGGCGTGATTCGCGGTGTGCTGCCGGATCAGGAACCCAAGGTCTCGGAAATCGACCGCAAGATGCTCAAGGGGCGCCTCGATGACCTGAAACCCGGCGCGTTCGGCATCGTGCTCGGCAACGAGCTGGCGATGCAGCTCGGCGTCGGTATCGGCGACAAGGTGACCGTCTACGCGCCCGAAGTCAGCGTCACGCCGATCGGCGCGGTGCCGCGCTTCAAGCGCTGCGAAGTTGTCGGGATTTTTTCCGTCGGCTTTCAGGAATACGACGAAGGCCTCGCCGTCATGCATATGGACGACGCCGAGCGTCTGTTTCAGCTCGACGGCCCTAGCGGCATCCGCCTCAAGCTGGACGACATGTTCCGCGCCTGGGACATCGGCCGCGAACTCGCGCAGCAGCTTGGACAGTTCTATCGCGTGCAGGACTGGCGCAGCGGCCATGCGAATTTCTTCAGCGCGGTGTCGATGGAGAAGAAGGTGATGTTCATCATCCTCTCGCTGATCGTTGCCGTCGCCGCATTCAATCTCGTATCCACGCTGGTGATGCTCGTTACGGACAAGCAGGCCGATATCGCGATCCTGCGCACGCTCGGCATTTCTCCGCGCAGCATCATGGGCGTGTTCGTGGTACAGGGTGTCATCGTCGGCGCGTTTGGCATCCTGCTCGGCGTGATCGGCGGCGTCGCACTCGCGTTGAACCTGCCGACTCTGGTCAAATGGATCGAGCACACTTTCAACGTGGAATTCCTGTCAGCGGACATCTACTACATCAGTGAGGTGCCGTCCGACATGCACTGGAGCGACGTCGGCTGGATCGCCGCCATCGCCGTGGTGTTTTGTCTGTTCGCAACCCTTTATCCCGCCTGGCGTGCGGCGCGCACGCAGCCTGCGGCCGCTTTGCGCTATGAATGACGCCGCTACATCGCAGTTGCGCATACGTCGCGCGTGCGCCACAGACGCACCGGCCCTGTGTGCAGCGGAACGTGAAACGGCACATGTGCCGGGTCGCCTGATGTCGCAGCCGCATGAACTGCACGTAGCAGCTTTCGCACAGAAAATCGCCGAACTGGCAGAGGCTGGCAGTTATCTGGTCGCCGAGCGCAATGGAGGCATTGTCGGACACGCTTTGCTCGAGCCCGCCGGCTCTCTGGCAGCGCTCGCGCATGTGCGCACGCTGACGCTCGTCGTGCACCCAGGGAACACGGGGCAGGGTATTGGCACGGCACTCCTCAGCGCGCTGCAGGAGTGGGCGCGGGCCAGCACAGATGTGCAGCGCGTCGAGCTGCGTGTGCGCGAAACGAATGCCGCGGCGATCCATTTGTACAAGAAGTGTGGTTTTGCCGAAGAAAGCCGCTTCCACCGGCGCGTCAAGCTCCCTGACGGTACGTATCTCGACGACATAGGCATGACTTGGTTTCCGGTCGCACGCGAGGCAAAGAAATGAGCACCACGGTACTCGAGGCTCGCGCGGTTGCAAAGACGTACAGCGAGGGCGATTTGCGCACCGAAGTTCTGCGCGATGTCAGCTTTGCTCTGGAACGCGGCAAGACGCTCGCGATTGTCGGCGCCTCGGGCTCCGGCAAAAGTACACTTTTGCACATCCTCGGGGGTCTCGATACCGCGACCCACGGCGATGTGAACGTCGAAGGTCACGCGCTCTCAAAGTTATCCGATCGTGAGCGCGGCCTGGTACGCAATCGCTCGCTCGGGTTCGTCTACCAGTTCCATCACCTGTTACCGGAATTCACCGCGCTCGAAAACGTCGCGATGCCGCTGCTGATCCGCGGCACGGCGATCAGCGAAGCCAGCGGCCAGGCAGCCGAACTGCTCAACCGTGTGGGGCTGGGCAAACGCTCGCAGCACAAGCCCGGTGAGCTTTCCGGCGGTGAGCGCCAGCGTTGTGCCGTCGCACGCGCGCTGGTGACGCGCCCGGCTTGCGTGTTGGCCGACGAGCCGACCGGTAATCTTGACGAGAAGAATGCGGCACAGGTTTATGCGTTGATGCTGGAACTCAATCACGAGATCGGCACGAGCCTGGTGCTCGTTACGCACGACCACGGGCTGGCGGCGAAGATGGATCGCGTGCTCGAACTGCACAACGGCTCTCTGGGCGAGCCTGGAGCCGCGTCAGCGGCCTGAGCACAAGCGATACGCGTGAGCAGGGGAGCCGCGCCGGGCACGTTATTCATCAGCGGATTGCGCCGTTTTTCACTTGTGCAATTATTCCAGCCGGCGGCCGCGCTCGCGCTGCTCGCCGGCGCTCTTGCGGTGCAGGTGCTGCCCGCCTTGCCGCCACGATGGTTCGATTTCGCGTTTGCCGCCTTTGCGCTGGCGTTCTTGCCATGGCGTGCGCGTTGGCTGGGTTTCCTTCTGTTCGGTGCGGCGTGGACGATGTTGCGGGCCGACATCGCGCTCTCACATCGGCTCGCGCCAGCGCTCGAAGGCGAGGATGTCGTTGTCACCGGCAGTATCCACGGCCTGCCGCGCATGCAGGACGATGGCACGCGGTTCGAATTCGACGTGCACGATGCGAATCCCGCACTGGACGGCCGCTTGCGCGTGAGCTGGTACGAAGGCGCGCCGGAACTCGTACCGTGCGCGCAGTGGCGTCTGCATCTGCGCCTGAAGCGCCCGCGCGGCATGATCGATCCGGGCGGCTTCGACTTCGAACGCTACGCGCTGGAACAAGGCATTGTCGCGACCGGTTACGTGCGCGACAACGAGGATAACAAGGAACTCGGCGCAGATGCCATCTGCATCGACCGCCTGCGCGCACGCGTCGTCGATCAAATCACGGCGACGCTCGGCGACGTGCCGAGCGCACATCTGTTGCGTGCGCTCGCTTTCGGCGATCAGCACGCAATGGACGAACACGAATGGGCGGTCGCGCGTGCGACCGGCATTCCGCATCTGATCGCGATTTCGGGTTTGCATATCGCGCTGTTCGCGAGTTTCGGCGTGTTGCTCGTGCGTCTGCTATGGAAGCTCGCGCCGCGCCTGACGTTGCGCTGGCCCGCGCCATTCATCGAAGCGGTGGCGAGTCTCGGCTTTGCTGTCGCTTACGCGCTGATCGCCGGTTTCGGCCTGCCGACGCGGCGGGCTCTGGTGATGATTGCCGCGCTGTTGATCGCCAATCTCGCGCGCCGCGCGCGTGCGCCCGTGCAAGGACTGGCGCTCGCGGTGGTTGCGCTGCTCGCCTGGGATCCGTTGTGTGTGCTCAGTGCGGGATTCTGGCTGTCGTTTGTGGGCGTGGCCTGGCTCATGTTCTGCCTCGACGGACCGCGCGGGCACGGCTGGCGTGACCTCGTTTCGGCGCAAGGCGTGGCGAGTCTGGGTCTGTTGCCGCTTGGGATCTGGTTCTTCGGCCAGAGCTCGCTCGTAGGGCCGCTCGCGAATCTCGTCGCCGTGCCATGGATTTGCTTTCTGGTTCTGCCGCTCACGGTCGTCGCCGCATTGCTGATTCCGGTCGCGCCGGCCATCGGCGGGCCGCTGCTGCAGTTTGCGGGTTGGGCGATGTCGGGCTTGTGGTGGGTGCTGGAAAAAATGGCGGGCTGGCCGGGTGCGCTGTGGTATTTCCCGGAACCCTCCGTGTGGGCATTGGCGTTGGCGATGCTGGGCGCCTTCTGGTTGCTGTTACCACGCGGTGTACCGGCTCGCGCGCTCGGGCTGTTCTTGCTTTTGCCGCTGCTTTGGCCTGCGCGTACGCCGCTCGCCGATGGCGAGTTCGAAGCGTACATGCTTGACGTGGGACAAGGCCTGGCCTTCGTAGTGCGCACTAGCGAGCACGCGCTCGTGTATGACGCTGGTGCACGCTTTCCGTCCGGCTTCGACCTGGGCGAAGCGACAGTCATTCCGGCGCTGCACGCGCTGGGCATTGAGAGACTCGATCGCCTGATCATCAGCCACGGCGACAACGATCACGCTGGCGGTGCCGCGGCGGTACTCGATGCGTTTCCAGGGATTCCGGTTGAATCAGGCGAACCAGAACGCATGGCGGTCGAGTCGACGCAATGCCTGGCCGGCGAAAGCTGGAACTGGAACGGTGTCGCTTTCCGCGTCGTACATCCGACGCAGCCATTGTCCGAGCGCAACAATGACCGCTGCTGCGTGCTCGAGGTACGCAGCGGAGACAACGCATTGGTGCTGACCGGCGATATCACCGCGGCTGTCGAGACGCAGGTTGCCAATGCGCTCGCGCCAAGCGCGCCGAACCTGGTGCTGCAGGTACCGCACCACGGCAGCAAGACCTCGTCGAGCGTCGAATTCCTGACCGCGCTGCATCCGGTGCTGGCATTGATCTCCGCCGGTTACCACAATCGCTTCCATCATCCCGACGCTGGCGTCTTGGCGCGCTATACGGGGCAGAAGATCGAGGCGCCGATCACTGCGCAAACGGGATTCGTCGATATCCATTTCGCTCCAGGCGCGCTGCCGCGCGTGGTCGAGCGCGGGCGACAGGACCGGCACCCGTATTGGCGCGAGTAACGTCGCAGCGCCTGAGACCGCAACGGTTATCATGCCGCGATGACCCTGATCGTCCACCGCGACAGCCGCACCGAAATACTTGCGGAGCGGCTCGCCGATGAACTCGAATGCGCGCGTCCGGAAAACCCATTGGCGGCGCAGACGATCGTGGTCGCGCATCTGGGTCTGCGCCGGTGGCTGCTCGGGGAATTTGCTCGGCGCGGCGACAAGGGCATCGCCGCGAATTTCGACATGATCCTGCCATGGCGATGGCTCGAGCGCACGGCGCGCTCGCTGCTCGGCGATGAAGCCCTGATCGACGGCGCCTGGCGTACAGACGCGCTGCGCTGGCATATTCTCGCCGCTTTGCCATCGCTCGATTCGGCGCCGGTGCGCGCGTACCTCGCCGGCGACGATGGTGAGCGTCGGCGCTTCCAGCTCGCCGATCACCTTGCGGGAATCTACACGCAATACCTGATCTACCGGCCGGAGTGGATTCTCGGCTGGGAGCGCGGTGTGGATCGCGACGATTGGCAAGCCGAGCTGTGGCTTCGGCTGCGCCGGTCGATTGCGCAGCCGCATCGTGCCCAACGACGGCAAGCACTGCTCGCCGCGTTGGCAGCGCGTGGCGATGGCGAATCACTGCCGCTGCATGTGTTCGGTGCAATTCACCTCGCGCCGGATGTGCTGGATTCATTGCACGCGCTGTCCGCGTATCGGCCGGTGCACCTGTATTTTCCCGATCCGTGTCGCCAGTACTGGGCCGACTTCAAGACACAGCGCGAGCTGCTGCAACGGCAACCGGACTCGGACGACCTGTACTATGAAATCGGCCATCCGCTGCTGGTTTCGCTTGGACGCATGGCGCAGGATTTTTTCATCCAGCTCGATGCGCGCGGCGTCGAGCTGGGCGGCGAAGAAACTGCCGATGATCCGCGGGAGTCCCTGCTCGGCGCGGTGCAGGCAAGCATCCGCGATGGCGATCCGGACGTCGTAGTTGCGGGTGTCGCAAAAGATGCCGATGCCAGTTTGCGCGTGCACGCGTGCCATGCACGTTTGCGGGAGCTCGAAGTGCTCAAG
>Ga0068863_100008183_pt1 | contig 10213 bp, 9 predicted proteins | sample KBSSwiS62_FD_66596 | JGI IMG/M metagenome (GOLD analysis project Ga0068863, IMG submission 66596) | Switchgrass rhizosphere microbial communities from Kellogg Biological Station, Michigan, USA - KBS Switchgrass S6-2 | ecosystem: Host-associated > Plants > Roots > Rhizosphere > Soil ...
CACCGGGCCGGGATCGATCTCGCGCGCGAACGCGTGATTGCCCGGCGCCGGCGGCGCCGCAACATCTCCCGGGCGCGGGTTGCCGCGATACACGATGTCGTGCTCGTCGACGATGGCCACACCCTTGCCATCGGCAATCTCGTGCCGCACGCGCACGAACACCAGCGGACCCGCGCGCCCCTCCTTCGCCGTCACGTCCGCGATTCGCGAAGTGCGCTGAATCGCGGCGCCGACGCGCAATGGCCGGTGAAACGCGAGACGACTGCCGGCCCACATCCGGCGCGGCAGCGCGACCGGCGGCAGGAACTCGCCGCGGGTGGGATGCCCATCGGCGCCGGACGCCGCGAGCGGATAGATCGGCAGGAAGTAGAGCCAATGCCAGATCGGCGGCAACGGATCGCCGGGTTGCGGCCACGGCTCGGTGCGGTCGAGCGTCGCGGCCAGCGCGGCGATCGGCGTCGGCGTCACGACGTCGCTGCGCGTCTCCGACTTGCCGATCCATTGCCGCAGCGCTGCGATGTCGGTGGCCATGGCGCAATGATACGGCTAGACCACGACCGGTGCGATCGAACCTTTGATCGCTGCGATCCTTGAATCAAAATCGCCCGCGAACAGTGCCGCCGAGTGACAACAACGGCGCCACCGACGCGCTAGGCTGCGATCAGCAGGTAAGGGGACCCGGCGTCGTCGGGCAATCAGGCGCCTTCAATCCTTCCAGTTTCCCGTTGTTGAATTGCCCATCGTAGCGTACGCCATTGGCGCTGGTGAAAACGCCGGTGCCATGGGCCTTGCCATCCTTGAAGTTGCCGTCGAGGCGCGCGCCGTTCTCCCATGTGTAGGTCCCTTTGCCGTCGGGCTTGCCTTTCGCGAACGACCCGACGTAGGTATCGGCGCCTCTCGCCTCGCCCTGCCCCTGAGCCCGCTCCGTGTGCTCGTCACAATCGCCTGCATACTCCCCCGTGAGGTAACCGTTGCCCAGCACCCGGCAGTCGTGCGACCAGGCCGGCACGACCGTCAGCATCGATCCCGCGAAACACGTCAACACCAATGCACGTCGTGTCATCATTCCTCGCGATGTGAAAAACGTTAGGTCGCGAGCAACAACGGGAAACGAGGCACATCGTCACGACGTGCCTCGTCCGGCCACTCCCGTTACCTAGGGCTTCGCTGGCGGTCCCGGTGGAAAAACGATGTGACTCGCTGGCGGCATGAGCTTGAGAATTTCCAGCCCCGAGCCGTTTCGATCGGCCGCGTAAATGAACCCGCGATTGTCGACTTCGACATTGTTTGTCATGTAGCCGTCGGGTTGTATGGTGTTGGCGTTCGCTTCCGGCACATAGAAAGCCACTTCGACGGGGCTCTGCGGCTCGCGGATGTCCCAGACGCGCACGCCTCCCGTGAAGTACGCAAGTACGGTCAATTTGCCGTAGAACGGATTGTTGAAGTTTTCCTCGCTCGAATGAACGCCGAACCGCGCGCCGCGATCGCAGTAGTTGCCGCGCGGATATTTCTCGCCGGCGCGCGGATCCACCGACATCGTGGACAGGACCATCGGGCCCTGCCAGGGATTGACCTCGGCGCGCGTGCCGGGGGGCGCGGTCTTCGAATTCTCGACCGTTACATCGACGATGAAGCTCCAGTGCGGCGCTTCCTGGCACTTGTCCGCGGTCGCCTCCGAGGCCAGCAGCACGACGTCACGCGTCTTGAACTCGGTGAATTTCGCGTAACTCGCCGGCTGTAAACCGAACACCGGCAACGACGTGTGGCCCCCCTGATCCGGCGACATGTAGAGAATCCCGACCTGCGGCGCTTCCAATTCCGCTGGCGTCGGCGTATCGGGATTGGCGCCGTTCCAGCTTCCGCCGAGCGACACCGGCAACAGTTTCTTGCGGTCCAGGATTTGCATCACGCCGTCGTCCCCGACACCCCAGGCGGCGTACACGCGGTTGCCGATCACGTCGTCCGCAGTGGCGGCGCGCGCCAGCTTGCCAGCGGCATTGGGATGCTCGAACGCGGAGATCGGACCGTGAAGCGAGGTGGAAACCGGTCCGGTCGCGCCCGGTTGGCCGCCCGGCAAGCCGAAGGTGCGAATGTATTTCGGCGTCGTCGGATCGCTCCAATCGGCAATGACCATCGACTGGCCCTGGCGCCACCGGTTGGGATCCCCCATCGGCAGGTCCTTGCTGCCCGGCATGTAAGCGATACCGGATTTGCATTCCCACCACAGCTTGTGGGTATTGCGAAGGTTGCGCATCGCGCCCACCAAACTCGGGTTTTCGACGTCGGTCACATCCCAGGCCTCATAGCCCGAGGCGGTGCTTCCCTGGATATTGCGCAGCAGATACACGTGGCCCGAAATGCCGCCGGGCAAATCCGAGCCGAGGCACATCCGTGCCATTTGCGCCTGGCCGCCTGCGACCGGGACCGGAATATGGAATTTCTCCACCGGATTCGCGGGATCGGTGACATCGACGATCATCGTTCCGTTCTGTTCGATCGCGCCGCCCTTCAGTGGATTGGGCTTGCTGCCGCCGTGCGTGCCAACGAAGGCGATGGTTCGCTTGTCGGGGTAGACGATGACGTTCGGCTGATAGGCTGGACGGCCCTGCAGGTCGACGTGGCCTTCGCGGTGCATGCTCTTCGCCTCGCCGCTCTGGCTGACGCCCGCGAGCGCGTTGCCGGAGCTCAAAGCGAGGGCAATGGCTGCCGACAATGCGGAGAGCTGCGCTGTGCCGTTCTTACGGAATGACGCGTACATTTACTCCTCCTTCCGTGACGTCCTGCTGACGCGAGAAATGCGCCTGACGCAAGAATTACCCCTCATCAAGGTTGTACCGCCAACACGCGGTGTTTCCGGCTGAATTGCACGGACCTGTTGTTGCCGTAGCGCCAGACTTCGACGCGACCGCCAATGAGCTCGTCCTCAAAGGTGTCCTCCGGCTCGCCCCAAATCCCTCTAACCTCGTCCGGCGTCATGCCGATGCGAGGCACGCCCGCCTTGGCCAGGTTAGGAATCGATGCAACGTTGGTGGGCGAGATCTTCTGGGATGGCAGAGTCGGGTCGCCGGGCACCGATGTCGTCTTCGCTGTCGACGGATTCGACGGCAGCGAGCCGAGCGAGTCGATCCCGCACGGGAAGTTTTGATAGAGATCTGCCCCATTCTTTCCTGTGCACTTGAAGATTTCCGCGAACGCCGGCGACGGCACGCACAATGCGGGCAAGAGCATCCATACGGCTTTCGAAAGGAGGTAGCGGCGCAATGACGTGCGGTCACTGCGTCTGTGGAGCTGGGGTGGCGTCACGTGTCTGTGCAGCGTGTAATCACGCCAAGCGACGTCACGCATCGTCGTGCGGTTCGCCGGCGAAATGGAGAGAGGTCCAGCGACTTTATCGGGTCATTTCGTCCATCGCTTTCATCGGCTTGCTAAAACTTTTCCGAATTTGCGATTTGTTGCCGCAAGGCGCGACGCTGCAGCTTGCGTTACCGTGCAAACGCGGCGTACCAGACGCAGCTGATATCACTTCCGGTAATCTCGTGGCGTCTGGCCGGTCGTGCGTCGAAAGAGAACCGAGAAGTGACTGTGGCTGGCGCAGCCGATCCGATGCGCGATCTCCGTAATAGGCAGGTCCGTCTCCCGGAGCAGCGATTTCGCTCGCTCGATCCTGCGCGCCAGAACAAAGCGATGGGGTGAAAGCCCGGTCGTTTGCCTGAATGCGTGCGCAAAATGCCAGGGGCTCATTGCCAGCGCTTGCGCAACGCCTGCAAGCGAGATGTCTTCGCGGAGGTTGGCGTCGATGTATTCGAGCGCCCGCTGCAGCTTGCGCGGCGGCAACTTGGGCGGCGATTTCGTGAGCGATGCCGACGCCGTGCAGTAATGCCTCAACAGATGGATGGCCAGATGAATCGTAAGCGCCTCGACATTCATCCGTCCGGCCATGCCCTCAGGCTCGAGCCCGGCGAGAAGTTGCTTGCCGAGTGCAACGAGCTTGGGATCAGGCGTTCCGAAATTCTCCAGAATCTCGAATCGGCCCGGATCGAGCGCATATTCCTCGCCAGCGATGCTCAGGATCAATGCTGGCGCCAATTTCAGCAAGATTACGATGTTCTCACCGGCATGCTGAAACCGCTTGGGTGAGCCAAACGGTGTAATCGTGACGTCGCCGGCGCGCACGTATCTCGTGCATGAGCGGCCGTTTCGCGATTGCAGCAGCTTGACTGATCCAGAAATGTGCACACCGACGATGTGCTCGCGCACCGGCACGACCGCATCGACACCGCGGAAATGGTGCAGCTCGACGACAATATCGTTCCAGCTGCGGTATCTGCTCGACAGCAACGGGACGGGAAGCGCGGTCGTGCTTTTGAAGGTTGTCGGATGCGGTCTGGAGCGATGGTCAGCAAACATGCGATCGAATTCGAAGGCTGCGAACGATGGGGTGGCGTAAAGCGGGCGATGCTGCGTTGGGTTTGAACACGCGGCGGTCGCGGTTGATCACTTCAGCCTTACAATGTGTATGCCACAGAATAAACCATAATGCGGGCAATCGAGCCTTATGAAACAAAAGGGCCCTGGCCGGCATCCGGCTTTGCAGTCTCGGCGGCGCACTTCGGTTCTCGGGAATAAATGGCCGCCCCCGCAGGTCTAGACGACAGGAGCGCCCGCACCCGCATGTCCGAGCACCGCCGATTCGAGGACCTGGTCCTGCCGCACCTGGACGCCGCGTACAACCTGGCGCGCTGGCTGGCGCGCGACACGCATGATGCCGAGGACGTCGTGCAGGACGCGTGCGTCCGCGCGCTGAAGTACGTCGGGTCGGTCCACGGCGGTGATGCGCGGGCATGGCTGCTGACGATCGTCCGCCACGCGTTCTACGACTGGTGCCGCCGCAACCGGCCCGTGGAGATCGCACGCGACGACGGCAGCGCCATCGATGCGGCGGTCGATCACGTAAGCGTCGGGCCGGAACAGGCTGCGTTGCGGAGCTCCGACTCGCGAACGCTGGCCGAGGCGGTGGCCGCGCTGCCGCTCGCGTATCGCGAAGTGCTGGTGCTGCGTGAGATGGAAGAGCTTTCGTACAAGGATATTGCACGCGTTCTCGATATTCCCGTCGGAACCGTGATGTCGCGACTCGCCCGCGCCCGAGGCTTGCTGCAGCGCTCGCCGCTGCTGCACGCGATCGCCGGGCGCGCGACAGGAGACGGCGCATGAATTGCAACGAAGCGACACCGCTGGTCACCGCGTTCGCCGACGGCGAAATCGACCGGCTGCGCGGTTACTCGATCCGCAAGCATCTCGATGGCTGCGCCGACTGCAAGGCGAAGTACGAGGCGGTGCTGGCGTTGCGGGAGCGGCTGCGCACCGAGGTTCCCTATTTCGTGGCGCCGCCGGGACTGCGCGCGCGCCTGGGTGTCCTTGCCGAGGAAACTTCCGTCGCACAGCGGCGCGTGCCGCAGACCTCGGATCGCTGGCGCTGGCTCGCGGGCGGTGCCTTCGCCGGCAGTCTTGCTACCGTGCTCGTCTGGATACTGGGCACCGCCGTGCTGCAGTCGCGCGGCAACGTGGACCCGGGGTTGGAGGCCGTAGCCGCGCATTCGCGTGCCACGCTTGGCCAGCATCTGATCCAGGTTGCCTCGGCCGACCAGCATACGGTCAAGCCGTGGCTGTCATCGCGGCTCGACTATTCGCCGCCGGTGCCGGATCTCGCCAGCGCGGGATTTCCTCTGCTGGGAGGCCGGCTCGATTACCTCGATGGCCACGCGGTGGCAGTGCTGGTGTACGGCTATCGGCAGCACACGATCGATGTGTTCGTGCGGCCGGAGCCGTTCCATGGCGCGTCGCCGGCGGGGCGCAGCGTGCGCGGGTTCAGTGTCGCGCGCGCGGCGGGATCGGGAATGGACTGGCTCGCGGTGTCGGACGTCAACGCCGACGTGCTTGGGCAATTCGTGCAGCGGCTGGTGGGAGGTTCCGCTCCGAACTGAAGCGGCGACTACGCCGTGCTTGCAAGCGGCGGCGCCGTGCTGCCGCGGCTCATGAGCTCAAAGGGCAGCGTCTGGAATGCCACGAACGGCCGGCGCTCGAGGCGCGCGATCAGCTGCTCCGCCGCGGCCCGGCCGATATCGACGATCGGCGTGCGGATGCTGGTGAGGGACGGCGTCTGCGTCGCGCCGAGATCGGTGTTGTCGACGCCGGTGATCGACACGTCGTCGGGAATACGCACGCCCTGATCGCGACAAGCGACCATGGCGCCGACGGCGAACACGTCGTTGGTGCAGACCACCGCCGTCGGCCGTCTCTTCAACGCGAGCAGTCGCCGCATCATGCCCGATGCGGACGCGAGGTCGATGGCGCCATATTGCACGCAGCGCTTGTCGAGCGTAAGGCCATGCTGCTCGAGCGCGGCGCGCATCCCGGCGCCGCGCTCGAGCGCGCGGTCGTTGCCTTCGGTGGACGCGCTCAGCAGGCCAAACCGCCGATGCCCGAGCGCGACGAGATGCCGCGTCATCTCGAACGTCGCGGCGCGGTTATCGAAGCCGATGCTGGGGTGCCGCCGCATCGGATCCACGCCCCACGTCAGCACGTACGGGCGCCCGTAGCTTTCGAGCAGCGTGAAGAGCGCCGGATCGTGGTAGACGCCGACGAAAACAAACGCATCGACGCCATGCCCGATCAGCTGTTCGGTGATGCGCAGCTCAGCGCCGAGGTCGTAGTGGTGCTCGGCCAGCACCAGCGCATAGCCCTTCGGGTCCAGCACCGCCTGCATCGCACTCGTCGTGCGCGCGTAAAGCGCGTAGGCGAACGAGGGCACCACGGCGCCGACCATCTGGCTTCGGCGGCTGCGCAGCGCGCGCGCCGCGCCGTGCGGCACATAGCGTAGCTTGGTGACGGCGTCGCGCACCACGCGCTGGGTCTTCGCATCGACCTGCTCGGGCGAGTTGATCACGCGCGACACCGTGGCCGTGGAAACGCCCGCGAGGCGGGCGACATCCTTCGCGCTCGAGCGATGGCCGTTGCGGGTGTCGCTCTCGCGATCGGTGGGGGGACTCTGCGCTTTCGGGGTTGACATGGTGATACAACCTGCCTGAATTCGATTACAGGCCGGTCATCGGTTTTCTGGCGATAACGCTGATTTCAGCAGTTATTGTGCCCCATCTTGGCGGCTGATAGTATCCATGTAAACGAATACAGGAAGACCCGAACGGCCGTGTTCACTCGATCGGGTCGCTCGCCCCTCAACTGTGTCACCGGAGGCCCACGTTCATGACCAAGCGCTCTCCCGAAGGTCAACCAGCCCTCGCCAGCCGCCGCACTGTGCTCACCCGCGGCGCCGCGCTTGGGGTCGCCGGCGCGCTCGGGCCACAGTTCGCCGGTTTGGCGTTCGCGCAGTCCGACGACCTGGCACCCTACCGGGCCGCCAAGGTCAACTGGAAGCAGGTCGAAGGCGAGTCGATCACCGTCGCGGTGATCCCGGCAAGCTACTTCGATAACCTGATCTCGCTGCAGCCGCAGTTCGAGGCGCTCACCGGCATCAAGCTGCGTTTCGAGAAAGTGCCGCCGGGGCAGATCCGGCAAAAGGCGCTGCTCGACCTGTCATCGAAGACGGCCACCTACGCCACGCACGCGGCGGATCCGATGTATTACCCGCTGTACGTGTCCAACAAGTGGGTCGATCCGCTCGACAAATACCTGGACGACGCAGCGCTCACCGACTCCGCGTGGTTCAAGTACGACGACATCATCAAGGCCTGGCGCGACGCCGATTCCGTCGACGGCAAGCCCTACGGCATTCCGTACGATGGCGAGGTGACGGTGCAGGTTTACCGCAAGGACCTGTACGACGCCAAGAGTCTCAAGCCTGCCGACACGTACGATCAATTGACTGCCAACGCCAAGGCGCTCAACGATCCGGCGAACCGCATCTACGGTCTGGCGCTTCGGGGTTTCGCGGGCGCCGGCCAGAACATGTACATCTATCCGTCGCTGTTCCGAGGCTTCGGAGGCAACTGGGGAACCAGCAGCAATATCGTCGTGAACTCGCCGGAAGCGGTGCGCGCACTCACCTGGTATGTCGACACTCTCACGCAATACGCGCCGCCCGCGGTGCGCAACTGGAACTGGCCGGACATCGCCGATGCATTCTCGCAAGGCACCGTCGCGACGTACATCGATGCGCATTCGTCGGCCGCCGTCATCACCAACCCTGAAAAATCCAAGGTGGTCGGCAAGATCGCCTATGCGCGCTGGCCCAGGGGGCCGAATGGCAAACGGGTGACCTCGATCTGGAATTGGGGCTTCCCGATCAACGCGGCGCTGTCCGATCGCCAGAAAAAAGCGACGTGGCTCTTCATCGAATGGGCGACGTCGGCAGAAACGCAGGCACGCACGTCGTGGAAATTTGCGGGACCCGCGAAGCGCTCCGGCGTCAACCGGCTGTCGTTATGGCGCGCACCGGAATTCGCGGCGGCGATGAAGGACGCAGGCGACAACTTCATCCCGGCGGCTCTCGAGTCACTCGAGCAGGACACCGATGTCGACTGGCGCCCGCGCGTGCCGCAGTGGCCCGCCATCGGCGAGACCATGGCCACGGCCATCCAGTCGGCGCTCGTCGGTCAGAAGAAACCGAAGGAAGCGCTCGACGAGGCGCAAGCGCGCATCACGCAGATCCTGAAAGGCTGAAGCTTAGATGGTCGCAGCGCGCCGGCCTGCGCCGACGCTCGAGGCGCAGGAGCGCCGCTTCGCGCTCATGCTGCTCGGCCCCGCCCTCGTGGCGCTGCTGCTCACGACGACGGCGCCGCTCGTCTATCTCGTGTGGAACAGCCTGCAGCGGCTCGATCTCGGGATGCCGTGGCTCGCCGGCTTCGCCGGACTCGACAACTACGCGAAGATGGGCAGCGATCCGCGCTTCTGGAATTCGCTGCTGCTGACGGGCATCTACACGGCATCGACCGTCGTGCTGCAGGTGGTGATCGGGCTGTCGCTCGCGCTCCTCGTGCTGCAAATTCCTAAGGGCCAAGGGATCCTGCGCGTCGCCGCGATCCTGCCGATCGTGCTCGCGCCCGTCGTCGTCGGCCTCTTTTGGCGCACGCTGGTCCTGGCCCCGGATTTCGGACTCGTCGATCTCGTCACGCGTGCGCTTGGTCTTGGCAGCCACAACTGGCTCGGCGATCCGCAGCTTGCGCTGATCTCGGTCATTGCGATTCACACCTGGCAGTGGACGCCGTTCGCGTTTCTGGTGCTGCTCGCCACCCTCGCCACGTTGCCGCCCGACGTCTTCGAGGCCGCGCGGCTCGATCGCGCCGGCGCCTGGCAGCGCTTTCGCCATATCACGCTGCCGCTGATCCGGCCGGCGGTGGTGATGGTCGTGATCCTGCGGATGATGACGGCGCTCTCCGCGTTTGCCGCGATCTTCGCCGCGACCGGCGGCGGACCGGGGTCGGCGACCGAGATTCTCAACCTCTACGCCTATCGCACGTCATTCACCGAATTGAATCTTGGTTACGGCGCGTCATTGGCCGTGGTGCTGATGTCGATCACGCTCGCAGTCTCGTACCTGATGTTCCGCCTGCGGCGGGCACGCGCATGAACGGCCGATCGACGCTTCGGCGCCTCGCACTGGCGGCGATTGCCGGCGCCGGCCTCGCCGTGTGGGCGTTTCCGGTGATCTGGGGTCTGTTGACGTCGTTCAAGACCGAGCGCGACGTGCTCGCCTACCCGCCGGTCTGGCTGTTCAAGCCCACGCTCGACAACTACCGCGAAGTGATATTCGGCGCATCGTCGATCGTCCCCAACCTCTGGTCGAGCTTCGTGGTCTCCACCTCCGCGACGCTGCTGACGATGCTGATCGCCGTTCCCGCGGCGTACGCGCTCGCGCGGCTCCGCTATCCCGCCAAGCACGCGTCGGGCTTCTACGTGCTCGCGACCCAGATGCTGCCGCCCGTCGGTCTCATCATTCCCTACTATCTTGTCCTGCAGAAGATCGGCGCGCTCGACACCTATGCCGGCCTCACCGTCATCTACCTCACCTTCTCGCTGCCGTTTGCGATCTGGCTGATGGTGTCGTACTTCGAGGATGTCCCGTTCGAGATGGAGGAAGCCGCGTTGCTCGATCGCGCCGGGCGGCTGCGCGCGCTTTGGTACGTCATCCTGCCGCAGGTCCGCGGCGGCATGGCGGTGACGACGATCTTCGTGTTCCTCAATGCGTGGAACGAGTTCA
>Ga0068863_100008188_pt1 | contig 10212 bp, 8 predicted proteins | sample KBSSwiS62_FD_66596 | JGI IMG/M metagenome (GOLD analysis project Ga0068863, IMG submission 66596) | Switchgrass rhizosphere microbial communities from Kellogg Biological Station, Michigan, USA - KBS Switchgrass S6-2 | ecosystem: Host-associated > Plants > Roots > Rhizosphere > Soil ...
CGCATCTGGGTGCTGATGGGTCACCGCCGCGGGGACAACAACCAGCTGCTCGCGCTTGCTGAGGGACTCGGGCTGCCGTTCGAAACGCGCACCGTTGAGTATCGGTGGATGAGCCGCGTGCGGTGGAAGATTTTCCGGTCGAGCGCCGGGCATCTGAAGCCTGCGAGCCGCCGCTGGCTCGAGCCGCCATGGCCCGACCTGGTGATCGGCATCGGCCAGCGCACCGTATCGGTCGCGCGCTGGATCAGGAAGCAGAGCGGCGGCCGCACGCGGCTCGTCCGGCTGGGCCATCCGCGGGCGCCAAACCGGCTGTTCGACCTGGTCATCACGACCCGACAGTACCCGGTCCCCACGGGCGCAAATGTCCTCACCCTGCCGCTGGCGATGAACCGCTTCCGCGCTGCCCCTGAGCCGACCGCCGACGAACAGGCTTGGCTCGATGCGAAGCCGCGACCGCATCTGCTGCTTTCGCTCGGCGGGACGGCGCCCATGTGGCAACTCGACATTGCCGCCCTGCGCGACGCGGCGGGCAGGCTCGCCAAGCGCGCGGCGAAGACGGGCGGAACGCTGATCGTCGTCGGCAGCCCCCGCACCCCGTCCGAGGCATATGACGTCATCCCCAATGCCCCGAACGTCGCGATCGCCGACAAAGACGTGCGCTATCCCGTGCTGCTTGCCGATGGCGACGAGCATTTCGTCACCGCCGACAGCGTGTCGATGATCTCCGAAGCGGTCGTGACCGGAAAGCCGGTGGGGCTGATCCCGGTCGAGCCCGACGCTCGCGGGCGCCGCAGGCTTGGGCCGGACCCTAATCGGACGAAGATCCGCGACCCGCGCCGCTTCTGGGCGGCGGTCCAGGCAGACGGGCTGGTCGGGACGGTCGAGGAGCCAAAGCGCGGCAATTTCGAGGAACCGGTGGAAACCGCAGTCGCGGCGGTCAAGCGCGCCCTAAGCGGCCTGTTCGAATAGACGCCAGCCGCGGTAGCGGTCGATCAGGTCGAGCGAATCGTGGCGAATGTGGTTCGCCGCCATTTCGTCGACCAGCTCGGTCTTCGTGACCTCGCCGGAATCGACCAGCTCGGCCAGCAGCGAGTAGACATAGGCTTCCTGGTTACGGTCGGGGTGCGGCGCATAGCGGCGGCTGGCGAGGCGGCGCAGGAAATCGAACGGGCCGCTCTCCCGCAGCGTGTAATCGACCGGCAGGCCGGTCTTCCACGGCTGGGTCCGCCGCTTGGTCGTGTGCAGGATTTTCGTTTCCGCATTCAGCTGGTCGAAGCTATTCCACTCGGCCTCGAGAAAGCCGATCGCCGAGCGGTCCTCGCGCTTGAGCTCGATCCAGTCGACATAATCGAACCGGTGCGCGAACAGATCCTCGAGGTCGCGCTCGAATTCCCAATGCCTGAGCCTGGCGCAGTCGAGCAGCATCACCGAGGTCGCGATGTAATCGGGCTGGTTGTTATGGCCGGGGCGCCGCACCGCCATCACCGCCTTGCCGCCCATGTCGCGGTCGAACAGCTCGGCGACGTCGCCGACCCCGAAGCAGTCCGGGTCAGTGACCACGGCCCGCCCTTCGAAGTTCATCAGGCTCGGCGGCGCAAACCGCAACGGCGAGAAGCTCTGGAGGTCATCCGGATCCCACTCGCGGATATGCCCGGCCCGGAGCAGCGACTGGCCCGCCTGCATCAACCGCGGGAAATCTTCGATCCGCATTATCCGGACATCGAAGGCGTCCGGCCGGCGGCTCGCGCGCGTATAGCTGTAAGCCGAGATTTTCGCGCCCAACAGCTGGCGGTCGTTGGCCTGGATGAAGACGGTGTTCGTCACAGGCTCGACTCCTCGAAACCTCGCGCTTTGACCGTCCGGTCGAGTTCGACAAGCGTCGTCAAAAGGCTTTCCATGCGGTCGAGGGGCCAGGCGTTGGGCCCGTCGGATTTGGCACTGGCCGGGTCGGGGTGGGTTTCCATGAACAGGCCGGAGATTCCGGTTGCCACCGCCGCGCGGGCGAGCACCGGAACGAACTCTCGCTGGCCGCCCGAGCTGGTCCCCTGCCCGCCCGGAAGCTGGACCGAATGAGTAGCGTCGAACACCACCGGGCAGCCGGTCTCGCGCATGATCGACAGGCTGCGCATGTCTGACACGAGATTGTTGTAGCCGAAGCTGACGCCGCGCTCGCACACCATGATCGTGTCTTCGTTGACTCCTGCAGCCTGCGCTGCGCCGCGCGCCTTGTCGACGACGTTGACCATGTCGTGGGGCGCCATGAACTGGGCCTTCTTGATGTTCACCGGCTTGCCCGAGGCCGCGACCGCATGGATGAAGTCGGTCTGCCGGGCGAGAAACGCCGGGGTCTGGAGCACGTCGACGACCCCGGCGACAGGCGCGATCTGCGGAATGTCGTGGACGTCGGTCAAGATCGGCACGCCTATCGCGGCCTTCACCTTCTCGAGGACGCGCAGGCCCTCGTCCATTCCCGGCCCGCGGAAGCTCTTGTCGGACGAACGGTTGGCCTTGTCGAAGCTCGACTTGAAGATGAGCATGATCCCGAGCTTGTCGGTGATCCGCTTCAGCGTCTCGGCAGTGCCGAGCTGAAGATCCTCGCTTTCGACCACGCACGGGCCAGCGATCAGGAACAGGGGCCGGTCTAACCCGACTTCGCGTCCAAGCAGCTGCATCGGCCCTATCTAGGCGAGCGAATCGACGACCGCCACCGGGTGCCAATCGCCAAGGCCGTATTTGGCGGCGAAATCCTCGGGGAACGGCCGACCCTCGCTGATCCCCCCGGTCACGAAAACCGCGTCGAAGCCCATTCGCGCAGCCCCGAGGATGTCGGTCTGCAGCCCGTCGCCGACCGCAAGCACCGCTTCAACCGGCGGGTTTCCGGCGAGCTTGAGCGCGTGCTCGTAGATCGCCTTGTGCGGCTTGCCGTACCAGATCACCTGCCCGCCGAGCGCCTCGTAGAGGTCAGCGATCGCGCCCGCACACGGCTCGGGGACGCCGCCGCGGATCACCAGCCGGTCGGGATTGAGGCAGTGCATCGTGACCCGGCGCGCGGCCCAGCGCTCGAGGTCGGGACGATAATCGGCGACCTCGAGCCGCCGTCCGTCGAGCCCGGAACAGGCGAGGTCGGTGAAATCCTCGTCGGCCGCGATCCTGACGCCGCGGCCTTCGAGGATCGTCCGGTCGGTCTCGGTGCCGAGAAACCCGACCGCTCTCCCGAGAGCCGTCAGAGCCGCAATCCCTGCCTCGCCGCTGGTCGCGATCCCGTCCCACGCGTCGCTCGGAAGCGCGAGGCCCTCTAGCTGTTTGGCGACCGCGTCCGCGGTTCGCGGGGCGTTTGTGATGAGGACGACGAACCGGCCCTCGCCTCGCCACTGCAGCAGCCGGTCGGCCGCGTCGGGGTAAAGCGTCACCCCGTCGTGAACCACGCCCCAGACGTCGCACAGGATCACCCGGTAGCGCTCCGGGAGCGCGTCCAGGAAGCTCATTCGATTGCGGCCTCGGCAAGCGCCCGCTCGATCGGTTCGACATCCTCGGGGTTGTTGAGCTCGCGCAGCGCGTAGGGCGGCGGATCGACCTCAACGACCGTGACAGGCACGCCCGCATCGAGAAAGCGCAGTTGTTCGAGGCCCTCGAGAGTCTCCAGCTCGGCCAGCGGAGTCTCGACATAATGGCGAAGCGCGCCCGGCCGGTAAGCGTAGACGCCGATGTGCAGCCTGACCGGAGTCAGCTCCGCGTCCAGCGCCCATTCCGGCAAATGCGGGATCAGCCGCTTCGAGAAATAGAGCGCTCGCCCGTCGCTGTCGGTCACGACGGTGGTGCCGCCAACGCGGCCGGCCGCCTCTTCGGCCTGGAGCGCTCTCACCTCCCCGGGCCGGAGGCGGATTGCAGGAGTCGCGACCTGCGCGCCCTGCTCCTCCGCCATGCGCGCGATCAGGGCCTCGACGAAGTGCGGCGGGGTCAGCAGCGCGTCGCCCTGGAAATTGATCACCAGGTCGGGGTCGTGAAGCTGGCCCAGTGCTTCGGCGCAGCGCTCGGTGCCATTACGACACTCGGTCGAGGTCATGATCACTCCGACCCCAAAGCCCCTGCACGCCTCGGCGACCCGCTCGTCGTCGGTGACCACGAACACGCCCGAAACTCCCGCCACGCGCCGTGCGGCTTCGACGCTGCGCTGGATCAGCGGCTTGGAAATTCCGCCCGCGCCTTTCAATTGGACCAGCGGCTTTCCCGGGTAGCGCGACGAGGCGAAGCGCGCCGGGATCAGGATGACATTGTTCATCTCGCCGGCGGGCAGTCGTGGATGTGGAGCACCCCGACCGGCTTGTCGCCCTCGACGACGAACAATGTCGTGATCCGGTGCTCGTCGAACAGCGTCAGCGCATCGTCGACCAGGGCATCAGGCGCGATCGTCTTGGGGTCGCGGGTCATGAACTCGCTCGCTTTGTGGTCGAGCCCGCGCTCGATGTTGCGGCGCAGATCGCCGTCGGTGATGACGCCGACCAGGTTGCCGCTCTGGTCGACCACCCCGACTACGCCGAGCCTTTTGGCCGACATTTCGACAATCGCCTGATGCATCGAACTGTCGCTGGCGGTCAGCGGCATGTCCTCTCCGGAATGCATCAGCCGGCCGACGGGCTTGAGGCGCGCGCCCAGAGCTCCGCCGGGATGGAGCCGGCCGAAATCGGTGCGGCTGAAGCCCTTGCGGTGCATGACCGTCATCGCCAGCGCGTCCCCAAGCGCCAGGGTCATGGTGGTCGAGGTCGTCGGGGCGACCGATTCGGGTCCGACCTCGGCCCAGTGCGGCAGGATCAGCGCCGCGGCCGAGCTCTCAGCCAGCATCGAGCCCGAATTGCCGGTGATCGCGATCACCGGGATCCCGACGCGCTCGAAATGGTCGAGCACCGGCTCGAGCTCGGCGGTCTCGCCGCTTTGCGAAATCAGAATCGCGGCGTCGCCCTTGGCCGCCATGCCGAGATCGCCGTGGATCGCTTCCGCGAGGTGAAGGAAGGTCGCGGTCGTCCCGGTAGAGGCAAAGGTAGCCGCGATCTTGCGCCCGACATGGCCCGACTTGCCGAGGCCGCTGACGATCAGCTTGCCGTCGCATGCGAGGATCAACTCGACCGCGCGCTCGAACGTCGCTCCAAGGCTGTCGGCAAGCGCATCGAGCGCCCGAGCCTCGTCGTGAAGCACGTTGCGCCCGAACTCGAGCACCTCTTTGTCCGCAGTCATGGTCAGCGCCCTAGCCGAAGCGCTCCGCCGCTGTGAAGCTTGACGCGGCGCGGCCCGCCCGCTTGGGTGACGCATGGCGAAGAATCTGACGCGTTTCATCCTGCTCGCTTTGGTGCTCGGAATCATCTCCGGCTGGGCGATCAACGCCGCGATCGACGACGGCACGGCGGCAAGCGCTGCGCAGCTGAAGTCGATCGCCGATTACCTTAGCATCGTCACCACCCTGTTCCTGCGGCTGATCAAGATGATCATCGCGCCGCTGGTCTTCTCGACCCTGGTAGCGGGCATCGCGCACATGGGCGACATCGCCGCGCTCGGCCGCGTCGCAGTGCGTTCGCTCGGCTGGTTCATCCTCGCCAGCCTGGTTTCGCTTACGCTCGGCCTGATCCTGGTGACGGCGCTTCACCCCGGAGTGGGGCTCAATCTGCTCTTGCCTGCGGCGACCGCCGCAAGCGGTGTCGAGACCGCGGCCTTCAATCTCAAGGACTTCGTCAGCCACGTCGTCCCGGCCTCGATCTTCGAGGCGATGAGCACAAACGAGATCCTTCCGATCGTGATCTTCTCGGTATTTTTCGGGGTTGCGCTCACCGCCACCGGCGAGCGCGGCCGGCCGATCGTCCGCGGAGTCGAAGCGCTGGTCGCGGTGATGCTCCAGCTGACCAATTACGTGATGCGCTTCGCGCCCTTCGCGGTGTTCACCGCGGTGTGCAGCGCGCTTGCCGAGCGCGGCCCCCAGATCATCGCGACGCTGGGCAAGTTCGTCGCCAGCTTCTACCTGGGCCTGGCCATCCTGTGGGCGCTGCTGATCGGTGCCGCCTTCCTCATCGTCGGGTCGAGAACGCGCCATCTCGTGCGCTACATCCGCGACCCCGTCGTGCTCGCTTTCTCTACCGCGTCGAGCGAGGCCGCCTATCCGCGCACGCTGGAAGAGCTCGAGCGGTTCGGAGTGCCTCCGCGGATCGCGAGCTTCGTCTTGCCGCTGGGCTATTCGTTCAATCTCGACGGCTCGATGATGTACATGACCTTCGCGACGATCTTCATCGCTCAGGCCTATGGAATCCACCTCGGCATCGGCCAGGAGATCATCATGCTCCTAGTGCTGATGGTGACGTCGAAGGGCATGGCCGGGGTGCCGCGCGCGAGCCTGGTGGTGATCGCAGCGACCATGTCGATGTTCCACATCCCCGAGGCTGGGCTGCTGCTGATCCTCGCCGTGGACCATTTCCTCGACATGGGCCGGTCGGCGACCAATGTCGTCGGCAACGCGGTCGCCTCGACCGTCGTCGCCAAGTGGGAGGGCGTGCTCGGAGTGGGCCTTCCGCCCGATATCGAGGTCAAGCACGCACCTTCGCACGTGAAGCGGACCGGCGAGGTCCACGACCACTTCTAGGGATTTTACCCGAAGGGGCGGTCGATGCTCGGCGGAGGCTGGGTGAAGAACTTCGGGCCGGCCTCGGTCATGTGCCAGCAATCTTCGAGCCGCACCCCGAACTTGCCGGGGATGTAGAGCCCCGGCTCGTCCGAAAAGCACATGCCCGGCGCAAGCGGAGTCGTCTCGCCGTGCACCAGATAGACCGGCTCGTGGACTTCCATGCCGATTCCGTGGCCGGTCCGGTGCGACAGGCCGGGAAGCCGGTAGCCGGGCCCGAAGCCCCAGCTCTCGTAGACCTTGCGCACTGCGTCATCGACGCTGCCCGCCGGTACGCCGACCTTCGCGGCGGCAATCGCGATCTGCTGGCCGCGATGGACCTGGTCCCATAGCTTGCGCTGCTCGGCGCTCGGCTCGCCGACGACATAGGTCCGTGAAATGTCCGCCTGGTAACCGTGAACGGCGCTGGTGCAATCGAGCAGCACGACGTCCCCGCGCTTAACGACATGCGGCTGCTTGCTGCCGTGCGGATAGGCCGAGGCCTCGCCAATCAAGACCAGTCCGCCGTCATAGGCCGAGCCCATCTTCTTGTGCACCGACGCGATCATCGCGTCGATGTCGGCCGGGGTCATGTCCTCGCGGGTCCGCTCGCCCGCATAGCGCAGCGAAACGAGCATGATGTCGTTGGCCGCCTGCATGAGCGCGAGCTCGGTCGGCGACTTGATCATCCGCTGGGCCCGGACGATCGGGTTGGCGCTGACGATCGGAACGCCTGGAAGCTGGTGCTTCAGCCGGTCCTCGATCCAGAAGCGGTTGGTCTCCTCGAACGCGATCGGTGAACCGGCAACCTTCCGCTCCTTGAGGAAGTCCGCGACGAGCTTCAGCGGCTCTTCGTCCTCCTGCCAGGTTCGCACCTCGGCCGGCACATCGAGCATCTCCTTGATGCTCGGGGCTTCGAAGAAGGGCGTGACGACGATGGGATCGCCCTCGGCCGGAATGACGACCCCGGTCAGGCGCTCGGACCGCCACCAGCGGACACCGCTATAATAGTCGAGGCTGGGCCCGGACTCGACCAGTACAGCGCCGATCCCGCGGGCGCGCATCAGCTCCTTCGCCTTCGCAAGCCGCGCGGCTCGCTCCGCGCTCGTGATCGGCGCGGGAAGCGGGATCGCGGGGACGGCCTCGGCGGCCTGCGCCATCACCCGCCCCAATGGCAGGGTCATGCACGCCGCGAGCGCGCCGGCACCCCCAAGCATCCACCGCCGCGATAGAATCATGCTCATGCCTTCCCCTTGTTCGCGGCCGCAAGCCGCCGCTCACATCGCCCTTCCCTCTTGCATGTCAGTGCTGCCTACGCCAGCGAGGCCACCTCATGCCATTCGACGCAAACTCCCTGCCGGGCGCGACCCGCCGGCCTGGCGCGCGGGAAATGACCGCGATGCTCGCCGCGCTGATGGCGTTGAACGCCTTCGCGATCGACGCGATGGTCCCGGCGCTGCCCGACATCGGCCGGTCGCTCCATGTCGTGGAGGAGAATCACCGGCAGCTGGTGATCGTCGCCTACTTCCTCGGATTTGCGTCGACCCAGCTCATCTGGGGGCCGCTTGCCGACCGTTTCGGGCGCAAGCCGGTCCTCGCGGCGGGGATCACGCTCTATGCGATCTTCGCGCTGCTGTGCGCGTTCGCGGCCAGCTTCCCATTGCTGATCGCGGGCCGCGTGGCGATGGGCGCGTCGGCCGCGGTGACCCGGGTGCTGGTCGTGGCGATGGTCCGCGATTTGTTCGAGGCCGAGGCGATGGCGCGGGTGATGAGCCTGGTCTTCATGGTCTTCATGTTGGTGCCGGTGCTTGCCCCGAACATCGGCCAGGCGATCCTGCTCGTCGCCTCGTGGCGGGCGATCTTCCTGGTCCTCGCCGGCTATGCGCTCGCCATGCTCCTGTGGTCGGGACGGCGCCTTCCCGAGACGCTGCATCCGGAATACCGCCGCTCGCTCAATCCGCGGGCGATGGCCGCGGCGATGGTCGAGACCCTGCGCGACCCGCTGTCGCGCGGCTATACGATCGCGCTGACGATCATCTTCTCCGCGCTAGTCGCCTACATCTCCTCGATCCAGCAGATCGTGTTCGATGCCTTTCACGAAGGGCGGTACATCGGCCTCGTCTTCGCGGGCGTCGCTGCACCGATGGCCTATGCCTCGTGGACCAACAGCCGGATCGTCGAGCGCTACGGGCTCAGGCGGGTCGGCCATATCGCGGCCGCGGCGCTGGTCATGGTCACGGCGGTTCATGCCGCGGTTGCGCTCTCCGGCCGGGAGACCCTGGCCAGCTTCGTCATCCTCCAGGCGCTGACGATGGCCTGCTTCGCCTTTGCCTCCTCGAACCTCGGGACGCTGGCAATGGAGCATATGGCGCCGATCGCGGGAACCGCCTCGTCGGTCCAGGGCGTCATCGGAACCATGGGTGCGGCGATCGTCGGCTTCTTCATCGGCCAGTCGTTCGACGGCAGTGCAACGCCCTTCGTCGTCGGCACCGCAGTCTGCGCCGCGCTTGGGTTCGTCGCGATCGTTCTTACCGAGCCGAAGCGGCTTTTCGCCAGGCTCCCTGCGGGAGTGGACGAAGAACCGCCCTGCACTCCGGAAGACCTCTGCTGAGCGATTCGGGCGGCCACACGGACCGCGCGATTTCAGATCACTCCGCCGCGACGGGCCCTTCGTCCTCTTCGGTCCCGCCGACCATCAGCGCCTCGCCGACCTCCTCGGTCTTGCCTCGGATCGCATTCTCGACCCTCAGCGCGACGTCGGGATTTTCCTTGAGGTAGAGCTTGGCGTTCTCGCGGCCCTGGCCGATGCGCACCGAATCGAAGCTGAACCAGGCGCCCGACTTCTCGATCAGCCCGGCCTTGACCCCGAGGTCGAGGATCTCGCCCACCTTGCTCACGCCCTCGCCGTACATGATGTCGAATTCGACCTGCTTGAACGGCGGCGCGACCTTGTTCTTGACCACCTTCACCCGGGTCGTGTTGCCGACGATGTCGTCGCGGTCCTTGATCTGGCCGGTGCGGCGGATGTCGAGCCGGACGCTGGCATAGAATTTGAGCGCGTTGCCGCCCGAGGTGGTCTCGGGATTTCCGTACATCACGCCGATCTTCATCCGCACCTGGTTGATGAAGATGACAGTGCAGCGCGAACGGCTGATCGAGCCGGTCAGCTTGCGCAGCGCCTGGCTCATCAGCCGCGCCTGGAGGCCCGGCTGCATGTCGCCCATCTCGCCTTCGATCTCGGCCCGCGGCACGAGCGCCGCGACTGAATCGATCACCAGCACGTCGACCGCGTTCGAGCGGACCAGGGTGTCGACGATTTCGAGCGCCTGCTCGCCGGTATCGGGCTGCGACACGATCAGCTCGTCGATGTCGACCCCGAGCTTCCGCGCATAGACCGGGTCGAGCGCATGCTCGGCATCGACGAACGCGGCCGTCCCGCCCTGCTTCTGGGCCTCGGCGATCGCGTGCAATGCGAGCGTGGTTTTGCCCGAGCTTTCCGGCCCGTAGATTTCGACCACCCGGCCGCGCGGCAGGCCGCCGACGCCAAGCGCGATGTCGAGCCCGAGGCTGCCCGT
>Ga0068863_100008189_pt1 | contig 10212 bp, 12 predicted proteins | sample KBSSwiS62_FD_66596 | JGI IMG/M metagenome (GOLD analysis project Ga0068863, IMG submission 66596) | Switchgrass rhizosphere microbial communities from Kellogg Biological Station, Michigan, USA - KBS Switchgrass S6-2 | ecosystem: Host-associated > Plants > Roots > Rhizosphere > Soil ...
CCGATCGCGCCCGACCCAACGACCAGAAGCTCGCTCGGCATTTCGGGCGGCGTCATCGCATGTCGATAGGTCCAGATGCGCTTGCCGTCGGCCTTCGCGAATGGGAGGTCGCGAGCCCGCGCTCCCGTCGCGACGATGATGTGCTTGGCCGCCAGGTCCGTCGTTTTCCCGTCCGCTCCCGTGACCGATAGCTTGCCTTTGCCGGTTAGCTTGCCCTCGCCCATCATCACCGTGATCTTGTTCTTCTTCATGAGGTGGGTGACGCCCTGGTTGAGCTGCTTCGCCACCGCTCGGCTGCGAGCGACCACCTTGGCGATGTCGAACGACGGCTTTTCGTTGCTGAGGCCGTAGGCATCGGCGTGCGTCATGTAGTGGAAAACCTCGGCCGTGCGCAGCAGCGCCTTGGTCGGAATGCAGCCCCAGTTGAGGCAGATGCCGCCAAGCAATTCGCGTTCGACGATCGCGGTCTTGAGGCCGAGCTGCGCGGCCCTGATTGCGGCGACGTAGCCGCCAGGTCCGGAGCCGAGGACGATCACGTCGTAATTGTCAGCCATTGGCGATGAGCTCCAAAGAGCCCCTCTCCCCTTCAGCGGGAGAGGGGTTGGGGAGAGGGGTCGCCAAAGCATTCAAAATGCTTGTGAGGACGCCTTCCTCATTGTTGAAAATGTCGTTGTTCCAGAAACGCAGGACTCGAAAGCCTTGTGCCGTGAGATAGGCATCGCGAACCGCGTCCCCGGCATTCCCAGCGTGCTGTCCGCCGTCGGCCTCGATGATCAGTCGTTCCCGCAGGCAGGCGAAGTCGACAATATAGCGATCGACGGCGACTTGCCGCTTGAACTTCAGGCCCGTGAGCCGCTTTGCGCGCAATATCTGCCACAGGCGATGTTCGGCGGGAGTCGGTTCTGCCCGCATCCTCTTCGCATGGGCGCGAAGTGTTTGTTCATCCCCCCTCTCCCCAACCCCTCTCCCGCCCTTCGGGAGGAGAGGGGCTGAATTTGCGCTCGGCCCGTCAGTCCCTCCCCCCTTTAGCGGGGGAGGGTCGACTCGCGCGGAGCGCGAGCGGGGAGAGGGGTTATTCATCGCCAATCTCCCTGGGCTTGCCCGCATCGTCGAGCGCGACGAAGGTGAACTCGCCTTCCGCCACGACGGTCTCAACATCGCTGTCCCGCTTGCGGCCAATCGCTTCGGCCTTGAGCCGCAGCGATGTCCGGCCTTCCTTCAGCAGCTCGACATAGACGCTGAGCTCGTCGCCGACCGCCATCTGCCCCGGAAACTTGATCGCGTCCGCCGCGACCAGCAGGGCCTTGCCGTGCGTCCGCCGCGACACGAAGGACCCGCAGGCGAGGCCCATCTGGCCCATCAGCCAACCGCCAAACACGCCGCCGTACGGATTGGTGTCGGCGGGCATCGCGGTGACGCGGATCACCGGAACACGTCCGGCTTGGCTCAAGCCAGCATCCCCAGCGGGTTCTCGACCAGCCGCTTGAACGCCTGCATCAGCTTCGCGCCATCAGCGCCGTCGATGGCCCGATGGTCGAAACTCCCGGTCGCGCTCATCACCGTCGCGATCTGTAGTGATTCATTGATCACGTAAGGCCGCTTCTCGCCCGCGCCGATCGCCATGATCATGCCCTGCGGCGGGTTGATGACGGCTTCGAACTGCTTGATGCCATACATGCCCATGTTGCTGAGGCTCGCGGTTCCGCCCTGATATTGCTGCGGCTGGAGCTTGCCGTCACGAGCGAGGCCGGCGAGTTCCTTCATCTCGGTCGAGATCGCGGAGACGCTCTTGGTATCGGCGCCGACGATGATCGGCGTGATGAGGCCGGCCGGAATGGATACCGCGACCGAAATGTCCGCGCGACTGTATTTCAGCATCTGGTCGCCCGCGAAGGCGACGTTGCACTCGGGCACCTCCATCAGCGACTGCGCGAGCGCCTTGATCAGCAGATCATTGACCGACAGCTTCACGCCGCGGGCGTCGAGGCCCGCATTGAGCTCGCCACGGAGCTTCAGAAGCGCGTCGAGCTGGATGTCGACGGTCAGATAGATGTGCGGGACCTGCTGCTTCGCCTCGGTCAGGCGGCGAGCAATCGTCTTGCGGATGTTCGAGAGTTTGACCGCTTCATGCGGGATCGCCTGTTCCATCGGCCCGGGCATGACGAGATGACCGCCACCGATCGCAGGCGCCGCAACGCTGGCAGGAGCGGCCCCTGGAGCCGCTGCCGGAGCGCGGCCCGCGGCCGCGTCGATGTCCGCCCGGATGATCCGGCCGCCGGGGCCGCTGCCCTGGATGCCTGACAGATCGATATTCTGCGCCTGGGCGAGGCGCTTGGCGAGCGGCGACGCCTTGATGCGGTCGCCCTCTGCGCGGGCCGGTGCGCCACCAGCGGGTTGCGGCGGGGCCGCGGGTGTTTCGACCGGCGCCTGCGGCGGGGCTTTCGGAGTCGCGTCGGCCTTGGGCTCGGAAGCGGGCTTCGGCGGTGCGGGAGCTGAAGTGTCGGCTTTTGGTGCAGCGCTCGCGGCCTTGCTCGCATCTTCGCCTTCCCCGGCAAGGATCGCGATCGGCGCTCCGACCTTCACGCCTTCGCTGCCTTCGGGCACCAGGATCTTCGCGACCGTTCCCTCGTCGACCGCTTCGAACTCCATCGTCGCCTTGTCGGTTTCGATTTCCGCGAGGATGTCGCCGGACGCGACCTTGTCGCCCTCCTTCACCAGCCATTTGGCGAGCGTCCCCTCCTCCATCGTCGGGGAAAGGGCGGGCATCTTGAGTTCGATCGGCATGGGCTGCTGTCCTGAAAAGGCTCCGCGGCTCAAAGCCAATGCGGCGGGCGCGGTCAAGTCTGCGCCGAAATCCTGACTTCGCCGCTTGCGCTAAAGCGAGGTTTAACGCAGCACTTGCGGATATGGGGGAAACCAGGCGCACCTACCTCGTGGTCGTCGACGATAGCGCGGAGTCGCGAGTTGCCCTTCGCTTCGCGGCCCGCCGTGCCGCCAAGACCGGCGGAAGCATCGAAGTGCTTGGAATCGTCGAGCCGCAGGACTTCGTCCAGTTCGGAGGAGTCCAGGCTGCCATGGAGGAAGAACAGCGCCACCGGATCGAAGGCGTGGTCAGCTCCGCGATCGGCGAGATCCTGGACGAAGCCGGAATTGAGGCAAACATCATCATCCGCCAGGGCGAGATCGTTCGGACCGTCCGCGATTATATCGCCGGGCGCGACGAGATTGCGGCACTCGTGCTCGGCGCAGCGCCGAGCGGTTCGCCGGGTCCTTTGATCGCAAATTTCACCGGCAATGACGCCGGTCTCCTGCCCTGCCCGGTCATGATCATCCCGGGCAGCCTGAGCGAAGAGCGGCTTGAACAGCTAAGTTAGAGCACGCGCGAAAGAATTTCGCCGAGTTTCACCACCCCTGCTTCATCCTCTTCGTCGAAGCGCCCATGCTTCGGGCTGTCGATGTCGAGCACCCCAAGCACTTTTCCGTCGCGAATGAGCGGCACCACGATCTCGCTGTTCGACGCCGAGTCGCAGGCGATGTGCCCCGGGAAGGCGTGAACGTCTTCGACCCGCTGGACCTGGCGGGTCTTCGCCGCGGCGCCGCAAACGCCCTGTTCGAACGTCATGCGGATGCACGCCGGCCGTCCCTGGAACGGCCCCAGCACCAGCTCGTCGCCGACATTGCGGTAGAAGCCGACCCAGTTCACGTCGGGCAGGGTTTCGTAAATCAGGCCAGAGGCGTTCGCCATGTTGGCGATCGCATCACTCTCGCCCGCGATCAGCCCCTCGAGGGCGGATGCCAGGTCGCGGTACATGGTCGCCTTGTCCGCCGCCTCGATCTTGAAGTCGAACATCAGTCGAAGTCCACCTTTCCGCGCGTTTGCTTGACCGCGCTACGTTGCCGTTTCTTTTCGACCCGCTCGCGCTTGGCGGCACGGCTCGGTCGCGTCGGTTTGCGCTTCCGTTGGACAATATGGGCTGCGGCGATCATCTCCGCCAGCCTTCGCCGTGCATCGGCCCGGTTCGCGTCCTGAGTCCGGAACCGGCGGGCCGTGATGAGAAGCTCGCCGCCGCCCGTCATCCTGCTGCCCGCGATCTCCTTCAGCCGCCCGTAGGCGTCGGGGTGCAGGCCGAGCCTGAAGACATCGACGCGCAATTGGACTGCGGTCGCCACCTTGTTGACATTCTGCCCGCCAGGGCCGGTGGCCGCGAGGAAGCTTTCGCTCAGTGCGTCCTCGGGGATGACGACGTCCTCAGGGCGCATCGATCCACTCGCCAAAATATTCGGGGAGCGGCGCGCTGACGTCGATCGCTGCCTTGCCTGCTCGCGGAACAACGAGCCGGGAGGCGTGGAGCAGCATTGGTCCTCCGGGAACCCCATAGACACGATCGCCGACGATCCCACGCCCGAATTCCTCGCGCGCGTGAGCGCGGATCTGGTGTGTCCGGCCGGTCAGCGGCTGGAACTCGACCAGGCTGCGTCCCTCTCGAACGGCGAGCCGCCGCCAGCGGGTCGACGCCTCGCGGCCGCTCGGGTCGGGGACCATCTTCCATCCGGCGCGTTCGCTGGACACCTTGGCAAGCGGTACCTCGATCACACCCTCATCCTCCGCGATCTCGCCTGCTACAATCGCAAGATAATATTTCTCGACGCTTCTTGTCTCGAACGCCTGCTGGAATGCCGCGCGAGCCTTCGGCGAGCGAGCGAACAGCAGGCAGCCGCTGGTGTCCATGTCGAGCCGGTGCATCGCGGTCGGCGGTCGTTTGAAGCCGCACTTAAGCTCGTCGATCCTCGCCTCGATCGAATCCCCGCCCCGCCGCGGGGCATCCACGGGAAGGCCCGCGGGCTTGTCGAGAACGAGCGCCTCGGCGTCGATGAAAAGGATGGCGTCCGATAGTGGCACGCCGCGGCCCATGCGGGTCCACTTTGGCGCGTGCAAGCGTTGCTGTGGATGCTTTTGTGACTCCTTTGCAACGAATCCAAGGAATCCAGCGTGTTAGGAAATATTAACCTTTTCCCTTCAGACCTCGAATGGTTAATGATCGCTTCAAGGCCGTTAAGAGCGATTTACGTTCTCGGCCTGGGACGGGGGGACCAGCAATGCGCGTGCTGCTGATTGAGGACGAGCCTACGACTGCAAAGAGCATCGAGCTGATGCTCGGGACAGAAGGCTTCAACGTCTACACCACGGATCTTGGCGAAGAGGGCCTCGATCTCGGCAAGCTCTATGATTACGACATCATTCTTCTCGACCTGAACCTGCCGGACATGCACGGCTATGACGTGCTGAAGAAGCTGCGCACGGCCAAGGTCTCCACCCCGGTCCTGATCCTTTCGGGCATCGGCGAAATGGATTCCAAGGTTCGGGCCCTCGGCTTCGGTGCTGACGATTATGTGACCAAGCCCTTCCACCGCGATGAGCTGGTTGCGCGCATTCATGCAATCGTCCGCCGCTCGAAGGGCCATTCGCAATCGGTCATCCGCACCGGAAAGCTCGCCGTGAACCTCGACGCCAAGACGGTCGAAGTCGACGGCTCGCGCGTGCATCTGACCGGCAAGGAATATGCGATGCTGGAGTTGCTTTCGCTCCGCAAGGGCACGACCCTCACCAAGGAGATGTTCCTCAATCATCTCTATGGCGGAATGGACGAGCCCGAATTGAAGATCATCGACGTGTTTATCTGCAAGCTGAGGAAGAAGCTGAGCCTCGCTTGCGGCGGCGCCAATTACATCGAGACCGTCTGGGGCCGCGGCTACGTGCTGCGAGACGCCGAGGACCAGTCTGACGAGGAGCCGCAGGCGGCAGTCGCCTAACAACTTCCCAACAGGGGCAACGGGGAGAAGGCGGGGCGCTTCGGCGCTCCGCCTTTACTTCATGGGTCAGGGGGATTCCTTCGCTGCGCGTCGGAACAGCATTGCCGACGCCGCCCACAGCGAAACGAAGAGCAAGTTGAGCGCAAGAATTCCGATTGGCCCGGGTGGCTCGGTCGCGCCGAGGCCCGCGGCAAGCGCGATCGTCGTGACGAGGAACTGGCAGGCCGATGCGACGGCCATCGCCCTTGCCATTCCGCGCGCCTCGAAACGCGCAACGATCGCCCCCGCAAGCGCGGCGCCGATGACGCAGAAATACATGAGGTTTGCGGGATTTCCTTCCTTGCCGATGATACCGACCGCACCATTGATCCAGACGAGCAACAGTGACGTAGCGAGCGCGACGGCGACCCCGGCGCGATAGGCGAGGTTTCGCGACATTCGAACGGCCAGCTCGAATGCTCCGCCCACTAATAGAATTGCCGCGGCCGCAAACGCATAATCGAAGCCGGTCCACGGCGCGCCGGCGAGCCACGGCACCAACAAAAGGGCCGAAGCGCTTCCCCATCCCAGGATCCGCAAGGGAAATTGTCCTCCGCCCCCGCTTGCCTTGCTTGCCATGATCGATCCTCCGTGCATGCTTCACGGTCGCGGGTTAGCGGATGAAAGGCATGAGCAAGTCATGAGGTTTTGCTGAAAAATGGCCTCGGGTTACGCCTTCGATCGATTCAGGCTCGATCCCGACGACCGCCGGCTGACCGAGGACGGCCGGCCGGTCGAACTCAATGCGCGATATTTCGACGCGCTTGCACTGCTGGTCCGGAGCGAGGGCCAGCTTGTTCCCAAGGACCGGTTCATGTCCGAAGTCTGGAGCGGAATCCCCGTCACGGACGAGGCGCTCACGCAATGCATTCGAACCTTGCGCCGCTTGCTGGGGGACGAGGCTGGCCGGCCGCGGTTCATTGAGACGGTTCCGAAGCACGGCTACCGGTTCATCGCGCCGGTCGATACCCCTGCGGTCAGGATGGTGGAGCCGGGATCGTCATCTTGGCCCAGATTCGTTGCAATCGCCATTGGCGGCGTGATCGGTGGAGGCATTGCGGGGATTGTCGGCGGCCTTGCCTATGGGCTGGCCGGAGCGTCCGACAGCCTCGAACCTGGATCGGGAGCGATCTCGGTTCTGCTTGTGCTCCTGTCGGTAACGGTCCTCGTCGGGGTGATCGGCGCGGCGGGAGTCAGTCTTGGAGTTGCCGCCGCGTCCTATGCCCGGCCGCGATCCTTGCTGTGGAGTGTCACCGGCGGTGCGGCCGGCGGGTTCCTGGTTGGCGCCTTCGGAAGGTTGCTGGGAATGGATGCGTTCGGGCTGCTCGTCGGCCAGTCCCCGGGGAACATAACCGGCGGTTCGGAAGGCCTTGTGCTCGGTGCCGCTACGGGTCTCGCGACCTGGCTGGCCGCAAGATTTGGCTCGGTTCAGCGCGCTGCGATTTCAGCTGCTGTGTGCGGCGCGGCGGCCGGGCTCCTGATCTCGATTCTTGGAGGGCGGCTGATGCTAGGCAGCCTCGACCTCCTGACCCGTCACCTGCCCAAATCGCGGCTTCGGCTGGACGCTATCAGCGCCATTTTCGGGGAGCATGGGTTCGGCGCCATCACCCGAACGGCGACCTCAATGCTCGAAGCTGGTATCTTTGTGGCATCGGTCGCTGCTGCGATCGAAATTGCCCGGCGACGATTGCCGCCTGCCAGGTCAGGCGTCGATCAGTAAACGGCGCCGGTCGCGACGCCTCGGCAGCATCAGCGTATCTTCGGCCAGATCCGTCTCGGCCTCATCCGTTCTGCGCCAGCCGTCGCGCCCAAGCCGTTCGAGCGGCCTGAAGCTGGTCTTGTATGCCATTCGGGAGGAGCCTTCGACCCAATAGCCGAGATAGACATAAGGCAGGGCGGCGCGCGCCGCTCTGACGATATGATCCAGGATGATGAAGGTGCCGAGCCCCTTTCTCGAATCCGGGCCGACGTCGAAGAAGCTGTAGATCATCGACAGGCCGTCGGCCTGCTGGTCACTGAGGCAGGCTCCAACGAGCTTTCCTGGTATGCCGTCGACCAAGGGCTCGCGATATTCGATGACATAGGTTCGGACTGGCGTCTGCTCGACCATGTCCGCGAAATCGCTTTCGTCCATTTCCGCCATTCCCCCGCCCGGGTGACGGGCTGAAAGATAGCGGCGAAGCAGCTGGTACTGCTCTTCCGTCGTCCAGGGCTTGCAGGCGCTCACTTCCAGATCGGCGTGACGGCGCAGCAGCTTGCGCTGCGTGGCGGTCGCTTCGAACTCGGCGGCGAGGACGCGGACCGAGACGCAGGCGGAGCAATCGATGCAGCTCGGCCGATAGGCAACCGACTGGCTTCGGCGGAAACCGATACGCCCAAGCGCTTCGTTGAGTTCGCTCGCGTGACGGCCGCTGAGTTCGGTGAAGACTTTCCGTTCGACCTTGCCCGGAAGATACGGGCACGGGCTAGGGTTCGTTACGAAGAATTTCGGGAAGCGGAACGGTGCGCTCACCCGCGACCTCACTTAAATTGTTACTGGACTCTTTATGCGGCCGGTTAACGCCGAAGAAAAGACTTCGGACGCGTCATTTTCGATGGAAAGCGGACTCTGTCCCGCTGAGAGACAGGATTCCGGTTGCTCGGGACTCGAATCCTAATCGAGGAATGCCCGCTCGACCGTGAATCCGGCAGCTTCGAGTCGGGCGACGACATCGTCGATGGACTCGGGGTCGCGCGCTTCGCATTCAACCTCGATCATCGTGTCCTTGGCGGGAAGCCGAGTGAAGATCCGACTGTGATTGATCTCGATAACGTTGACCCCCGCTTCGTAGACCTTCGCGGTAATCGCCGCGAGGGCGCCCGGCTGGTCGTGCGCCGCAACGTGAAGCCTCGCGATTCGTCCCTGCCGCACGAGATCGCGGACCAGGACGTTGGCAAGCAGGTGGGTGTCGATGTTTCCGCCGCAGAGCAGGGTCGCGACTTTTTTGCCCTTGTAGCGCTCAGGCTCGGCCAGCATGGCCGCGAGGCCCGCGGCCCCCGCGCCCTCGACGACCGTCTTCTCAATTCCGACGAGCATCGCGACCGCCCGCTCGAGTTCGCGCTCCGAAACCAGCACGACGTCGTTCAGATATTCCTTGAGGATGCGCGATGTGAGCTCGCCAGGCTGCTTGACCGCAATGCCCTCCGCCAGAGTGTCCCCACCCAATGGCATCTGGCAGTCCTGGATGGCGCATTTCATCGAAGGGTAAAGCTCGGCTTCGACGCCGATCAGCTCGATTTCGGGCTTCACCGAGCGAGTGGCGATCGACACTCCGGACATCAACCCGCCGCCGCCGATCGGGACGACAATCGTGTCGAGGTCGGGCGCTTCCTCGATCATTTCGAGACCGACCGTGCCGGCGCCGGCAATGATCTGCGGATCATCGAAAGCGTGAACGAAGACATATCCCTTTTCGAGCGCCAGTTCGCGCGCCTTGGCGAAGGCGTCGTCGACGATCTTGCCGAACAGAACGACCGTGGCGCCGTGCCCCGCCGTCTGCGTCACCTTCACGGTCGGGGTCGACTCCGGCATGACGATCGTCGCCGGAATGCCGAGGCGCTTGGCATGATAGGCAACCGCCTGCGCATGATTGCCGGCCGATGCCGCGATTACGCCTCGCGCGCGTTCCTCGGGCGTAAGCTGCAGCAATTTATTGAGCGCGCCGCGTTCCTTGTAGGCGGCCGTGAACTGAAGATTTTCGAACTTGAGCCAGACTTCGGCGCCGATGATTTCGGAAAGCGTTCGGCTCACCAGCATCGGGGTTCGGATGACAGCTCCATCGATGCGCTTTGCTGCGGCGTGGATGTCGTCGATCGAGGGCGGCTGCATGCTGGACGCTTGTAACATGGCCGAGATCGCTAGCCCTTCCGCGCGATTGGAACAATGCTAAGCCACCCGCCATGAACAAGACCCTTCTTTCGCTGACGGCAGCGCTGCTTTCCTCTCCCGCGCTGGCGGATACGTTGATCGACCACGCAAATGGCATCCAGGCCGGTGCAAGGGGCCAGCTAGAGCACTTCACCGGCTTGCTCGTCGGCGACGATGGCAAGGTCGTCCGCGTAATTCGTGCAGGAGAGTCGAGGCCGCACGCAGCAACGACAATCGACGCCCAAGGTCGAACGTTGCTTCCAGGCCTGATCGATGCGCACGGCCACGTGCTGGGCCTCGGCTTTGCGGCGCTGCAGCTTGACCTTGTCGGCACCAGCTCGCTCGACGATTTGAAGCAGCGCCTCAAGACCTATGCCGCGGCGCATCCGGATGCGCGCTGGATCATCGGCCGCGGCTGGAACCAGGAACTTTGGCCCGACAAACGCTTCCCAACA
>Ga0068863_100008194_pt1 | contig 10212 bp, 8 predicted proteins | sample KBSSwiS62_FD_66596 | JGI IMG/M metagenome (GOLD analysis project Ga0068863, IMG submission 66596) | Switchgrass rhizosphere microbial communities from Kellogg Biological Station, Michigan, USA - KBS Switchgrass S6-2 | ecosystem: Host-associated > Plants > Roots > Rhizosphere > Soil ...
TGGTTCTTCCTTTTCTTTTCATTGCTCCCACTTCGATGGGCCGCGGTGTGTTTACTTCAAAAAAAATTGAAGCAGGAACGGTGATAGAAATAGCGCCGGTAATTGTAATGACTAAAGATGAGCGGGTATTGCTTGATAAAACTTTATTACACGACTATATTTTTGAATGGGGGACACAATTAGACCATTGCTGCATTGGATTGGGATATATTTCTATCTATAACCATTCTTACAAAAGCAATTGTATCTATGAAATGGATTATGAAACAGAAACGATAGCGATCAAAACAGTTCGCAGCATTAAAGCCGGAGAAGAATTATTTATAAACTACAATGGTGATTGGAATGATCCTAAACCGCTTTGGTTTGATGCAAAATAAAAAACCATCCTACAGAGTGGAATGGTTTTTTAAAATTGTTGAAATATTTTATTGGAATTTTATTTGGGCTCTTATTTCTCCAGCAGGATAAGCTGCCGTATGAATATTCATATAATATTGACCGTTTAAAAGATCGTCTTCTTTAATTGTAACTCCGTCTACTAGTAATGTAGCGGATACTTTACTGCTTGCACCATACGCTGCACCAGGTTTAAAAATACCATCTGCTGAAGTAATTATATTTTGAAAAACAGCAGCCGCAAAACCTGTTGGCGCTTTTCCATGTATATGCATTGCTGTTACAGCTCCTGTTAATCCGGACCAGGTTACCGTATAGCTTAATATGCGTGTTTCTCTTGTGTAATAAACATCCATGCTGCCTATAGCTGTTGATGCAGTAGCGGGTGTTTCATTTGCACCTGTAAGAACAATGCCTGATTTAGAAAAATCGGTTTGTATTTTTTGTTCAGCATCCCTTTCGCAAGAGCTGAAGCCAAGTACAAAACCGAGTAGTAATAAAGAAGAAGCAGTTAGTTTAAGCAGTTTCATGTTTTGCGTGATTTGGGGTAAAAATAAGAAGTTTTTGCAAATGAAAGTACTTTTCAAAAAATGGCTAAATGGTTGTGGGTAAACTGTTTATTTTGAGCGACTAAGCGCTTTGCAATAAGGTGTATTTTTCTAACCTTTAAGTAGTACGCCCCTTTCTCTCTCTTCTTCTCTTAGTTTTATTTCAGCTTACTTTTTATTTCCTGAAGTTTCAACAAGGCTTCAACAGGAGTCAGACGATTGATATCAATTCCGTCCAGTATTTTTCTAATTTCTTCAAAAGTTTCTGTGTGGGCATCAAAAATAGAAAGTTGCATTTTGGGGGCAGCAATTTTTTTCACGGCATCGCCGATATCGTCATTTACATGTTTTGTTTCCAGTTGTTTTAAAATCTCATTTGCCCGATCAATTAATGACGAAGGCATGCCCGCCATTTTTGCAACATGAATACCAAAACTATGTGTGCTGCCACCTCTTGCCAGTTTGCGCAGGAAAATGATTTTATTGCCAACTTCCTTATTAGTGACATGAAAATTCTTTGCCCTGGAAAATTTTTCTTCCAACTCATTCAATTCATGATAGTGGGTAGCAAATAGTGTTTTTGGTTGTGATGGCGAATTATGTAAATGTTCCGCAATGCTCCAGGCAATAGAAATGCCATCATAAGTAGAAGTGCCTCTTCCAATTTCATCCAGCAGTATTAAACTTTTGTCCGTAACATTATTAATGATGGAAGCGGTTTCATTCATCTCCACCATGAAGGTTGATTCGCCACCGCTTAAATTATCTGATGCGCCAACTCTTGTAAATATTTTATCAGTCAATGAAATTCTTGCTTCCCTTGCAGGCACAAACGATCCGATATGTGCCATCAGTGTAATCAATGCCGTTTGACGAAGCAATGCAGACTTACCACTCATATTTGGTCCGGTAAGTATAATTAATTGCTGCTCTGTTTTATTTAATTCTAAATCATTGCTGATATAAGGTTCCCCAACAGGAAGATTTCTTTCAATAACGGCATGACGGCCTTCTGTGATTATCATTTCATCACCGGTATGCAGTTGCGGTTTTTTATAATGAAAATGAATAGCATTATTTGCAAAGCAACAAAGACAATCCTGTATGGCTAATAAATTCCCGTTAGTTTGTACAGGAGCCAAATAATCAAACAATTCATTGAGTAATGCTTCAAATAGTTCAAGCTCAATTTTCAGGATTTTATCTTCAGCACCGGTAATTTTTTCTTCGTATTCTTTTAATTCAGGTGTGATGTATCTTTCTGCATTGGCCAACGTTTGCTTGCGCATCCATTCGGGAGGCACTTTATTTTTATGTGAATTGGTTACTTCAAGAAAATATCCAAACACATTATTAAAACCAATTTTCAATGAGCTTATGCCGGTGCGTTCTGCTTCTTTTTGTTGCAGTTGTGTAAGATATTCTTTGCCGCTGTGAGAAATTTTTCTCAACTCATCCAATTCAATATTAACGCCGCTATTCATCATGCCGCCTTTCGAAGCAAGCGCTGGCGGATTGTCAACGATTTCTTTAAAAATTTTTTCTGCGATATAAGGGCATGGGTTTAATGCATCGCCCAATCTTTTTAAATATTCATTCGAAGAGGTGAGGCAAAGTTGTTTTACAGTTTCTACCTGTTTCAATCCTCTTGCCAGTTGCAACACTTCCCTTGGATTGATTTTTTTCATTGGTATTTTAGAAACCAATCGTTCAATATCACCGCACTGTTTGACATGCTGGCTTATTTTATTTCTTAAATCCGTTTCTTTAATTAAATATTCAACAGTATCTAACCGTTCATTTATTTTATGAATATCCTTTAAAGGGAAAACAATCCATCGTTTTAATAAACGGGCGCCCATTGGAGAAACCGTGGTATCCAATACGCTTAATAAAGTATGATTGCCTTCAGAATTTCCATAAACTAATTCCAGGTTGCGAATGGTGAAGCGATCCATCCATAGAAAATCATCCCGGTCAATTCTTTGCAGCGCTGTAATGTGCTGCAGGTTGGGATGCTCCGTATCTTTTAAATAATGAATAATGGCGCTGGCTGCTATTAATCCATTTTTTAATTCATCAACACCAAAGCCTTTTAGGGAATGTGTTTGAAAATGTTTTAATAATGTTTCTTCTGCATATCCCGAATCAAAAATCCATTCATCTAATGTATAGGTATAAATTTTACTGTTGAAATATTCTTTGAATTTCTTTTGCTGATGGCGTTGAAAAACAACTTCCGATGGTTTGAAGCTTTGCAATAATTTATCTGCATATTCACGATCGCCTTCGGCAATTAAAAATTCACCGGTGGAAATATCAAGAAACGCCAACCCATAAATTTCATTATCCGCAAAATGAACTGCAGCTAAAAAATTATTAGTATGATGCTCCAATAATTTGTCGTTGACAGTCGTGCCGGGAGTAACCATATCCGTCACGCCTCTTTTCACAATTCCCTTTGCTTGTTTTGGATCTTCTAATTGATCGCAAATAGCAACACGGTGACCAGCTCTTACCAGTTTATGCAAATAAGTATCCAATGCATGATGGGGAAAGCCCGCCAGTTCTGATGAAGAAGCAGCGTTACTATTTCTTTTAGTTAAGGTAATGCCCAGCACTTGTGAGGCAACAACGGCATCCTGTCCGAATGTTTCATAAAAATCACCCACCCTGAAAAGCAAAATAGCATCTGGATATTTCTGCTTAATAGCCCGGTGCTGCTGCATCATTGGTGTATCGGAAGTCGCTGTTTTTGACATTGAGACAAAAATAAGGAAGTCGGATTAGTGAAATTGGGATTCTTTAAGAACGTTTATAAAATGTTGAATAGAAAGCTTACATGTGTGTTTAGAAGGAGAGTGTATTATGCTCATCGGCGAACCGAACCCTGAAGTGCGATGCTTCGACTATCGCTCAGCACAGGCTGCATGAACAATTATGAATCTTTCACTGGCTAAATAAAAACCCCTCCTTATGTAAGATTCCTTCTTGCTGCATCAGTAAAGAAAATAAACAAGTGCCATGAAAAAAATTCTCCTGATAATCGGGGTAATATCGTTTTGTACCTTATCGAAAGCTCAAACGAACCGATCAATTACTGACACCGCAAAAACAGATGCTACCATTAATAATGCAACAGTATATTTTGGTTATGGTGCCGAGCTCACCCATCAATCCAAAGTGAAAGTCGATGCAGGAACAAAAATAATTGTCATCAATCAGCTCAGTACCAATATTGATATTAATAGTTTGCAAATTAGTGTGCCGGAAGATGTCGCATTGCTATCTCACAAGTATAATGTGTTTTATCCGGTGAAACCGGTTATTGTTAAAAATAAAGAACAGGAAAAATTAGAAGATAGTATAGCATTGATTCAAAAAGATATCAGCCGCATTGAAAATATGGTTTTGATTGACCAGGAAATTTTAATTAAAACGGGCTGGTTGATTGAAACGACGATCAGCACAAGCGGCAACAAAACAATTACCAGTGAAGAAGTTCTGAAATTATTGGAATATTATAATGGTAAAATTGATAAATCAAAAACGAATATTTATAATCATAATCAGAATATAAAAACTCAAAGTATAAAAATAGAAGAGCTGCGTAAGAAAATTGGATTAATAACAATGACACAACCCGTAGTTGCAAAATCATATGGCCAGGTTATTTTGCAAGTGATGTGCAAGACATCACAAGAAATCCCTGTATCACTTTCTTATTATACAACCAATGCAGGATGGACTCCGGTTTATGATATTCGGGTGAATTCAAAAACTAATAAAGTGAAATTAGTTTACAAAGCTTCATTAACCCAAACAACAGGCATTGACTGGACAAAAACAAAATTGACATTGAGCACAGGCACACCCAACTTTGGCGTGACTGCACCCGTGCTGACGCCGTGGTATTTGCAATTATATGTACCAGAATTGTATAAAGCATTGCAAGGAAGAGCCGCAGGTTTGAATATAAGCCGCAATATGATTCAATCGTATGCTGATGACAAAGTTTTATCGGAAGTGGTAGTTGCTGATGCTAACGGATATTTGAAACAACAAAAAGAAAAGGATGAAAATATTGATCCAAGCACTCTACAGCAATACACTACATTGAATGAAGGGCAATTGAACACCAATTTCGAAATCGATTTACCTTATGATATTGAAAGCGACGGAAAGTTGCACAGCGTCACGATAAAAGATGAAGAGATTGCCTGTATATTAAAAAACTATGCAGTGCCAAGAGTTGATAAAGAAGCATATTTATTAGCTGAAGTGGCCGATTGGCAAAATCTTGATTTATTACCGGGTGATGCAAACATTATTATGGATGATACCTACATCGGGAAATCGGTGATTGATCCAAACACAACTGCTGATACGTTAAACTTATCATTGGGTAAGGATAAAAGAATTGCCGTGAAGCGTTCCTTGGTAAAAGAATTAAGCAGCTTGAAAACAAGTGGTGGAAGTAATAAACAATTGTTTACTTATGAAATATTGGTGAAAAATAATAAGTTAACCGATGTGAATTTGTTATTGAAAGATCAGTTTCCATTAAGCACCATAAAAGAAGTGGAAGTGAAACTGGAAGATGGAAGTGATGCAATGGTAAATACGGAAACAGGTGTACTGACATGGAAAATAGATTTGAAACCTGGTGAAAGCAAAAAAATGCGGTTTAGTTACAGCGTGAAATATCCGAAGGATAAGAAGATAGTGAACCTAAAATAAAGCTAAGAGCTCAAAGGAGGAAAGGAGAAAAAGAGTTGAATTAAAATTTTCTAACAGAATTCAACAAACAGTTTGAATAAAACTGTATTTCTCCTTTCCTCTTTCTCTCTTTCTCCTCTTAGCTTACCTTTGCGTCATATGCGAAAACTGAGCATGGATGAATTGGGCCGGAAATCGGTAGAGGAATTTAAGCAGTCTGATAAAACTCCCGTTATTATTGTATTGGAAAACATTCGTAGCGCTTATAACGTAGGCAGCGTTTTCCGCACGTCAGATGCATTTTTAGTTGAAGCGATTTACATAATTGGCTACTCCGCCAAGCCTCCGCATAAAGAAATTAAGAAGACTGCGCTCGGCGCCGAAGAATCCGTCGAATGGAAACATTTCGAAAATTCTGCTGAAGCAATTACTGAATTAAAAACTAAAGGCTTTAATGTGTATGCGGCCGAGCAGGCAGAAGGCAGTTACAAATTAAATGCTATTGGTTTTGAAGCCGATGAAAAAATTGCGGTGATTTTTGGAAATGAAGTCAGTGGTGTTGAACAAACGACTATTATGCTTTGTGATGGTTGCATAGAAATACCACAATTGGGAATGAAGCATTCGCTGAATATTGCAACGGCGGTGGGAGTGGTGTTGTGGGAATTGGTCAGAACCAAGATTATAAAAGATTAAAATTGATTAAACGGAAATGAGTAAAGTAAAAAGCTATCTCTCTCTTATAAAGTTTTCACATACAATTTTTGCAATGCCATTTGCGATGATTGGATTTTTTCTGGGGTTGAAAGCAATTGGATTAATAAATTCAAAAATTGAGTATGGTGTCGGGCAGTGGAATTTAAATAAAACCATTGGCTGGGATGGAGACAAAGATCAATCATCGTCTTATTTTGTTACTTTAATAAATAGTAAAGAGTTTAAGCAATTTTTGTTCACCTTTTTTCTGGTCATATTTTGCATGATCTTTGCCCGAAGCGCCGCCATGGCTTTCAATCGTTATCTTGACAGACAATTTGATGCAAAGAATCCGCGAACGGCAATAAGAGAAATTCCAACAGGAATTATTACACCAAAAAATGCATTGGCTTTTACAATAATTAGCAGTTTATTTTTTATTGGCTGTACTTTTTTCATTAATAAAATTTGTTTTTATTTATCACCTGTTGCATTAGCAGTTGTGTTGGGTTATAGTTACACAAAAAGATTTACTCCATTTTGTCATTTAATATTAGGAGTTGGTTTATCCTTAGCTCCCATCGGAGCCTACCTAGCAGTAACGGGACAATTCGCGTTACTACCAATTCTTTTTTCCTTATCAGTAATTTTTTGGGTAAGCGGCTTTGATATTATTTACGCTTTACAAGATGAAGAGTTTGATAAGTCGCAGCAATTGTATTCTATTCCTGCATGGCTGGGTAAAGCAAAGGCTTTACGTGTTTCTGAATTGCTGCATGTGGTAAGCGCAGCAGCAGTTATCTGCGCAGGTGTATATGGAAATTTTGGCTGGCTTTACTGGATTGGTACAGCCGTATTTTGCGGAATGTTAGTGTATCAGCATTCTATTGTGAAGCCAACAGATTTGCGAAAAGTAAATCTTGCTTTTATGACTGCCAACGGTATCGCATCAGTAGTTTTCGCAATCTTTGTAATCGCCAGTCTATTTATCAACTCATAATTCTAAACTCTAAACTCATTTGCCCCGCATACTCTCCATAGACTACGGCCTCAAAAGAACCGGCATCGCCGTCACAGATCCTTTGCAAATTATTGCGACCGGATTAACTACCATGCATCCCAAAGAATTGATCCCATTTTTGAAAGATTATTTTTCAAAAGAACCAGTTGAACTAATCATCATTGGCTGGCCAACAAACTGGGATGATACTGCTACACATGCCACGCCGCTGGTTGAAAAATTTATAAAGGAATTGCAAAAGCATTTTCCCGCCATGCCGATCAAAAAAGTGGATGAACGCTATACTTCCAAAATGGCAAAAGATGCCATGCTGGAAATGGGCCTGAAGAAAATGCAGCGCCGCAACAAAGCGTTGGTGGATGAAATAGCTGCCACCATTATGTTGCAGGAATATTTGCGTTCCATCGGATAGTCGTAAATTTGCAGGCATAAAATTAAATGGAATGATTCTTCCGATTGTAGCTTACGGTCACCCGGTACTTCGCAAAGTAGCCACAGATATCAACATTGAATATCCGCAACTGGATAAATTTATTGAAGACATGTGGGAAACCATGTATGCCAGCAACGGTGTGGGACTTGCTGCGCCGCAGGTAAATAAGGATATTCGTTTGTTTGTGGTGGACACCGTGCAGATGTTTAAAAATATGGATGAGGATGAGAAAAAAGATTATCCTGGCGATGAAGGAATCAAAGAAGTTTTCATCAATGCACACATTGTTGTATTGGAAGGTGATGAATGGCCCTATAATGAAGGCTGCTTAAGCATTCCAAAAATTCGTGAGGATATTTATCGGCAGGAAAGTGTAACCCTTACTTATGTTGATCAAAAATTTGAAGCACATAGAAAAACTTTTATCGGCTTATCTGCCCGTGTCATTTTGCATGAATATGATCACCTGGAAGGAAAATTATTTATCGATCACATTTCTGCGCTGAAAAGAAAATTGATGAAAGGGAAGCTGAATGATATTTCAAAAGGCAAAGTCAACGTTGATTATAAAATGGCTTTTCCCGGATAATCTTTTCGTTTACAAATTACTTTACTCTAACATGAAACGGAAAGCAACTACCAACTTATTATTTTTCCTTTTTGCTTCCACCGTTTTTGCTCAACAGGAAGATTCGCTGGATACAGAACGGCTTTCCAAAATGGTGAATCTTTCTGAAGTTGTCATCCGCACTGATTTGAACGTTCCCCGTTTTATGTCAATAGTAAAAAATGACAGCACTTTTTACAAAGCTTTCCGCAATCTTCGTGTGCTTGGTTTCACTTCCTGGAATGATATCCGTATAAAAGATAAGAAAGGAAATATCAAAGCATCCTTACAAAGCAAAACAAAACAATTGCGCAGCAACGGTTGCCGCAGCATGGAAGTGCTGGATGAAAATACAAGCGGCGATTTTTATGATGAGGACAAAAATTATAATTACCAGACTGCACAAATGTATGCCGGATTATTTTTCACGAAAGGATCGGTGTGTGGCGAAACAAATATTGTAAAAGGGGTTGACTTCCGTCCGAAATCTGCAAGCGGCATGGAAAAAAGAAAAGAGCAATTGAAAATGCTTTTTTTCAATCCGGGCAAAAAAATTCCAGGTATTCCTTTCATTGGCGACAAAATAAACATCTTCGAACCGGAGCATGCGCAATTTTATGATTTCCTGATTGATTATGGAGAATACGATGGCGAATCCTGTTATGTTTTTTCGATAAAAGTAAAAAATGATTTAAGCAATAGTGACAGAAATGATATTGTTATCGATAGCATGATAACGTGGTTCAACACGAAAACAATGGAAGTGATGGCCCGCAATTATGATATGAGTTATGATGCCGGCGTCTACGATTTTGATGTGCACATGGAAGTGCAGATGACAAAATTTGGAAAGTATTTAGTTCCAAAAACACTCCGCTATATTGGCAACTGGGATGTTGTTTTTAAAAAAAGAGAAAGAGGATTATTTACGGCAACACTGTTTGATTTCAAGGAATAATTTTTTTGTTAACAGCGACATCTTTTCATGGCATCGGGTGTTGCGTCGCACACTTGTACATTAGTACCACGGTTGAGCCAATACATTTTCACGCAAAGACGCAAAGTTTATAAGACGGAAAGCGAGCTACTAAATATTAAGTCTTTGCTCCTTGGCGCCTTTGCATGCAATTGTTCATCAGCGAACCGAACCTCAAAGAGTGCGACGCAACAGGCGATGCTAGTAGTACTTCCGCTGGGCCAACAATTATTTACCTATTGACTGTGAATATTTTTTCCATTTCTCAATCACTTGCTCAATATCATCAGCAAGCGGCGATTCAAAAAACATTTCTTCACCAGTTGTCGGATGAATGAAGCCCAATGTTTTTGCATGCAATGCCTGGCGTTTGCAAATGTCAAAGCAATTATCAACAAACTGTTTGTATTTTGTAAATACAGTTCCCTTCACAATTCTGTCACCACCATATGTGTCATCGTTGAAAAGCGGGTGGCCAATATATTTCATGTGAACTCTTATCTGGTGAGTGCGGCCAGTTTCCAAAATACATTGCACTAATGTAACATAGCCAAAACGCTCCAGTACTTTGTAATGTGTAATCGCTTCTTTACCATGATCGCCTTCGGGATAGGCTTCAAACAATTTTCGGAAGCGAAGATTGCGGCCAACATGTGCAACGATTGTTCCTTCATCATTTATAATGTCGCCCCACGCCAATGCAACATAATGCCTTTTCACAGTATGGTTAAAAAATTGTTTAGCAAGGTGCCGCATGGCTTTATCATTTTTTGCCAGCACCAGCAAGCCACTTGTATTTTTATCAATGCGATG
>Ga0068863_100008195_pt1 | contig 10212 bp, 10 predicted proteins | sample KBSSwiS62_FD_66596 | JGI IMG/M metagenome (GOLD analysis project Ga0068863, IMG submission 66596) | Switchgrass rhizosphere microbial communities from Kellogg Biological Station, Michigan, USA - KBS Switchgrass S6-2 | ecosystem: Host-associated > Plants > Roots > Rhizosphere > Soil ...
CGAACAGGAGAACGTCGCCTTCGTCGAAGCGCGCATGCGTGAGCGCGAGGTCTCCGCTGGTCGTGATCAACACGATGCGCCCGGCACAGCCAGCCTCGAATGCGGCCCAATCGGCGTGGCGCGTAACGTCGGCGCCGGCCGCATAATCCATCGCCGATCGGCGGAGCCCGCGTTCCGAAAAGGGAAAGCCGCAGGGCTCGATCACATCCACGGCCACGCCGAGACAAGCTGCCAAACGCAAGATCGTCCCCACATTTCCGGCGATATCGGGCTGGTACAAGGCAATCCGCATGCACGCGCTGATAGGCGAATGCATCACGCTGCCGCAATATTCGGAAAATGGGATTGGCAAAGCCGACAAAGCGGCGCTATCAGCGCGCAGCCGCCGGGGATTTTGCGGGCGGTCGCGCATGCGCTGGGGGCAATCGCGGTCTTCGCCGTTCCTCTCGTCGCAGGCGCCATATCGTGGCAGCGCAAGGGTTCCGGAATGGCGACGCTCGAACATACAGATATGCCCGGTGAAGACACCGGAGACGGCGTCCGTCGCCGTGATTTCATCAATATCGCCGCAGTAAGCTTTGCGGGCGCGGGTGCCGCAACGGTGCTGCTGCCGCTGATCAACCAGATGAACCCCTCGGCGGACGTGCTCGCACTGGCATCGATCGAAGTCGATCTGTCAGCGATCAAGGAAGGCCAGGCGATCAAGACGATCTTCCGCAAGCAGCCGCTCTTCGTTCGCCATCTGACCGCGGCCGAGATCGCCGCCGCGGACAAGGTCGACCCCTCGTCGCTGCGCGACCCGCAAACGCTCGAGCAGCGGACGGTGGGCGGCCACAAGCAGTGGCTTATTACCATGGGCGTCTGCACCCACCTTGGCTGCGTTCCGCTCGGCGCCGGGGAAGGCGAGATCAAGGGTGAGTTCGGGGGCTATTTCTGCCCCTGCCACGGCTCGGTCTACGACACCGCGGCGCGCATCCGCAAAGGTCCGGCACCAAAGAATCTCGAAGTGCCGAAATACGCCTTCAAATCCGATACCGTCGTCCAAGTCGGCTGAGGTAGACAGACATGAGCTTCCCATGGGCAAATCATTACGCGCCTAAGCATTCGCTGACGAAGTGGCTGGATGAGCGGCTGCCGCTCCCGCGGCTGGTCTACAATGCGGTTGGCGCCGGCTATCCAGTCCCGCGCAATCTCAATTATTTCTGGAATTTCGGCGTGCTTTCGGGCGCGGCGCTGGGCATCCAGATCGTCACCGGCATCATATTGGCGATGCATTATGCCGCCAATGCCGGTGTCGCCTTCGACTCGGTCGAGCACATCATGCGCGACGTGAACTCGGGATGGATGCTGCGCTACGCACACGCGACCGGTGCGAGCTTCTTCTTCATCGTGGTCTACCTCCACATCTTCCGCGGCCTGTTCTACGGATCGTACAAGGCGCCGCGCGAGATGGTGTGGCTGCTCGGCCTGGTCATCTTCCTGCTGATGATGGCGACGGCCTTCATGGGCTATGTGCTTCCCTGGGGGCAGATGAGCTTCTGGGGCGCCAAAGTGATCACCGGCCTGTTCTCGGCCATCCCGGTGGTCGGCACCCCGATCCAGACCTGGCTGCTGGGCGGCTTCGCGCCGGACAACGCCGCGCTGAACCGCTTCTTCTCGCTGCACTATCTGCTCCCGTTCGTGATCGCCGGCGTGATCGTCCTGCACATCTGGGCGCTGCACATTCCGGGTTCGAGCAACCCGACCGGCATCGAGGTCAAGGGCCCGCAGGACACCGTTCCCTTCCATCCCTACTATACCGCCAAGGATGGCTTCGGGCTCGGCGTCTTCCTGATCCTCTACTGCCTCGTGCTGTTCTATGCTCCGAACTATCTCGGCCATCCGGACAACTACATTCCGGCCAACCCGCTTTCGACACCGGCACACATCGTTCCCGAATGGTATTTCTGGCCGTTCTACGCGATCCTCCGCGCCTTCACCGTCGACTTCATCCTCCCGGCCAAGCTGTGGGGTGTGCTGGCGATGTTCGGCTCGATCCTGCTGCTGTTCTTCCTGCCCTGGCTTGACAAGTCGCCGGTACGCTCCGGCAACTATCGCCCGGCGTTCAAGAAGTTCTTCTGGTTGCTGGTTATCGATGTGCTGATCCTCGGCTATTGCGGCGGCTCGCCGGCGGAAGAGCCGTTCGTAATGATCAGCCAGCTGGCGGCGGCTTATTACTTCGCGCACTTCCTGATCATCCTGCCGATCGTGTCGCGGATGGAGCGGCCGCTGCCGTTGCCGAACTCGATCACCGAGGCGGTGCTCGAAGGAAAGAGCGGTGCAACGCTCTCCACGAGCACGCAGGGCTAAGGGGAAACAAAGACCATGGTTCGTCCCATCGCATTCCTCGCCGGCCTGGCGTTCGTTTTCGTCCTGCTCTTCTCGCTGGTCACCGGCGCGGTCGCTTTCGTCAGCGAGCCACCCGCACCGAGCGCCGAGAAGGTATTCCACCTTCACCCGAAGGAAGTGAGCTTCGCGTCTGACGGGCCGTTCGGCAAGTTCGACCGGCAGCAGCTTCAGCGCGGCTTCCAGGTTTACAAGGAAGTTTGCTCGGCCTGTCACTCGATGCACCAGGTCGCTTTCCGGGACCTGAAGGATCTGGGCTTCAGCGATCCGGAGGTGAAGGCCATCGCCAAGAACTGGGCGACCGAGGTTCCCTCGATCAACCCGGAAACGGGGGAGCCGGCAACCCGAAAGGGCACGCCAGCCGACAAAATCCCCTCGCCCTATGCGAACGAGGTCGCCGCACGCGCTGCGAACAACAATGCGCTGCCGCCGGATCTCTCGCTGATGACGAAGGCGCGTCACGGCGGCCCCTCTTATGTCTACTCGATCCTGACCGGATATCAGGCTCAACCCGCCGAACTGCTCAAGCGGTTCCCGGACGCCAAGACGCCTGCCAGCCTTCACTACAACCCCTATTTCGCGAACCTCAACATCGCGATGCCGCCGCCGCTGGTTGCGGACGGACAGGTGGCCTATGCGGACGGCACCAAGGCATCGGTCGACCAGATGGCGAAGGACGTTGCGGCCTTCCTCGTGTGGACAGCCGAGCCGAAGCTCGAGGCGCGGCACCAGCTTGGCCTGGCCGTCGTGATCTTCCTGTTGATCGCTACCACTCTGGCCTATCTGTCGTACCGGAACATCTGGGCCGACATTAAGCACTGAGCTTGCCGACATGAAACGCGAAGGGCCGTCCGGACAACCGGGCGGCCCTTTTGCTATGAGCGCGGAGCAGATTGAATGACAGGCAACCGTCTCGGATTGATCGGCGGCAGCGGATTGTACCGGATGCCCGCTCTTGCCGACGGCCAGTGGATTGACATCGAGACTCCCTGGGGGACTCCATCCGATGCACTGCTGATCGGTGAGATCGGCGCTAGAGAGGTCGCCTTCCTGCCGCGCCACGGCCGCGGCCACCGCATCGCGCCGCACGAGGTCAATTACCGGGCGAACATCGCGGCGCTGAAGGCTGTGGGCTGCACCGAGCTGCTCGCCATCTCCGCCGTCGGCGGCTTTCGCGAAGATCTGCCACCGGGCAGCTTCGTGCTGGTCGACCAATTTGTCGACCGGACAGTTCGCGGCGGCCGCAGCTTTTTCGGCGATGGCATCGTCGCCCATGTCGGATTCGGCAAGCCAACCTGCGCGCGCCTCGGCGCGGCCGTTACCGAGGCGTTGGCCGCCGATGGCGGTGGTCACCGCATCGGCGGCACCATGCTGGTGATCGAAGGTCCGCAATTTTCCACCCGCGCAGAATCGCAGCTCCACCGGAGCTGGGGATGCGACGTGGTGGGGATGACCGGCCTTCCAGAGGCACGCCTCGCTCGCGAAGCCGAGCTTTGCTATGCCAGCGTGGCGATGGTGACCGACCATGACGCGTGGGCGGAGCATGAGGTGGACGTCGCCACCGTGATCGCGATCATGAACGCGAATGTCGCCCGGGCGCAGGCGCTGGTGGAGGCCGTCGCCGGCCTTGCCCATGGTGGCGTTGGTTGCCCGCAAGGCTGTGATCACGCCCTGGAGGGAGCCGTCATCACCGCGCCGGACGCGTGGCCGACGGACACAAGGCGAAAGCTCGCCGTCCTGGCACCGCGCTTGTTCGCATGAGGCTCTTATGGGCCGTCCTTGCGCTTTGCCTCGTCGTTCCATTGTCCGCGTCCCACGCCGGCCATTGGTGGGAGGCCGGGCCGCCCCTGCCGACCTTGACCGGCAGGGTTGTCGACGAGGCGGGCCTCTTGTCCGTTGCCGATCGGCGAGGCCTTGCGGCCAAGCTCGAGGCGCTCGAGAAAGGGACGGGCCACCAGCTGGTCATCGTGACCACGCCGTCCCTGCGAGGCCAGCGGATCGAGGATTTCGGTGTCCGACTCGGCCGCAGCTGGGGAATTGGGCGCTGTGGCGTCAACGACGGCGTCCTGCTGATCGTCGCGCCGGCCGAGCGGCAGGTCCGCATCGAGGTGGGCTATGGGCTGGAGCGCAAGCTCAGCGATCCCGAATGTGCCGGGATTATCCGGAACGACATCCTGCCCTCCTTCCGGTCAGGCAAGATGCGCGACGGGATCGTGGCCGGCGCACGCGCCATCATCGAACGGCTCGGCCGCCGATAGTCTCTCATGTGGCAAAAATACGCGCGGGCATCACGATGACGGCTCAACCGATCGGAGAGTCGTTCGCCGTCCTCCGCCTCTGAATGTTCGTCACCTTCATCGTCATCACCGGCTCGTCATGCTGGTTGAAGACCGTGAGCGCGAAGTTGACGAAGCCAATACCGGGCTTCGATCGCGGCGCGCTCTTTGAGATCACCTCCGCCCGCACGCTCAGCACATCACCGGGATAGACCGGCTTCATCCAGCGCAGCTCGTCGACGCCGGTACCGCCCAGCGAGAAATAGCCGTCGACCGTCCACTCATCGACAAGCATGCGCATGGTCATGGCGCAACTGTGCCACCCGCTTGCCGCCAGGCGTCCGAAAATCGGGTTGGCAGCCGCTGCCGCATCGTCGAGATGAAAAGCCTGCGGATCGTAGCGCGAGGCGAACTCTATTACCTCCTCGCGGGTGACCGCATAGGCGCCGAAGCGCTCGACCATCCCCTCCTCATAATCCTCGAACAGGCGCATCGGACCTCCTGACGCTGCGGCAGGAATATGGGCTGATCTGCCGTCGGTTAACCCTGGGGCGCTATACGTTGAACCGGAACAGCATGATGTCGCCATCCTGTACCGGATATTCCTTGCCTTCGGACCGCAGCTTGCCGGCCTCGCGCGCGGCGGCCTCGCCGCCGAGTGTGACATAATCCTGATAGGCCATGGTCTCGGCACGAATGAAGCCGCGCTCGAAATCGCTGTGGATCGCGCCGGCTGCCTGGGGGGCCTTGGCGCCCTTCTCCACCGTCCAGGCGCGGGCTTCCTTCGGCCCGACCGTGAAGAAGGTGATGAGGTCGAGCAGTTCATAACCCGCGCGGATGACGCGGGTCAGCCCCGTTTCGGTCAGCCCCAGATCGGACAGAAACTCGGCCCGATCGGCGGGATCCAGCGTCACGATCTCGGCTTCGATCGCGGCGGAGACGATCACCGCCTTCGCGCCCTCCGCCGTCGCCTTCGCGAACACCCGTTCCGAATAGCCATTGCCATCTGCGGCAGCGCCCTCGTCGACATTGCAGACGTAGAGCACGGGCTTGGCGGTCAGCAGCTGCGCCTGCCCGAAGATTCGCGCCTCGTCATCGTCGCGCGGCCGGGTGAGCCGGGCGGGCTTGCCGTCGCGCAGCAGTTCCAGCGCCTGCCCGAGCACGGACACGGCGGCCTTCGACTCCTTGTCCCCCTGCGCTGCCTTCTTGGCGAGGTTCGGCACGCGCTTCTCGAGGCTGTCGAGATCGGCGAGCATCAGTTCGGTCTCGACAGTCTCCGCGTCGGCGATCGGATCTACCTTGCCTTCGACATGCGTCACCTCGCCCTCGAAGCAGCGCAGCACGTGAATGATCGCGTCGACTTCTCGGATGTTGCCGAGGAATTGATTGCCTAGGCCTTCGCCCTTCGAGGCGCCACGCACGAGCCCGGCAATGTCGACGAAGGCCAGCTGGGTTTCGATGATCTTGGCGGAGCCACCGATACGGGCGATCTCGTAGAGCCGCGGGTCAGGTACGGCCACCTGGCCGATATTGGGTTCGATCGTGCAGAAGGGATAGTTCGCCGCCTGCGCCGCCGCCGTCTCGGTCAATGCGTTGAACAGGGTGGACTTGCCTACATTCGGCAGCCCGACGATACCGCAGCGAAAACCCATATATCTTCATGCCCTTCGGAGAATGCGCGCCCGATAGCCGCTGCGGCGGGCAAAGGCCAGTCCGTGATAGCGAACAAAAAGGAGGCCCCCGGACCAGAGTCCCGAGGCCTCCAACCTCCCGAGGGGGAGAGATACCTGTCAGGTGCGCGACGGCGTCGGCACGTTCGCCGGCCTGGCTGCATCCACGGGGACGATCTTGGCCTTGGTGCCGGAAGTATCTCGAGCGCCCGTCAGGGTAAGCGGGGCGTTCGCCTTGACTTGTCCTGCCACAGCCGGCGCAGAACCGTCGCCACAGCTGCCCGCGCTCGTCCGAATGACCTTGGGCTCGTTCGCGGTCCCTCCCTCCGAAGTGATACGAACCGTCTGCGTGCAGCCATCAGCACCCGTCGTGGTCGAAACATAGCTGTAGTGCATCACGCCGACCGGGTGGCCGCTCGCATTCGTCATGACAATGCCCTGGCTGCCCCGCGCCGGCATCGCGGCCTGCATGGTAGCCACCTCGCGCAGCATAGCCTGGGCATGCACCTCCATCTCGGCCGCCATCCGGTCCATCTCCGCGAAGGGAGAGTCCGGTCCGAAGGCCGTCTCGAAAACCGCCGCTGGGCCGGACGCAGGCACCAATACGACCTGAGGAGCTGCGTCGCCCCCGAAGTGAACGTGCTGGACCGAGCCATCGGGCAGCGCGATCAGCATCTGCTTGCTCTTGTCATGCGCGGCAAGCGCGGCCCCGGCCAGGGCAGCCGACGCGACACCGGCTATGATGGCGGTGTGAACGAAGCGCATGGCTTTGCCTCCATCGTTTGAGTCCCGAGGGAGATGTATTCTGGCAAAGCTGAACCGCGAATAAACAGGCCGGGACAGGGCGGGAATTAGCCAACCGCTCACCCGTTCAGTGGACGCTCACCTCGATCCTGTCCCGCCCCGCAGCCTTTGCCCTGTACAGCGCCACGTCGGCACGACGCGTGAGCTCGGCACGGGACATTCCCGGCAGGGCTTGGGCCACGCCGCAGCTGATCGAGATCGGCTGATCTACCCCGTTGCGCAACAAGATCGGCCGCGCCGAGACTTCTTTCCGTATCCGTTCCGCAATAGATCGCGCCAGGTCCTCCGGCGCCCCTTCCAGCAAGATCGCGATCTCGTCGCCACCAAGCCGACCGATGATATCCTGATCACGGATCAGGGCGCGCAGTCGCACTAGCAGTTCGACCAGAACCGCATCACCGGCCGCATGTCCATGGCCGTCGTTTACCTGCTTGAAATGGTCGATATCGATCATGACCAGCGCGCGATGACCGGCCCCTCTCGCCAGCGCCCGATCGAGATGCCCCATGAACGCAGCGTGGTTCAGCGCCCCGGTGAGGCTGTCGGTCGAGGCCGCGCGTGCCAGGCTGATTTCGCGCTCTTTGCGCATGGTTATGTTCCGGATCGCACCGATCGCGCCGTAGGTCTTCCCTTCGGCGTCGACGAGGGCTCGGAGGGTGCATTCCAGCCACTCCTCGCCCTCGCCGCGCGGCCGAAACTCGCAATAGGTCACCGTGCCTGGCGAGGCCAGTGCTTGCCGGAGCGACGCGGCCAGCGCTTCCCCGTCGCGATCGTCTATGATGTCCGCAAGCCGCATGCCGGCAATAGCCTGGACATCGGCACCCAGCAGGAGGGGCGTCGCGCCGGAAAGCTGTATACAGAGCCCATCCAGATCGATCCTGACGAGACCATCGGCCGATTCCGATGCAAGCAAACGAAGGCTGGCCTCGCTCTCGGCCAAGCGTCTCGCCAATGCCCGGCGCGCGTGAAGTTCGGCCGACACGGGCAATGTCGTGAAAAGAAGTATGGCGAGATAGAATTGCAGGAACATCACCTGCCGACCGGGATCGGCGATCATGGCGGCGATCGGCCCATGGCCGAAAATGGTGCAAATGGAACCGATGCAGGCCACGATGATCAATGACAGCTTGGTTCCATATCGGCCCAGCCGGAACGTCGCCAGCATCACCGGCGCCGCCATCAAGAACAAAATCGGGTAGCCCCGGATGAGGAAGGTAAAGAGGCCGGAGCCTAGGACCAAGGTGAGGATTGCGATCGCTTCAAGGCGGACCGCCGCGTTCATTTCGCGCAGCCATCGCACAAACTCACCTGATACCATGCCCATGAACAACGGCGTGAAGATCAGGGTCCCCAGAGCGACTGCCGCATACCAGCGCCAAAACGACGCCCACGCCGATTGCCCGAACAGGAAGTGCGCCGTCAGCGCGCCAACTGCGGCGCTCACGCAGGGACCGGCAATCGCCCCCAACAGAACGAACCGGGCCGCTGAACCAAGGTTTTCGAGAGGCTTATCGCTCGTCATGCGCCCCCGAAGGAACCAGGCGGACGTGACGATCCCGGCGAGGTTGGCGGCCCCGTAGAAAAGAAAGGCCACGCTCCAGCCATAGGCCAAGCCGTTCGCCAGGAAATTAGCGGCAAGCGCCATCGCGCAATAAGGCGTCCAACGTCGGGCTGCGATCGGCAGTATAAGCGCCAGCGTCAGGGCGTCCGCGGGCCACAGGATCGACACGAAGCGCCCGTCGGCGGTGAGCAGAATAGCTCCCCATGCGAGCAGCAGATAGCCGACGCCGCCGACAATCGCCGGCGAGAGATCGCGATCTACGCGGATCCCCGTCACTTGCGCCACCTATCCTTTGCCCCCCGGCAATGCTCCCTATCGGGAGCTCAATCGCACACTAGCTCTAAAGGTTAGTAGGGCAAAAGCGATTCTCTGTAGGGGAAGAAAGAACCAAAACGGCGCTTTCGGCAGATGTGACGTCCGTCACCGCAGGGGGCTTGCGGCCGGCCTACCAACAGGGGATGTGGCCATTCAAAAAGAAGCGCAGCCGCCTGGAACATAGCGACATCATCGACGACGCTATTGGCTTCGCCGCCGACCGATGGAGAGCGTTCTACACGTCTGTTCCCGTACCATCAGGGAGCGGATTGCGCGAGCGCATTGCGCTGTTCGCTCGGACTGTCGAGCGAAGCCTCCATGCCCGTCATCCTGGTTTGACCGCGGCTTCGGACGAGGTGATGCTGTTGATCATCGCCAAGGGCGTGGCGGACTCGGGAACGGTATCGCGCGTTGAAATAGAAAATGCGCTGGGGATCGTACTGCCGCCCTGATCCGCTCAGGCTGCGTCAGTCGCTCACCAACCGCAGCGAGACCTCATTCATGAACCGCGCATCTTCGCCAGCGGCAAGCCATCGCGCCTCGCCGGCAATCGCGCCGAGCATAGCCGCCAGCGGCTCGAGTTCGGCCTTCGCATAATTGCCCAGCACATGGCCCGTCACCCGGTCCTTGTGCCCCGGATGGCCAATGCCGATGCGGACCCGCCGGAAAGCATTGCCGATATGCGCCTCGGTCGATCGAAGCCCGTTGTGCCCCGCCGTGCCGCCGCCGATCTTCACCTTCACCTTGAAAGGCGCGAGATCCAGCTCGTCATGGAAAACGGTCACGGCGCCCACCTCCGCCTTGAAGAAGCGCATCGCCTCGCCGATGGACCGGCCGCTGTCGTTCATAAAGGTCGCCGGCTTGACCAGGAGGATGCGTTCACCACCCATCCGTCCCTGCGTGGCCCAACCCTGGAACTGCTTCTTCCAGGGATCGAATCCATGCACCTCCGCGACGGTGTCGACCGCCATGAAGCCGACATTGTGCCGGTGCATCGCATATTGCGCGCCCGGATTGCCGAGGCCGACCCAGATCTGCATGGCACGCGTCTATCCGTTGCGGCTTCCAAAAAGAAGAGCCCCGGCGAAGTCCGCCAGGGCTCTCCGTTATCCGCCAATTTGTGCGGCTCAGCTCTCGCCGGACGGTTCGCCTTCGGTGACGGTGGTGTCGCCCTCTTCGCTCTTCAGCGCCGACGGGGCCA
>Ga0068863_100008197_pt1 | contig 10211 bp, 6 predicted proteins | sample KBSSwiS62_FD_66596 | JGI IMG/M metagenome (GOLD analysis project Ga0068863, IMG submission 66596) | Switchgrass rhizosphere microbial communities from Kellogg Biological Station, Michigan, USA - KBS Switchgrass S6-2 | ecosystem: Host-associated > Plants > Roots > Rhizosphere > Soil ...
CGCGCTACTCGAGAGCCAGAGCAAGCTCCTGGAGGCCGAGCGCCTGCGGATGCGTACGACCTACGACCTCGAGATGCTCCGCGAGGTAGGGTTCTGCTCGGGGATCGAGAACTACTCGCGCCACATCGACGGCCGCGCACCCGGTGAGGCGCCGTACACGCTGCTCGACTACTTCCCGGACGACTGGCTCTGCGTGATCGACGAGTCGCACGTCACGGTCCCGCAGATCCACGGGATGTACGAGGGCGACAAGACGCGGAAGGAGACCCTGGTCGAGTTCGGGTTCCGCTTGCCGAGCGCGCTGGACAACCGGCCGCTGCGGTTCGAGGAGTTCGTGAAGAAGGTGAACCAGACCGTCTACATGTCGGCCACGCCCGGCCCCTACGAGCTCCGGACGTCCACCCGTATCGCCGAGCAGATCGTGCGCCCGACCGGTCTCGTCGACCCCGAGGTCCAGGTCCGGCCCACGCGCGGCCAGGTGGACGACCTGATCGAGGAGATCCGCAAGCGCGCCGAGGCCGGACAGCGGGTGCTCGTCACCACGCTCACGAAGAAGATGGCCGAGGACCTGACGGACTACCTGCTCGAGATGGGGATCCGGGTGCGTTACCTGCACTCGGAGGTCGACACGATCCAGCGGATCGAGATCATCCGGGACCTGCGGCTGGGCGAGTTCGACGTGCTGGTCGGGATCAACCTGCTCCGCGAGGGGCTCGACCTGCCCGAGGTGTCGCTGGTCGCGATCCTGGATGCCGACAAAGAGGGGTTCCTGCGTTCGGACACTTCGCTGATCCAGACGATCGGCCGGGCGGCGCGCAACGTGGATGGGACGGTGATCATGTACGCCGACCAGGTCACCGACTCGATGAAGCAGGCGATCGGCGAGACGCAGCGGCGCCGCAAGATCCAGATCGAGTTCAACCGGGAGCACGGCATCGATCCCCAGTCGATCCGCAAGAAGGTCTCGGACATCCTGCTCACGATGGCGGTCGACACGAGGGCGCCCACGCCGCAGAAACGCCGCCGCAAGCGGGAGCACCCCGAGATGCCAACCGAGGAGCTCGAGCGCCTGATCCAGCAGCTCGAGGAGGAGATGCACGAGGCGGCCAAGGACCTGCGGTTCGAGTACGCGGCCCGCCTCCGCGACGAGGTCGTCGACCTCCGCAAGGAGCTCAAGGCCCTCCGCGGCGCCGGCGTGAGCTGAGGCGCCCCGATGTCGCTGAAGGTCAAGGTGCCGGTCGCGTGGTTCGGGCAGGGTGCGCTCGTCCACCACGCGGCCGTCGTCTGCGAGGGAGGGCGCGTCGCCTACGCGGGTCCCAGCGTGGCCGCGCCTTCCGCCGACGAGCTCCTCGAGGTCGACGGGTTCCTGATGCCGGGCGTCGTGGACCGGCACGTCCACATCCGGCTCGCGGATCCCGGCGCGGTGCTGCTCGGCGGCGTGACCGCCGTCCGCGATCTCGCGTGGGTGCCGGACGAGATCTTCGAGCTCTCCAGCGCCTCCGAGCTCCCGACGTTCACGGGACCCGTGATCCGGGCCGCGGGCCCGATGCTCACGGCTCCCGGCGGGTATCCGACCGCGTCGTCCTGGGCCCCGCGCGGCACCGGGCGCGAGCTCGCCGGCCCCGAGGACGCCGCGGCGGTCGTCGGGGAGCTCGCCGACCAGGGCGCCGCCACGATCAAGGTCTCGCTGAACTCGGAGGCCGGCCCGACGCCCTCGGACGCCGAGCTCGCTGCGATCGTCATGGCGGCGCACGAGCGCGGGCTGCCGGTGACGGCGCACGTCCAGGGGCACGGCCAGGCCGAACGCGCCGTGGGGGCCGGGATCGACGAGTTCGCGCACACGCCGTGGACCGAGCGGCTGTCGGACCTCCTCCTGGTGTCGGCCGCGAGGTCGATGCGGATCGTCTCGACCCTGGACATCTTCTCGTTCGGCGAAGTGACGCCCGACCTGCGGACGGCCTGCGACAACCTGGTGCGCTTCCGGGAGGCGGGCGGGACCGTCGTCTACGGGACCGATCTCGGCAACGGCGCGATCCCTGCCGGGATCCACGTCCGCGAGGCGCTGCTGCTCCACGAGGCGGTTCGGATGTCGCCCGAGGAGGTGCTCGTCGCGATGACGGCGGGGCCGCTCGCGGTCGGCGGGCCCGCCGACCTGCTCGTCCTCGGTTCGGATCCCCTGCTGCGGCTCGAGGCCCTCGGTGACCTTCGCGTCGTCGTTCGCTCCGGCCGGGTCGTGTCGGGCTGACGCGGGTCAGCGCGTCGCCGGGGTGATCGGGTCGCGACCGGTGAGCAGCTCGTACAGCCGAGCGAGCGCCGGCGCATCGAGGGCCTCGGGGAGCAGCGGCGCGATCTCGCCCTCGCCGAGACCCCAGGTCACGATCTCGGCCGCCTGCTCGGTGCCCCGCTGCTTCCAGTCGAAGCTCCGGTCGTTCCAGGTGGCGATCCCGCGGACCCGCATGAAACGGTCCAGGACCCCGCCGTCGACGTTGGTCTCGATCCATCCGTGCGCCATCTCGTGGAGCGCGAACTTGCGCTGGTACGGCTCGCTCGACGCCGTCGTGCACAGGTCGATGCGTCCCGCGAGGTAGTAGCCGATCCCGTCCCTGCAGCCCCGGTTCGACGGGTGCACGTACACCTCGAGGTCGGGCATCCCTTCGAGGCCGGCCTCGCGGTAGCGGCGGATCGACCAGTCGATCGCGCGCTCCTCGGCGGCGTTGGCCCCGTGGATCACCAGGGGCTCCCGCGCCGGGGAGGGCCGCTGGCTCCCGAGGATCCCGGACGCGAGGACCAGGCACAGGACGACGGTGATCCTGTGGCTGCGGGTGCGGGTGGCGGTGTCCATGACCGCACCCTCGGCCTGGGCCTTCGCAGCCCGACCGCAGCCCGGTCGCAGACCGCTGGAATGTGACGCGGGTCACCGGCGTCCGCGCGTGGCTTCCTTCCGTTCGCGAGGATGCCGTCGTACGGTTCGCGGCGGTGCAGTTCCTGATCCTGGGTCCGCTCGAGGTCACCGATGACGGGCGCAAGCTCGCCCTCGGCGGGCCCAAACAGCGCGCGGTGCTCGCGCACCTGATCCTGCGCGCGAACCACGTCGTCTCGGCGGACCTGCTGATCGACGGCCTCTGGGGCGAGGAGCCGCCCGAGAGCGCTCGCAACACGCTCCAGACCTACGTCTACCGGCTCCGCAAGGTGCTCGGAGACGATCGGATCGAGGGCCGCGACGGTGGCTACGTGCTCGCCGCGGCCGACGGGGAGATCGACGCCGAGCGGTTCCAGGTGCTCGTGAAGGAGGGCAAGGCCCAGGCGGGGTCCGACCCGGGGGCCGCTGCCGCGACCCTGTCCGACGCCCTTTCGCTGTGGCGTGCGGACGCGCTCGCCGACGTGACCGAGGAGCCATCCCTCCGGGGCGAGGCGGCGCGGCTCGAGGAGCTGCGGCTGTCGGCGACCGAGCACCGGGTCTCGGCCGAGATCGCGATGGGTGGTCACTCCACCGTCGTCCCCGAGCTCGAGTCACTGACCGCGCGCTACCCGCTCCGGGAGCGGATGTGGGCGAACCTGATGCTCGCGCTGTACCGCTCGGGCCGCCAAGCGGAGGCGCTGTCGACGTTCGAGCGCGCGCGCCAGGTGCTGGCCGACGAGCTCGGCGCGGATCCCTCGCCCGAGCTGCGGCGGCTGCACGAGCAGATCCTGCACGGGGCACCCGAGCTCGGAGCATCCGCGCCCGCCGGGCGACCTCGGTCCGAGGTCCGCACGAGCCGCGTCGACCTGCAGCCCGGCATCGAGGTGGCCGGCTATCGCATCGAACGGACCCTGGGGCGCGGAGGCATGAGCGTCGTGTACCTCGCGGAGCACGACTGGCTCCAGCGCAAGGTCGCGCTCAAGGTGCTCGCGCCGCAGCTCGCCGAGGACGAACGCTTCCGCGAGCGGTTCGTCCGCGAGTCGCGGCTCGCGGCCTCGCTCGACCACCCGAACGTGATCCCGATCTACGAGGCCGGTGCGTCGGGTGGCGACCTCTTCATCGCGATGCGCTACGTGGAAGGGACCGACCTCCGAACCCTCCTTCACGAGGGTGGGGCGCTCGAACCCGAACGGGCCATCGCGATCGTCCGGCAGGTCGCCGCCGCGCTCGACGCCGCCCACGAACAGGGGCTGGTGCACCGGGACGTCAAGCCGGGCAACGTCCTGCTCGCGCGGCAGCGGGGTTCGGAGGCGGGGGAGCACGTGTACCTCTCGGACTTCGGGCTGACCAAACGCTCAGCGAGCGACTCGGGCATCACCGGGACGGGCCAGTTCGTCGGGACGCTCGACTACGCGGCGCCCGAGCAGTTCAAGGGCGGCATCCCGGACGCGCGCACCGACGTCTACTCGCTCGGTTGCGTGTTGTTCGAGTGTCTGACCGGCCACCCGCCGTTCCGGTCCGAGAACGACGCGGGGCTCATGTACGCGCACCTGCAGGAGCCTCCGCCGGCCGTTACCGATGAGAAGCCGAAGATGCCGAAAGAGATCGACGCCGTCATCACGAAGGCCATGGCCAAGGCACCGGAGGATCGGCCGGCAAGCGCTGGCGGGCTCGTCGACGAAGCCGCGCGAGCGCTCCACGTCGGAGTCCTGAGCGAACCCGAGGGGGCCACGACGTCCCGCCTGCGCACGCTCGCCCCCGTCCTCGCGGTGGCGGTCGCGCTGGTCGTCGGCATCGTGGTTTCCTCGCTGCTGCGCAACGACACCTTGGGGGAGGCGAGCGCAACCGGTCAGACGACCCCGAAGGCGAGCGCAAGTCCCACGGTTCCGCCGACTTTCCGCACCGTCGATCGCGCCTTGTCCGACACCGAGGAGCAACTGTTGACGTACATACCGGAGGACGTGAGCACCGGATGTCTGCCGCTCGATCGCCAAGCACCGATCCACGGCGAACGCGCGTCGCTCGTGTGCCGGACAGCCGACCTCGAGGTGCTCTATGAGCTGTTCCAAACCAGGGACGAGATGAACGAGGCGTTCCAAGTCAACGTGAACAACAAGACGGCCCCGGCAGGGGACTGCGCCACCGATCACCTTGCCGCAGGGCCGTACACGATCGAAGGTGCGCAGGCTGGTGACGTCCTGTGTTACACGGTTCAGCGCGGGCCGTACTCAGCGTCGCTGCCGCCACAATCGCACATCGAATGGACGGACGAGAACGCGTCGATCTACGCACACGCGATCCGGAACGACCTGGGCGACCTCAGCCTGTACGAGTGGTGGCTGACATCCTCCGGTCCGCGTGTTCCGGCTGAGGACAGCGTGCCGATCAAGGACTCATCGTTGCGCGGAGCCGTCGCCCGGCTGCAGGACGGCACGTACATGACGAACCCGCGGGGAGGGTGCGCCGGGTTCACCGGGTCGACCTGTGCCCTGCACATCGATGGGACGTCGTATCACGACGCGATCGACGGGGAACGCAACGAGACCGGCGACCTGCTCTTGCAGAAGCCGAACACGGTCATCTTCTCGCCGCACACCGGGTACTGCTTCACCCTCACCGACGCTGGCAGCACCGCGCCCGTCGAGTACACGTGGGAAGAGACTGGGCACGATGTGACGTTCGATCGCCAAGGGGGCGGCACCTGCGCCGGACCACGCAAGATGTCGCGGCCCGGCGACGTGTGGACGCTGGTCCCAGATGGCGTGATCGCCGTGGAGCAGGGCGGGTCGATCGAGTTCGTAGATCTGGCGGGAGATCTCGTCGGGTCCACCACCCAGCCGCTCACCAATCCGAACAGTTGGCCCGACTGGTCCCCGGACGGCTCCAGGATCGTCTACGCGGGCGTCGGCACCGAGGGCTTCGACGTGTACGTGATGAGCGCGGACGGCACCGACGTCGAGCAGATCACCGATCAGGCAGGCGACGAGTTCGCGACTGCGTGGTCGCCCGCCGGGGATCGGGTGGTGTTCGGCTTCGACGACGGGGCGGAGACGGGCTGGCGGTCGGGTCTGGCATCCATCGAACCCGACGGCTCGGGTCTGACGGAGTTGGTGGCCCGCACGGAACAGCGCGTCGAGTCTCCGACGTGGTCGCCGGATGGGGAACGGATCGCGTTCACCATCTTCGTCGGGGGAGTGCCGCAGCCGTACGTCATGGACGCCGACGGCGGCAACATGGTCCGACTCCTGGAGCAGCCCGGTTTCGCGCTCTCGTGGACCCCCGACGGTCGACGGATCCTGATCTCGACCGACGATTCGTTCGTCTCCGTCAAGCCGGACGGCACGGCCGAGCGCACGTTCGTCGCCGATCCTCCGGAGGACGGCAGGCTGGTCATGGATTGGTCGCCCGATGGACGCTGGATCGTGCTCTCGTCGCCCTCCGGGGTCGGGGATACCCTGTACCTCATGCCCGCTGACGGGAGTCAGGTGTTCGTCGTCGGCGTTGGGGTCGAGCCCTCATGGCGACCGGAGCCGCCGTGAGCAGAGGGACCGATCCCGAACCGCTTCCGGATGGTGTCTCGAGCTCGTCCGAGGTGTCCCTGGACGAGCTCCAGCTCTCGCAGCGGAACCACGGGATGCACCTGGAGGGCCTTCGATACGACGTCACGCCCGCCGGCATGCACTACCTGCTGATCCACTTCGACGTCCCCGAGGCGGACGAGGCGTCGTGGAAGCTTTCGGTCGACGGGCTCGTGCGGAACCCGATCGAGCTCTCGATGGCTGACCTGCGGTCCCGACCCAGCGTGACGACGACGGTGACGATGGAGTGCGCGGGCAACGGTCGCGCCCGGCTCTCGCCGCGGCCGATCTCGCAGCCGTGGCTCGGGGAGGCGGTCGGCACCGCCGAGTGGACGGGCACGCCTCTCCGGCCGTTGCTCGAGGAAGCGGGACCGCTCGACGGTGCGGTGGAGCTCGTGTTCGCCGGTGCCGATCGCGGGATCCACAAGGAGGTCGAGCACGACTACGAGCGCAGCCTCCCGATCGCCGATGCCCTGGGCGACGAGGTCCTGCTCGCGTACGAGATGAACGGCGACCCGCTCCCGCCCCAGCACGGATTCCCGCTCCGCCTGGTCGTCCCGTGCTGGTACGGGATGACGAGCGTCAAGTGGCTGACCCGCATCACAGCCGTGCGGGAGCCGTTCGAGGGCTTCCAGCAGCTGGCCTATCGGTACCGTCAGGAGCCCGAGGACGACGGGACACCCGTGACGCGGATGGATCCCCGCTCGCTCATGATCCCACCCGGCATCCCGGATTTCATGACGCGGAGCCGCATCGTGGATAGAGGACGCCACGTCCTGCGCGGGCGCGCGTGGTCCGGGTGGGGGGCGATCGAGCGGGTCGAGGTCAGCGAGGACGGAGGCTCGACCTGGGCGTCCGCGGAGCTCGGGGATGCGGTCTCGCCCTACGCGTGGCGTTCCTGGTCGTTCGACTGGGATGCGCGACCCGGCGTCGTCGAGCTCTGCTGCCGGGCCGCGGACACGGCGGGTAACGAGCAGCCGCTCGAGCCGTCGTGGAATCTCGGCGGGTTCTCGAACAACGCGGTGCAGCGTGTCTCCGTCGAGGTCCGCGCTCGGGCGTAGCGTCAGAGCAGCGAACGCAGCTCCTCGAAGCAGCGGTCGATGTCGTCCTCGGTGTTGAAGAAGTGCGGGCTGATCCGCAGGCCGTCGCCCCGGTAGTCGGTGCACACGTCGCGTTCGAGCAGCGCGTGGCAGATCTTGTCGGCCTCGGGGCCGACGCCCACGTTCACGACGCCGCCTCGCGCGTTCCGATCCCGAGGGGTCCGCACCGGCAGACCCTGCTCGTCGGCGCGCGCGATCACGTGGTCGCCGAGCTCGCCCTGCCGAGCGCGGATCCGCTCGGGCGTCACCTCGGCGATCACGTCGAGCCCGCCCTGTGCGATGAAGAAAACCGGAGCCGGCGGCGTACCGTGCTCGAAACGCCGGGCGGTCGGGTGGTACTCGAGGTGCTGGGTATCGAACGAGAAGGGGTCGGCCGTCCCGAACCAGCCGGTCACCCTCGGCTCGAGCGAGGGGATCAACCCCCGCCGCACATACAGGAACGCGAGCCCGGGTCCGCCGCAGAGCCACTTGAGTACCCCCGCCGCATACGCGTCGCAGCCAACGTCGTGCAGGTCGAGCGGCACGATCCCGATCCCGTGGTAGTCGTCGAGGAACGAGAGCGCGCCGCGCTCGCGTGCGATGCGGCAGACCTCCTTGGCATCGACGATCGCGCTCGAGCGATAGAGCACGCGGTTCACCATCACGACGGCGGTGCGTTCGTCGATCGCCCGGTCGTACTCCTCGAGCGGGATCGTCAGCCCGTCGGGGGAGCGCAGCCACTCGATCTCGACGCCACGCTTGGCGTGCGCGAGCCAGACGTGCCCGTCGGTCGGGAAGTCGAGCTCGGACATCACGATCTTGTTGCGTTCGCCGTAGTCCAGCGCCGAGGCGATCGTCGAGATCGCGATCGAGATGTTGGTCGTGATCGCGAGCTCGTCCGTGTCGCAAGCCCCGAGGCGCGCGAACGACGCCTTCAGCGACCGCATCCTGGGGAAGATGTCCTCGAACCACACGTGGTCGGGGGCGCCCTTGGTCGCCCACGCATCGAGGTACGCGTCGAGGTACCGGCGCGAGCGATCCGATACCGGTCCGAGCGACGCGCTGATCAGGTACGCCTTGCGTTCGAGCACCGGGAACTCGGATCGGTATGACCCGAGGTCGCGGTCAGCCGTCGCGATCCCCCTCGGACCCTCCGGGCGCCGGGATGTCCGGCCCGTCGGGCCCATCGACGTCCTCGGGCTTCTCGTGTTCGGCGAGGTAGTCGATGTAGAGCGGCCGCAACCCCTCGGCGAGCTCGCCGCGGTCCGCGTCTACGAGGTCGTTCAGCAACGCGAGCGGGCGCAGGATGTCGATCTCGCTGCGGTCCTCGTCGCCGGTGGCGGCCCGGGCCTCCGGGATGGTGCTGAGCAGGTGCCACAGGAAGCCGACGTCCAGTCGCCGCCACGCGAGCCTCGTCGCGCGGTCGTGCAGTTCCTGCGCGGTCAGGCTCTCGAGCACGTCTCGATCGGTCACGGTCCGAGCGTACCCCACCGGCGGTGCGGGGACGCCAGCTGACTACGACGCGAGCAGCGCGTCAACGAGCCCGACGAGGCCGGCGACCACGATCACCCACACGACGTTGACGCGGAAACGACGGATCGCGACGAACGAACCGACCGCGACGCCGATCGCCAGCAAGTCGGCTGAACTGAGGACGGGGACCGCGACGTCGTGGCCGAACGGTGTCCGGACGTGCACCTCGTCGAAGAGCACGCTGGTCGCGAACACCACGGCGAGGTTCGCGATCACGCCGACGACGGACGCCGTGATCGCGGTCAGGGCCCCCGAGAGCCTCTCGTTGCCGCGGAGGCGTTCGACGGACGGGGCGCCGAGGAAGATCCACAGGAAGCTCGGGACGAACGTGGCCCACGCGACGACCAGGGCACCCGCCACGCCCGCCTCGACCGGCGCCAGCGACGCCGGTTCGCGGTAGGCGGCGAGGAACCCGACGAACACCACCACCATGATCAGGGGACCCGGCGTGCTCTCGGCCAGGCTGAGGCCGACCGCCATCTCGGAGGCGCTGAGCCAGCCGAACCGGACCACCGCCGCCTGGTTCACGTACGCGAGCACCGCGTAGGCGCCGCCGAACGTGACCAGCGACGCGATCGTGAAGAAGACCGCCTCCTGCGCAAGGACGCTGCCCGACCCCGCCGCCAGAGCGACCGCGGCGAGCGGCACCAGCCACACGGCGAGCCCGATCGCCAGCACCCGGGCGGTCCGGCCCCACGAGGGCGGGACGCGTTCGGTCTGGCGGAGGTCGGTGGTGCCCGGCTTCGAGCCCGGGAGGCGGGTGCCGGCGATCAGGCCGACCGCTCCCGCGCCGAGCACCACGAGCGGGAACGGAACCCCGAACACGAACAGCGCGAGGAACGCCAGCACCGCGAGGATGACCAGGATCGCGTGGCCGAGCGCCCGTCCGGCGATCCGGAGCAGCGCGGCGGCGACGATCCCGACCACCGCCCAGGCGAGGCCGTCGAAGACGCCCGAGATCCACGTCACGTCGCCGTGGACGGCGAAGATCCACGAGAGCGCCACCATCAGCGCGAACGCCGGAAGCAGGAAGAACACCCCCGCGGCGAGCGCCCCGGGCGACCCGTTGAGCAGCCAGCCCACGTAGATCGCCAGCTGGTGGGCCTCGGGGCCGGGAAGCAG
>Ga0068863_100008200_pt1 | contig 10209 bp, 11 predicted proteins | sample KBSSwiS62_FD_66596 | JGI IMG/M metagenome (GOLD analysis project Ga0068863, IMG submission 66596) | Switchgrass rhizosphere microbial communities from Kellogg Biological Station, Michigan, USA - KBS Switchgrass S6-2 | ecosystem: Host-associated > Plants > Roots > Rhizosphere > Soil ...
ATCGGCTCATTCGTTCACGGCTCCATGGCCTCTGCCGTAGCACAGGCCATCGGCGCGCAGGCCTCGCACCGCACACGCCAAGTCGTCGCCCTCGCCGGAGACGGCGGACTCGCCATGATGATGGGTGACCTCATCACCCTGCGCCAGCTCAAGCTCCCCATCAAGATCGTCGTGTTCAATAACTCCTCACTCGCCTTCGTCGAGTTGGAGATGAAGGCCGCCGGCATCGTTAACTACGGCACCGATCTAGACAACCCGGACTTCTCCGCTATCGCCCGCGCGATTGGTCTGCATGGAGTCCGCGTCCAGCACCCCAGGGACCTCGAACCCGCTCTCCGCGAGGCTTTCATTGACACACCAGGCCCCGCGCTCATTGAAGTCATGGTCAACCGTCAGGAGCTCTCACTCCCGCCATCCATCACCTTCTCCCAGGCCGCAGGCTTCTCTCTCTGGGCAGCGAAATCCGTCCTCAGCGGACGTGGCGACGAGGTCATCGACCTAGCCAAGTCAAACCTGCTGCAGCGCATCTTGTCGCACACCGGCAACTAACGCCAGCCTAGTGCCACCCGTTGCGCACACGCTGCATCGCGTCCGTGGACCTGCGCACATAGCTCCCTATCCATCGCACGAACTTCGCCCGTGCCGGATGCGGCTCCATGCTCCACTCCTCACCGACATCTTCAAGATGGTGCGTGAAGTGCCGCTTGAATACCGATACGCCGTGCAGCGGATGCGTCACCGGCTCTCCCACCGTCACTCCACCCATATCGAACCACTGCGCACCCTCGCGCTTAGACCACAGGATCAGGTCCCTCACCAGGCGATGGCTCATGGAGACCTTAAGATTCGGAACGTGCGCCGTGCCGCCCGCGCGATACTCTCCGCTCACTCCATTCATGCAGCCCCAGGCAAATCCAACCATCGCCTCCGGCTCCAGCTCATCTTCTGAGAGAAACAATCCCACAATCCGTGAAAGCCCAGGATGCTCCCTTGTCAGTTGCATCACCGAGGGCCAATCCTGCGTTCCGCACGTGCCCTGCGTCCTCCTGATCGCCATCAGCTCCAGCGCGTTAAGACGCTCCACATACTTCGAATCGGTAATCACCCGTACGCACAGCGGCGACTTGTCAGCATCGCGGAGGTTCTTACGTGCGGACTTGTTCAGCCCCGCCAGTATCATCTCCGGCTCCGGCCGCAGATCGATCGACAGCGTGTTCCGGTAAGCGGTTGGGTGAGGCTCAGGATGAAATCCATACCGCTCCAGCAGCGCTCCAATCTCGGCCCCATGCTCTCGTGAAAACACGCGAACGCTCAGTCGCAGAACCTTGGCCTCTTCCCGGCCCAGCTTCGCCAGCGCTGCAACAATCGGCTCCCACGACTCTGGAGGCAAACCTTCGCCCAATCGCGTCACCCTCATGTACCGATACCCGGAAAGCACACGGCTCTTATCAATCCGGACTGCCACCCCACCCATCACCCGGCCAAAAGCATCCCGTACAGCCACTAGTCGGGATTGCTCAGGAGAGCTTAGTTCCACCCACGCAAGCCGTTGAAACAACGGCAGCTCAACCCCGGCTGAAAGCAGCTCCGCCTCAATCTGTTTCCACTCGGGACCAGGTGCGACAAAGATGTCGCGTCGGTCGAGTACGTCGCTAGGCAGACTTGCAGTGGCGATCATAGGCAACCCGCGTCGGGTTCGAGTCCACCCTGGCGCCGTTTCGGCGGAGCGGCCTCACGACCGCAAAGTATCTGCAATCCCGCAAATTTTGCATCCGCAAATGCGGAGCCCGTCGAACGAGCTGGAGTGGCGATGGGAATCATGTCTGTGACGGGACCCAAAATTGAACTCAAAATATAGAGTTCGCAAAGATCAACGTGCTTCTCGGCAGAGAACTGCAACCCAACAGCCAAAGCTTTTGAGGTCATACTACACGCCTTTGATGGTCTACATGGCTTTGATGACAATCACGACCAGACGATTTGCCTCACGCTCGCAAAGATTTGCAAATAAACCGCGAAAAGTTTTTCAACATTCAAAAATGCCTAGGAAACGGGAAGGGCCTTCCGCCGCTCCGTCTCCAGGTACGTGTAACGGATCCGATGAATCACCGTAATCGTCGACATCACCGCCAGCACCCACAACGCCGCGGCCATCACACCCCACTTGTTACAAAGCGCACCCAGGATCACGCACACGATCCTCTCCGGCCGCTCCATGAACCCAACCTTGCATGTCCCGATCAGCGCCTCGGCCCGCGCTCGCGTGTAGCTCACCATCAGGCAAGCCGTCATTACAAATGCCACCAGCCCTACATAGAACAGCCGATTCCCCCTGGCGTAGTACACCAGCAGCCCGAAGAAGATCGCCACGTCCGAGTACCGGTCGATCACTGAATCAAAAAACGCCCCAAACACCGACACCTGGTTCGTCGCCCGCGCCACCCGGCCGTCCACCATGTCGAAGACGCCCGCGCCGATAATGATCAAGCCGGCATAGAAGAACATTCGGTTCGCATGTGGAGCCCGCGCAAACCCGAAGAACAGCGCCGCAACAATATTAATGATCAGCCCGATGAACGTCAGGGTGTTCGGAGAGATGCGGGACAGCGCAAGACCGTTGACGATCTTCTGCAACAGCCACCCACTGCCTCTTCCGAATGCACTCGTCCAGGTCATCTATTGCCGTCTACCAGTCTAGCGTGTTCATCTTTCCAGTACTTCTCGCGAATCCGGCTTTCAGGCGCTGTGTTCAAAACAATCTCGCAGTCGCAAAAGCCGCCATTCGCTCGCATAACATCGATCACATCTTCTATTGCATCTGCATCATGACCAAGCTGCGAAAGCAATTTCGTGGTGACAATGTAGTCATGTCTGCAGGTTGAACTGTCGACAATACCGGTTGGAAAGATTTCTTTTTCCAGCCGTTCGAAGAAAAATTGGCGGTTGAGAACACCCATAACATCAGGAGTTATGTCCGAGATGTACAGGTCAAATTCGCGTTGACTCTCGTCGGACAATCAAATCACTCCGCTACGTCGTGAATCGTCACCAGCTTCAGAATCTCCAACTCGCGCTTGCCGTTCGGGGTAACCACGATGGTCGTGTCGCCTTCCTTCTTGCCCAGCAGCGCGCGCCCGATCGGCGACGTCGTCGAGATCAGCCCCTTCGCAACGTCCGACTCCTCGCTAGTCACCAGCTTATAAACCAGCTCCTCTTCCTTCGAGCTGTCGAACACCGTCACGGTCGCGCCGAAGCCGACCTTGTCATGCGGAATATTCGTCAGGTTCACCAGCGCAAGCTCGCCCATACGCTTCTTCAGCTGTCCAAGGCGTGCGTTTACGAACACCTGGCGCTGCTTCGCCATGTGGTACTCAGCGTTCTCGCTCAGGTCGCCCAGCGCGACCGCCTTCTTAATCTCGGCCGGGAGTTCGGTCGTCAGCTCGTACTCGAGCTGCTTGATTTCCTCCTGGAGCCGCTTCATGATCTGCTCTGGCATTGGGGCCTTCCCCGTTCCTTAAACTAAAGCTCCGCTGCGGCTCTTTTGCCACAGGGATTTCCTCCCGCGCCCGATCCTTCGTGCTTGGGGGTGAAAATACGATTATACGATGCGAGCAGGCAGAATTACGTTCCCCTTTACACCCCGCCCCGGCTCCTCGCATCCAGAAACGACTGTAGAATCAACACCGCAGCCACCTGGTCGATGATCCCCTTCCGCTCCTGCCGGCCCCCATGCCCGCCGGCCTCATCCAGATGCCGGTGCGCCTGCGTCGTCGTAAGTCGCTCATCCCAAAGGTGAACTTGCACCCCGAACTCCGCCCTCAGATCCTCCGCAAACGCCTGTGCCTTCAGCGCCTGCGGGCTCACATCCCCCGACATATAGAGAGGATTCCCCACCACAGCCTCCTCAACCCCATGCCGCCGCAGCAACCTCCCGATCGACTTCAGATCATCCCTTTTCCGCCCTCGATGAAGTGTCATCAGGGGCTGCGCCGTATATCCCAGCGGGTCCGACACCGCCACCCCAATCCGCCGATCCCCCACATCAAACCCCATCACCCGGCTTGGCCCCTCGCCCCCGGGCAGAGGCTTCCACTCCCCACTCTCTCCCTCGTTATGGATCGACTCTTCCTGCATCCCCTTCAGTCTAAGCCCCGCTAATATAGGAGTCGTACGGAGGCCCCTTGAAGTTTCTCCTCGTCCTTCTTCTCCTCATCCTCCTCGCCGCCGGCACCGCCTGGTACCTCGTCACCACTCCCTTCGGTCCGCATGCCGAGACCTTCGTCGAGATCGCCCCGCACACACCCACCGCCGACATGGCCGCCCAGCTCGAAAAAGCCGGGGTCATCCGCAACCGCTACGCCTTCCAGGCCCTCCGCCTCACCGAAAAAGGCACCCTCAAGGCCGGCGAGTACCGCTTCGACCATCCCGTCCCCATGACCGAGGTCTACCGCCGCATCGTCAGGGGCGACATCTACACCATCGGCATCACAATCCCCGAGGGCTACAACATCTTCGACATCGCCCAGGCGATCCAGGACGCAGGCCTCGGCCAGCGCGACGACTTCCTCTCCGCCGAGCGCCGCCACACCGAGCTCATCGCTGAATGGCGTGACCCTGCCCATCCGCCCATCTCGCTCGAAGGCTACCTCTTCCCCGACACCTACCATTTCGCCCGCCACACCTCGGCTTCAACCATCCTCTCTGCTATGGTCCGACGCTTCCGCCAGGTCGCCCAGCAACTCAACCTCGCCGGCCCCGAGGCCAACCGCACCGTCATCATGGCCTCCCTCATCGAAAAAGAGGTCGCCGTCGGCACCGAGCGTCCTCTCGTGGCCGGCGTCTTCGTCAACCGCCTCGCAAAGAGCATCCCCCTCGCCACCGACCCCACCGTCATCTACGCCGCCCTGCTCGACAACCGCTGGCGCGGAACCATATACGCCTCCGACCTAAAGAACCCGTCGCCCTACAACACCTACGTGCACAGCGGCCTTCCCCCCGGCCCCATCTGCAATGCCGGAATGGCCGCCTTCCAGGCCGCACTCCACCCCGCCCAGACCGACTACCTCTTCTTCGTCGCCGACGCCCAGGGCCACAGCCGCTTCGCCGCCTCCTTAAAGGAGCACAACCAGAACGTCCAGAGCTACCGCAAGGCCCAGAACCACTAACCATCAATTTCCCGAACCCCCGCAGCCTCCCCAAACATCGAATTGTCTGATACATACCCCTTGGGACGGATATACTAACTGCTCGTGCGAATGAAGCTTAAACAGCCCCTGGCGCTGGCGGCGATCGGACTCTTGCCTGCGCTCACTGGTTGCCTCACCCACACCCGCTACGTCCCCAAGACCCGCGTCGCCGACGTCATTATCTCCACATCGCTCGACACCATGGCCAAGCAGCTTGCCACCCGCTACGACGCCATGCAGACCTTCAATTCCGGTGTCGAGATCTCCGCCACCACAGGCGGCGGCCTCCAGGGCAAAGAGGTCCAGACCCTCTCTTTTGCCGGTTACATCCTCATGCGCAAGCCGGAGTTCCTGCGCGTCCTCCTGCTCGTCCCCGTAGTCCGCACCCAGGCCCTCGACCTTGTCTCCGACGGCGACAAATTCAAGCTCTACATCCCTCCGCGCAAGCGCGCCATAGTCGGCTCCAACACCCTCACCACTACCTCCAAGAACGGCCTCGAGAACCTTCGCCCCGACGTCTTCTTCGACTCCATGTTCATCCAGGGGCCCGAGCAGGACGAGATCATGTCGATGACCACCGACATCCGCGTCATCGAATCCGGGAAAAAAAAGCAGGACCTGATCGAGGAGCCCGCCTACGCCCTTCAGATCCTCAAGCGCCCGGAAGGCACACAGGCCCGCACCCTCCGCGTCATCCACATCAACTCTACTGACCTGCTCCCCTACCAGCAGGACATCTACGACAAGGACGGCCAGGTCGTCACCAAGGCCTACTACAGCAACTACACCTACTACGGCACCACGCCCTACCCCTCAAAGATCATCATCGAGCGCCCGCGCGACCATTACTCCCTCACGGTCCTGATCACCAAGCTCAACCTCAACGGTCACCTCGACGACGACCAGTTCGAGCTCAAGATCCCCGAGGGCATCGCCATCGAGACCCTGAAGTAGGCCGTAGCAACCGGCGTCTACTTCATATGTTCGAGTATGCTCATGCATCCAGTGTGTTTCTGGATCATCACAGCCATCCCGCCACCTAACTGAGGCGGCTCTTTTGGCTTTCCCCCTGACACAATCCACACATCTCTGCCTGAGGGACTCGCACTTAGGGGCAGTAGGGTCTTCAGACGATCCTCTCCAAATCTCGCGGCCAAAACCGCTTCAGCGATGCGCACTGCTGTTTTTTCATCCGGCACCACATCTACCTGCTTCTGACTGGTCTGCGCACACGTCGCTTCTACGGTCAGAATAAGAAATACGGCGATCCTTGCCAGCATGTTATGTCCCTTCCCTTCACTTCAAATACTTCACCACATCCAGCTTCGCCGCCTTCAGCGAATCCGCCACCGCCTTCGCATTCAACTCCGCTCCCGCCGGACTGGTATGCGTGTGATCGATCGGAAAGTCCGCCGCCGTCTTCTCCTGCCCCATCGCCTCAAACTCATTCGCCGCAATCTCTGACATATCCGCCACCGGAGTCTTCGTCTCCTCGCCCACCGCAAAGATCTCCGCGCGATACCCCATGTCGCGCTCAATCTTCCCGTCCGTCCAAATATTTCGAACCGTCAGCGTCAGCAGAATCGGCGTAGCTCCCTTCGCCCGCGCATCCGCGATGTACTTCCGGAGATACCAGCCGTACGTATACACCACCTCCGTCGAACCATCCGGCCACGTCAGCGTCTTCGTCTCCTCACCTATACCCTTCAGAGTTCCACGCGACTTCGGCTCAGCCTCCACCGGACCGCCGTCGTTGTGCCCCATCTGGATCAGCACAAAGTCTCCTGCCTTTATCTGCGCCAGCGCGCTGTCCCAGGCCCCTTCCTTAATGAAAGTCCGGCTGCTCCTACCCGCCCGCGCGCGATTCACCACATTCAGCCGCGAAGTATCCACGTTGTGCGCGAAGTGGTCTCCCCACCCCAGGTCTTCCTTGTTCTTCGCAGTCGAGTCCCCAATGATCCACACCGTCGGCAGACTAGGATTCGCCGGCATAGCCTCCGCACGAACCGCATCCACCGGCCGCGCCACGTTATCGTCCGGTCGAGTCACTGGCGCTGTCTGCGCGCATGAGACAGAAGCAAGCAGAAACGACGCTACAAATCCAATGATCTTCATAAGCAAAGTGACGCACCAACCCTGGCGTAAGACTCGCATGCACATGTCACTCGTTCGTCTCAAAGACCCGAATCGCCGCGGCATCTCCGCCCTCCTGCCGAACCGCCACGAAGAGCCGGTTCACCTCAGGAACAAACAAGCTCGTACGAGCCCCCTTCACCGTACCAACCTGGGCAATCTTGCTGTAGTGATCGCGGTCCTGCTGCTGATATACGGCTACCGCGCCTTCCCCGCCTGAGACGTAGATCCTTTTGCGTTCGCGATCGTAGAAGACATCGTCCGAGTCACCTACAGTGGAGAACTTCGTTACCAGCCTTCCTGATCCCGCATCCAGTACCAACACCTCAGCAGGGCTGCGGCAAACAACAAAGAGGCGGCCCTCTGCCTCGTCGAGCGCCATGGGAAAGTTCGATTGAGCATCATCGGTCGTCCAACTCGCCAACACCGCGTACTTGGTCCTGTCTATCACGGCCACCTTGTGCGAGTGCGGAAGGTTCACAAACATTCGCGGTCCGTTCTTCTCCAACTGGAACGACTCAGGATGCGCATCAAGCTTTATGTCCGCAATTTTGTTCGCATCCGAATCAAATACGGCGATTCCACCGCTGCCGTACCCCACAAAGATTCTCTCGGTCGCTGCATCTCTCCGAATGTTGTCAGCATCGTCCCCGAGCTTGAGGATGCGCAAAGGCTGAAATGTCTGCCCGTCGAAGATCCGCACTGTTCCATCGTTTCCATTCGCGACCCACAGCCGCTTCTTCTCTGGTTGATAGATCACGCCCTGAGGCTCAGCCAACCCGCCGATACTTCGTGTAACTTTGCCGCTTCTGATATCGACAACCTCCACCGTGTTGTTGCCCAGCGCGGCTACAAACAGCCGCTCGCCGTCGGCGTCGAAGGCGAGGTGGTCGATCCGCCCCTTCACCCCGGCAAGCGATATGGTCTTCTCCAGACGCAAAGGCGTGCTCAACTGGCCCAGCACAACGCCGGCAAGCAACGCCGCAACTCCGAATCCATTCAGTCCCGGCATCTTCTGGCCTCCCTGCTCCCCTCCCCTGTGCGATGTGATTTGAGGGGTTAACCCCGCAAGCTTATTCTCGAGACCTTAACCTTTGCTGAACCGGTCAACTGGTTCAGCCTCTCGCCAACCCAAAGACAACTAAGCCTCGCTCCTACCAAAACAAAAAGGGCCGAAGTCATCAGACTCCGGCCCATCTTTAGTTTCAACCACTACTGGCACTGCGTAAACGCGAGCGTCCCGACCGTAATCGAGAAGTTGTTCGCCAGTACATACGCCTGCGTCTTCTGCTCCGGCGGTGTGCAGTTGGCTGTGCCTCCCGACAACGGCACATACGCCAGCCCGTCGACGACGTATGTCGCCAGCGGTGCACTCAACGCCAGCGAAACTCCGCTCGTCGAGTACGCCCCGACATACGGCCCGCCTGCCGGAAGCGCCATTGTGTAGCTAACGCAGTCCGTGCCTTGCGGACAGCTCGCGCCCGCCGCCGTCTCCACTGACAGAGTCGGCCACGGCTGCTGCGCCGTCGGGAGCAGCGGAATCGTGTAAGTCGCGGGAGTCGTTGTCCCTATCGTCTCCAGCGCGCTCAACTGCACATCCGCAACCGTACCGGCGGCCGGTGTTGCGCTGTTCTGCGATGTTACGATCCCCTGGAGCGCAACACCACCCTGCGTCCCAGCGGTCGCCGCATAAAGGTTCACATTGCCCGTCGTCTGTCCGTTCGCGATCGAGGTCACGATCGAAGGCTGATACGCCACTCCATCTGTCCGCACGCCCACAATCACCACGTCATACGTTCCCGCCGGAATCGGGCAGAAGACAAACGTTCCGTCCGCATTCGCCAGCGTCGACATCACAACACGGTCGATCCCCAAAGCGTCCTTCTGTTCCAGCGCCACCATCACCGTGCCGCTCACCGAATTCCCGGTCGCCTTGTCCAGAATCCTGCCGTTGATCGACGTCGAAGTCGTGCTCACCTCACCTGCATGAAGCACGGGCTTCAACCTGTACTGTCCATTACCCTGCAACACAATCGACTCGCATGTACTGAAGTCGATGTTCAGGTCCTTCGTCTCTCCCGCCCCTATCGTCAGGCCGCCTGAAGCGATCTGCCCCGGCGGAATCTTCAGTCCCGTCTTCGCCTCGCTCGACAGCTGCAGCGTATGCACACTATTGTCCTTGCTCAGCACCACGCAGTTTGCTGAACCCGTGCACTGATTGTTCGTAATATTCACGCTGTTGTCCGCCAGAATCAGCCGTATCTGCTGATACTTGCCTGCCTGCAGCTGCTGAGCATCTCCCAGCGTCGCCAGGAAGCACTGGTTGTTCGCCTGACCCAACAGGTCAATCTGCTTCGGCTGCTTTCCAAGACTAGGCGTCAGGTCCGTCCAGCCGGCGTCGTTGTCTCCCGCGCTCGAGCTCGTATGCGCCTGAACGTCGGTGATCGTCACAAAGACATGGGCAAACGGGCCGCTTGGACCCGCACAGGTCGCCGGATCGCTGATGCTCACCATGGCCATTCCATGGCCCGTCCCAGTACTGGTAGTTCCACCGTTCCCGCACGCCACAATTCCAGCGCCGGCAAACACAAAGCTGATCGCAAGAAACAAAGCCCATATTCGATTGGTCATGGTCTTTTTCAGGCAACAGAGTTCATCCGCTACCTTCATGCCTCCATTCGGTCGTATCTTCCCAACCACAACGGAGAAAACCAGGGCCCAATCCATCTATTTCAAAGACTTCAGGAAAAGCAAAAGACCAGCAGAAAAGAGGATGCTGGATAAACCGGGGAAGATATCCCCCCAAAAGATTGTATTGACAAATATCTCGTTCTACAGGGTTTTTCTCTTCGGGCAAGCTCACCGGGACAAGCAATTCGACATCCATATC
>Ga0068863_100008202_pt1 | contig 10208 bp, 4 predicted proteins | sample KBSSwiS62_FD_66596 | JGI IMG/M metagenome (GOLD analysis project Ga0068863, IMG submission 66596) | Switchgrass rhizosphere microbial communities from Kellogg Biological Station, Michigan, USA - KBS Switchgrass S6-2 | ecosystem: Host-associated > Plants > Roots > Rhizosphere > Soil ...
GCGTGTGGACGCACCTCGGCGAACCGGACTTCGACGCCTATCTGGCCACCCAGCTCGACCTCGCGATCACCACGCTGTCCGCGCGGGGGGCGAAGGTCGTGCTGTTCACCACGCCGGCCGTCGCGGCCCGCGAGGCTCCGGACGGTACCCAGTATCCGGAGACCAAGCCGGAACGGGTGGCCGCGTTCAACAAGCTGCTGCGGGCGGCCGCCGCCCGCCATCCCGGCGTCGCGAGCATCTCGGATCTCAACGCCGTACTGACGCCCGGCAACCGCTTCACCGACCACATCGACGGCGTCCTCACCCGGGACGACGGCGTGCACATTACCTCGGCCGGTGGCCGTATCGTCGGCGAGGCCCTGCTCCCCGCCATTGTTCGGATGGTTCGCCAGACAAGCACGGATCGTACTCCCGCGGTGACGAGCGCATCCCCCGGCTGAACTGCATGCTTCGCGAAACGCTAACCTCTCGACCGGCGGCATGCCGACTCAGACAGGAGGATGATCGTGCGTCGCGCGCTCATCACGGGGATCACCGGTCAGGACGGCCTGTACCTGGGCGAGCTGCTCACGTCGAAGGGTTATGAGGTTTTTGGCCTGGTCCGGGGCCAGTCGAACCCGAAGGTCGCCACGGTCGAACGGATCATTCCCGGGGTCCAGCTGCTGGAGGGCGATCTGACTGACCTGTCCTCGCTGATCAGCGCAGTCGAGATCTCCCAGCCCGACGAGGTGTACAACCTCGGCGCCATCTCGTTCGTCGGTCTCTCCTGGAAACAGGCGGAACTGACCGGCGAGACGACCGGGATGGGCGTGTTGCGAATCCTTGAGGCACTGCGGATCACGGCGGGCAGCGACGTGTCCCGGATGCGCTTCTATCAGGCCTCTTCGTCCGAGATGTTCGGTAAAGTACGAGAGACCCCGCAACGGGAGACCACTCCCTTTCACCCGCGTTCGCCCTACGGCGTGGCGAAGTGTTTCGGGCATTACCTCACGGTCAACTACCGCGAGTCGTACGGGATGTTCGCCTGTTCCGGCATGCTGTTCAACCACGAGTCGCCGCGGCGCGGAATTGAGTTCGTCACCCGGAAGGTGACCAGGGGAGTCGCCCGCATCGCGCTCGGCCTGCAGGACTCGATCACGCTCGGGAACCTCGAGTCCCGCCGCGACTGGGGCTTCGCCGGCGACTACGTCGAGGCGATGTGGCGGATGCTGCAGCAGGACTCCCCCGAGGACTACGTCGTCGCCACCGGCGAGACGCACTCGATCCGCGAGCTGCTGGAAGCCGCCTTCGCCCGGGTCGGGATCGACGACTGGACGCCCTACGTCAAGCAGGATCCCCGGTTCTTCCGGCCGGCCGAGGTCGACCTGCTGGTCGGCGACCCGTCGAAGGCCATGGACCAGCTGGAGTGGAAGCCGACGGTCACGTTCACGGACCTGGTCGACATGATGGTCGACGCGGATCTCGCCGCGGAGCGGGCGGCCGCGGGGCAGGTGCTGACGGCTCCGTGACAGTCCCACCGTCACGGCTCGACCGGCCCGCCCCGTTCGGAGCGGGCCGCCATTCCGCGATGGGCGGCGGCGCGGCGGACCTCACCGGCCCGAGCGAGCGCGCCCACCGGCTGCGTTATGTCAGGCCAGCGCTTCGCGCCGTACCCGCCGCCGCGTTCGCCCCGCCAGCCAGCCACGCGACGCCGCCGCCCAGCCACGCGACGCCGCCGGCCAGCGGCCTCGGGCGGCACGGGTCGCCCGCGCGCTATGCCGCGGCGAGACAGGCCCCGGTCAAGGACGTGGCTCCGCCTTCCGGGACGGCACCCGCGACCACATTGCGTAACAGTAGCAGCATGCCACGGCGACAGGCCGTTACCGGCGGCGCGCCGTCGGGGTCCCGGCTGCGAGCGGCGCTGCGCGGCGTCACTCCGCTGGCGCTCGCCGGGCTGCTGGCGAACGTCGCGAACCTCGGCGTCACCCTCATCATCGCCCGCGCGATGAGCACCCGCTCGTACGGTGCCACCGCCCAGCTGTTCGCCCTGTTCATGGTCGTCTCCATGCCGGGCAGCGCACTGCTGGTCGGCGTCGTGCGCCGGGTGACGACCTGGGCGCGGACGGGGCGGGCCGACCTGATCGCCGACTGGGCGGCGCGGGTGCGCCGGAACGGCCTGCGGGTGGTCGCCGTCGTCGCGGTGCTCGCGCTCACGGCGCGCGAGCCGCTCGCCCGCCAGCTGTCGCTGCCCGGCCCGGGCGGGGTGGCGCAGACCCTGACGGCCGGCGCGGCCTGGTGCCTGCTGTGCGTCGACCGGGGCCTGCTGCAGGCGACGCGCCGCTATCGAGAGCTGGCCGCGAACTTCCTGGTCGACGCGGCGGCGAAGGGAGCCGCCACGCTCGGCCTGGTACTCGCCGGCCTCGCCCAGACCGGCGCAGCGACGGCCGTGCTGTGCGGCGTGCTGGCCGCGTGCGCGCACACCCGCCTCGCGCTGCGGCGCCGCGCGCCGTGGGACGCCGGGCCGGCGGCCGAGGCCACTCCCGCCGACGAGGCCGCTGGCTCCGCTGGCTCCGCTGGCTCCGCCGGGTCCGCCGGGTCCGCCCCCACGTCGACGAACGCGCGCGCCGAGGTGCCGGCAGCCGCGCACATCCTTATGCCGGCCGGCGCGCGGGAGCGACCGCTGGCGGTCGAGCTTGGCGCGGCCCTCGCGGCGCTGGCGTTCCTCGCGTTCCTCCAGAACGTCGACGTCCTGGTCCAGGGCCGGCTCGCGCCGGACGAGTCGGGCCAGTACGCGGCCGTCTCCGTCACCAGCAAGGTCCTGATGTACGGGGCCGTCGTGCTGGCCGGCTTCCTCCTGCCCGAGGCCGCCGACCGGCGCCACCTCGGCGAGCACGCCCTGCACCAGCTGGGCGCCACGCTCGCGATCCTCGCGGCACCCGCCGCGGTGCTGCTCGCGGTCGCGACCGTCGCGCCCGCGCCCCTGTTGTCCCTGGCCTTCGGGCCGCGTTTCACCGACGCCTCCGGTGCCCTCCTCCCCCTGGCCGGAGCGATGACCTGTCTCGGAGCAACCGTGCTGTTCACCCACTACCTGCTGGCCCTGGGCTCGCGCGCCGTGCTGCTGGCGCTCGGTCTCACCACCGCGGCCGCCACCGGGCTGATCACCCTGGCCGGTGGTTCCCCGGCCGCCACCGCCCGGATGGACTTCGCCGTCCAAGCCGTGCTCGCGGTGGTCACCGGGCTGCTCGTCGTCGGCGCGGCCCGCCGGACCACGGCGGCCGCCACCGCCGGCGCGCGTGCCTCGGAGGTGACGGCATGAGCCCGACCTCCCGCCTCGGCTCGGACGACCCGGCCCGGACCCGGCAGCCCAGCCCGGCCGGCGCCGGCGCCGCCGGGCTGGTCATCCCGCCCCGCTCGGGGGTGGGGCTCGCCGAGCAGCGTTCAGCCGCGCGGATCGAGGTCCGCGAGCCGACCCTGGAGGAGCTGGTCGAGCGGTCCGGGCTGCGCCGGGTGCACATGCTGGCCTGGCGTGACCTGGACGACCCGGAGGCCGGTGGCTCCGAGCTGCACGCCGACAAGGTCGCCACGGCCTGGGCAGCGGCCGGCGTGGACGTCAGCCTGCGTACCGCGCACGCACCCGGGCATTTGCCGCAGGCGAACCGCAACGGTTACTCGGTGGTCCGCAAGGCCGGGCGGTACGCCGTCTTCCCCCGCTCGGCCGTGTCCGGCGCGCTCGGCCACGGCGGGCCCTGGGACGGGCTGGTCGAGATCTGGAACGGCATGCCGTTCTTCTCCCCGGTGTGGGCGCCCTGCCCGCGGGTGGTGTTCCTGCACCACGTGCACGGCGAGATGTGGCGGATGGTGCTCAAGCCGCCGCTGTCCCAGATCGGCGAGGCGCTGGAGAGCACGATCGCGCCGCCGTTCTACCGGCGCACCCGGGTGCTGACGCTGTCCGAGTCGTCCCGCCGCGAGATCATCGAGATGCTCCGGCTGCCTCCGGCGAACATCTCGGTGATCCCGCCGGGCATCGACGACAGCTACGCCCCGCTCGGCGAGCGCTCGCCGCACCCGCTGGTGCTCGCGTGCGGCCGGCTGGTGCCGGTGAAGCGGTTCGACATTCTCGTCGACGCCCTCGTCCGGCTGCGCCAGGAGCACCCGACGCTGGAGGCGGTCATCGTCGGCGAGGGCTACGAGCGGCCGGCGCTGGAAGCGCGGATTCGCGCCGCCGGGGCCACCGACTGGCTCAGGCTGCCGGGCCGGGTCGACGACGCCGCGCTGCTGGAGTACTACCGCAGGGCCTGGGTGCTGACCAGCGCGTCCGCCCGCGAGGGCTGGGGCATGACGATCACCGAGGCGGCGGCCTGTGGGACGCCGTCGGTCGTGTCGAACATCGCCGGGCACACCGACGCGGTCGCCGACGGGCGCTCCGGCCTGCTCGTCGAGCCGGGTGACCTGGCGGGCGCCCTGAACCGGGTGCTCTCCGACCAGGGGCTGCGCGACCGGCTCAGCGCCGGCGCGCTCGCGCACGCGGCCACGTTCACCTGGGCGAACACCGCCCGGCGGACGTTCGCCGCGCTGGCCCAGGAGGCGGCCAAGCATCGCCGCCGCTCGCCGCGCCCCGGCGGGCTGGACCGGCTGCACGGGCCGCTGCGGTGACCTTGACGACAGACGGATCGGCCGGGCCCGGCACCGGGCCCCTGACCATTCCCGCCGACCCGGCCGCCGACGGGCCCGCCGACGGCGCGCCGGCGGCCACCGGCGGCGAGATCCCGCGCCGCCGGTGGCGGCTGTGGCGGCCGAGCTGGGCGGCGCTGGTACTGGCCGCGTTCGCGTACCTGCCGCTGCTGCGGACCGCACCCGGCGAGATCGGCGCCGACACGAAGGCCTACCTCTACCTCGACCCCGGCCGTCTGCTGCGCCGGGCGGTGTCGATGTGGGACCCCAGCGTCGGCATGGGTACCGTCACGCACCAGAACATCGGCTACCTCTTCCCGCAGGGCCTCTGGTACTACCTGCTGAGCGGCGTCGGCCTGCCGATGTGGGTCGCCCAGCGGCTGTGGACGGGCACCATCCTGTTCACCGCCGGCCTGGGCGTGCTGTTCCTGCTGCGCTCGTTCGGCTGGCGGGACCGGTACTCGTTCATCGCGGCGTTCGGCTACATGCTGACGCCGTACAGCCTGGAGTACGAGGCGCGGATCTCGGCGATCCTGCTGCCCTACGCCGGCCTCGGCTGGTTCATCGGGATCACCGTCCGTGGCCTGCGCGAGGCCGAGCAGGGCAAGGGCAGCTGGCGCGGCGCCGAGGCGTGGCGCTGGCCGGCCGCGTTCGCGCTCGTCGTCACCTCGGTCGGCAGCATCAACGCCTCCAGCCTGATCCTGATCATGCTCGCGCCGGTGCTGTGGGTACCGTTCGCGATCTGGGGCACCCGCGAGGCGACCCTGCGCGCAGCCCTCGGGATGATCACCCGCGCGGTGATCCTCACCGTGCTGGTCAACGCCTGGTGGATGTCCGGCCTCTACACCCAGGCCGGCTACGGCCTCAACGTGCTCGCGTTCACCGAGACCGTGCAGACGGTGGCGAGCAGCTCGCAGGCCTCCGAGGTGCTGCGCGGCCTGGGCAACTGGTTCTTCTACGGCGAGGACGCGCTCGGCCCGTGGATCACCCCCGCGCTCAGCTACACGCAGGCGCTGTGGCTGCTGGTGGTCAGCTTCCTGGTACCGCTGATGGGCCTGTTCGCCGCCAACGTGATCAGGTGGGGGCACCGGGCCTACTTCATCGCGCTCGTGTTACTCGGCACGACGGTGTCCGTCGGCGTCTACCCGTACACCCACCCGTCGCCGCTCGGCTACCTGTTCAAGACCTTCGCCGAGGACTCGACGGCCGGGCTCGCGCTGCGCTCGCTGCCGCGGGCGGCGCCCCTGGTGGTGCTTGGTCTCGCCGTCATGCTCGCCGGCGCGATCGGCGCCTTCACCGAGCGCTGCCTCGCCCGCGTCGCGGCCGGCCAGCGGGCCGTGGCGGCCGCCGGCACCCGCCGGGCCGGCGGCCACCGTGGCTCGCCCCAGAAGAAGATCTTCTTCGGGCCGCGGCCGGGCGCGACGCTGCCGACGGCCGTCACTCTGGTCGTGCTCGCGCTCCTCGCGATCGACATGGCGCCGTTGTTCCGGGGCCAGTTCATCGAGTCGAGCCTGACCCGGCCGGAGAACGTGCCCGACTATGAGACCGCGCTCGCGAACGCGCTCGGCGCGAAGGGCAACTCGACCCGGGTGCTGGAGCTGCCCGGTGCCGACTTCGCCCACTACCGCTGGGGCACGACCCTCGACACCGTCACCACCGGGCTCACCGACCGGCCGACGATCCAGCGCGAGCTGGTCCCGTATGGCGAGGCCGGCAGCGTCGACCTGATCCGCTCGCTGGACCGGCGGTTGCAGGAGGGCGTGTTCGAGACGTCGTCGATCAACGACCTCGCCAGGCTGATGGGCGTCGGCGACGTCGTGCTGCGCAACAACAACGACTACGAGGAGTTCCGCGGCCCGCGGCCGCGGGCCGACTGGCAGCTGTTCACCTCGCCGGTCCCGGACGGCCTGGGCAAGCCGGCGACCTACGGCCCGCCGGTGACCGAGCAGACGAAGATCCCGTACGTGGACGAGATCGCGCTCGGCACCGACCCGTCGGTGCCGGATCCGCCGCAGCTCGCCGACTTCCCGGTCACCGACCCGACGCCGATCGTGCGCACGGCCAGCACCCAGGGGCCGCTGCTGGTCAGCGGGAACGGCGAGGCGCTCGTCGACGCGGCCGCGACCGGCCTGCTCCGCCCGGTCGTCCAGGACAACCGGGCCGTCCTCTACACGGCGGCGTTCGCCAAGGACCCGGACGGCCTGAAGCAGGCGCTGAACGACGACGCGGAGTTGCTGGTCAGCGACTCCGACCAGCTGCGGGCCGAGCGCTGGACCGGCATCCGGGAGAACTTCGGCTACGTCGAGCAGCCGGGCGTCGCCCCGCTGGCGAAGGACCCGAACGACAACCGGCTGCCGCTGTTCCCCGGCCAGGGCACCGACAACCAGACGATCGAGGTGCTGACCGCCCCGGGCCAGACCCCCCAGGTCGCCGCGGTGACCGCGTCCAGCTATGGCAACACGTTCGCCTACGGGCCCGCGGACCGGCCGGTGCACGGGATCGACGGCGACCTGACGACGGCGTGGCGGGTCGGCGCGTTCACCGACCCAGCCGGCGAGCGCTGGCAGACGACGCTCGCCGCGCCGACGACCACCGACCACGTCACCCTCGTGCAGCCGCTGACCGGGCCGCGCAACCGGTGGATCACCAGGGCCACGCTGACCTTCGACGGCGGCTCGCCGGTGACCGTGGACCTGGGTGACGTCTCGCGGACCACGCAGGGGCAGGTCGTCAGCTTCCCGTCCCGGACGTTCAGGACGCTGACCATCCGGATCGACGCGACGAACTACGGCCGGCAGCCCAACTACAACGGCCTCTCGGCGGTCGGCCTCGCCGAGGTGAAGATCCCGATGGCGTCGGGCCAGCCGGCCGTCGCCCAGGATCTGCTGCGGATGCCGACCGACCTGCTGTCCGCGACCGGCGCGAGCTCGCTGGACCACCAGCTCGTGCTGACGATGACAAGGGACCGGGCGAACCCGGCGGAGCCGTTCAAGGAGGACACCGAGTCGACGATCGACCGGGTGTTCAGCCTGCCGACGGCGCGGACGTTCAGCCTGACCGGCACGGCCCGGATCTCCTCCTACGTCCCCGACGCGACCGTCGACCAGCTGCTCGGCCGGCCCGCGGGCGCGCCCGTGATCATCTCGTCCGGCCGGCTGCCCGGTGACCTGAACTCCCGTGCCTCGGCCGCCTTCGACGGCGACCCGCTGACGGCGTGGCAGCCGGGATTCGGCCAGCAGGTCGGCAACTGGATCGAGCTGGACAACCGGCAGGGGCCGGTCACGCTGTCCACCGCGAAGGTGACCTTCGTGACGGACGGTCAGCATTCGGTGCCGACCGAGCTGGGGGTCGTCGTCGACGGCAGGAAGGTCGGCGACGTCGCCGTGCCGCCGCTGGCCGACACGCCGAAGCACGGCGCCACCAGCACCGTGACCCTCCGGCTGCCCGCGGCCACCGGGACGAACGTGCGGCTCGTGGTCGACGCCGTCCGCCAGGTGACCACGAAGGACTCGATCTCCGAGGGCACGTCGATCCTGCCCGTCGGGATCGCGGAGGTCGACCTGCCCGGGGTGCTCGGCACCGCCTCCACGGCGTCGATGGCCCAGCCGCCGGCGAACCTCGACGCCAGCACCTGCCACACCGGCCTGCTGAGCGTCGACGGGCAGCGGGTCGGCCTGCGGGTCGTCGGGTCGACCAAGGACGCGACCGACCGCCTCGGCCTGAACGTGGTCACCTGCGGCACCCCGGTGCGGCTGGCCGCCGGGGAGCACGTGCTGCGGACCGCGAACGGAGCGAACACCGGCATCGACCTCGACCGTCTGGTGCTCGCGTCCGACGTCGGCGGCACCACCTGGCCGGACGCGACGTCGTTCAACGCGCTGGACACCACCCAGGCGCAGCGGCAGGCGGATCTCGCCGCGCGGCCGGCAAGTGCCACCGTGAAGGCGACCCAGACGCCGAGCGTGCACGTCGACGTCGCGTCGTCGACGACGTTCGTGCTGACCGTCAGCGGGGCGACGCCGGGAACGCCGTTCTGGCTGGTGCTCGGGGAGAGCCTGTCCGCCGGCTGGCACGCGAAGATCGACGACAAGACCGATCTCGCGGCGCCGCGGCTTGTCGACGGGTACGCGAACGGCTGGCGGATCACCCCGACGTCGGGCACCTTCAAGGTCCAGCTGACCTGGACGCCGCAACGGGTGGTCTACGCGGCCCTCACCGTCTCCGTGGTCTCGGCGGTGCTGTGCCTGGCCCTGCTCGGGGTGACCGCGCGGCGGCGGCGCAGGGCCGGCTGGCCGCGGACGCCCGTGGACCTGCCGCTGCTGGACCGGCCGTTCTCGGCGACGGCGCGGATCGGGCTCGCCCCGGCGGTGCTGCTGGCGGTCGGGGCGCTCGCGCTCGGCACGTTCGTCGTCAATCCGGTGGCGGGCGCGGTCACGGCGGCCGTCGCCCTGGTGGCGGCGCTGGTGCCGCGCGGGCGGGTCCTGCTGCGGGTCGGGTCGGTGGGGGCGCTGCTGGTCAGCGTCGGCTACGTCCTGGAGGTCCAAGCCCGCTACCACCTGCCGGTCAACGGTGACTGGGTGGCGCAGTTCTCGAAGGTCGCGACGCTGTCGTGGTTGGCTGTGCTGTTCCTCGGCGCCGACGGCACCCTCGTGCTGCTGCACGGCCGCGCGGCCCGCCGAGCCGACGGCACCGGGCCCGCCGCCCGGCCCGTTGACTCCGGGCTGGCCGGGCCACCCGGTCCAGGCGGCCCGCCAGGCGCAGAGCCGACCGCCGGGCAGGGCGGTGACGCGGAACTCGACGCCGGCTCGGGCATCCCGGGCTCGTCCGGCACGCAGGTCCGGGCCGATCCCGCGCGTTACTCCGACGCCCCCGGCGCGACGGCCGAACCTGGCCAGGGCACACGAGACGCACCGCCGCCCGGGCTGGGGCCGGCTGACGGCTCCGGACCGGAGCCGGAGGGACCGGACAGCCGGGCCGGAGCCCAGCCACCCGTCTAGGCAGCGGCCCGGACCCGTCTCGCGACCGATGGCCGACGTGGAGCCCGCTCCGCGTCGGCCATCGCCGTCTTCGGACACCGCGAGCGCTTGGGCGGCCGGGACCTGACCAGCGCGCTCCCCGAACGGGCGACGCTCGGACCGGCCGGTGTTCGGAGGGCTGGGGCTCGGACGGCGGGGTGGGGGCCGCCCCGGTGGGGGCCGCCCGGTGGGGGCCGCCCGGTGGGGGCCGCCCGGTGGGGGCCGCCCGGTGGGGGCCGCCCGGTGGGGGCGTCAGCCCGGCCAGCGCCGGGCGCCGGGTCCAGTCCGCCCGCTGGCGGCGGCGGTGGGCGCCCCCGGCCTGGGATCCACGCTCGGCTTCGCGGCCGGGGCAGGCCGAGGGGCTGGCTCCGCCGGCCGGGCAACCGGGTCGGCGGGCACCGTCGGCGGGCCAGGCGCGTCGGACCGGGCGCCGCCCTCGCCGGGCACGGCGGGTTCGGCCGACCCGACGGCGTCGCCGCTGGCCGGCGCGCGCGGGCCGCGGTGGCCGTTGCCCGAACCGGGGCTCGCGGTCCGGCCCGCGGT